>Ga0310345_10001288_pt1 | contig 28680 bp, 18 predicted proteins | sample HC15DNA20500_MG_FD_204667 | JGI IMG/M metagenome (GOLD analysis project Ga0310345, IMG submission 204667) | Marine microbial communities from station ALOHA, North Pacific Subtropical Gyre - HC15-DNA-20-500_MG | ecosystem: Environmental > Aquatic > Marine > Oceanic | place: Pacific Ocean: North... | reverse complement strand
CCTTTGCCATATGCAAGTGCTCGACAGTCCCGATACCTGGGATCAATAGCGCGGATATACCGGCTTGACGCATTTGCGGAACAACGGCATTCAGATACTCCTGATCCGAGTGTGCGGGGAAGCCATAACTGATAGATGACCCGCCGAGTCCATCCCCATGCGTAACCTCAATCAGAGGAACACCCGCGTCGTCTAAAGCTGCCGCGACCGCCACCATTTGGTCTGTCGTGATCTGGTGGCCCTTGGCGTGCATGCCGTCACGCAGGCACATATCGTGTAGCTTGATACTCTTTCCCTTCAAGTCCACGGGTATCTCCTTCACCTACCAACCGTTGACTGCTTCTGCTCAGCACCGATTACCTCTTGCGCGAACATTTCGCCGGCCTTAAGGGCCGCAGCCGTCATGATGTCCAGATTGCCCGCGAATTTCGGAAGATAATCTCCCAAGCCTTCGACCTCCAAGAAAATTGACACCCGCTTGCCATCAAATACGGGGCCATTCCTAAGCCTATAGCCTGGTACGTATTGTTGTACCGCCGCAATCATATTTCCTATCGAAACTGCGATCGCGTCCTCGTCAGGCATGTCCTTTGTCAGGCAATGAACCGTATCCCGCATGATCAACGGAGGATCTGCAGGGTTCAGAATAATTATGGCCTTACCCTTATCTGCGCGACCTACCTGCTCGATCCCGTTGGCTGTGGTGCGTGTGAACTCATCTATATTCTTGCGCGTTCCGGGACCCGCCGATTTACTCGCGACTGTAGCCACTATCTCGGCATATTCCACAGATTGGACACGCGACACCGCAGCGACTATCGGAATGGTAGCTTGCCCTCCACAACTCACCATATTGACGTTCATTGCGCCCTTGCCAATGTGCTCGTCAAGATTTACTGATGGCACGCAATAAGGTCCGATCGCCGCTGGAGTTAGATCAATCATGAATACTCCGTGAGCTGCCACTTTACGTGCATTTTCGGCGTGTATATGGGCAGACGTCGCGTCGAAGGCGATCTGGATTTGATCCGATTCTATGTGTGGCAACAGACCGTCGACACCCTCGCTTGTCACCTTTAGACCAGCTGCTTTGGCCCGGACTAAACCATCAGACCCGGGGTCGATACCTACCATCCAAGCGGGATCGACGCCCTTACTTCTCAAGGCTTTGATCATAAGATCAGTTCCGATATTACCTGATCCGATTAGTGCCGCTCTTACCGCCATCTATATGAACCTCACTGAACATTCGCCAATTCCGCCTATTCTCATATACATGTTGTCACCGGCCGTCACGGCCTGCAGCGGTACAAGTGACCCGGATAGAATGACTTCGCCTTTTTCAAGTCTTACCCCTAGTTCGCCCAAAGTATTCGCAAGCCAAATTACGCTGTTGATCGGTGAACCCAACGCGGCGGCACCAGCCCCGGTTGAAATTATTTCACCGTTTAGTTCCATCACTAAGCCGCAGGTCTCGAGATCAACGTCGGTTAGCTTGGTCGCGTTATCGCCAAGAACGACAGCACCACACGACGCATTATCGGCAATAGTATCTTCAATTTTTATCTTCCAATCCTTTATCCGAGAATCGACTATCTCGAAACACGGCAGCACAAAATCTGTAGCAGCAATTACGTCCGCTGCAGTTACTCTGGGCCCCGTGAGATCGTCTTTTAAAACGAAAGCGATCTCTCCTTCAGCGCGTGGTTGGATCATCTCCACACTTACAGGTACTTCCGCGCCGGTGCTGTACATCATACGGTCCGTCAAATAACCAAAATCCGGTTGATGGACATTGAGCATATCCATAACCGCCTTACTCGTTACGCCGATTTTCTTTCCGACCACTCGTTCGCCCGCGTCGACGCGCCGGTTTAACATGTGCAACGAGATTTGGTAGGCATCCGGAATTTCGATATCAGGAAATCGTTCAGTTAATGGCTCAACTGTTTCCCGATTCAATAACGCTTCGTGGAGAGCGTTTCCTAGGTTTTCGATCTGTACTTTATCCACCATAAAATCCAATATTAAGTTGTTATTCCGCTATGAGTGCAGTCACCCACTATCTGCCACTCAATTTTTACCACCAGACCGGTGGCGCCCCCCAATTGTGCCACCGGTCATAACTTCATACACACATTACGCAGCTCTGTGTAGAACTCGATAGAATGGGTGCCACCTTCGCGGCCGATTCCAGAATGCTTACTACCGCCGAAAGACGTGCGGAGATCTCTCAGAAACCAGCAGTTGATCCAAGTAATGCCCACATCAATTCTTTCCGCCACGCGGTGCGCGCGTGAGGCGTTCTGAGTCCAAACAGTAGTACAAAGACCGTAATCGGTATCGTTCGCCAGTGCGATGACTTCCTCTTCGTCATCGAAAGGTCTAACGTGACAGCAAGGTCCGAAAATCTCTTCTTTGACTATCGGAGACTGCTCCGACAGGCCTATCCAAATAGTGGGCTCAATCCAGAATCCCCCAGCGAGTTCCGAAGGCATTTCGGGAACCCCTCCGCCAGTGACCACTTCCGCCCCATATTCCGTCGCGCGGCCGTAGTGTGTGAGTACTTTTCTCAACTGTTGTCGACTGACCATAGGTCCTATATCGGTTGAATCGGAGATTGGCAAACCCGGCGTAAAATTTTCGGCCCGAGCCTTGAGAGCATCGATGAAGGCGTCGAAAATAGGACGTTGTACGTATACCCGTTCTGTCCCCAAACAGACCTGCCCGCAATTTGCAAAAGCGGCGCGCGTGATGCCGTCAACAGCTTGCTCGAAATTGCTATCCGCAAACACAATCCCCGCGTTTTTACCTCCCAGCTCGAACGAAACGTCCCTAACCCCTGCGGCTGCATTACGCATAATCGCCTCACCAGTAGCCGTCTCCCCCGTAAAGGTGAGCGCATCGACTCCAGAATGCTTCGCTAACAATTCTCCCGCTGCTCCAGGACCAGTTCCGTTGATGACGTTGTAAACACCAGGGGGGATACCGACCTCATTCATTACCTCGCCGAGCAGGGTCGCTGTAGCAGGCGTTTCTTCGGATGGTTTAACGACCACGGTATTACCACAAGCTAAAGCCGGCCCCACTTTCCAAGTCATGAGAAGTAGGGGCAAGTTCCAGGGGCAAATAACGCCAATCACCCCTTTCGGCACTCGGATCCCGTAGTTTAGGGCACCGCAACCATCGGGAGTATCCATTCGAAAGCACTCTGTTGGGATATTCCGAATAACGTCAGCAAACATCCGAAAATTCGCCGCGCCACGAGGGATGTCAACATGTCTAGCCAATCCATAGGGCTTACCAGTATCACGACACTCCGCCACGAGGAATTCCTCAAAGCGCTCATGGATACGGTCTGCGAGACTAGACAATAATGTACAACGCTCGTCTAGCGACATGCCGCCCCACTCGGCGCCGAGCGCGCGGCGTGCCGCATTTACCGCATTGTCTACCTCATTTGTCCCAGCAGCGTACGCCATCGCATAGGGCTGACCTATGGTCGGGTCAAAGACTTCGAAGGTACCCTGATCGCTCGAACTGACGAATTGACCATCGATGAAGTGCTTCATCTCTTTTTCAACGTTTTCCGGGGTTCTTGTCTGTCGCATCGACATATTTCTTAGGTCACGACGTTCAGAAAATTCTCATTCAGTTTGCGATCGTGATAGAAAATTGCCTTGCCGATCTGGTCTGCATCCCAAGTGATAGGTTCCCGATCCGGGTACCAAGTGTAATCACCGCAGAAAACCTCGTTGCGATTACCTGACGGGTCGAAAAAATAAATCGTACTCCCGCGGGTTATTCCGTGTCGAGTCGGTCCAATGTCGACAGAAATGTCATGCATCCCCATAAGGTCGGCCGCACGTAATACCTCCTCCCAGCTGTTTAAAAGGAACGATACATGGTGAAACTTGTTCGGTTCCGCGTGTTCAACGAATGCGATGTCGTGTGCTTTGTTCGAGCAGGAAAAGAAAGCAACAGTCATCGTACCATCCGACGTCAGCACCCGCTCTGTCAGATCGAAACCGAGGACCGTAGTAAATAAATCAGCATTGTCCGAAATATTCGGTCCGTACAAAAGACAATGGTCATACCGATTAACTTGCATGCCCTTTAGACCCTCCGGCCATGGACCCGGATTTCGTCTGCCCAATCCGTTGCCAACGTAATCTTTTTCGGCATAGAGCTCCAAATAATGACCACTTGGCGTCTCGAAGCGGAGGCGCTGTCCGCAGCCCGCCAACTCCCCCGCAGGAATCCACTCGACGTCTAGCCCGTGGGATCGCAACTCAGATTCAAAACGATGGAGATCGTCTTCGTGATAAACCTTAAAACCCATGTAATCCATGCCCGGCTGGTTTGTTTCGCGTAACACAATCGAAAAACAATCATGCTCATCCCAGGCCTTCAGATAAACACGGCCTTGATGATCTTCACCGGTTTTGATCAATCCCATGCGCTCAACATAATGCGTAATCGCGGGCCCCATCTCCATGACCCGAATGCCACAGTGCCCGGGTCTCATGACACCACTAAAAGACATGACTGTTACCTCCAAGCTGCCAACATCAGCGTCCCGTTTGACCTCGTTGTACCCCACGTTTCGTTCCTATTCCCGCAACGCCCCGTCGAGCCCAAGAATCGCCCCAAGGTTTCACCACAAGATCACTCATGGGAATTAGTCTGCATGCGAGACAGACTGCGCCGTGACAAATTGAGTCTTAGAACAATACAAAAGTCAAAATTAGGATTCATGACACACCTAACGTCGAGTTGATTTGTCGTTGAATTGTGTAGATTTAGTATTCAATGCTCTAGTTCATGCCTTATCATTCGGGCCAAAGTTAGGCGAAGCCTATTTTCGTCGATTCTCGCCAAACTTGTAATGATATCCAGTCAGACCTATTTTAAGCTATGTCAGGACCACTTTCCGGTTATCGCATCATCGATCTGACACAAATGGTTGCGGGCCCGCTGGCGACGATGATCCTTGGTGACCAAGGCGCCGACGTGATCAAGGTCGAAAATCCTACTGGCGGTGATTATGTGCGTCGGGCTGCGAATCGTCGATCTGGCTTTTCGGCAGCGTTTCTCAACAATAACCGCAATAAACGATCCATTGCGCTGAATCTGAAACATGAGCAGGGTATCCAACTACTGTTACAGCTCACCCGCAATGCCGATGTATTCGTACAGAATTTTCGCCCCGGCGTGGCGGAACGCATGGGGTTGGGTGAGAATACCGTTCGAAACGTCTGCCCCGATATCGTGTACGTTTCCATCGCGGGATTCGGGTTTGACGGGCCTTACGCCGAACGCCCGGTTTATGATCCGCTTATCCAATCGCTATCCGGGCTAACTACCATACAAGCCGGATCGGACAAGGCAAAACCACGCTTGGTACGGACAATCCTACCTGACAAATTGACGGCCATTACCGCATCTCAAGCAATCACCGCGGCGCTTCTTGTGCGCGAGAAAACCGGCGAGGGTCAACACGTGAAACTCTCAATGCTCGACGCAGTAATTGCTTTTATGTGGAATTCAGATATGGGTAGTCAAACATTTATTGGCGGTGAACTCCCACAGCAAGAAGCGGCGAGTTTCATCGATCTTATTTATGAAACCGCAGATGGTCACATCAGCGTGGCCGTGCCCCAAGACAGCGAATGGCATGCCCTAACGAAAGCACTAGACCGACCGGAGTGGCTCGAAGACGATCGATTCAAGACGCCTGCGTTGCGTGACGAGAACATTAACGAACGTCTCGCCCTGATTCAGAAAACCTTACTGACGCGACAAACTCGCGAATGGCTAGAACGGCTCGAAGACGAAGGGGTTCCATGCGCACCTGTGCTGACGCGCAACGAAATGGTAGACCATCCGCAAATTGTAGCGAACGATATCGTACAGTCCTACGAACATCCGCAGGCGGGGACTCTCCGTCAAGCTCGACCGGCTGCGCGTTTCGATCGCACCCCGGCCGCTAGTCAAAAAGGTGCCCCTGTGCTCGGCGAGCACACCCATGAGTTGCTCGGAGAGATCGGACTAACCAAAGTCGAAATTGAACGTCTCATAAGCCGCAATATCGTCACCGCCAATAAACAGAAGATCAGTCAATGACAGAGCTCTGTTTCTGGTCGACTCCGAACCATTGGCTGAGCCCCACCATGCAAACCAGCATCGGGAGTCACGACTGATGAATGACACGATTAGGTATGTCCTTGATGAATTTGATTTGCCCCGGGCATGGTACAACCTTGTCTCCGATATGCCGCAACCACCTCACCCACCAGTAAACCCTTGGACAGGAAAGCCTCTGGAACCCACAGAACTCGAAGCGCTCTTCCCGCGCGCGGTCATTGAACAAGAGATCAGCACAGAGCGAGAGATCCCGATCCCTGATCCGGTGAGGAATTTATACAAGCAATGGCGTCCTTCACCCCTTTACAGAGCGCGCCGATTGGAGCAAATGTTAGATACACCAGCGAGGATTTACTACAAATACGAGGGCGACAGTCCGGCCGGTAGTCACAAACCAAACACCGCAATCCCACAAGCTTTCTATTCCAAACAGCAGGGCGCCAAACGTATCGCTACTGAAACGGGGGCTGGTCAGTGGGGCTCGGCACTCGCCGTTGCGGGCTCGATGTTGGATCTCGAAATCGAAGTGTTCATGGTGAAAGTCAGTTTTGAACAGAAACCATACCGCCGTGCGTTTATGGAAAGCTATGGCGCGACTTGTATTGCTAGCCCCAGTGAAATGACCGAGGCTGGGCGTAAGGTCCTTTCGGACGATCCCGAGTGCCGAGGCAGCTTAGGAATCGCTATCAGTGAAGCCGTTGAGCGCACCCTAGACTCTGGCGAAACCAATTATGCACTCGGGAGCGTGCTTAACCATGTGCTTTTACATCAAACAGTCGTGGGTCAGGAAGCCTTAAAGCAATTCGATATCGCCGGCGACTACCCAGACATTCTAATTGCCTGTACCGGTGGCGGCAGCAACTTCGGCGGAATCGTCTTCCCGTTTCTTGGCCGACAACTACGCGGCGGGGAGGCTGTCAAAATCATCGCCGCTGAACCCTTAAATTGCCCAACTCTGACTAAGGGTAAATACGCTTACGACTTTGGGGACACTGCACATCTTACGCCACTCATTAAAATGCACACGCTTGGTTCCGGGTTTATTCCGCCCGGCTTCCATGCCGGCGGCCTGCGCTACCACGGCATGGCACCGCTGGTAAGTCAGTGCACTGATATGGGCTATGTAGAGCCACGCGCGTATTCTCAAAGTGCTTGTTTCGAAGCCGGATTGCGGTTCGCCCGCACCGAAGGAATACTTCCCGCGCCTGAGGCAAACCATGCGGTAGTCGCGGTATTCGAGGAAGCGAACAGATGTAAATTGGAGGGCGTAAGTCGCGCTATCCTTTTTAATTTATGCGGACACGGGCACTTCGACATGCCTGCTTACATGGATTACTTTTCGGGAAAACTCCACGATCAACAATACAACGAGGAAGACTTGGGGCTAGCCTTGGCTGGCTTGCCAACCGTCTCCATTTGAATCTGAAGTAGGTTCAGGCTCAGGAGTTTCTAACGAAGCGCGTGATCGCGACTGAGATATCATTCTGCACCATTATAAGGGCCGGTACTAATAGCAAAACGACGAAGGTCGTCACGGCCAACCCAAAAACTAAAGTTAACGCCATCGGAATCAAAAACTGCGCCTGTAGGCTCTTTTCGAAGAGCAATGGAGTCAAACCGCCAATGGTCGTCGCGGAAGTAAGCAGTACTGCGCGCAATCGGTCACAGGAACCATTGACTAGGGCGTCGATCAGGGTCTCTGACCGTAATCGTTCGTCGATCGTGGTGACTAGTACGATCGAATCATTAATCACGATTCCTGAAAGTCCCAAGATGGCAAAAATACTAAGTATCGTTAGGTCGACTCCCCAGAGTCCATGGCCGATAACGGCACCTACAAAACCTAAAGGAATTACCGCCATCACAACCAGCGGCCGAGCATAGCTCGAGAAAACCCAAGCAAGGATAATGTAAATAAAAGTCAAACCCACGATGGCTCCGGCTAGCATATCGGAGTTCGTATCGCGCTGATCCTCCGCCCGACCGGCGAACTCATAGCTGATCCCAAAGCGTGACGCAATTTCGATAAGGCCATCGCGTTGTACTGCTTCTATAACCCGTCCGGGTTTAGTCGCACTCATGTCAACCTCGCCCTTGACCGATACTTCCCGCCGCCCGTCTTCACGTAAGATCCGAGCAAAACCAATCGCTTCTCGAAAATTCGTTACTTCTTTTAGAGCTACTTCATGACCTAAGGGTGAGCGAAGGTAAATTCTCTCTAATAGCGTATTGTCGACGGCCTCTCGCGAAAGTTGAACGCGCACCCAAATTTCATCATCACCACGAGCGAAACGCTTTGCGATCACTCCATCGATAGCGTTACGAACCTGGCGCCCAACATCGCTAGTAGTAAAACCCATCGCGCGTCCGCGAGCATTGACCTCGAGTATGACTTCAGGCTTACTAAAAGACAGATTGTCGTCCACGTCGGACACCCCAGGGTAACGGGCGAGCAAGTCTGCAACTTCAACGGCTGCACTCTTCAAATCGATTGTCGATCCGCCCCTGAGACGAATGTCAATATCGTTACCTGGGGGGCCGGTGCGCTGACCTGTCAAGGTGAGTGATTCGAGACCGACCGGGTCTACTACCGCCTCCCGCCACGCTCGCAGAACCTCGTCAGCTCGCACGGTCCTTTCGTCAGAAGATACAAGTTCGACAATGACTCCACCAACCGTATCAGTACTGCCAATCGATGACTCCGACCGTCCGCTACCAACCGTCGCACCCATTTTCCCTAAGGACATGAGGATGAGTTCTTGCTCATTGGGCACCAAGCCGGCGACAGCACGATAGAGCGCATCTTCAACCTCCAGTATGGCTCGTTGCGTATCGTCGCGAGAGGTCCCCGCAACCATTTCGATGTTGGCGTAAATTTTGTCGGGCTCCGGCGTAGGAAAGAATTGGTATTCAACACGGCCACCGATTACTGCTGCGACTGCGACCACAAAACCCACAACGGCGACGGAAATTGTCGTATAGCGATTGTCTATCGCCCTTTCCGAAAACGATCTGAAGCGTCTCTCTCGAAAGTCCTCGAATATTGCGTCGAGAGTTGATCGCAAGCTTCTGGCCCAACCTTCCGTTGAAACGGGTTTCAAAGCGTGACTCAGGTGGCCCGGTAGAACGAAAAAACACTCCAATAGGCTTGCCAAAAGGACGGCGACAACGACGAACGGAATAGCAGAGACGATCTGTCCCATGATGCCAGAGATTAAAAAAAGAGGCATGAACGCCGCGACCGTAGTCAATGTCGAACTAGACACTGGCGCCGCCATTCGCCGCGCGCCCGATATAGCTGCATCCATCGCGCTTTGACCTTCTCGAAACTTCTGTTCAGCGTGCTCACCGACCACTATCGCATCGTCGACAACAATACCGATTGCCATAATCATGCCGAACATACTGATCATGTTGATGGTCTGCCCGGTCAACCACATTATGGCGACTGTCGCTAAAAGCGATGCGGGAATACCAACTGCGACCCACACCGCAACACGAGCATTCAAAAACAAAAACAATACTGCTAATACCAAAATGAGTCCCCCCAATCCGTTACTGACTAAAAGATCGATACGCTGGCGAATCGATTTCGCCCGTATGTCATACTCCTCTATCAGTAGTTCGGAGGGGAGACGCGCATTTATCTCCGCAACGTAGTCCCTCACCGTTTTAGCAACCATCAGTGCATCGGTGTTGATGGCACGTCGAACCTGAAGTTCGATCGCGGGATGGCCTAAGCGAATCGATTTCTTGCCACCTTCCTCAAAGGCTTCAGTCACGCGAGCGATGTCGCCGAGCAAAATCTTACGACCATCGCTGAATGATTTTATTTCGACCTTCCGGAGCTCGCTGGCTTCACGCATTAAACCGAGACTACGCACTTGACGCTCACCGCCCGATAGTTCTCCGGAAGGCAGATCTTGGGAAGTTTCTCGGATTCGCTCTGCTATATCGTTGAGCTTGAGATCGAGCTTGCGTAACACTTCCGGCCGGACTTCCACCCAGATCTCCTCGTCGCGTGCACCGTATAAATCAACGCGATCGATACCTCGGACCAAGAGATCATCTCGGATCCGTTCGCCGTGACGTTTGAGCGAATGCTCAGGAAAAGGGCCGGATAGGACCAAACGCGACACGGTCTCATAACGTACGACATGGCGAATCTGTGGTCGTTCAGAGTCCTCGGGTAACGTTCGAATTTGACTAACAGCGGACTCGACGTCCGATAATGCCTCCTGCATGTCGTGGCCTGCCTCGAACTCAATCGTAATACTCCCAACGCCCTCATATGAGGCGGACTTCACGCTCTTAACACCGTTTAGAAACCGGACTTCGGGTTCGATAGCCTGCACAATGTTTAGGTCAACATCGTCCGCAGTTGCTCCCGGCCAAGACACACTGACTGTAACAACATCGATTCCAAAATCGGGAAAGAATTGGCGATTGATCTGCGTCAACGCAAACGAACCGCATATGAACATGGCGGCTAAAAGTAAGTTCGAGGCAGTGCGGTGTTGGGCGAAAAATGCGATCGCGCCGCTTTTTTTAGGCGTCATAGGGCCCGCGCTTTAAGGCCGGGCCCGATCCCGGAAAACTGGCTAGTGACAATTTTTGAGCCTTCGTCCAACGCCGCTTCGACCACCACTTGGCCACCGAACCGTCGTAGCACCGTCACATCCACCACTTTCAGGCGCTCGCCATCTAGCAAGTAAGCGTGACCCTCATCAGAGATCGCTTTAGAAGGCAGGAGAAACACAGACTCATATTCGACATCGTGGACACTGATTTCGACGAATGCGCCGACCCGTAAACCGGCCTGACTCGCATCTGGAGCAAGAACCGCGAAAAGCTGGATACCTCCCATTGAAGCGTCGATTTCGGCTCCGATGCGCGATATGACGGCCTTGAATTCTATTAATTCCTCGCCCAATTTCCAAGAAATCTCAACGTCCCGGCCTATCACCGCATTCGGCGCATCGTTCCCTCCGCCGGTTTGCATCAGGCGCGCAAAGTCTGCTTCGGGAACTTCGAATCGTGCTTCAAGTTCGGTCGCGGCAATTAATCGTCCGAGACTCTCCCCCACCGCCACTCTCTGACCGAGCGCTAACTTCACATCAGCAATGTGGCCATCAAACGGAGCGACAACACGAGTATGAGAAAGCTCGCGCTCGGCGGATGCCAACAACGTTCGAACGCGCTCGTAAGCTGCTCGTTGTTGTCTGATACGAGCTCGGAGCCGCACCGTTGCCTGAGCACGCTGTAACTGCCCCTGGCGCGCGGTAGATAGGGTCATCTCTGCGTCGTCGCGGGCCTTCTTACTTTCACGCCCATCCAACGCCAATGCATTCATCCGTTCTAGACCGCGTTTAGCCAGTTTGACCTGGAGGCCGGCGTTTTCTAGCAACTCCTCCTCCCATTCTAGTTCCCGCTCATACTCCTGGACGAGCGCCAAAGCTTGCTCCTGTTCGGCACGCCGCTCGGCCAAACCCAACTCGTAGTTTGTGGGGTCAATCACCGCAAGTTCTGTTCCAGCGCCGATACGCGTTCCATTACGAAATGTTGGGTTGAGTTCAACCAATTGTCCCGCAACCATGGCTCGGATTTCGGCTTCTCGACCGGCCGCAATTTCTCCAAACACACGAATTTGCGTTTTCACGTCGCGACGAACGGCTTCTACGACTGCGACGGACCATACCTTCTCCTGAAGCGGTTCGAGCGATGCGCGGGGCCGCGATCCAACAAAATATGCGGCGGTCGCGACCCCAATCACTAGGATCAGGATAGGAACAGAAACTTGTCTGGAAATATGCAAATTGGGGTTCATCGTTGGAGAATTGCGCTTGATCCTCGCATGACGGCCGTAGCAATCTAGTTTTTAGACCAGGGAATCGCCAAAAATATCCCGAAAACGCGCTGCCTGTTAGGGCCGTTCAGTCAATCCAGCCCGTTAGGAAGCATGTCCTCATACTCTGACTCGAAGAAGAACGTCCGCTCGCCAAACGCAGGATTGAGGTCGGATAACCAAGTCGCCTTTTCGTTATAACGGGCAAAAAACGGGCGTTGCACCCATTCTGGGTTGCGACCCTGAATAAAGCGCAGAACAAAAACCTTTTCACCTTTTACTTCAGTGACGCCTTGTACTTCGATTTTGCCCGGCCCCGTACTCATAGATGGCCCCCTGGCAGTTCGCGCCAATCCCGAAACACGTCGTATAGCGTCGCGATAAATCTGCCAAGCGCGCACCAGCGGAATTTCGAAGTAGCCTTTCGCGCCCGTGTCACGTTCGACGAACATGTAGTATGGGTATATGCCGTGGCTTATCTCGTCGCGCCACAACCGAGACCAAGCTCCGGCGTCATCATTTATGTGCGCCAAAACAGGACTTTGCGCCCGAATGGTGGCGCCCGCATCCCGAACTCGACGGACAGCCTCGGCCACCACAGGCGGCTCTAGTTCTCGCCAATGATTAATATGAGCCATTAGAGCAAGGTGTTTACCCCGCTCCGCCAAAGCTTCAAACAGTCGAAGTAGCTCGGCTGCGTCCCCGTCCGTAACAAACCGGTACGGCCAATAAGTGAGCGCCTTGGTGCCGATGCGGATACTTGTTATGTGTTCTAGATCCGGATCCAGCAAGGCTTCAAGATAGACTTTCAGATTAGCCGTTTTCATCACCAGCGGATCACCGCCGGTGATTAATACATCGGTCACTTCATGGTGCTGTTTTAAATAACATTTTAATTGGTCGGCTTCGGACGTTGCGAAGCGCAGCGCTTTGTCGCCGACGAATTGCGGCCATCGAAAACAGAAGGTGCAAAATGCATGGCAGATCTGTCCTTGGCTAGGGAAGAATAAGACCGTCTCGTCGTATTTGTGTTGCATCCCAACGACGGCGTTACCATCGAGGCTCGGTATGTTCAGGGTCTTCTGCTCGGCAGGATGGGGATTCAACTCGACACGCAACACCCTCGCCAAATCCTTAATTTCCCGGATACTCGCTCGATTTTTTAACAAGGTGGCCATACGAGAAAAGGCCACGGGAGAAAGCATGCCAACCTGCGGAAAAGTTAGTTGGAATATCGGATCCTCGGGAATGTTGTTCCAATCGATCAGTTCGTCAATAACGTATTGATTAACCCGAAACGGCAAGACACTGGCGACGACCTTCATCGAGAAACGGTGCTCCTCGCTCAAACGTTCGAGCGGGGCTATCTGATCAATCTGGTGTTCGGTGTAGGCACGAAACTTCCGAGGCACAAAAGGTCCGCGTAAGGGCAGTGTTGAAGTGAATGACAGTGACGTACTCATTTTCTTTATTGTCTATCTGTGTATCGGCCACCCAACGGCATCGGCCGAGGTCATCAACCTTGTAGGTAGCGGTGGGTTCCCGTCCGGTCCCTCTAAACACGACCGGAAATGAAGCAAGTGCGCTCGCGCACTTTGGGCCGCTTCTCCACGGGGAACTGCCCAAGTAGGCGAGATTATAAATCAGATTCTGCGCGGGCGGGTCGGCGGGTCACTATATAACTTTAAGTGATTGATTTTAATTAACTAACAGCACGTAAAGTTCCATTGAATCTTCAATCCCCTAGATTCACCAACCCCTGTTTCGATGAGAAATATGCGGCTAATCGCTCAATATCGTCATCGGTGAGGCCGAGGGCCATAACCTGGGCGTTCATTATGGGATGTTGACGACGTCCGGAACGGTAGGAATAAAGAGTCTGTGCAAGGTAATCCTGATACTGACCCGAGAGAATAGGATAGTCAGGCATCAGGGGCTTGTCGCCATTCTCGCCGTGGCACGCGAAGCACGACTGCAGTTTGGCATCGTAGGACATACCACTGCCGGCTTCCTCCGCCGCAAACACAAGAGTGGAACCCCCGCCTAGTACCATCAGAAACACCAGGATGAATTCAAACTTCATGCGATAAACTCCCACCGCAGCATATCCGCCGCGTCCTTGTCCTATCAGTAGTTTTCCAAAAACGCAGCGATGTCCGCTATATCTTGGTCGCTCAGATTTTCAGCATTGGCATGCATCGTCAAATGTTGTCGTGTGCCTCTTTGGTATGCCTTGAGCGCGGTTTGGATGTACTTGGCGCCCTGTCCGCCAAGTTTCGGCACATGGTACGTCGGATACACGTTGAAGTAGCCTTTTATGCCATGACAACCAAGACAAGTCTCGGCCTTATCTCGGCCCGCTTCCGCATTACCCTCAGAAAATACCGGCGAGGCCAAAATCCAAAGCGCTACCGCGAGTAAGACTGAAGTCGTTCGACGCAACATTTATTTCCCCTTCTTCACGAGTGACTCGCGCGGACCCCCGCATGGTTACTATTCGAGAATCAACTAGGGTGCCGACGGGCCACATTCTTCCTTCTTGGCGGAACTGCCCTCACGTACCCCAAACGCACTCAGACCGGGGCCTCAAAGTGCCTTATACCCCAACCCCGGCTGCGCGAATATTACTAGACCCGCATGGATAGGGGAAGTAATTACGAATATAGGGATATCCGACTTGCGGCGGGAAAGCGGTCCACCAACCTTACGCTAATCTCAGGTGTGAGGTTATCCCAAGATTTGCTTATGATCCCGCTCTGTCATTTGCCACGGGTAAGATGAAACTTCCTCAAAACTCCCCGTTAATGCTGGTTTCGCTGAGTATGCTTACCTTGCTTGTGGGTTGTAGTGGCCCGGATACGGGTCATGAATTTTTTCCGTTATTCGAAGATCTACAGTGGCAATACCGCGTGGAACGTAAAACGATGGACGGCCACGCCGAATTGCGGTACTCAATCTCGACCGTGGCTCCGGGCAACAGACAGCTCGGAACAGACGCCACGCGGGAAACGCTCACCGGACACCGTTACTACTACGAAATAAACGACGACGGCGTATTCCAAGTTGGCGAGACTGTCGGCGGCACAAAGGAAATTGATTATCATGATAAAAAAAAGCTAGTGTTGCCGCGTCGGCTAGTACCCTCTCAGACTTGGATCAGTACCACCCATACTGTCGTTTTAGAAAGCTCCCAACCGCCATGGGAGAAACTTTTCCGTATCCGTGTACCCGTGGAAATGCGGTACAGGGTGGACTCACTGTCCGGCAACGTGGAAACGCCAGCGGGAAAATTCAGCGGATGCGCAATCGTATCCGGTTTCGGTATAGGCCGGGCGAATATAAGCAGTTTTACAGATATGGTGGAGGTTTCCGTCGCAACGAAGGAGTGGTTCGCGCCCAAAGTGGGCTTGGTGCGTATGGAACGTCTCGAACGCGCGGATATGGGGTCCGTGTCTTCCGGTTCCCTCGAAGTGGAGCTTGATTTTTGGCAAACCAATTAGGCGCAAAGCTCTTTTCACCGCAAAGACACCTACAGACTCCTATGCACGAGCCAATTGCGCTCCGCATTGAAAATGATTAATGTTCCGCCCCGGTTTTAGCGCCCAAATCATACTTGGTGTCAGCTACGCGGGCGCAAATTAACACGCAACAGAGAAATTACGCGTGCTTACAAGGGGAATTAGCAGTGGTAAAAGCCAAAAACAATCCGTCTGCAAAGAAAAAAGAGGGCTCCCGTAAGTCTTCAGGGAAAGGGAAGGTATTACGCAAAAAATCTGCTAGGAAAGGACTAGACAAAAAAGCCGCCGCAACTAAAAAATCGACGGCCAAGGGCTCATCCCGAAAGAAAGCACCAAAGAAAAAAGTTGCGACCCGAAAGACTTCCCTTCTTAGAAAAATGACAAAGAAAACTTCGGCTAAAAAAAAGCTGAAGGGGAAGAAAACTTTGGCTAAAAAGACGCTGAAGGGGAAGAAAACGTCGGCTAAAAAAAAGCTGAAGGGGAAGAAAACGTCGGCTAAAAAAAAGCTGAAGGGGAAGAAAACGTCGGCTAAAAAGACGCTGAAGGGGAAGAAAACGTCGGCTAAAAAGAAGCTGAAAGAGGAAAAAGCGTCGGCTAAAAAGAAGCTGAAGGGGAAGAAAACGTCGGCTAAAAAGAAGCTGAAAGAGGAAAAAGCGTCGACTAAAAAGAAGCTGAAGGGGAAGAAAACGCTTCAAAAGAAAGCGGCAGCAACATCGCCACCGACCAAAAAAGGCGTTGCCAAAAAGAAATCTACGGCGGCAAAAAAAACAACGCGTCGGAGTCGAAGAAACATGGCTATCGCAATAACCGCCACTGCCAAGCCGACTGCGTACATCACCCCCAGACAGTCGATCAATTTGGACGATGTAAAGATCCCGAAAGACTACACCCCATCGCCGAAACACGAGTATATGGGCCCTAAACACCTCCTGTTCTTTAGAAACCAACTACAAGAATGGCGTGAAGAGTTGGTCGTGGAGTCTCAGAAAACACTTGAGAACCTGCGCTCTGAAATTCGGGACGTAGGGGACGAGGCGGAACGCGCGAGCAGGGAGAGCGAGAACATTCTGGAGCTCCGTACGCGGGACCGCTATCGCAAGCTACTCAAAAAGATCGATGACGCTATGAAGCGAATCGAAAATGGCTCGTACGGCTATTGCCTGGAAACTGGCGAGGAAATTGGGATCGAACGTCTCATGGCACGTCCCATAGCAGAATTTACCGTAGATGCTCAGGAACGCCGGGAACTGTTTCAACGTCAATTCCGGGACGATCGGTGACCTGGGACAACCACGTAGCGAGGAGGCTTGAGTATAGTCGCCGGTTTAGCGCGTTCTAGATTGACGGAGGAATAACGTGTCTTTGCGGTAGGCAAAAAGGCATACCAACCAAGCCGACGTTAGGCTCGGTGAGTCTTGACCAGACCCACGAAAAACTCGAATCAATCAATTCACAACATAAGCCCATTCTCGCCAAGCGTCGAGCAAGGGAAAATAGAGGCCCAGCATGACCGGTCGATCTTCCATGTTCTGAATAATACGACCGTACCGCTCCAACTGCGGCCTGTATCGGGCGACTTCTGAATCTAGATAGGCTTCCGGCGAACCACCGGTATGACGACCAACTTTAAAGTCGACGATCCAACGCGTCCCTTCGGCGTCGATAAAACTTCGATCGACAATGGCGTGCAGGACACGTTCTTCGTGGAGTGTCGAAAGCGCCATCTCGGCATCGATTTGAGTATGCCGGTTAGAGAAAAGCCATGCTCCGCGCTCGCTTACTAACGTTGTTTCGAACGCTCTGCCTACCTGCTGTACGGCGCCATCAAGTTCGTCGCCGCTAACACCTAAAGAACGCAACTGACCACGGGCGTAGTGTTGGGTTGTTTCTATCCATACCCCTTTTTCGCAATTATCCATATTCAATTGCTGTAACAGCTGATGTGTAACCGTACCAACGTGTTTCGCTGTCGTCCCTGCCCAATCGAACTCCAAACTTTCTTCCATAGAGACGGCCAAATCACAATCGTGCCAGCGTGATTCGTAGTCCGGAAACGATTTGAGGTCGAACCGACGCAAAGGGAGAGACCCTTTTATTCCGCTCTGGATTACCGGATTCGGGATCGGCGAAGACGTAGAGTGCACGAAGGAGGCCGCCAACACTGGCCAAAGCATGGAGAGAAATGACCCCTTCAAGGGTAAGAGGCGCCCATTCCGGTCACGCCGGACTTGCCCCGCTATATACACCGCATTCCGTGCGCGGGTGACCGCAACATATAGTAGCCGGATCGCCTCTGCCGCCATTTCATCATTCTCCCGCTCCCTCAAGTAGTCGTACGAAGCGTTCGTTCCAACGGTCGGGATTGCGGCCAACATCAAAGCCGATCGCTGCATCTGATCTATATCTTCGCGCCAAATTAGGAGTTGTTTTTGCGCGGAGCGCGGGGTCCGACCTGCACCGGGGATGATTACATAATCGAATTCAAGGCCTTTGGCACGATGTATAGTCATAATCTCGATGGCGTTGACGTCCGTTTTACGGGGTACCGCAAACAGGTCTTCGACACGACTCTCTACGCGCTCTGCAGTAGGCACCAACTCATCTTGCCCTAACTTCTGGAGCAACGAGAAAAAAGCCCTAACGTCGTCGAACCCGCTTTCGTCGTCAAGGCACGCCGGGCCGCCCAACGCCAACCAAGTCTGTTCTACGAGTTCTACCAGTGTGTGGTCACTAGATACATCCACAGCTGTTGCCAAAATATCGCGCGTTCGGCACAAACGAATGCGATCGTTGAAATCGATCGAACCGTTACTGCCTTCGTCGTACATTGCCTCCAGCAGCGTTCCGGGCCGCTGTGCCAATTCGTGAAGAGACGCCAAAGCCAAACCACACCATGGTGCGCGTAACACTGCAAGCCAAGCGACGCGGTCGGCAGGATGCAGCAGCGCGCGTGTCAATGCGACTAAGTCGCTTACCCAAGGCAACTCCCCAAGCGGCTGAATTTCTCTCGCCACAATGGAATAACCGTTCGTCAATAGAGGAGTGATAATGCCGCCCAAATGCAATCGACTACGAACTAGGACCGCAATGGTTGCCCTGGGACTACGGGTCCGGATATCCGCGATGGCGCCAAGAATCTGTTCTGTTTCGTCGTGCGCTGTTACAGCCGGTAGGACGTTAAGGGCAGTTTCGGTCTCAACGTTGACGCTGCGCTGCGGGACAAACGGCACGTCAAATGAATCCACCGTAACCATTGCTTTTGGCAATGCGTCATTCACCCACCGAACAATATTTTTTTGCGAACGGAAATTTTCTTTCAACTGTAGGTATTCGACTGCAACGTTGCCGAGCAACCCGCGCCGTGCGACATCCGTGAACAAGCGCACATCGGCTTGTCTAAACCGATAGATAGACTGCATCGGGTCCCCGACGAGAAATAGACTTCGACCATCACCTTCGGTCCATCCCCCTGTTAGCCGGACGAGAAGTTCGAGTTGGGTGACGGATGTATCTTGAAATTCATCAACTAACAAATGCTGAAGGTGGTAATCCATACGCAGCGCTAATTCTTCCGGATCGTCACAAGTGCCTAAGGCTTCATTTGCTGCCATGGAGATCTCGGCGAAATCGGTACGGCCTCGACGCTCAGACACTATCACCAAATGTGCCGCCGCAGCCGTCATTAAACCTATCAACGCAGTGCAAACGTCCCATGCGTCGTCCTCGAAAGCAGTACCGGGCAGGCGTTGCAAATGACGCAATTTTTGTTTGATCTCCGGACTTTTCGCGAGTTGTGAAATGATTGTTTGTAGTTGCTCTTTTTGGACTCGACTCTCCGTCGAGTTAGGTGGAAATCCGATTGTCTTGTCAAAACGTTTTCGCCAATTGCCATCTTTAGTGAGCAGCAAATCGGCGATCCCTTGCCATTGTTCTAGTCGTTCGAATTTTATCGTTGGAAAAACAGTTAAATCGGCAAGAGCAGAAAGACGAGACGTTCGTTCATCCATAGCGACGTTTAACCCCGCAAAAGCACATACCTCGGTCAGAGCCGTCTCAATTTTCGACGGTAAAGCCTCATAAGTACGCGCGAGTTCACTCTCTACTATCCGGACGAATGAATCTTCGAGAACATCACGACACGTTCCCAATGACAATAGGCGCAGCCATTGGTCACGCCGTCCGAGCATTTCTGATAATAACCGTTCCAATTTCCCCCAGTCGTTGTCGACATAGTGCAGCATGCGCGCAATTGCCTTTCCGTCCGCTCCTCCCTCAGCAACGGCCTTTACTGCATTACGTGCTGCTTCCTGGTACAGCTTTCGAGGGTCAGTCTCGACCGCTTGCACGCCCGATATACGAGCTGTCAGGGGCATCTGTCGAATTAAGCTCGCACACAAGGCATCAATAGTCATAATCCGAAGCCGTGATGGATGGAGAATGAGATTCCACTGAAGCTGTTCATCATGGATTAAGACGGCCTTCGCCAACGAATGACCAATCCGCAGAAATTTATCGTTGGGTTCGACTTCATGAGCCAATTCAAGTTCGCGAATAATTCGCGAACGCATTTCCTCAGCGGCTTTCCGAGTAAAACTAATGGCGATAATCTGCTCAGGATGTTTCACAGTCGTAAGCAAACGCAACATGCGATGAACAAGGAGTGTCGTCTTTCCGGACCCCGCGGGCGCCTGAACAATGAAGGATCGGTTCGGATCTAAGGCCCGGGCCCGCAACTCTTGCTCATCACTCATCGAGTTCACCTGCGGGTTTTTGCTCTGCCCCGACCTCAGCGATACGACATAAACGGTGCATGTTGCAGTGCCTACAGGTTTGTCTACCGGCTTTGGGATCGAGTCGAGCGTCACCGTTCCGAATCCCCCTCACTAACGAAGCTAGATCGGCGCGCCAGACCCGGCACTGTTCCGTCCAAGCAGATTCGTCTTTTTCTTCCCCAACAATCCGGTCGATCCATCCGGGTGCAGTTCGGTTCACTTTAGCAAACGCGATACCGTGTGTTTGGAGGTCGGGGAAAGTCAATGCATAGAAAGGTAGTTGCGGTTGGTTCAGTCGCGGCGTCGACCAGTCCACTTCTCGACATTGGCCAGTCTTATAATCGATGATGACATCGAGCCCGTCCTCAAGGCGGTCGATCCGGTCGACGCGAATACCGACCTCCAGACCCTCAAAGTTGACAGTCGCGGGCCGTTCTGTCGCAAGCACCATAAACGGCGGACGGGAAAGCTCTTGGGACATCCAGAGCTCAAGTAAAACCACAAGTCGTTCACATTCAATGAAATGGAGCTCGCGTTCTAGCGCTGTCTCGAATGGCATTGGGCTAAAATTCGCCGTAATCGAAGAACGAATCAAACGTTGGCGTTCGAACTTATCCAAAGCTTGCAGGTTACTCTGGTCGCCTAACTTCGCCCACAACCAAGCAAGTGTACGGTGGATGATCAAGCCCTTGTGACGTGCGTCGATTCCTGGCTGCGGTTCGGCGACTACACTTGCAGACAAACGATGTCGGGCAAAGGCCTGAAACGGACATGCGGCTTGGGTTTGGAGCATTGCCACACCACCGTTAAGTGCGGTTCCGCTGGATAGAGCGGGACCGTTGCACTCCGTCAAAACCGAAACATTTGCTTGCTCACGAATTCGTCGCCAGACGTCCGGAACATAAGGCACCCCGACTTGCGCTTTTAGGCTACTTAACTCAGGCACCAAAGGTGAAGGCCTAATGGTCAAATCACCATCGGCGGCGTAGTAACTGGCGACGCGTGAGCCCGCACTTCGAGCAAGGGCGGCGAGAAACATACGGGCACGATATAAATCGCGGCGAGCGTCAGCGCCTGGCACGCCTGCCACTCGTTGCAACTCCTTTGGAAGCAACGCTGACGGAGCGGCCGCAGACACAAATACATCGCTGTCCGCACCAACCAGCCACAAGTGACTGGGATTTAGAAGCCACGCCTGTTCCGGCTTCACTATGAAAACACGCGGATCACCCGGCACTCCCCTCACTACCATGTCACTGAGGATGTGACGGAGCCGCCTGATGGCGTCCGTCTTCGAAACCAACGGCAAAACAGCATCAAGACATTGCAGCTCATCGCATGCATCGGCCCATTGCCTCACTATCCCCTCTGTCATCGCACTCGGTGCACCATCACCTGGCCAACCCGCAGCTTTGAGACACTGCTCGAAATGTTTCAACCATTGGATAAGAGACTGTCGTTTGGGTGCGTCGCGGTAAAGCACCACTAATCTTGAGAGGATGCTCTTAAACCGAACGCATGGATAATCCGAGCTAGCAAGGAGGTTGACAACAAAAGCTATCGGTAATTCGTAGCGATCAAGCGAACGTATTTCGTTGTCAAACGACGCCCGCTCAAAACGTTCCGTAGCGGCACCAGAGATACACGGACTCCGAAGTACGGCGCTGAACGCATCCCATTGTGAACATTCTGAAAATTCCAAAATATGCAACGCGACACTGATCGGAGGACGTTCTATCAACGAAGGTCCGCAACCTAGGTATACATGAGTCTTCTTTAGACTTGTATCGCCATAGCCGAACACATCCTCGACGCAGCGCCGAAAGAGATCAGGATCGTCAGTCACTCTGTCTGCCGCAATAACAATACGCGCCTCCGGGCTAGCTAAGCTGACATCCGACGCCCATGTCATGGCCGCATACAGTTCTGTTTCACGATCTGGGAAAACACGGCCCACAAAAGAGCAGCTATCGATTTCAAGGCCCCGAGGGTGCTGGGTTTCAATTCGTCTGGCATCGAACGCTCGTTTTAACGTAGGTGCAGGATCGAGAAACCCGTGAGCGGTGACCAGATCATGCCCGATGTCTAGGTCTATGGACGGGTCCACCATCAGACGTGACAAGTCGCTCGCACGCAATTCCGCAGTACGCTCAAGGTATGCTTTTGTCCAACGCGCAAAAGCCGCAACGTCCTCAGATACTGGTTGACTTAAAGCGGTTTTTATTTCGATATCCCAAGCATGAAGGATGTGCCAAGCAGTTTGTGCAAGCAACGCTGCTTGCTCTGGAGCAAGGAGGTTTGTCGACGAATCTTGAAAAATGACTGCTTCCCAAACAACTCTTTCTTGACGGGCGGACAACACGAAATCAACCGTCGGCGTTCTTTTTGATCCTTCGGTCAATAGCATCTTCCCAAAGGCTCGGCTGAGGTAGCTCTGCCACGGAACGATATCGGCCGTCCGCCAAGTACCAGAACCCTTTTGCCGTTCGGTCTGATCGAGTGCAACTTGCAACACACGGGCGCAGCTGTTGCTCGGCACAATAATCGTCCCGGTATAGCTACTAAGCTCGATCAACGAACGAATGTACACGTGCTTACATGACCGTGATACACAGTACCCACACTCCTACTACACATGTTGCATGCGACACGAAATTAGTCCCGGGAACGTCATCTGTCTTAATCGGCGCCAAACAGGTTCGGTCATGCCTGTTCGGGTCAGAGTACCGAACAAGTCCCCGACACCACATTCGATTAACTACCCCAATACCCTCGAGATACGACTTCGCGTTTTCATGTCGCCGCGGCATGCTTCGCTCGAATGAAATCTCGGTGTGATAGGTGCAATAAATCTGCAATTTTTCGTATGAAATATTCTTCGTAGCGGTCCAACCTACCATCGGCGTAGGCCACTCGCCACAAAAGCAACAAGAGCTCGTATTTTTTTTCCCTATTAAGGTGCTCATTTATGACGGAGGTGAAATCGTAGAGCGAAACAGCCTCTTCGACGGCGCCATCCGCACTATCGAGCAGATTGACAATATCTTTTTTGGAGAGGCCACATACGCTTCTTATAGCGGCTATCATTACTTTTCGCTCATCTTCAGCCACCTCTTGATCTGCCTTAGAAATCTCGAAAAGTAGTGCTGCGACGGCAAGTGATAGGGGATCAATGTCGTCGTCTGCTGTCGAATCGTTTGTCACTCGATTTTCAAATAAGGTCTTCAAGGTGCGCAACATTTCAGTAATGCTCTATGCTGGTAGGATAGCCTCCACCCTCCTTAGAGGGCTTTCAGCTGGGTTTTGATCTGACTTCTCCAGCCGTTAGGTTAACATCAGAAATATGATACGGATCTATATAGAGACCGGCATTAGCGTCAGCTCCGAACTCGAGTTACCCGCCGGAGCTAGTCATCGCATCCGCAGTGTTCTCCGCCTAACTCCCGACGAGAAGGTGATCCTATTCAACGGCGATGGGAGCGAGTACATAGCGAGACTCACGACAATCTCGCACCGTATCGTTCGTGCTGTCATCACAGAGAAATGCAAGGTGCGCACTGAATCATCGCTCGATATCACCTTAGTCCAGTCACTCTCGCGCGGTCAACGGATGGATTACACCATCCAAAAAGCCGTGGAACTGGGGGTATTTCGTGTCGTACCGGTGGTGAGCAAACGGACAACGACGCGACTCGCGGGAGTACGAGCTGACAAACGTCTCGAACATTGGCGGGGTGTTGCCCGCCATGCCGCCGAACAAAGCGGCCGGACTTCGGTTCCAGAAATCTCGGCAATTCTGCCTCTTGAGGAGTCGGTCGATGAGAACGTCGGACAATTAATTCTTCTGAATCCTCTTGCAAACGCCGAATTTGCCAGACAATCTGAGCCGGAAACCGGGCTCACAATAATCGCAGGCCCAGAGGGCGGATTTGAAGAATCGGAGATCGAGATGCTCGAGGCCACCGGAGCTGTATCCGTCCATTTAGGCCCGCGGACGCTACGAACAGAGACCGCCGCCATCACTGCCTTGTCCATTACCCAAGCCCTGTGGGGCGATTTTCGTCATAGACCCCGACCTAATTAGCACTTTAAATACCGTAATCGAAACCGGTTGTGCGCACGCCGACCAACTATCCGCCATGCTACCCCGAGCCTCCGGATGCGGTAGTGAACGCTACGGCGACGGAACATTTCCGGTAGCTGCCTCGATGCCGACCGAGACACAATGAGCGGCGATTCCTGGGTTAAGTAAACGGGACGGAATCCGTTTCAACAAGTCCCACCGGGATTCCGCCACAACCCACAACAGAATCAAAGCGCGCGGTATACTTGCGAACGCAGTTTTTATTGCAGGTCGGAGCGAACTAAACACTACCATGCCCAGTCGAAAGACCAACGAGAAACCATGGAGTGGCCGTTTTACCGTGTCTACAGATACTTTTGTCCAAAATTTTTCCGCTTCGGTCAACTTCGATCAGCGTCTCGCGGTATACGACATCAGAGGCTCGCTTGCCCATGCCAGAATGCTTACCGAGGTCGGAATTCTCAAACCAGATGAATTCGAACAAATCGAAACTGCCTTGGCTGCGATTGAAAAAGAGATCAACTCGGGAGAATTTCATTGGTCAATAGAACTCGAAGATGTGCACATGAATATCGAAAGTGCTTTAGTCGACCGTATTGGCACCGTCGGAAAAAAACTGCACACAGCCCGTTCACGTAACGACCAAGTTGCGACCGATCTGCGACTCTACCTGCGCGCCGAAATCGATGAACTTATAGGCATCCTTAGATCATTGACGTCTGGGTTGATCGACTTGTCTGAGCGTGAGGCGGCTACGCTCATGCCCGGATACACCCATCTACAGGCCGCTCAGCCAGTGTCCTTCGGACATCACATGTTAGCGTGGGTTGAAATGCTGCTAAGGGACATGGACCGATTCAGAGATTGTCGTGTCCGCGTAAACTCTCTACCCTTGGGTGCCGGTGCGCTTGCTGGCACAACTTTTCCGATTAAGCGTGAGCGTGTAGCAGAAATGTTAGATTTTGAGACGATTGCAGAAAACTCCTTGGATGCCGTCAGCGATCGAGATTTTGCTATTGAATTCGCCGCGGCCTCGGCGCTGCTTATGGTCCATTTGTCGAGGATGGCCGAAGAACTAATCTTATGGAGTTCCCAAGCTTTTAGTTTTCTCGAAATCGGTGACGCCTTTTGCACAGGCTCTTCGATGATGCCGCAGAAAAAGAATCCGGATATTCCCGAATTAGTGCGCGGCAAATCGGGACGCGTCGTCGGCGATTTAATGGCTCTATTGACACTCATGAAAGCGCAACCGTTAGCGTACAACAGGGACAACCAAGAAGACAAAGAACCTGTGTTCGATGCCGTCGATACAACTAAAGCTTGTGTGGAAGCTTTCTGTGCCTTAATCCCTGCGTTGAAACTAAACCACAAACAAATGCGCGCCGCGGCGGATATCGGATACATTGTCGCTACTGATCTGGCGGATTACCTCGTGACCCTGGGTCTTCCCTTTCGAGATGCGCATGCGGCAGTCGGCCGGGCAGTCCAACTCGCCCTTCAGCGCAATTGCGAATTACGTGATTTGTCCATTGAGGATTTCAAGTCCATCGAACCAAGACTGGACGACTCCGTCTACGAGGTGCTCGACTTAGATAACGCCTTGAATGCGCGCGCACACTTCGGGGGTACTGCGCCTGAACAGGTACGCGCGGCATGTCTTCGAAGTCGAGTGCGGCTCCAACAGATATCGCGCTGAAAAAGCGCAGCGCTATTTTCCAATGCGAGCTCTAAAGTTATTTGTGTTGTTCTTCATCACGACTATTATCGTCGTAGTTGGCAGCCTTTTAGCTCTCATCGCCTTCTTGGATCCCAACGATTTCAAAGACACCATTATTCAAAGGGTACAGCAAGAAACCGGTCGTACCCTCAGTCTGGAGGGCGACCTCGAATGGGCGTTATACCCGAAGATACGAATAAGGGCCGGGCCGCTGTCGTTAAGTAACGCCGAAGGATTCGCGGACGTTCCTTTCTTCGCTGCTGATGAGATAGAAGTTGCGGTCGCGACCGCCCCTTTACTGCGTGAGCGCATCGAAATGGATGTCGTCAAATTGCACGGCGTCGTTATAAATCTGGGACGTACAGCTGGGGGCGTCACCAATTGGCAGGATTTGATCGGTGAAGGCGAGGAGAACCAATCTGGTAGCGGGATTGGAGTTGCCTCCATCATGCTCGGTGGCGTTGATATCAAAGACGCACGACTAACTTGGTCCGACGCCATGAACGACCAAAAGGTTACTATCTCAAAATTTAGAATCAATACCGGCCCATTGCGATTTGGGGAACCGATCGAATTCGATCTTTCTTTATCCGCAATCGCAAACCAACCGGCTATCGATAGCGACCTCAAACTAACGGGAACCGTAGCTTACGATCTCGACGATGATCGTTACCTCGTAACCCCACTCACACTTGGGACCACACTGCGAGGAAAGCATCTGCGCGATGGCATAGCGACCATAGAAGCAACTGCAGGCATCGATATCAACCTGCGAGAGGAAATTGCCAAAGTCACAGGACTCCAGCTGCATGGCCTAGGAATGGATATCGAAGGCGAGTTTGCATCAAAAAATATCCGAAGCGAGAAGCCTAGCGCAAAGGGATTCTTGAATATTGATGGCGACGATATGGCTTTGCTATTCAATGCTTTTGAATTACCCGTCGGGAAGCAACTCGCTCAGATTACCAACCGCAAATTCAACTTCTCCGCGGCCTTCGACGCAGACATGGACACCGGTGAGATAACGGTCTCCAAATTCGATGGTAGCGCTCTGGGTTCAAAATTAAATGGCCATTTTCGTGCCAGCGCGGCCAATACCAACGCGCCTCTCGCGAGTGGTGGTATTACGGCGAAGGGCAGCGATCTACCTACCGTAATGGCCGTTATCGGCCAACTCCAAGGAGCTGATTCACAAACGCTAGAAAATCTCCGTCGGGCATTACACGCAAGCGGGGACAAATCCTTCTCGGTGACGGCGGACCTTGAAGTACAGATGGAGGAGGGAAGCGCTTCTTTGCCGAATATCAGCGCCAGGTTACTTGGAAACACCATCAGCGGTGAGGTTCATGCAACAAAGATCGGCGAGGACATACCCGCTATTAAAGGCACCTTCCGCGCATCTGGCCCTGATTTACCGTCACTCATGGCAGTAGCGGCGCAATTTCAAAATGATGGCAAAACGTTGACCAAGATTTCAAGTTCACTCGCAGAGGGAAGCGGCAAAGACTTCAAAATTGAGACACGTTTCGATACGGATATACAAAAGGGACACATCGAACTGGCCAATTTTTCGGCTAATTTTCTGGGACTAGAAATAAACGCTAAAGTGAAAGGCAGAGGTATAGATTTCGAGAAGGGCACTGGCACACTTAACGGTCTTCTCAATATTGGTGGCAAAAACCCCAAGAGACTACTGCTCAGTCTCGGTCAAGAGGACCTCGCGAAAACACTAACAAACTTCAGCGTCGAAACAGGCGTCGAAGGCAATCTGTCAGACCTAAAGCTACGACCATTAAAGATCACTGCCAAGGTCGCAGATGCCCGCTTAGGCAAACCCGTGAAACTAAAAGTCAGCGCCCAATCTGCGCGTGCTAACCTCGATGATGAAACCCTGGCTATCGACGATTTAGAAGTGGTGGGTCTCGGGCTTGACTTAAAGGCAAATATTCGCGCAAAAAACATTAAAAACGGACTCGAATTCCAAGGTGATATCGACGTCCCATCTTTTGATTTGAAGAACCTTCTAACCACTCTCAACGAACCGCTGCCCAAGACTGGAGATCCGAACGCCCTAACCAGCGTCAGCTTGAAAACAAATTTTAGTGGCGATACTGGCAGCGTCCAGTTGGAGCACTTAGATATCGCTTTGGATCAGACGTCGATTCAGGGTGAAGTCACAGTGTCCAATTTTGAAAATCCTGATATCGCGTTTCGCATTAGTGTTGGCGATATCAATGTTGACGGATACCTCGAACCAGAAACGCGGGGCCGCATTCCCCCACCCATGCCTGAGGTAGCTGCAGTAGGAGCCGCAAGCGCGTTGCCCGTCGAGACTCTCCGTACGCTTAAGCTCGACGGTGTGGCATCAATCGATTCGATGACCTTTTCCGGCATGACCGCAGATAATGTCCGTTTCTCCGTCTACGCTAACAGAGGCACGATCAGACTTGATCCCGTGGGAGCAGAATTGTACGAAGGCAGTTATGCCGGAGCGATCGAACTTGATGCGACCGGTAAACAACCGCGACTCAGCCTGAAGACTAACCTCAATAATGTCAGTATCGAGCCTTTAATGGCCGATATAGTCGGAAACAGAA
>Ga0310345_10001287_pt1 | contig 28698 bp, 30 predicted proteins | sample HC15DNA20500_MG_FD_204667 | JGI IMG/M metagenome (GOLD analysis project Ga0310345, IMG submission 204667) | Marine microbial communities from station ALOHA, North Pacific Subtropical Gyre - HC15-DNA-20-500_MG | ecosystem: Environmental > Aquatic > Marine > Oceanic | place: Pacific Ocean: North... | reverse complement strand
CTGAAGGTGCACCAGACATGGCGGTCGCCACCTGAGGTCTCGATCTTTCTGAGCAGCGGCGTGGTGCGCGGGCGCACCACAAGGCCCAGATCATCGGTGGGCGAACCTTCGAAGAAATAGCCGTCATAGGGCTCGTGACCCTGACGGTATTCGTTGAACCATTTGCTCTGGCTGGAAACATGGTTGAGCACCAGATCGCTCATCAGCCGAAAGCGGCCGGAAATTCGGTTGATGTCGGCCCAGTCGCCCAACTGGCTGTCCACCACGGTGTAATCGGTGACCGCGAAACCATCGTCGGAAGTGTAGGGGAAGAAGGGCAGGATATGGACGCCGGAGACCGTTCCCTCCAGATGCGACCGGAGGAAATCGTTCAGGACATCGAGCGGCTTGTGAGCGCCGTCGATGACCGAGTTTCCATAAGTGATGACGAGGCAGTCGCGTTCGCTCCACAGCCGGTGGCCGGGCTGGCGGGTGCGGTCGCGTGTCTTGGTGCCCAAAGGCCAGAACGCGTCGCACATCGTTTCCGCCAACGCTTCCGCATCCTCATCGGGGTAAATGAAAGCCAGAAGGGCGGTTAGCCGGTTGTTGAACTTGTTGCTGGGAGGTTTCAATGGACTTGCGGCAGTACATCATGTTGCGTTGCAGCAATGTGACCCCGTTCCAGCCTATTTTGCAAGGCTTCGCAAAAACGGCCCTGCAGCGTTGCATACAACTGCGCCAGCCCTTATGCCATTCGCGGCGGTTTCTCACCTTGCCGGCCCATTCCTGTATGCATACTCGCCCGGAGGCCCGATGGCGCAATTCGTTTCCTTGTCCGACGCCGTTTCCGAATGTCTGAAGCCGGGTTCCGTCGCGGCATTTGAGGGGTTTACCCATCTCATTCCGCATGCCGCCGCGCATGAGGCGATCCGCCAAGGGATTGGCGATCTAACGCTGATCCGCATGACGCCGGATCTCGTCTATGACCAGATGATCGGCATGGGGCTGGTGAAAAAGGTGATCTTTTCCTATGCGGGGAATCCTGGCGTCGGACTGCTGCGGCGGCTGCGCGATGCGGTGGAGAATGGCTGGCCCAATACAATCGAGATCGAGGAACATTCCCACGCGGCGATGGCCAATGCCTATGAGGCGGGCGCTGCCGGCCTGCCGTTCGCCATGCTGCGCGGCTATCTCGGTGCCGGATTGAAGGAGGTCAATGCGAACATCAAAAGCGTGACCTGCCCATTCACCGGAGAGGAACTGGCAGCCATTCCCGCGATCCGCCCGGATGTGAGCTTCGTCCATGCGCAAAAGGCCGACCGCAAGGGCAACGTGCTGGTCGAAGGCATTGTTGGCGTCCAGAAGGAAGCCGTGCTCTGCGCGAAGAGGGCGGTGGTGACTGTGGAGGAAATCGTCGATGATCTCGGCGCGCATCCCAATGCTTGCGTCCTGCCGCACTGGACCATTCATGCGATCTGCGAAGTGCCGGGTGGCGCGCATCCTTCCTATACCCATGGCTATTACGACCGCGACAATGCCGCCTATCTGGACTGGGACGAAATCGCCGCCGACCGTGACCGGTTCCGGCAGTGGATGGAGGAGAATGTCCTTAGCCAGACGCCCGCGATTTTTGAACAGCGCGTGGCAAAGCTGAGAAAGGGCGCATGAGCATGGCCGGTTACACTCCCGACGAGATGATGACGATTGCCGCCTCGCGCGCGCTCTCTAATGACGACGTCTGCTTCGTCGGCATCGGAGCGCCTTCGGCGGCCTGCAACGTGGCGCGGCTGACGCATGCGCCGGACATCACGCTCATCTATGAATCCGGCACGATCGGCACAGCGCCGGACGTGCTGCCACTCTCCATCGGCGATGGCGAATTGTGCGACACGGCGGTAACCACCGTGGCCGTGCCGGAAATGTTCCGCTATTGGCTGCAGGGCGGCTGGATCACCATCGGCTTTCTGGGCGCGGCGCAACTCGACAAGTTCGGCAATATCAACACCACGGTGGTCGGCGACTATCACACGCCCAAGGTGCGTTTGCCCGGCGGCGGCGGCGCGCCGGAAATCGCGTCGTCGAGCCAGCAAATCTATATCACCATGAAGCAGTCGAAGCGCGGCTTCGTCGACAAGATCGACTTCTTCACATCGTTCGGTCACGGCGAGGGCGGGGATCATCGCCAGCGGCTCGGCATGAAGACCAAGGGCCCGAACCTGCTGATCACCGACATGGCGATCTGGAAGCCCGATCCGCAAACGAAGGAGTTCGCCGTGACCTCGCTGCATCCCGGCGTGACACGCGAACAGATGGCCGGGACCGTCGGATGGGAAATCAAATATGCCGATGCGATTGAGGAAACGTCTCCGCCGTCGGCGGAGGAGCTTTCCGTGCTGCGTGATCTAAAGGCGAGGACGGAAGCTGCGCATAGGGGTGTGGGGACGGACGGTTAGCGGTCCAGCCAGTCCTTCTATCCTTCAAAAAGCCGCAATCGGCTCGCCATATCCACGGCGGCGCTGGCGTGACCGGCGCTGCTCCTTCCCGGAAACCTCCAATGTTCGACAATCTGATCCGCCTCCTGCCGCCGCTGGAGGTCAATGCGCCCCGAACGCTCAGCATCGCGGCCATTCTCGCTGCCGCCTTCGTCACCCTGTTCATCGTAACCGAGATCCTGCTTGCCGCCGCAGCAACCGTGTGGGCTTTGGCGGGCCTGTTCCACTTGCATATGGCGGCCATTGTTGTGCTGGCCGTCATTATTGGCGTACCTGCCATCTGGGGCAGCGTCGTAACCGGCATGATGGCATTTGCCGCCGAGACAGACCCGGAAAACAACTGAGTTCCGGACGGAACCGGCTGATCCTCAGCGGGTTATGATGCGTGATTGACGCGCTGTGCGCGGCCATGTTCAAGATTGCCGCCAAACGCCCCTGGACCCTCGAGGATACCACATGGAAGTTTTCCTGCTGCCGGAAGCGTGGGCCGCACTTGCCGCGCTCATCACGATGGAGATCGTGCTTGGCATCGACAATCTGATCTTCATCTCCATCGTCACCAACAAGGTAGAGGAGAAGCGCAGGGCGCTTGCCCGGCAGATCGGTATTGGACTGGCACTCGGACTGCGGCTGGCGCTGCTGGGTGCGATTGCCTGGATCATCGGCCTCACCCGTCCGGTCTTCGACCTGGGAATCTCGGGACCGGTGGCGCCGGACGGTTCGGTGGCGTTCGAGACGTCGTTTTCCTGGCGCGACCTGATCCTCATCTCAGGCGGGTTGTTCCTTCTCTGGAAGGCGGTCAGCGAGATCCATCAGAAGGTGCAGCCGGGACCGGAAACCATGTTCTCGGCCAGCCGCGCTGTCACCAGTTTCGGATCGGCGATTGTGCAGATTATCGCGCTTGACCTGGTGTTCTCCATAGACAGCATCCTGACCGCAATCGGCATGACCAATCATCTGCCGATCATGATCGTCGCGGTCGTTGTCGCGGTGCTGGTGATGTTCCTGGCGGCCGGCCCGGTGTCGCGCTTTGTTCACGACAATCCGACCGTGGTGATGCTGGCGCTGGCGTTCCTGATGATGATCGGGATGGTGCTCATCGCCGACGGGTTCGGCGCCCATGTGCCGAAGGGCTATATCTATGCGGCCATGGCGTTTGCCGCCTTTGTCGAAGGGTTGAACATGCTGGCGCGCAGGCGGGCCGCAAGAGCAGTCGCAGCTCCAAAATAAACCTGATGTTCACCATCTGCTTTAGCCATTTCTTGGTAGTGCAGAACTAGTTTCCCCGCCGGGCGAAAATACCAGGGGAATACCTATGTTGCGTTTGGTGAACTGCATCGGGCTGGAGCACAACCTGTATCTGGTTGGCCTTGCCGCGATTATCTGTTTTGCGGGAGCGTTTGTTACCGCGCGGCTGTTCCAGCGCAGCGCAGCGAACCGCGGACGGGCTGGGATTGCCTGGATGTTCCTTGGGGCAATTGGCGCTGGCGCCACCATCTGGTGTACGCATTTCGTCGCGATGCTGGCCTTTAAACCGGGCACACCTGTTACCTACGACCCTGCGCTGACGGTTTTTTCTCTCGTGGTGGCATTCTTGGGTTGCGGGGTCGCCTTCGGCGTAGGGCGGGAAGCCGGCAAGTATGCGGCCGGGATTGGCGGCGCTCTTTTCGGCGTGGCTGTCACGGCCATGCACTATACCGGCATGGCGGCATTTGCCGTAAACGGAACAATCGACTGGCATCAAGGCTATGTGGCAGCTTCGGTTGCAGCCGGTGTCGTATTGGGTGCGGTCGCGTTCCACCGGGTGCGCCGGGCATCCTCCACGAAGGGTGTGATCCAAGGCGCCATTCTCATTTCGCTTGGCATCGTCTTGCTGCATTTCCTGGGCATGTCGGCGATGTCGATCAATGCCTTCGCGGCGGGTCCGGGCGACTACGTCATCGATTCTCCGGTAAATTTGATTGCCCTGTCGGTAGCCGGCGTCGGCCTGCTGGTCCTGGGCACCGGGGTCGCAAGCTATGTTCTGGACGACCAGGTCAAAATGCAGTCGGCGGAGCGCCTTCGCCACCTGACCGAGAGCGCTGTTGACGGCATGGCGGTCCTGCAGGACGGCAGGATGTTGCAGGTGAACAGCGCGCTGGAGGATCTGACGGGTCTTGAGCGGGAAGCGTTGCTTGCAACCAGTCTGGGCGATCTCCTCAATAAGGACGTGGAAGTTCGCGAGGGTGAACTTATCCGGGTCGATCTGCGGCGCGCCGACGGTTCGCTGGTGCCGGTCGAACTGGTCAGCCACACCCAGCATGATAGTGCCGACGCGAAGCCCCTCACAGTGGTCGCCCTGCGCGATATCAGCCAGCGTCTGGAACAGGAGCAGAAAATCTCCTTCCTGGCGCGATATGACAGCCTGACTTCGCTGCGCAATCGCGCCTCATTCATCGAAAAGGTAAATGGCATCTTCGAGTGGGATGAGAAAGGCTCGAAGTTCGCAGTGCTTGCGCTTGATCTCGACCGATTCAAGGAAACCAATGACACCTATGGCCATGCTGCGGGTGACCAGGTTCTGCGCGTCATCGGCGAGCGCATGCGCTCCGTGCTCGGCAAATCCGAGATCGCGGGCCGGTTCGGTGGAGACGAGTTTGCGGTGTTTGCCAAGATCGAGCGCCGGGAGGAGGCGTTGGCGCTTGCCGAACGCATCAAGCAGGCAATTGAAAAGGAAATACCTTTCGAGAAGAACGTGCTTAGCTGTGGCGCCAGTATCGGCATTTCGCTCTATCCGGCCGATGGCGGTGAGATCAACGAGCTGCTCAACAATGCCGATCTGGCCATGTATCGCGCGAAATCATCCAGCCGTGATGAGTGCTGTTTCTACGACAAGCAGATGGACGACAACGTCCGCGAACGCCGCCGCATGACGGAGGAGTTGCGTCACGCCATCATGAACGATCAACTGGAACTGCACTATCAGGTGCAGATCGACCTCGATGGTGAAAAGATCTCCGGCTACGAGGCGCTTGTGCGCTGGAACCATCCCGAGAAGGGGCTGGTGCCGCCGGGAGAGTTTATCGGGCTGGCAGAGCAGACCGGCCTCATTGTGAAACTTGGCGAATGGGTGCTGAAACATGCATGCGAGGAAGCGGCGGGCTGGCCTGAAGCTTACAACATCTCGGTCAATCTCTCGCCAGCGCAGCTCACCGATCCGGGCTTTGTCGAAATGCTGCGCGACACGCTCTGGACGAGCGGGCTGGAGTCCATGCGGCTTGAACTGGAAGTCACGGAGACCTGCTTCATCAAGGATCCTTTGCGCGCGGTCGAGGTGCTTGGCCAAATCAAGGATATGGGCGTGTCGATCTCAATCGACGATTTCGGCACCGGCTATTCCTCGCTCGCCATGCTACAGGATTTCCCGTTCGACAAGATCAAGCTGGACAAGTCCCTGATCGACAAGATCGATACCAATGACAAGTCGAAGGGCATTTTCAAGGCGGTGATGTCGCTGGGCGACGCGCTTGCCGTGCCGGTGCTGGCCGAGGGCGTCGAAACCGGGAAACAGCTTGAGTACCTGCGCAGCATCGGCTGCCAGCTCGTTCAGGGCTACTATTACGGCAGGCCGGAGAAATTCGTTTCCCAGCCCTCTACAAGAGCGGACAGGCGCAAGCAAGTGGCGTGAGCTGCGCGCTGAGCTTCAGCATCCCATGAAGAAAGGCCGGATCTTTCGATCCGGCCCATGGTTCGGACGGAGGACTGGAGGTCCTTACCAACCCAGTTCCTTGACCAGTGAAATCTTGAAGGTGCGACCCATGCCGTCCTCATTGTCGAGATTGTTACGGAACTGTTCGTTGAACGCATTTTCCACCGAGGCGTGCAATTCGAAGCCTCGCAGTTCCGGCATGTCGGGTATCCAAGCCAGGAAGAAGTCATGCACATCGTAGCCGTCGGCCGGACCATTCGCGCCATTGGGCGCATCGGCGAAGTAGGCGCCCTTCCAGCCATACTTCAGTCCGTAATCCGGAACATAGCCGCCCAGTGACACGACGAGGTTCTCCGCCGGGATCGTGTCGAGTGGTGCCCCGGTTGTCGCGTCGATACCGCGCACCAGCGAATATGCCAGCCGTCCGAAACCATATTCGGCTTCATAGGCCGCTTCGATCTCGACGCCCTCGATAAGCGCCTGGTCGATGTTCACGTAATGCGGGCCGGGAATGGCGGGCATCGGGTTGCGTGCGATCAAGTCATCGATGTCGTTGCGGAACGCCGTGGTCTTGAGCTGGAAAGAGTCGCCGGGTGTCAGCTTGTCATATAGCGAGAGGGTGAAACCCGCCTCGTAGTTGGCCGCACTCTCGGGAACGAGATTGGGGCTGGTCGTGCTGCTTGCAACCGGGCATTGGCGTCCGGGAGACGCACAAGTGGTGTAGAGTTCGTCGATGGTAGGCGCACGCTCGGTACCTGCGATCGAGCCGAACACTGCCAGGTTCTCGGTCAGCTTGTAGTGCGCAGCGATCTTCGGCGAAATTGCGGTGTAGTCGCTGTCTTGCGCTCCGGCCAGAGTGGGATCTGGCTCGAGGAAGGCGAAGTCGGCGCGAATGCCGGCGATTACCGTGAACACGTCATTGTAGATCCACTCGTTCTGAGCGAACACACCATACTCGGTTTCGCGGCCCTCGGGGTGGAACTCGAGGCTGCCGGTGGTCTCGGTCGTGGCAACACGATCCTGCAGCGCGAATGCGCCGCCGACGGTCAGGTAGTTCTCGAAATTGCCGCCGATATATTCAAACGTGTTGTCGGCCTTGGCCTGCCAGGACTGGTTGCCATATTCGGCATCCTCGAACAGCGGATCGCCGGCAAGGATCGGTTCACCCGGCATCCAGTCCTGCTGGATGATCTGCGTGCGCGACCATGACAGGTTGAGGTTGAAGTCAACCCACGGGTTCATGCTGTCCGGGTTCTTGTAGGAGATGACAGCGGTTTCGTCGGTCGTATTGCGGTCGATGAAGCCGAATGGATTGGCAGCCCCGATGAAGGGGAACATTGGCGGGAATGGCGAGGACTGACCAGTCTGCTCGTAGTTGGCATTGGGCTGATCGTTGTTCCATCGCTGGTAGGAAAGCCGCAGTTCCTGCTCGTCATTGTAACCGAAGCGGGTCGTCGTCTTGATCAGGCCCGACCAGGTCTCGAACTCCGAGCCGAGGATTTCGGTGCTGTCGCCATTGGAAAAGTTATCGTAGTCACGGTAGTTGCCCTGAACCAACAGGTCGGTGTTGTCGGTAAGCCGCAAGGCCAGAATTGCCGATCCGAGCCAGCCATCCGGGTTGGAATTGTATCCGCCCTTCAACCGCAGCACACCGTTCTGGCCTTCATCGAGAAAGTCGCTGGCATCCTTCGTCACAAGATTGATGACACCGCCGAGCGCACCCGAGCCATAGAGCGTGGACGATGCGGGACCGCGCAAAATCTCGATCTGCTTGTAGAGTTCGGGGTCGGTGAACAGCGAACCCAGCCGGTACTGTTCGTGGAATTTGGTTGCCCCGTCGACATTGACGATGATCTTGGATTCGTCTGCTGCGGTGAACGAGCCGATGCCGCGAATGTTGAAGGACTGGCCCATGACCCGGTCGCTGCCGATGGCCTGTGCGCCCGGAACGAAGTCCATGACCTCGCCGACGGTGGCGGCCTGTTCCTGGTCGATTTCTTCCTGATTGACAACGGTCACGGCCTGCGGCGTGTCGATGGCGACCTTCTCATTGCCCGCGCCCACAACGATGCGCTCAAGGATCGTCACGTTGCGACCGGCTTCCTCGGTGAAGGTTTCCTCACCTTCCTGCGCCAGTGCCGTGGTTCCGAAGAATGCTATACCAGCTGCAATTGCCCCAGCCGCCGCGCTTCCGCGCAATGCGGAACGCAAGAATCTCGCCTGCCCCATTTCCAAAGTCTCCTGCCGGTGCTCAGGCTGGCGAATAGGCTGGCGTGCACGCGATACTAAAGTGTTGAACCGAATGTGAGATTCGCTCTCATCTGTTGCGTTTGATAATTAACTTGATTATTGGAGTCAACAAATAATGAAGCAGGCGAGGCCTGCGCTACTTGCAACGCTTGCCGGAACCGGAAACGGCCGCTCAATGTCGCTAACCCAGAACATTCAACACGCCCGGATGATCGCCACCCGGCGCAGTCAAGCCGATGGAGACCGCAGTGCCACCGCGCGCCGGGCGATCATGCTGCTCGCCGCTGTCTTGCTGGTGGTGGCAATGTTCAGCCTGTTTCAGGGAGCCTCCGACGCTTCAGCGCTGGCCGTGATCAAGTCGTGGCTTGGTTTGGACGGAGGCTACGCGGTTACCACGCGCGACCGGGTGGTAATCGAGGCGATCCGCGCGCCGCGCATGGCAATGGCCATGCTGGTCGGGGCCGCGCTGGCCGTGGCGGGCGCGGTGATGCAGGGTCTGTTCCGCAATCCGCTGGCCGATCCCGGCATTGTGGGCACAACATCCGGCGCGAGTTTGGGCGCAGTTGCGGTCATAGTGCTGGGCGAGACCCTGTTTGCGCCCTTCACTGCATTACTGGGCAGTTTCGCCCTGCCTGTCGCAGCGTTTATCGGAGCGCTGGTGGTCACACTGGCGCTCTATCGCATCGCCACGAATAGCGGCGCAACTTCGGTCGCGATGCTGCTGCTGGCGGGAATTGCCATGGCGGCACTTGCGAACGCGCTGACGGGCCTGCTGATCTTCATGTCGGACGACCAGCAATTGCGAGACCTCAATTTCTGGCTGCTGGGTTCGCTCGCCGGGGCAACCTGGGTGAAGGTCTGGACTGCCGGTCCGATCATCCTGGCAGCCTTGCTGTTCATGCCATCGCTTGCGCATGGATTGAACTGCATCGTGCTTGGGGAGGCGGCGGCCGGCCACATGGGTGTTCCGGTGCAACGGCTGAAGGCAGTCGCGGTGGTGCTTATCGCGGCAATCGTCGGCGCCGCCGTAGCGGTGAGTGGTGGTATCGGCTTTGTCGGAATTGTCGTGCCGCACCTGCTGCGGCTGGCGATCGGGCCGAACCACCGGTATCTGCTCCCCGCCTCGGCATTGCTCGGCGCAAGCCTGCTGCTGCTTGCCGACATCGTCAGCCGCACCATCGTTGCACCGGCGGAATTGCCGATCGGCATCGTAACCGCGTTATTCGGAACGCCGTTCTTCTTCTGGATTTTGTTGCGCCGCCGCGGATTGCTGGGGTTCTAGATCAGCCATGAAAGCGAGGTACAACGCCAAAAAATTGCATGTGAGGCTATCCGGCAAGGAGATTCTGCACGGTCTCGATTTCGAGGCGCGTTCGGGCGAACTCACCGCCATTATCGGGCCGAATGGCTCCGGCAAGACGACTTTGATGCGCGCCTTGTCGAACGACATCGCATGGACAGGGGAAATCCTTATCAACGGCGCCGAACTCAAGCGGTTGCCGGCGGCAGAGCTTGCGGCTCGGCGGGCGGTGCTGCCGCAGATGTCGGTCCTTTCCTTTCCCTTCACCGTGCATGAAGTGGTTGAACTTGGACTGCGCGCCGGTGTTGCCGGCGCGGAAGTGGCAAGAGGCAGGAATCTGGTTGGCGAGGCGCTGGAGAAGGTGGATCTGAACGGGTTTGGCGGACGCATCTACCAGGAACTGTCGGGCGGTGAGCAACAGCGTGTGCAGCTTGCCCGCGTGCTGTGCCAGATATGGGCGCAAGCCGATGATGGCGAACCAAAATGGCTGCTGCTCGACGAGCCAGTTTCCAGTCTCGATATCCGTCACCAGCTTGCGATCATGGACGTCGCCCGTGAGCACGCCGGGCAGGGCGGCGTCATCGCGGTGATGCACGACCTCAACCTGACTGCAATGTATGCCGACCGGGTCTATGTGCTCGATGGTGGCCGTGTTGTCGCCTCGGGTAGTCCACGGCAGGTGCTCACTGCGCAGACTCTCTCGGAAGTGTTCGGCTGCGCTCTGAAGGTCGATGCAGTGCCAGGTGACGATGTTCCATTTATCCTGCCACAGGCGGCAGGTGGAGTAGGTGCCGTGGTGCCGCGCTGAGCTTGCCACCAGCAACGCATGCCGCCCGGGAACCTGCGGGCCGATGCCGCGTTAACCTATCGTAGGTATGTTCACAAGGCACTACGAATGGCCCGCAACGACGACAAACTGCCGGTTGAAACCGACCACCCGAGCGACGCGCCTGAGACTTGGCTCATCGCTGCAATGGCAGAACTTGGCGTCGTGCTGCTCATGGTCAGTGTTGTCGCCTGAGTGTTTTTCCCGGCCGGGATCAGTTCCAACCGGGTCAACGGGGAACTCACGGAACCGCCAGACAGCGGTCCAAGACCCAAGGTTGCTCGCATCGAGTGCGCCTTCGGTCTGGCAACTTCTTGACGCCGGCCAATCGTTTTCCGCGCCGTTTTTCACAAACACTGCATTGTATAACCCCGTTGGCGATGGCCCGCAGGGAACCCCTGCATCGCGCAGGCTTCAGGGTTGCGGGATCAAGGCTGGCGTCGTGCTCGCCACTGACCTTCATCAGCTTCCCGAATGGAAGGCCGCCACCACCAATCTTGACCACCGGATATGTGAATGATAGTTGTTCTAATAGATGAAAAGTGCGTTTCATCTATTAGAACAGTTCAGGTTGATTGACTGCGTTTCGTCAATCGATCAACGGGAGGAATACCATGCAGATATTGTGCGCCCTTCGCACCTTCTCGCGACCGGCAGGGGTGATCGCCACGTTCGCGGCCGCGGCTGCGATCTGGCTCTCCACGCCGGACTCATCCTCGGCGGATCAGCTATCGGTCAGTCAGTACGCCCGGGTTACCGCGACACTGCCTTGGGCAGTCGCCTCGAAGAAAGGGTTCTTCGAAGAGGCAGGACTGGAAATCGAGGACATTATTGCCGGAGCCGGCGGCGGCACGACCTTGCGCAACATGCTGGCGAGCGATCTGCCTTATGGTGAAGTCGCCATGTCGGCAGCACTTGCTGCAATCCGACAGGGTGTCGACATCATTGTCGTCAATGTTGCCAGCGACCATATCGGCGAAATGGTTCTCGCCACCATGCCGGATTCTCCGCTCACCTCGGTGAACGATCTCGAAGGTAAGAAGGCCGGGTATACCAACCCGAAATCGACCAGTGAGATCCTGCTTCAGATTGCGTTGAAGAATGCCGGAATGCTGGGCAAGGTGGAACTCATTCCCACCGGCGGGTTCGGACCAGGCCTTACCGCACTTGGTGCAGGTGGCATTGATGCAGCGCCGCTGACCGATCCCATCCTGTCTCTGGAGCCGGAAAAATACAAACCGATCTTCGCCTTCGGCGAACTGGTTCCGCGTATCAGCTGGCTGGTAGGTGTTGCCACTCGTGAGTTTGCGGAAAGCAATCCGGAGAAGCTGCGCAAGCTGATCGCGGTAAGGCGCAAGGCGGTCGACTACATCTACGACAATCCCGACGAAGCTGCGGCGATCTATGCCGAGGTCTGGGAGCGCGACAAAGCCGATGTAGACAAGTTTTTCCCGAAATACTTCGAGATGGCCGATCTGTGGAGCCGCGGCAACTTCGTCGATGAGGGGCTCACCGCGATGTCGGATGGCCAGCAGCTTGTCGGAGAGATTAGCGAGCCGGTTGACTGGAGTACGGTGGTCGATCGAAGCTACCTGCCTGAAGATCTTCAATAGGCTCAGCTATCGTTGATGTCCCTGGCAGGCTGGATTCGCCTCATCATCATTGCCGGTTCGGTGCTCGCCCTTGAGGTTGCGTGCCGGACCGGTGCCGTACCGGTATTGACCATGATTCCGCCGAGCGAGATGGCTTCATCGCTTTGGAAGCTTCTCATCTCGGGCCGGGTCAATGGCGACATCGTGTTCAGCCTGACCAATGTCATCTCGACCATTCTGCTATCTGTGCTGGGCGGTTTCGTGATCGGCGCCGCCCTGCACGCCGTGCCCCGGCTGCGCCATGCGCTGGACCCCTTGCTGTCGGCCTATTATGCGGTCCCGATTTTCGTTTTCTATCCATTGCTCATCGTCATGATGGGTATCGGCCCTCCCTCGCTCATCACGATGGGGGCGATGTTCGGGGTCGTGGCGATGATTATCAACACGCTGATCGGTCTGGACCGGGTTCCGGCAGCGATGATGAAGACTTCGGCCGTCATGCAATTGGGGCCCTTGCGATCCTTGCTCTTCGTTCGAATTCCTGCGGCATCCCTGCATCTTGTGGCCGGGGCGAAACTGGCCATCGCATACTCGATCATCGGTATTGTTGCGGGAGAGTTCATTCTTGCCACGGCTGGCGTCGGCAAGCGCATCGCCTTTGCCTACAACGACTTCGACAATCAGATGATGTACGGGCTTTTGCTGCTGCTCCTGACATTCACGATCACGGTCAACCTGGCGTTGAGTCATCTAGAGAACCGCCTGCGCAAGCGGTGGGGACAATAATGAACTCGCGGCGGTTCGACATGCTGCTGCTGGCGGCAGCATTCTTGCTGTTTTGGGCTATCGCCGCGAGGCTTGCCGGGCCCGACGCGCTGAGCACTCCCGTCGCGACGCTGACGCGTGCGGTGTCGCTCCTGACGGCGATCTCGTTTTGGGACGACGTTGCGGCGACCGGCCATACCATGTTGTGGGCCTGCCTGATCGTGCTGGCCGGAGGGCTGACCGCAGGACTGCTCGTCGGCTCGTCGCGATTGGCGACCCAAGTGGTCGAGCCGATGCTGGGGCCGCTTTATTCCATCCCCAAGATCACCTTGTATCCTGTTATCCTGCTCATCTTCGGGCTCACACCTTCGGCTACGATCAGCTTTGCCGCGATACACGGGATTTTCCCCGTGATGATCTTCACCATAAACGGCATCAGACAGGTTCCGCCGATCTATGAACGTTCCGCGCGGGTGATGAAGCTGAACCGGTTCCAGATGATCCGGTCGATCCTTATTCCGGCTGCGCTGCCGGAGATCGTCGCGGGTTTGCGGGTGGGGTTCTCGACCACCCTGCTTGGCGCGATCATAGCGGAGTTGTTTGCCTCGACGGCGGGCATGGGGTTCCTGCTGATCCGCGCCACCGAGGCCCATGATGTAATCGACATAATGGCAATCACGGCGATATTGTTCGCCTTCGCCATCACGGCGAACTCACTGCTGATGAGACTGGAGCGGCATGTCAGACACGGTTGAATTGAGTACTTCCAAGGCAGCAGCCATTGCCAGCCGCCCGGAAGACACCACACATGCGAAGCTGGAGCAGGTCGTCCGTGATTTCACCCGGCCAGGCGAGTCGGAACCGTTTCGGGCGCTTGGCCCTGTTGATCTGGAGCTTTCGCACGGCGAGTTCATCTCGATCGTCGGACCATCGGGATGCGGCAAATCCACACTTCTCAATGTCTTGGCGGGTCTTACAAAGCTGACCACCGGCAGCGTGACCTTCGAGGGCAAGTCGATCGACGGAAACGTGCCCGACGGGGTGGGCGTCGTGTTCCAGGAGGACGCCAGCTTCCCCTGGCTCAACGTGTGGGACAATGTGGCCTTCGGCCTGCGCCGCGCCGGTATGGCCGGTGATGAAACGGCTTCGCGCGTGGAAGAGGCGCTTGATTTCACGGGCCTGCGCGACTTCGCCAGGGCGTATCCCTCACAGCTTTCCGGCGGGATGCGGCAGCGCGTTTGCATCGCACGTACCATGGTGCTGCGGCCGCGTCTTATCTTGCTGGACGAACCGTTCGGAGCGCTCGATCAGCAAACCCGGCTGCTGATGGGGGAGGAGTTGCTCAGGCTATGGCGCGAAACCGGCGCTACGGTATTGCTGATTACGCACTCGCTGGACGAGGCTGCGATGCTGTCGCAGCGCATCGGCGTGATGTCGGCAAGACCCGGCAGGTTCCTTGAGATACTGCAAACCGGCTGGCCGGACGACCGTGACAGTACGATTGTCGAGAATGCCAAGTTTGGTGAGCTTACATCTCATTTGTGGAGCCTGCTGCGCCAGGAAACGATGGCGGCCATGAAGCAATCCACAGACGGCGCGCGGTCGTGACCGCGGACGATGCCGGATTAGGATCTTCATTAGTACAAACCCCCGACGGTTTGCAGGTTCATGTTTGTACTGGCGGGAACCCGCAGGGCAGGGAAATCCTGTTCATCCACGGATTTTCCCAATGCCAGCTTTCCTGGGAACGCCAGTTTGGAGGCAAGCTGGCTGAGGAATTCCGGCTTGTGGCTTATGATCTTCGCGGGCACGGCTCTTCCGAGAAACCGTCGGAACGCAAGTTCTATGTGGAGGGTGAGCGCTGGGCAGATGAAATGGCCGCGATCATAAGCCATGCTCGACTGAACAGACCCCTTGTGGTCGCTTGGTCCTATGCGGGGCGTATCGTTGCAGACTACCTGCAAAAGTTCGGAACGTCGGCCATTTCAGGGATAAACCTGGTCGGCTCAAAGACGCGAACCCGGCCCGAATTTACCGGCCCGCGGAACGCATATCACCAGGCGAGGATGTGCTCGAACGATGTGGGAGAGAATATCGACGGCACGATCGCGTTTCTGCGCAGTTGCGCCACGAATTGGCAAGCTGCGGAGTTCGAGCGCCACCTTGCGTTCAACATGCTTGTTCCGCCGCAAATCAGGGGGCATCTCCTGTCACGTGAATTCGACGCGGACGCGATCTATGGCAGTCTCGACATTCCTTTGCTTGTTACCCATGGCACAAATGATCAGGTTGTGCCGGTGGCCGCCGGACATCATGCAAATGCCGTCACACCGGGGTCCAGCCTTTCGATCTATGAGGGTATCGGACATGCGCCCTTCATCGAAGCGCAGGAGCGATTTGACGCCGAGCTTGCTGAGTTCGCGCGCGGTGCCTTGGGTGCCTGATCTCAGGTATGGCTCGCTGGCAGCCTAGCTGTTCACAAACTCCAGGATCTTGGCAATCGCTTCGTCCCGGCCACGTTCGGGCCGGTCGAGCAAAATGTAGTGCGTGGTATTGGCAGGCTCCCAAACCTCGACCGTTTCGGCGTTGACCAGATCGTCCCTCAAGGCGGAGACGTCCTCAGGGCGGGAGAAATAGTCAAGCTGGGGACGGATTGCCAATACCTTGCAGTAGACCTGGCTTGCGTGGACGAGCTTCTCGCCCTTGCCGATATAGTAACTGTCCTCGATCATGCCGTTTGGATAGCGGTAAGTGACCGGGTCGCGGCTGCGTGAGGTGGGATCGCTGTCGATGATCGCGTCTTCAAACGCTTGGGCGATCGCAGGGTCGCGCCATGAGTCCTTGTCCTCGACGGGAATGGTCGCATCCCATTTGTCGCGCAGCATGTCGACCTGGTTGAAACTGTATCCGCCGTACTTGGCACGATTGAAATGACCCGGCCGGTCAGGGTCCTCAAGCTGGAAATTCTTGTAGCGCGGATGGCTGGACCCCCCGCCATACAACGGGTTGTACAGGATCAGGTGGCTGATCTTCTCCGGCCACATGGCCGCATGCATCATGACGGCGGTTGCCCCCACGCCCCATCCCATCATCGCGATCTTGCCGTTTGGAGAGTGCGGTGTCATCGCATCCGTGGCCGCATCGATATCCCTTACAATCTCAATGCAGCGTGCGAACGGTGCGGATTGGGACGGGTCGCGGGACATCGCGTCAGGCCGCTGGGAGTTCCCGTAGCCGCGGGCGTCGGGAATGAAGGCGAGGTGACCCGCCCGCGCCAGGTCTGCCGCCAGGGAACCATTTTCCACCGGCAGGTCGTATTCGCTGATCCCGGGTAACCGCGTTCCATGCATCAAGAGCACAGGCGTTTTGGGTTTTGCTGGTGGCGCTGCGGGTGCAACCTCGCGAATTGCGATGTCATGGCCATCGCAGGAGCGAACGTGGAAATCTCTGCGGGTTACCGTGTCGGTCATGGGTTTCCGTTTGATATGTGGGTCGATCGGATCAGCCGAAATACAGCGCCATGGCGGTCTGGTCGATGGCTTCCCGCAACTCACGCTCCGGTACGACCGAATAGTAATCTGCAAGCGCCTTTTCGTATGACATGTTGTCTTCGAAAGCGGCGAAGGGCCAATCACTGCCCCATAACAACCGTTCTGTTCCGGCTTCGCGCAGAAGCACGGCTGCGTATTGCTTTGCGGCATCAAGGCTTTCCAGACGAAACGCGGCGGAGAGTTTCACCCACGTATTACCGCGCTGTACTGCGCGCAGAACTTCCTGAAAGCCCCGCGAATTTAGGCCGTCACCTTTCACCGGCCGCCCAAAATGATCGATCACCAGCTTCACACCCGATGCTTCTATATGGGGTATGTATGCCGGCAGCCTCTCGCCCTCGTCATGCAAGTGGATGTGCCAATCCAGTTCTGCAGCGTTGCGCAGGAACTTCTGATAGCGCTCACTACCCAGATCCGGTGGCGTGGTTACCGACCTGAACTGCAGTCTGACGCCCACGACACCGCACTCCTGCATCCTGCGCATTTCGTCGAGACCGGTCTCCGGCTGGATAATCACCGTCGCCCGCAGGCGCTGATGCTGGCGCAGGACCTCCAATGTGTAATCATTGTAATCGCCATACAGGCTGGCGGCAGCAAGAGCGGCGTATCGAACTCCGTGATGATCGAGCAGGTCGATAAACTGTTCGACCGTGGCGCTTCCCGATGGCTTGTGCCATGCGGTGTCCGCAAGCGGCATGCCTTCGTGGTAAACGTGCGCATGAACATCGATTGCCGGTGCCTTCTCCACCCGATCTGTACACTCCACAGGCTCGTCGGCAATCTGCTGTTCTGATTCCATCGCCGGAGAGGTTCCTTTCAGTTGCCGAACGCGAATTTGCGGACCGGCCACCAGGCAATGGGTATCCAAGCTGGTGTTCTGTTCACTGATATGCGTATTTCATCTATCAGAACATATGCAACCGTGCAAACCACCAGATCACCAGTCCGGAACAAACTGTTTCGCGGAATGGGACGTGTTCTGGTAATTGGAACCGAAGCGTCGGCTGACTTCGTTGAAACAGGACCGCAGAGGTGTGAATGCCCAACGTAACCAAATCACTGGGCGAGGGGACACAATCCGTTCTCCTGACCGTTGCGATCATCGAACGGATAGCGGCTAGCGAGACACCTGTCAGCGTGAGCCGGCTTGCGAAGGAGATCGGAACCTCCAAGAGCCGCGTGTTTCGCCACCTTCAAACCCTGGCCAGTTGCGATTTCATCGCGAAAGATGATGCAACAGGCCAATATGAGGTTGGCTCGAAGCTGTTGATGCTCGGAAGGTCGATCCAGGGGCGTCTCGACATCGTTGCGATTGCCGAGCCGCTGATGCGCGAGTTGCGTGACCGCTTCGGGCATTCCGTCATTGTGTCACGGGTTTCCGACCACGGCGTTCAGGTGCTCAAATCGATATCGGGGAACTCCCCCATCGTTCTCGAGATCCGTTCGGGCACTACGCTTCCCTTCGCTTCCTCGGCCCAGGGCAGACTGGCGCTTGCGCTTCTGGGGCCGCAGGCAGGGCGGACCAACCCCGCACTTGCCAAGGCTTATCGGGCGTTCGTCAAGGAAAGAGGTGACGAATTGCGGATGATCGCACAGCAGGGATGGGTTACCGCACAGATGCGCGAGGGCCTTAACGGGATAGCAGTTCCGGTTTTTGATGGTGCGGGCCGCCTGGTCGCGACATTGGCCATGCTCGATACAGTTTCTGATATCGGGCGTGTTGTCAGCACCTCGACCATAGAAGCTCTGCAGCAGGCCGCAGCAGAATTGTCGAGCAGGATCGGCTAGGAACCCCCGCCGGACCCTACCCAGCTAAATGTGAGCGCCGCAAACTGGTCGTTGCCACGCCTCAACCTGCCTGATCCGGTTCGATATTTCGTGCCCAAAACAGAACGCGCTTGCGCAGCAACACGACGAGCTTTTGAAATGCCACGCCATACGCTGCAAGCGCCAGCAAGAGAGCAAAGGTTGTGGCCGTGTCGAGCGTCACATTGAGCGCCATCAGCCAGTTGCCGATGCCTGCCGAGGAGCCGACGAACTCCCCGACGATTGCACCCAGCATGGCGTAAAGCCCTCCGATCTCGATGCCGGCCAGAAAGAACGGCAGGGCGTATGGGATGCGGACGTAGCGCAAGACCTGCCAGCGCGAAGCATTCATTGCCCGCATCATCCGCAGCCTGCCCGGATCGGTGGACCGCAATCCCTCGACGAAGTTGACCAGCATGGGGAAGAAGGCAAGCAGGCCGGCCAATACCAGCTTTGAGGTCATGCCGTAGCCGAACCAGATGATGACCAGCGGCGCCAGCGCGATCTTGGGCATGGCCTGGATGGCAGTGAAATAGGGGTAGAGAACCCGCTCGGCGATGCGTGAATGGGTGATGAGAACCGCAAAGACCGCGGCAGCCGAACCCGCGAGCAAGAATCCGCCGACGGCTTCTTTAAAGGTGACGAAGAAATGTTTCAGCAGTAGACCGTTACCGATGATCGCGTATAGCGAAACAAATACCCGGGAGGGCGGCGGGAGTATGAATTGCGGTACAGCGAGCAAACGCACCAGCACTTCCCAAACCACCAGCACAATCACGAGCGACAACGGCAACAGAAGCCGGTCAATGATCTTCGTCATTTGGATTTCTCCTTCCCGTCGCTGGCCAAGGCAGGGTCTTCCACGGCTGCGGTCTGGCGCGAAAACAGATGATCGCGAATGCGCGCCGCATAAGCGCCGAATTCGGGCGTGTTCGACATCTCGATGGTACGCGGTCGGGGCAGGTCGATATCAAGAATATCGACAATCCTTCCCGGCCGGGGCGACATCACCACCACTCTGTCACCCAGCAGGATCGCCTCGTTGACCGAGTGCGTGATGAGAATGATGGTCTTTTTCGACTCATGCCAGATCTTTAGGACATCAAGGTTCATCTGCTCACGCGTCATCGCATCCAGCGCGCCGAAGGGTTCATCCATCAACAAGGTCGAGGGTTCGTGGATCAGGCCCCTTGCGATCGATACGCGCTGCTGCATCCCGCCCGAGAGCTCGTGTGGATATTTCGCCTCGAAACCCTTGAGATTGGTCAATTGCAGGAGGGCGTCCACTCTCGGCCGGTATTTCGACACCGGCAGCCGCAGAACCTCAATGGGAAGCAGGATGTTGTCGGCTACATTTCGCCATGGCAGGAGCAGCGACTCCTGGAACACCACGCCGATGTCCCGGCTTGGACCGTCCAGCGAGTGCCCGCCGATTGTGACAGTTCCGGATGATCGCTCCAGCACGCCGGCGAGGATATGCAGCAAAGTACTCTTGCCGCAGCCGCTGGGCCCGACGATCGTTATGAATTCGCCTGCCCGGATCGACAGATTGATATCCTTCAGTGCATCAACGCGCGATCCATCACGACTCTCGAAGGTCTTCGACAGGCTGTCGATTTCCAGGAATCCCACGCCATCTGGTCGTGCATGCATGCCGTTCGGTTCTTCTGTTCTCGTCAACAATGCAGATCTGCCTCGCCCGGTTATTGATTTCTGGTCAGGCTCAACCCTGAGTGAGGCCGCGCAAAGCAAGCGAGTTTTGCGCACCAAGATTGAGATCAAGCATCTCCACGCCGGAAGATTGCTGCTCGCGCATCAGGTTGAGTTTGGATTGACGCACATGCCGCTGCATCAGCATCGAAGCGCGGTCGGCGTCGCGCTGGCGCATGGCCGCCACGATTTCGCGGTGTTCGTTGAAGGCCAGTTGCGTGCGCCCGGGCGCGCCGCTGGATTTGTAACGGTACACGCGCATCAGATCGAACATCTGGCCGCAAAGCAGTTCTATGAGCTGTACGTTGCGGCTGCCATGCGCGATGGCGAAATGAAAGTCGGGCTGCGGACTGGAGCGCGAATGCCCGCGTCCCAGCAGCGGGTCCTTCTCATGGGCCTCCAGCAGCGCCTCGAGTTGATCCAGTTCAAGATCGGTCATGCGCTCGGTAGCTAGCATGCAAGCCAGGCCCTCGAGCGCCTGGCGCACTTCGTAAAGTTCAACAATGTCACGGTGGGATAGGGAAGCCACCCTCACACTGGAGCGCGCCTTGGCAACCACCAGCCGCCGGCCTTCCAGACGGCGCAACGCCTCTCGCAGGGGACCCCGGCCTATGCCGAAGCGCTCCCGCAACCCCTTTTCCGTGATTTTTGACCCCGCAGGCAATTCGCCTCGCACGATGGCATCGGCAATTCGGTCATACGCCTGGTCGGCCAGGGTCATGGACTCCTGACCGGCGGCTTCCACAGCCCTTTCGCTTCCGTTCGCCGCTTCCATCCGCGCTGCCTCCCAGATTTTCGCAGAGCGTATTCAGCCTTGAGCGAATGTCAATGGTTGACAAAAATGCGCTTGATATGCCGTATTGTCTGAAAGATTGTTAATTTTGTAATTTTTTGTCATCAAAAAGGGAGGATGCTTCGATGCCAAAATGGTTGTTTTCGCTTGCTGCGGCGGTGGTCTGCGCGTTCGCGCTAACCAGTGCTGCCGACGCCCAAAACCGCAAGGTGACGCTCAATTTCGGCTTGTCCTACGTGCCGATCGGAAACTCGCCAGTATTCACCGTGCCGCGCGCCATGGGGTTCTGGGCCGAGGAGGGGCTGGATGTTGAAATTCAGCACGCCAATGGCAGCGGGCCGGCGCTGCAGCAGTTGATCGCCGGTCAGGTGGACGCGGCGGTCGCCGGGTTCCCGCCTGCCTTTTCGCTCATAGAACAGGGAGCGCCGGTGAAGATCGTTGCCAGCATCAATTCGCGAAACATCTATTATCCGGTGGCGCTGGAGACCTCGAAGATCATGTCGATTGCCGACATGAAGGGCGCCAAGGTGGGTGTGCTGTCTGCAGCCTCATCAAACGTCTTTTGGATCAAGAGCACGCTAAAGAAGCATGGGCTCGATCCCGAGAATGATGTCGAGATCATTGCCGTTGGTGCGGGACCGCAAGCCTTGCAGGCACTGGCTTCCGGCCAGATCGACGTGTTGCAGCTTTTCGAAGCGTCCTACGACCAGATCGAACAGGCGGGCCATCCCCTGCGCCGGTTCGATGGTGACGAGGAGTTCAACAAGCTGGCCTTTACCTTTGGTGTCGTGATGCGCCAGGACACGATCGACAATGATCCCGATCTGGTGGAGGGCCTCGTCCGGGGTATCGCCAAGGGCATTGTCTACGCCAATGCACATCCCGAAGATGTCGTGCGCATGCATTGGGAATACTACCCGACGGTCAAACCGCAAGGTGTCAGCGACGAAGAAGCGATGGCGAAGGATCTGCCCATTCTCAAGGGTGCATTACGTAACCATCAGTGGGCCTATGAAGGCAGGTTCGGCTGGGCGGAGCCTTTCCAGATCGAGGCAGTGCTGACTACACTTCACGAGTTCGAGGCGTTGAAGACCGCGCTGACGCCGGAGCAGGTGTTCGAGCCCAAATTCGTTGAGCTTTCGAATGATTTCGACCATGACAAGCTCATAGCGATGCCGCCCAAGCAATAAGACGAGTTACACGCGAGCCGGCGGGCGGGCCAAAGGTCCCGTCCGCCGGTTTGTTTTCTGCAGTGTCCAGTAGTGAACCCCCAAAAGCTGAACAGTCATGATCCTCGAAATTCGCATATATGATCTCTTGCCCGGACGCTCCCAGAAGGTGCTGGACAAGATAGGTGCTGCATTGCCCGAACGCGTTCGACTGTCTCCGCTGGCGGCCATGTGGAACGTGGAAGTTGGCCAACTCGACCGTATCATACATTTCTGGCCGTGGACTGATCTTGCACAACGTACAGAGGTTCGCGCCCGTTTCAGCGAACTCAACAATTGGCCAGTGCGCAATGACGACGACATCGTTTCATCTGATAGCTGGATTATGCGTCCGGCACCCTTCACTCCGCCACTCGCGAAAGCGGCGCTGGGTCCGGTCTATGAGATTTGCATCGACCGCATGAAGCCGCATGCACTCGACAAGATACTGTCCACTTGGGAACCGATGATAGAGAAGCGGTCAAAGCTGGCTCCGTTTGTGGGCGCATGGTCGAGCATTATCGGTCCGCTGAATACCTGGGTGCATGTTTGGGGATATGAAAGCCTGAAGCATCGCCGCGAGGTGACTGCCGAGGCGGTTTCGAGAGGTGTATGGCCTCCGGCCGCAAGTCCGGATACGCTTTTTGCGCAGCGAACGGTCTCGCTTGCACATCCCGCTTCCTATTCGCTGCTCTCATAGTTTCCACACACCGACGCTTATGCCGGAACGACCGCTTGTCCCGTTATTTTTCATTCAACCCGAACGTCAAAACCCCTGTCTCGCCTTTGCCCGGCAACTCGTGCGACTGTCACTTCCATGTCTTTGGTGATCCGGCGCGTTACCCGATACTACCCGGGGTAGAGCATGTTCAGCCGCAGGCCGATGTACACGCGATGTTGACGCTGCACGCCAAACTCGGCATCGGCCGTGGGACGATCATCTCCACGACGGCGCATGGCCACGACCACACCATTCTTCTGGATGCGTTGAAGGTGGCAGGCGCCAACTATCGCGGCTGCGCGTTGGGAACTGCCCTGCTCGACGCGGAGGACGGCTTTCTGCAGATGCTGGACAGCGCCGGTGTCAAGGGAGCGCGATGCGGGTTCCTGAAGGAGGTCGGTCGCGGATTTCCGCCGGACCAAATCGATCGTGCGGTCGACCGGTGCCGGGAACTTGGATGGTATCTGAAGATCCAGCCCGACTATCACGTTCCGCTGGAAAGCCTCGCGCTCCTCGACCACATCGACATTCCCGTCATTATCGACCACCTCGGCAGGTGCGGACCGGCTGACGGGATCGACGGGCCGATCATGCGGAAGCTGACCAGCCTGCTTGCGAAGGGCAACTTCTGGCTGGTGCTCTCCAATGGCTACAAGGTCTCGGGTATGCGCAAAGACTGGGATGACGTCATTCCATATCTGCGCCGCTTCATCGACCTTGCTCCCGACAGACTGATCTGGGGTACGGACTGGCCGCACACCTTCCACAGCACACCGGTGCCCGACGACGGTGAACTTGTGGACTTCCTTATCCGCGCCACAGACGATGACGAACGGCAGAAAATCCTGGTGGAGACGCCGGCTGACCTCTTTGGCTTTGGACAAATCGCCTGATGCTCAGCTCTTCCCGGTCTTCAGTTTCATTCTGAAGAAGTCGATCAACACCCTGATCTTGGGCGGGATGATCTTCTGGTTGCGGAACAGGGCGTAGATAGGCACGCCGTCCTTGCATTCGTAATCTGCAAGAATGGGTACCAGTTCGCCACGGTCGAACTCCACGCCCTTGCGCAGATCGGTCAGCCTGCCGATCCCGACACCTGCCAGCAGCGCCTGATAGGCGGCATTGCCGCTGTTGACCGAGAAGTTTCCGGTCACGTTGATGGCCTCAAACCCGTGCTCGGTCTCAAAGAACCATTTGTTCCGCTCGTCGCCAAAGCCGCTGATGATGATGCAATTATGGTTGAGCAGGTCCCTGGGATGCTTCGGCTCACCATGTTCGGCGATGTAGCCTGGTGTCGCGCAAATGATCTGGCGGGTCTCGCCAAGCTTGCTCGCGACCAGCGCCGAATCGCGAAGTTCGCCCCAGGTGATCGCGATGTCGTTTTCCTCCAGATTGGGGTCGTCTGGCGTGTCCGACAAATGGAGATGCAGCCGCAGATCGGGATTGGATTTGATGAATTCGGGGAGATGCGGAATGATCTTGTAAAGGCCGATCATCACCGCGCTGGTGATCTTGAGCGTTCCCCGGGGTTTCGCGCCGAACTGGCTCACGGCGAGTTCGGCCTCGTTCATGTCCGAGAGGATCTTGGCGCCGCGCGAATAGAACACTTCGCCCGCATCAGTGACACTGAGGTGCTTGGTGGTTCGGTCGAGCAGCCTGACCCCCAGACGTTGCTCCATCCCGTCGATGCGCCGGGAGACGGCAGACCTGGTGAGGCCAAGAAACCGGGCGGCGGCGGCGAAGCTGCCCCGCTCCACCACTGCAACGTAAACCTCCAGGTCGTCATGCTGCATGGTGGCTCACTTCCATTGTTGCAAGCCGTTCACCACCTTGCGTCCTGAGACAATCTTCAGCCGGGTGGCATGTTCGTATAACCATCGCCCCGAAAAGACCTTTCAGCGCAGGATAAGATTTCTGCGCGGCAGAGCAGGTGTCTAGAAGGAACTCCAGCGATGATCAAGCTTGTGACCCTGCTCAAGCGCCGGCCAACAATGACCCGTGGTGAGTTCGAGGACCGTTGGCTCAACGTTCATGCGCCGATGGCTGCCGTCTTCCCCGGTTTGCGCGGTTACGTGCTTTCATTCTCCATTCAGCCCGGTGAACCTGATGCGGATGGCGTTGCGCAACTGTGGTTCGACGATCGGGCCGGAGCACAGAGGTCCTATGCTTCAGAGGTAGGCCGCAGCGGGTCGCACGATGCCAGCAGCAACCTGTCGCGGCGCGATCACCTGCTGGTTTCGGAACGCTGGGCCGGGGCACCGGAGACGCAGTCGGCCAAGTCGTACAAACTCATGATCGGCTACAGGCGAGCCGAAGGCACCCATCGTGCAGAGTTTGTCGAGTTCTTTCGCGGACTCGATGCGGAAATGCTGCAGTCTGCGCTTGGATCTCAGGTGGTTCGCCTATGCGTCGACGAGGCGGGCCAGCAGCTCAACTCCGGCGTGGAAGGAAATCTCGAGCTGATCCATCGCGATGCAGTCTTCGATGGGATCGTGGAAGCCTGGTACGACGATGAGGCGGCTGTAGTGGCCGCTCGAGACAACTTCGCCGGTTCGACGGCTGACCGCATTCTGGCTGATGCCAGCGTCTCCAGCGAGACGTTCCTTTTGAGGGAGAATGTGATCGTCAGCCCACCCGAAGAAATTCAACCCGCACGGCTATTGGCAGGATAACAAAATGACCGAGAAAAAAACTGCGCTGGTGATCGGCGGAACCGGAGTTTCCGGCCGGGCCATCATCTCCCACCTCGACGACCAGCCCGATTGGGACGTGATCGGCGTTTCGCGCAATGCACCCTATTTCGATACCAAGGCGCGGTTCGTGTCCGCCGACCTGATGGATGCCGAAAGCTGCAAGGAGCAGCTTGGCGGGTTGGAGGAAGTCACGCATGTCTTCTACGCGGCCTACTGGGATCATCCCGAGTTTGCCAAGACGCGGGAACCAAACACGGCGATGGCGCGCAACTCGCTGTCGGTGGTGGAGAAGGCGGCGAAAAACCTTCAGCACATCTGCCTGCTGCAAGGCACCAAATATTACGGACAGTATCTGGGCCCCTTCAAGACGCCGGCCAAGGAAAGTGATGCGAGGATCTCCACGCCGCATTTCTATTATGACCAGCAGGATTTCGTCACCGAGCTTCAGCAGGGAAAATCGTGGAGCTGGTCGGCTGCGCGGCCGCATGTGATTTGCGGTTACGCACTTGGCAATCCGCTGAATCTCATATCGATGACCTGCGTCTATGCAGCCATACTGAAGCGCCACGGGATGCCATTCTTCTTTCCCGGCAAGCCGGGCGCTTTCAACTCGATCTACCAGGCGACCGATTCAGGTCTGCTGGCGCGGGCAATGGTGTGGATGGCGACCAATCCGCAATGCGCCAATGAAGCCTTCAACATCACCAATGGAGACTTTTACCGCTACGAGAATTTGTGGCCGGCGTTTGCGGACCATTTCGGCATGGAGGCAGGCGGTGTCGAAACGACCGACATGCCCAAATTCATGTCAACGCGCGACCACGTGTGGGACGACATCGTCAAGGAGAACGGGCTGAAGCCGAACCCGGTTTCACGGCTGGCGAACTGGAACTTCACCAACTACGCCTTCTCCAACGACTGGGACGTGATGTCGGACACCACCAAGTGCCGCAAGTTCGGGTTCATGGAGTTCATCGATTCCGAAGAAATGTTTCTCGGGCATTTCCAGGCCCTGCGTGACATGAAGATCGTTCCGTGATCGGTGACGCAAGATGCCTTATGTGATCGAAACCTGGGATAAGCCCGACAGCCTGGAACTGCGCATGTCGGTACGTCCGCGCCATATCGAGTTCCTTAAAGCCAACGCTGCAAAGCTGCTTGGGGCCGGCGCAAAGCTGTCCGATGACGGTGAGACGATGCTCGGCACGATCTATATTGTCGACGTCGAGACGCGCGAGGAGGCGGAGGCTTTTGTAGCCGGTGATCCCTTCACGCAGAACGGCCTGCCGGAAAAGATCACGATCACACGCTGGCGCAAGGCGTTCTTCAACTTTGAAGACAATATGCACAATCTCGGGCTCTAGATCGCAAGCCCACAGGAGGAGTGATGACGCCGCACACGGATGACCTTGGCACCGAACTCACCGAAGAGTTTGAACGCAACCAGTTCAATCCATGCGTGGGGAGCGAACTCGTTTCCGCCGATGATCGCAACCGCGTCTGGTATATCCGGCTCAAGCCCGGCGAGCGGATCGGATTTCACAGGCATGTGCTCGACTATTTCTGGACCTGCCTGACCGAGGGCAAGGCACAGTCTCGCATCAACGGTGCCGCTCCTCAGGAAGCAAGCTACCACCCCGGCCAGACAAAGCACATGAAGTTCGCCGAGGGGGAATTCATGGTTCATGATCTTGAGAACACCGGCTCAACGGACCTCGCCTTCGTGACGGTGGAGATGCTCGAGAGCGCCAACCAGCCATTACCACTGCCGGAAGGCGTTCACCCGTCCGGCAATATTCCAGACAGGATCGTGTTTGCATGAGCGGATTTCCAGAACTGCCGAAGTTTGGTTTTGAAGGCAAGACCGTGATGATTACCGGCGCCGGGCAGGGCATCGCCGCAGCCGCCGCGCAGGCCTTTGCCGAGCGCGGTGCAGAGGTGGGCATTTGTGACCGCCACCCGGATCGTGCTGAAGCCTCGGCCGCCGCGATCCGTGACAATGGCGGCAAGGCGCTTGGCATAGCAACCGATGTCAGCGTCGAGGAAGACGTTTCAAACGCCGCGGAAAAGATCGCTGCGGAATTCGGCAAGATCGATGTGCTCGTCAATGCCGCCGGCAGCTATGGGAGGGGATTCAGGAGAACCCACGATACGCCGCTTGAGGAATGGGAGCATGTGTTCGCGTCCAATGTGCGCGGCACTTTCTTGTGCGCGAAGGCGGCGATCCCGCAGATGCTGGAAAATGGCGGCGGCCGGATCGTCAACGTGTCCTCAAATGCAGGGCGTTCGGTCAGCCCGCTGCTGGGGTGTTCGTATACTTCGGCAAAGGCGGCGGTGATCGGAATATCGCGGCATCTTGCGCATGAATATGCCAAGGAAGGCATTGTCGTGAACACGCTCTGCCCCGGACCTGTCGATGGTCAGCGCGTCAGCGACCTCGTTGCCGGCGGACACATGTCCACCGATCTGGCCAAGTCGATACCGCTCGGTCGGCTGGGCACGAATGCCGACATGGTCTCTGCCATTCTCTATCTGGCGGCTGAAACCAGCGGCTTCATGACCGGAGCGGTGCTGGACGTTTCCGGCGGCCTGATCCTCGCCTGACGTCGGACCATGACCATCCGGCGTCACATGCCCCGGGGCATCATCCATCAGGCGAGTGAACATGATGGCGTCTTGTATATCGGCGGTATCACCCCCGATGATCCGTCGCTCGACATGTATGGCCAGTCCCGCCAACTGTTTCAGAAACTGGCTGAAATTCTCGCCGAGCTTGGTTCCGGCCTCGACCATGTGCTGATGGTCAATTGCTTCATTACCGACATGTCGAAGAAGCCGGAAATGAACCGGGCGTGGGTTGAGTTCTTTCCCGAAGATGTCAGCCCCGCCCGCGTCACTCCCGGCATTGTCGCCATCGAGGAAGGCGTGCTGCTGGAGATCTCGGTCATCGCAGCGAAGAAGGACTAGCCCGGCCCGGCGCTAGTATCCCAATGCCGCCGGCAGCGAACTGGCGATCTGCGGGAAAAACACCACTGCCAGGATCACGGCGAGGATGACGCCGATGAAAGGCAGTACCTCGATCGACACCTCCTTGACCGTACATCCCGCCATCGGACAGACGAGATAAAGCCCGATCGCAAGCGGCGGCGTTACAAGGGCAATCTGCACGGTCATCACGATCACCAGCGCGAGATGATATCCGTCAACGCCGAACATGCGCGCCATCGGTGCGACAACCGGGACCAGCATGACCATGGAGGCGACACCCTCCATGACGAAACCCAGCACCAGAAACACGGCGACCACCGCCAGCAGGAACACCTC
>Ga0310345_10001286_pt1 | contig 28706 bp, 12 predicted proteins | sample HC15DNA20500_MG_FD_204667 | JGI IMG/M metagenome (GOLD analysis project Ga0310345, IMG submission 204667) | Marine microbial communities from station ALOHA, North Pacific Subtropical Gyre - HC15-DNA-20-500_MG | ecosystem: Environmental > Aquatic > Marine > Oceanic | place: Pacific Ocean: North... | reverse complement strand
GCGAAAACGATCCTTGCAAAGACCGTTTTCGCGGCCTCTTTCTCATCCCGGATCCGGGCAGCAAGCACAGATTGGGTCGTCAAAAAGACTCCGGACAGCTATGATTCATCGACGACGGGGCCCCGTGGATCCGTCACCTCAAGCGCCTGCCCTGGAAGATAAGGAGCGGACATGGCGAAACCACCGGAGTTCTACCTCCAGCTGAAGGAAAAACATCCTGAGCTGATCGGCGCCTATGAAGCCCTGGGCAAGGCCGCCCGCGAGGCCGGGCCGCTCGATGAACGAACACAGGCCCTGGTCAAGCTGGGCCTCAGTATCGGCGCGGAGATGGAGGGATCGACCCATTCCAGCGTTCGCAAGGCGCTCGCCGCCGGCTGCGATGGCGAAGAGATCCGCCACGCCGTATTCCTCGCCGTCACCACCCTCGGCTTTCCCTCGATGATGCGCGGTCGCGCCTGGGTCGAGGATGTGCTTGGCCGAGAGGCCTCCACGCAGAACGATGAAACCTGACCAACCCGCTCCTGCGCTACAGCAGATGGACATTCCATGACCTCCAGGGGAAAAACCGCCGCCAAGCTCGAGCAGCTCTCCGAGAGCTGGATCAGGGAGATGACCCGGATCGCGCTGGAATGCGGAGCGATCAACCTCTCCCAGGGATATCCCGACTTCGATCCTCCCCGCGAGGTCCGCGAGGCCGCGGCGAAGGCCGTGCTCGAGGGCCCCAATCAATACGCCATCACCTGGGGACTGGCTGAGCTCCGCGAGGCCATAGCCGGAGACCTGAAGAGCCGCTACGCCCCTCACTTCGACTGGCTCGACCCTGATCTGAACATCACCATCACCTGCGGCGTTACCGAGGGCATCGTGGCGGCGCTGATGGCGATCGCCGATCCCGGTGACGAGGTCATCATCATCGAGCCCGCCCACGAGAACTACACTCCCGCGGTACGATTCGCGGGGGCCAGGCCGGTCTACGTGCCGCTGCTCCCTCCGCACTACGCCCTCGATGTCGAGCGCCTCGAGGCGGCCGTTACCACGCGCAGCAAGGCGGTTATCCTCAACACGCCGCACAATCCCAGCGGACGCGTCCTGGGGCGCGAAGAGCTGGATGGCGTCGCCCGGATCTGCATCGAGCATGACCTCGTAGCCGTCACCGACGAGATCTATGACCGAATTCTCTACGATGGCCGGGAACATATCCCGCTGGCGACGTTGCCGGAAATGGACAAGCGTACCATCACCGTGGGCGGCCTCTCAAAGACCTTCGCCATCACCGGCTGGCGCCTGGGTTTCTTCGTCGCTCGTGAGCCCTGGGCGACCGGGACCCGGACGGTGCACGACTTCACCACCATCTGCGCCCCGACCCCCCTGCAGGCGGCGGGCGCCGCCGCCTACTCCCTGGGCGAAGAGTTCTACGCCCGACAGCTGGACGACTATCACGCCAGGCGCGACCTGATGATGGAGATCCTCCCGGCGGCCGGCTTCACGCCGGCGGGCACCCCCGAGGGGGCCTACTACATCATGGCGGGCTACGAGGAATGGGGCCATCCCGGCGAGTCCAATGACTTCGCCCTCTGGCTCGCCAAGGAGGTCGGGGTGGCCGTCGTCGGCGGCTCCCACTTCTACCACACCCCGGGGCTGGGCGAGCGCGAGGTGCGCTTCGCCTTCGCCAAGAAGCTGGAGACCCTGGAGGAGGCTCGCGACCGCCTCCTGGAAGGAATCAAGGCGAAACCGCGCGGCAAGCCATAGCTTCCCCGCTGATGAACGCCTCGCCCGCCTCTACCTCGGACGCGACCTCCGCCTGAGCGCCATGGAGAAAGAGGCCGGCGCCGAAGCTAGCCCAGCTCAGCGCGAAGCTTCTCCAGCTCCGCCTGGAAATCAAGCCACTGGAGCTCGAGCTCGGCCAGCTCCACCTGGAGCTCCTTCTCCCTGGCCTGCAGCCCGGGGGAATACTCGAGAGGGTTTTCCTCGTATTGGTGATGGATCTCCCCGAGCTCCGCCTCGAACTCTTTCATCCTGGCCTCGATTTTTCGGCACCTCGACTCGAGGCGGTTGAAGGTGGAGCGCAGCTCCTTGCGCCGCTTATAGTCCGTGGCGCTTCCTCCGGCCTTCCGGCGCGGCCTGGATTTCTTCCGCCGGGCCCGCTCTGCCTCCTCCCGTCCGGCCGCCTCTCGCTCCATCCTGTAGACGTAAGACTCGTAACCGTCGGGGTAAAGAACCACCCGGCCGCCGCCCACATCGACAATATTCGTGGCGACGAGACTGACGAAGGTGCGATCGTGGCTGACGAAGAAAACGGTACCCGCGTATTCACTGAGGGCCCGGGCCAGCGCCTCGACCGTCTCAAAGTCCAAGTGGTTGGTCGGTTCATCCAGCAGCAGGACCGGGCGGCGGCTCAACAGCATGCCAGCGAGGCAGACCCGCGCCCGCTCGCCCCCACTGAGGATCCCGATCTTCTTGTCAACGTCCTCCCCGCTGAAGAGAAAGCTCCCCGCCACCGTGAGGATCTCCTGGCGCTCCACTCCCACGGCCGCGGCCCGATCGAGATGGGTGTAGATGTCAAGCCCCGGGTCAAGGGCGCCGTAGACATGCTGGGCGTAATAGGAGACCTCGAGACCGTGGCCCCAGGAGTACACCCCGCCGAGCGAGTCCAGGTCAGCGGCGATGGTGCGCAGGAAGGTGGTCTTGCCCTCGCCGTTGTCGCCAAGCACAGCGACCTTCTCACCGCGATCGATATCGAAACGAATCGAGGAGGCCACCTCGAGGGCCCCGTAGCCGATGGAGAGATCGTCACAGCGCAGGGCGAGCCCCTTGCGGGACTCTACAGCGGGTATCCTGATGCTCGCGGTTCGCATCGGATGCTCGATCTCAATCTTCTCAAGCTTGTCGAGCTGTTTCATCTTCGACTGGGCTCTCGAGGCCGTCGAGGCCCGCACCTTATTGCGGGCGATAAAATCCTGCATCTGCTTTCGCCTGGCACCGACGTTCCTGTTCTGGCGCTCCTTCTCAATCTGCCGCTCCGCCTTGAAGGCGAGAAAATCCTCGATACCGCCGGGAAAGACGGTGAGATCTCCACGCTCGATCTCGATCGTCGACCGGCAGGTCTTCTTCAGGAACTCGCGGTCATGAGAGACGATGAGAAAGCCGCCGCTGAAATCCGCGAGGAAAGTCTCGAGCAGGATCAGGGTCTTGAGATCAAGATAGTTTGTCGGCTCATCAAGCACCAGGAAGTTCGGCTCCTCCAGGAGCATGGCGGCCAGCTTCACCCGGGTCTGGTAGCCGCCGGGAAGGTCGCTGATCTTCTCCTCGAGGAGCTCGTTCTTGAGCTGGAAACGTCCAGCGATCTTCCCACACCGCCAGCTCTCCCTGCCACTGTCACGCTCGAGAAATTCGAGAACCCGTTCATCCGCTCCGAAGGAATCCTCCTGGCGCAGGTAGCCCAGCCGTAGCGCGGAGCTCTTCTTCAGCTTGCCGGCATCGAGCTCCTCGTCGCCGAGAATGAGCTTGCAGAGGGTGCTCTTTCCCGAGCCATTGCAGCCGATGAGACCCGCCTTGTGGGAGGTCGAGAGCTGAACGCTCACCCCGTCGAGGATCGGCTGCTTGCCGTAGGCCTTGCACGCCTCGCTGAACTGGATCAATGCCGCCATGGACTCGAACGCTTCCCTTCAACAAAAGGCACAGCCTAACGGCCAGACCGCCGCGTTCCAAGCCTTCCTCTGAAACCCGCCACGGCGCTGGTACGGCACGTGGGCCTGGGTTACTGTGGTCGCCATGAACAACCATCCCGCCGAGGTCCTGCTGGAGTTCTCCGCCGCGCTCATCGAGGCGATGGGAAGCCCACGCGAGAACGCGCTCATCGTCGGCAGGCACCTGGTCGAGGCCCAGCTTGCCGGACACGACTCGCACGGACTCATCCGGCTTCCCCAATACCACGCACACGTCCTCGAGGGAAAGGTGAAGCCGGGGGCCCGGGTCGAGATCATCCGGGAGACGCCCACCACCGCCCTCCTCGACGGCCACTACACCTGGGGCCAGGTCACGGCCATGAAGGCCATCGAATTAGGCATCTCGAAGGCGGAAGAAAACGGGATCGCCGCGCTGAGCCTGCGCAATTGCTACCATGTCGGACGAGTCGGAGTCTATCCTCTGGCGGCAGCCGAGCGCGGCTTCATCGCCCAGGTCCACTGCAATGGCCATGGCGTCTGCCGGGTGGCCCCCTGGGGCGGCACCGAGCCGCGCCTGGCGACCAACCCCATCGCCATCGCCATCCCCACGAGGGCAGAGCCTCTCCTGGTGGACATAACCACCAGCGTCGTGGCCGAGGGCAAGGTCAGGGTCAGCCGGAACGCGGGACGGGAGATCCCCGAGGGCTGGGTCCTCGACAGCGATGGCCGGCCAACGACGAATCCCGCCGATCTCTACGAGGGCGGCAGCCTGCTGCCGCTGGGAGGCAGGGAGGGCCATAAGGGCTACGGTCTCTCTATTGTCGTCGACCTGCTCGGCGGAGCGCTCTCCGGGGCAGGCTGCGGCACGATGACCGAGAAGGTCGGCAACGGCCTCTTCATCCAGCTCACCGATCCCGGCTGTTTCTGCGAACGGGAGGAGTTCCTCGACCAGGTCGATCGTTTCACCGAGTACCTGAAGAGCTCTCCACTCAAGGAGGGCGTCGATGACATCCTCCTGCCCGGCGAGCCCGAGCAACGCACCGCGGCCCGGCGGCGTGAGCAGGGCATCGACATCGACGATGGAACCTGGGGCCAGCTCATCGAGTTGGCCGGCACGCTGGGTGTCGAGATGCCCGGCGGCGGTTGAGGCACCCCGCTCAGGAGCCCGCGCCCGCGGGCTTGAGCTCCGCCCCCACCCCCGGCTTGACCTTCGGATCGTAGGCCGGAGCGGGCTTCTTTCCCGCCAGCGCATCGGGCAGCAGGGCGAGCAGCTCGGAGGTCTTGCCCCGGTAGGTGCGGCGCAGGTAGATCTCGCAGCACCTGAACGCGCAGACGGCGGCAACGCGCCTGCCGGGCTCCTTCGAGGGCAGGCTCTTGGAGCCCATCGAGAACCAGGTCCCGTTGGTATAGCCGAGAAAGAAAAAATCGCCTCTCACCCTGGTACCGAAGATGACCACCGGGAGTCCATCCCGCACGCGCTTGAGAAGAAGCTCCGGATGCTCCTTCTTCGAGCTCACCTGGAGGTTGAGATTCAGCCTGGAGAAGGGAGAGGTCCCCTTCAGCTCGCGTACGAGCTCGACGACAAACCGTTTTTTCCGCGCATCGACGGCCTTGACCCTGGCCTCGAAAACGTATTGGGACTGCTTGAGGACCTCCTTCATCGGGTATTTACGCACGATCATCGCGTCGAGCGACATGGCGCCAACGAGCACCAGGCCGGTAGCCAGTATCGCGATACGCAGGCGGGCTCCCATCAAGGCTCCTCCTCTTCAGAGGCCCGATCTCCGGTGAGCGCCCGGCGTACGACCTGGCCCAGGATGGCTCCCGGGACGGCGCCCGGGGCCGGGACCAGGGGCAGCGGGGTCAGCTTCGACCACATCCGCGAATCCGCCGGTTCCCGGCTCACCACAGCATCGTAGGGCAACGGCGCGAGGCCAAGAATCCTCACCTCATCGAGAAAATCCCCCATGGACTCCGCTCTTCGATCCCCGGCCGGCCAGCGCCGGGCCGGATCGGCGGGACGCAGCGGCCGGAAAAGAAGCAACCTCGCCAGCAGGACGGTGGCGTCCGGAGCGCTGTCATCGGGTTCTTCCGCCAGGGCCTGCAGGGTGTCCAGGGTGCTCTTGAAGGCGACCCCGGCTCCCCGGGAGCCGCCTCCTCTCGCCTGCTGGAAGTTCTGTTTCGCCTTCACCGGGTCGCCCATCCGGGTATGGGCAACAGCGAGACACAGGGCCACGCGGTAGCGAAGGGACCTGTTCCCCGCGATCGCCAGCAATCCACTCAGCCCCTCGAAAACCCGCAACGCCTCCGGTGTCTCCTCACAGGCAAGCAGGCAGACTCCATGGGCCAGGAGAGCTTCATTCTCCAGGACCTTGTCACGACTGTAGGAATAGGCATCCCCGGTGAGAGCCCGGGCCTGTTCCGCGCGACCCGACTCCAACCGCATCCCCGCCTCGTAAAGCAGGGACATCACCACTCGGCGATCATCATTGGGAAGCATCGAGCGGAGCTTGGCCATGAGGGGAGAGGCCCGCTCGAGCCTGGACCCGGCACCTGCTCCGGACACCCCCGGCGCGGCCTGCAGGCGGACAAGCTCGAGGAGCAAATCGGCGCGCAGCTCGGCGTCGAGCCGACTTCCGGGGGCGCTGAGCATCACGCCGACCTCCCGCCTGAGCTTCCGGGCGCGGTCCCCCGCCTTCTCCGAGGACTCCAGGCGCAACAACTCCAGGGCCGCCCGTGCGCGCAGCCGTGTTCCGTAGGGGCCGTGGTAGAGCGCCGCCAGGGCCAGCGTGGCCGCACCAATCTCTCCCTGCCGCGCCCTCAGAAGCGCCTCCTCCAGCAGGACCCTGAAGGACAGGTCCGGGTCCCGGCGAGCGCGCTCCCCGGCGATCTTCATCGTCTCTAGAGCCTCCGGGATCTTTCCGAGGGCGGCCTGCTGACGGGCCAGCTCCAGGAGCGCCTCACCAGCCGCCGCGGACTCCTTCCATGGAGACCGGTTCGCGAAGGCAGCCAGCCGACTGGCCGCCTGCGCCCCCCTGCCGCGCAACACCTCCACCCTGGCGAGCTCGAGGCCCGCGCGCACCGCGAAACGCTTATATTCCATCCGGCGGGCGGTGATGGAGAGCAGGCCCCTGGCTTCCGCTAGGACCTTCTTCTGTTCAGCCGGATCCGCGAGGAGCCCAGCGCGAAGCCTGAGGCTGAGGCCCTGCGCGAACTCCGACCTTGCGCGCAGTTCAGATGGAGCCTCTGTATTCAACCGAAATTCTTCCAGGTATTTTTCAGCCTTTGCGAAATTCTCCACCGCCAACGCCGCGGAAAAGGCATCATCCCGGGCCTGTTCGCCTTCAAGAAGATAGAGCCGGCCGAGCAGCCCCGCCGCGAAGCACGTTCGCGAACGAACCTGTGAGTCAGTGGTCTGCGCCGCGGCCTTTGCCACCTTCTGCAGAATCCCACGGGCCTCCTGGAAGTTCCCAAGCAGGAGCAGGGCAACCCCCCTGCGGAACCGGACCGTCAGCCTCGCTGAAAGCCCGGCGCTGCCGAGCGCCTTTTCATAGGCTTCCCCGGCTGCAGCGAGACGCTCACGACGCAGCTCAGCGTCCTCCAACGAGAGCCCATCGACAAGCAGGGAATCTCCAAGACGGTGAAGGAGAGCTCCCCTATAGGCGCTGGAGGGATAAAGCTTCAGGATGTCGCGGGCAAGAGCAGCCGCGCGGGAGTGGTCCCCCCGGCCCTGCAGCGACACCAGCAGGCCCCAGGCCGCGGCGATTCCAGCCTCCCCGCCCTTGCCCTCCAGCTTCCGCCAGATGGCCTCCGCCTCGGCGGGACGGCCGAATTTCAGGAGCGCCTCGCCCAGCTCGAAAGCCAGGCGACGTTCCAGGGCGCCCCCCGGCCCCAGGAACAAGCCCCGGTCGAGGGAGTCGATGGCGGCCTCAGACAGTCGTTTGCGCATCCAGGAATCGCCCTTCTCCCATCTCAGGACATTCGCGCGGCCGGTCCAGAACAACGCTCTCGCACGCAACTCCTTGTCGAGGGCGGCGCGCGATACGGTCACGAACTCGTTGCGGGCCAGGACCAGCTTTCCATCCTCGAGCAGGGCCGCTCCGCGCAGGAGGCGGGCGAAGAGCTCCCGCGCGGTCGGAGAGTCGTTTCCGGCGGGAGTCTTCAGCAGCTTCGCGGCCTCGCCCTCTTCCCCGAGCTCGATGAGAACGGCGCCGAGAGCGAGCTTCGCCGCCTCGGCATGCTCCGCTCCCTCCCCGGCCGCCCCATTGGTGACGAGCCGGTAGAAGGCCTCAGCCTCTCTCTTCTCCCCAAGATGATGATGGATCCTGCCCATCAGGTAGAGCATCCCGGCCCCTGAACGCTCCAGGCTGAACGGCGCGAACCGCGCGAGCAGACGACCGGCCTCGAGCGGGCGGCCCTCTCTCAGGGCGATCCAGGAACGCAGGTAAACAAGACGCCCTTTCAGGGCGTCCCCGGCACCGCGCTCGAGGGCCAGGAGCTCCCGGGCGGCCTCCTCCAATTCGCCGGCGAGTATCCTGGCCACGGCGAGCTCGGCGTTGAGCCGGGCCCGGAGGGGTCCCGGCCCCGCCAGCCCGGCGGCAGCGGAAAGATCGCGGCGGGCGCTGGCCAGCAGGCGATTCGCCTCCAGGGCGAGGCCCTCCCGCCTGGCCGCCGCCGAGAGCGAGGCCTCTATCGAAAAATCACTCGAGGGCAGGGTGTAATTATGAGCCTGGATGGTGAGCGTGTTCAGGCCTCCTCTCAGGGCCTCGGCCCCGACGATATAGTCTTCCCATTTGTCAGCCTCGTTCTGCCCGCTGGCGGTCAGGTCATGGGCGACCTCCTCCCCCCTGCGCCCCGGGAGATTCACCCGGGTAAGCTCAGACCCGTTGAGAAAGGCGACGAAGCCATCGTCGAATCTCACCCTCAGCCGGAGCGCATCCACTTTCTCGACAATCTTCGTCGGAATAAAAAATCCGCGCCGGAGAAAGACCGAGGGGTACTTGCCCTGCATGTCTGTCAGCTCGGTCGCATCATCTTCATCCCCGTAGCCGAAACCGGCCTTGCCCTCGAGCCAGCCCGAGGCGTCGAAACCGGGCTTCCTCCAGCCCCGCGGCGGCGCGGCCGTACCCTTGAAATACCGCCAGGTGGCGCCGGCCTTCACCAGCGGCCTCAGGTCGGACCCGCCGGAGGAACGCTCGGCGAGCTCCCGCGCGGCCAGGCGCTGATAGATCAGCCCCCGGCAATAAAGGAGCTCGAAAGACCTCCCGAGGCTCGCATCCTCCTCCTCGATGGAGCGGCAGGTCCGAAGCGCCTGGTCAATGTCGGCGCCGGGCGTCTGCAGGACGAGCGCCAGGTCCGCCAGCCTCACCCTGCGCTCCACCCTCGGGGTCGGCCTCGTATTGAGAAACGTCTTGAGATGTTTGCGCGACGCCGCCGGGTCTCCCTGCCTCGCTGACTCGACAGCCCTTGACAAGAGGACCGGGATTGTCTTCTCGGCGGCCCACACAGGCAAAGGGACGAGCAGCGGCAGCCATGACATCCAATGCAACCAGCGCGAAAGAGCCTGTGGGTTCCTGGTCATTTTCCGTCCTCCGCGCCACCGCCCGGGAGCCGGACCGGCTCGATCAGGAGCCGGACCTTGCTGCCGATGGCCGGCAGGATGCCGGCGACCTCGAGGTTGAAGAGGGCCTCGGCATCCATTCCAAGGGTCGACTGGAAAACCGTTTCGTCCGTCACCGGAAAAATCGTCACCATCGTGCCGCTGAACTCAGCACCGTAGATTTCCTCCTCGCTCCGGGGGTCGGCCTTGATCAGGGCCGAGCCGGTGAACAGCCAGCGCACCCTCCGCCCCGCGGTCGAGGCGCCGCCATCGAGGGGCAGGCCGGTGCGGCGATCTACGACCGCGCTGGCGAGATCCACCTTCTTGCTCAAGCCGAAGCGGCCGGGATACTCGAGCCAGAGTCGTACCTCGGGACCCGAAGGGGGCCTCTTGTCGGCGATGCCCGGTCGCCCGGCCTCCAGGCCCAGCTCCTCGAGGGCGCGGTGGACCTGCAGGGGACTCACCTCGCTGATGAGCACGGTCTCATGGGCTTTCTTCCCCTCGGCGCCCGCCACCATCACCTCGATCGGATAGATCTGCTTGAGATGCGGCAGCTTGCGGGGAGCTATCTCGACATCGATGATAACCCGGGCTCTCTTCCTGTCCACCAGGATGCCCCGGCGTCCACCGCCGGCCTCTGCGCCGGCCCCGAGACAGATGATCGCCGTGGGCGCGCCGGTCTGCGGCCCCTCCAGGTTGTGGGTCGCCACGTAGAGCCGCCCGGCAACGCAAACCGGCGAGGCGAAGACCCTGCCGGGCAACGCCACCGAGGGATGCTTAGCGATGTCGAGGCTCCAGAGTGTTTTGCCGCTCTGCAGGGAGAGGGCCCGGACCCTGCCGTCAAGATCGACGCTGCATACCGTCATACCCGCGATCGCGACCCCGGCAAAGAGAGGCCCAGCCGGCGTGCTGCTCCAGATCAGCCGACCCGTGGATACATCGACTCCCCTCACCACCCCATCGGTAGCCGTGAAGACTCCAAAGGTCCCGGTGGGATCGATGGCGACCGGGGAGAGAACACCGCCGGGCACCTCGCGGCGCCAGGCCAGGCGCCCGGTATCGAGTTCGACCGCGACGACCTCTCCGCGGGCCCCCTCGAGGGTCTCCGGATCGAAGCGGATCGAGCTGCAGCCCACCAGGACCCGTGTTTTCCCCCCGGAAATCGCGATGCTCGGCGGGCCCCAGGGATTCCAGCGCAGGGGTACCTTCCAGGTCTCCTCTCCATCGGCTGCCGCGAGGCATACCAGGGCGCGCTCGCCGGTGGCTTCCTCATCGAGGTACGCCGAGCCCGCCACCACACAGGACTGCTTCACCCCATCTCCCAGGTCACGCTCCGCCAGGACGACCGAGGAGTCCACGTGCAGCTTGTCCTCCCCCACGCGCCAGACCACCTCGGGAGTTCCTCCCGTTCGCTTCAACACATCGCCGGGACCGGGCTCGACAGCGAATTCGTCCGTGGCCTTGATTTTTTCGTACTCATCCCTGAGCCTCGCGAAGGCCCGGCGGGCCTCGCCCTCGGCGGCCGCCGAGGTGAGGACGCGTTCGCCCATCCTGATCCTGCCGGAATCGACACAGAGCACTCCGCCGCTGCCGCTGCCGAAATATATCCTGCCAGCGCCTCCGCGAGCCGCCGCGCCCTCGACGTGTCGAAGCTCGCCGGGGATCTCGAGTCGCCAGATTGGCAGCCCATCGGAGAGGCTGAAGGCCCCCAGCGCGCCGGCCACGTTCTGGTGCATGCCCTCACCGACCACCACCAGCCCATCGTGAACGGTCGGGGAGGCGGCGACCGGGAGGCCGAGCGTGGGTGGGCCGTTCCCCCAGAGGGTCCTGTCCTTCAGGCCATCCTCGACGCCGATGGCGACAACCTCCGGAGCGTTGAAAGCGCCCAGGGCCGGCAGCACCAGGCGGCCGCCCGAATACGCCGGCGCGGCGAGATAATGGCTGTTACCCGGAAGCGTCCACAGCACCTTCACCCTGCCTGGAAGAGGCCGCCCGTCGGGACAGCCTGAGCGCCGTGCATCTCCCTGGTAGGTCGGCCAGTCCTGGGCGGCGGCAAAACCGGAGACCAGCAGGAGAGTGAGAGCGAGGAGCGCCGGGCGCTTCAAGGCGTCACCTCCAGGAAGAGCTGGGAGCCGGCGACCTTGAAATCCTGCTTCTTTACGCTGCCGGAGCTATAGCGGACCTCGAGCCGGTAGAGCCCGTTCTCGAGCCCCAGGCGGGCCCTGTCGACGCCCTGGCAGCCGCGGCCCTGGGTCCCACCAAGCTCGCCACGGTACAGAGCGCCGGCTTCCGCCGTCCGGGAGCCTTCGCTGAGGCTGTAGATGGCGAGACTCGCCCCCGCCGTTCGCTGGCCGGCGGCGAAGACGACCTCGACGGGGAAACGCGGCCCCAGCGAGTTCGCGGCCGCGAAGAGCACACAGGGCTCCTGCCCCTCGTTGGCCAGCACCAGGTCGAGATCTCCATCTCCGTCAATGTCCGCGGAGGCGATCGCCTGGCTGTTGAAGATTCTCCTGTCGAGGCCCAGCTCCAGGGTCCGGTCCTCCAGGCGGCCTCCGCCCCGGTTCAGCAGAACCCGGTTGAAACCGCCCCGCGTGGAGACCAGGAGGTCGAGGCTGCCGTCGCAGTCGAAATCGGCCCAATTGGCGCAGGTGGCCGTACCGCGCGCCTGCGGCAACACATCGGCAAGGCGTGTCGTCACATCGTGGAAGCGGCCATGGCCGTCATTCTCCAGCAGGCGGCCGAAGCTGCCCGCGGGAACAAAAAGGTCCGGGTCACCATCGGAGTCAAAGTCCCCGAAGGCCGGTCCGACTCCCCCGGGAAGAAAATCGATGCCGTTTTCGGTATCCACCTCGAAACCCCCCTTGCGTCCCAGGAGAAGGATGCCCCGCCCGGCGCAATAGAGAACATCCTGCAGCCCATCGGAGTTGACGTCGGCCTGCACCAGGTGATCTCCCTTGCCCAGGCGAGGCCCGGCGGCATCGAGCAGCTCAAGCGGCACCTCGACCTTCCCTCCATCCGTGAGCCGGCGAACCCCGGGCGGTCCAGGCCGATTCAGCAGGAGCCGCAGACCATAGAAGCCGTTGGCGAGCAGGATGTCGGGCCAACCGTCCTGGTCCGCATCGATCCAGATCGCGCAGGTCAGGTTCCAGGCCGGCTGCTTCGGCAGGAAGAGACTGTCATCGCGGAAGCCTTCATCTTCACCCGTGCCCGCCAGGAGCCTGGGGCCGGCCGGGGTGGCTACCAGGAGGTCCTTGCGGCCGTCTCCATCGTAGTCGGCCCAGGCGGCAGAACGCCCGGGAACATCGATGGGAAGCTCCAGCTCACTGAAGGCCCGGCCCTCGTTGCGCAGGAGGCGGGTCTTGCGATCACCGAAGAGACAGATATCAATCTTTCCATCAGCGTCGTAATCACCGAGAGACACCCCCACCGCTCCCGGATCGACGCGCGGAAGCGGCGCGATGTGGGTGAAGCCGACCATGGAGGGCAGGTCCTCGAGCTCTCCGGAACCCCAGCCGACGAAATCCCTCACCGGATCGTAGTCCAGCCTCTCGTAACCGACGCGTAGGCGCTGCAGGCGTGCCGTGCGCAGCTGGAGCTCTTCCTTGTCCGAATCGACCATGCAGGGAGCGACGCTCTCCTCCCCGGAATCGACGAGCTCGACGATCTTCCTGAGCCGCTCGGGCCGTCCCGCGAAGCTTCTCAGCAGGTAGGGTTCGGCGTGAGACATTCTCCAGTCTTCGCCGTAGCCGTAGCACTGGTACCAGTAGTTGTCGATACAGGTCTCACTGGCGCGGCCATTGTGAAAAAAGAGGGCCTTCCTGCCTGGCTTGGCCCAGGCCATGATCGTCTGCCATTCGCGGGGATGGAACCCCTTCTGGGCGATGTTCTGAACGACACGCTCGCTGGGATGGACCCCCTTCAGATCCTCGACCTTGTTGAAGTAGATGATGTTGGCCTGGTTGTCGACCTTCTCGACCTCCAGGACGGCGATATTCACCGACTGCTGGATGATGTAGCCGAGGCTCATTGGAACCTCGATATACCCCGAAGACGACCCGGGCCACACCAGCAGCGCCAGCGCCACCAGAGCGCCAAGGCCTGCAAACAAACGTCTCTTCACGCTCCGCAGGAACATGGATTCTCCCATCGACGGGATTTTTTCCTCGCGCGACCTTATAATTCCACCAGGCGACAGGCCGCTTACCCTGAAAAGTTAGATTATCCGGGCCCAAAGTTCCAGTAATCCTGTTAACAATGTAGGAGGGAGCGGGCGGACCGCCTGAAGAGCCGCGACACTGGTTACCTCTTTTCCGCTCGAGTCCGAACTGGATCCCAAGGTGAACCTCAGCCCAGATGGATACGGTCGATGAACGAAAAACCCCCCTCCGGCGAACAGGAAGCTGAGCTCCAGATAGACACCTCCGGGATGTCGGAGGGCAAGCGCCAGGCGCTCGAGATCGCCGAGGCGGCCCGCGAGCAGAGTTGGCAGCATCCGAGCTTCGTCGGAGAGCTCTTCCTCGGTAATTTCCGCAAGGACCTCATCATGCCCTACCCGCTGCAGGAGGAGGAGGACCGGGCGATCGGGGATGAATACATCGCCCGGATGCGCGAGGTGCTCAAAGACAAGATCGACGCCGACAGGATCGACGAGGAAGGTGAGATCCCCGATGAGGCGCTCGAGGCGCTCGCCTCGCTCGGCGCCTTCGGCATCAAGATCCCGAAGGAGTACGGCGGCGTCGGGCTCTCCCAGATGAACTACAGCCGCACGATGATGTTCGTAGCGAGCCATTGCGGCAACACCGGGGCGCTGCTGTCGGCGCACCAGAGCATCGGCCTTCCCCAGCCGTTGAAGCTCTTCGGCACAGATGAACAGAAGGCGAAGTACTACCCCAGGCTGGCCGGCGGCGAGATCTCGGCCTTCGCGTTGACCGAGACCGAGGTGGGCTCCGACCCCGCCAATATGTCGACAAAGGCCGAGCTGGACGAAGACGGCCAACACTTCATCCTCAACGGCGAGAAGCTCTGGTGCACCAACGGGACCAGGGCGGGCCTCTTCGTCGTCATGGCGCAGACGCCATCGAAGATGGTGCGCGGCAAGGAACGCCGGCAGATCACCGCCTTCATCGTCGAGCGCGACATGCCGGGCGTCGAGGTCGTCTCCCGCTCCCACTTCATGGGCCTGCGGGCGCTCTACAACGGGGTGATCCGGTTTACGGACGTGAAAATTCCCGTCGAGAACATTCTCGGGAACGAGGGCAAGGGGCTGCGTCTCGCCCTGACCACGCTCAACACCGGCCGGCTCACCCTGCCGGCGGCCTGCACCGGCGCCTCCAAGCGCGCCCTGAAGATGGCGCGGGAGTTCAGCCGCGACCGTGAGCAATGGGGCAGCAACATCGGCAAACACGAGGCCATCGCCCAGAAGCTGGCCTTCATCGCATCCCACACCTTCGCCATGGAGGCCATCAGCTTCTACCCCGCCATGCTCGTCGACCTCGGTGGAGCCGACATCCGGCTCGAGGCCGCCATGTGCAAGATGTTCTGCTCCGAGGGGTTCTGGAAGATCATCGACGAGACCATGCAGATTCGCAGCGGCCGCGGCTACGAGACCGCCTCCTCGCTGCGCGGGCGCGGGGAGCCGGGCGTGGCGGTCGAGCGCGCCATGCGCGACTCCCGGATCAACATGATCTTCGAGGGTACCAGCGAGATCATGCGGCTCTTCATCTCGCGCGAGGCGCTCGATCCGCACCTGCGCCGGGCGGGCTCCGTTCTGAATCCGCGCGCGCCGCTGGGCGACAAGATCGGCGATGGCCTGAAGGCAGGGCTGCACTACTTCGGCTGGTACCTGAAGCTGTTGAACCCGGTACCGAGAGGTTTTCACGTCCATCGTCGGCTCGCCGGTCACCTCGGGTTCGTCGACCTGCAGTCGAAGAAGCTCGCCCGCTCTCTCTTCCATGCTATGGGCCGGCATCAAGCCACCCTCGAGCGCAAGCAGGCTCTCCTCAGCCGTTTTGTAGAGGTGGGCTCCGAGCTCTTCGCAATCGCCGCGGCTGTCTCCCGCGCCGACACCCTTCACGGCCTCGACCCCGAAAAACATTCGGGGGTCATCGACCTCGCCGACATCTTCTGCCGTCACTCCAGGCGACGGGTGAAGAATACCTTCCGGGCCATCTCCTCCAACGACGACGTGGCGACCTACAAATTCGCCCAGCGAGTCGTCGAGGGAGAGTACGAGTGGCTCGAGGAAGGCGCCGTCGACTTCCCCTTCGAGTAGCTCAGGAGCCCGGGGAGAAAGACTTCCAAGCTCATCCTGATTCGACGCCCTAGCGGGAATTATGACCGGGGACGATACGCTAGCGAAAGGCACCAAAGACCGCTGGTGATCACCGATCCGATAATCGCCGGCAGAACTACGCCTGGGTAGTGCTTCTCGAAAAACTGCCAGGCCGCGGCGATTCCGAGCCCTGTCAGGAAAAGACCTGCAAGAACGACCAGCACCGCCAGGAGCGGCCGCATGCGGTAGGCCGCCGGCAGTAATTTCCGCTCGGCATACACTCCCGCCAGGCACCAGAGGCCGCAGGTGATCACCGAACCGAAAATCGCCGCGGGTGTGATGATCTCCACCGGGTCGTAACCGGTCCACATGACGGCAAGCGCTCCCCCTCCGCAATAAAGGAGGATCCAGGGCCGGACCCCGCTGACCGGGACCTTGTGAAGACCGGGGATGAGCGCAGTGAAGGCCTCGTGGCCGGTGCGGGTGTAGATCTCGAAGGCGCCGTGAATGGTGCCGAAGAAAGCAATGAAGACACCGACCTGGTAGAGGTAGGTCAGGCTCGGGTGGATCTGGGAGAGAAAGTCTTTTTGCGCCGTGAGCAACTCGTTACCGGCGGGCGCGATCTTGTCGGGGTGCAGGACCTCGGCACCGAGGATGATGAAGGCGTAGGTAAAGGTCACGATGCACAGGAAAGAAACCGTCACGTCGATGGCTGGCGCGCGCAGCCAGCCGAGGCCGCGGCGAACCTGTTCAGGATCCTCGGGCAGGGCGACAGGGCCAGGGCTGTAGGACGGATTGTAGAGACTGAATTTCTTCATGAGCCCCCATCCCTTCTCGCGCAGGATGCCGACGTAGCCGAGATAGTCCTGCGTGCCGCCGCCCATGGCGCCGACATAGACGGCGATCTCCTGGAAAACGGGCTTGTTGCCGAAATCGTTCGGATACTTTTCCAGGGCCCACGCGGGAAAATCCGGCAGGCTGGGGACAAAGGTTCCGGCGATGATCGCCATGAGATCGGGGCTGGAGGCTATCGCTGCCGCCAGCAGGCTCAACAGCAGCAACCCGACGAGCAGAGTCTGTACTCGCTCCAGCAGCTTGTAGCTCTGCAGCAGGGTGATCGAGACCGCCACCACGACGAAGCCCGTACCCCAGATCTTGACCCAGAAATCGAAGGCGGCCTGGACCGCGGCGCGCTCTTTTTCATCGGAGATCCCGGCGCCATCGGAGATCCCGGCAATCCAGTTCACCAGTTGGCCGAGTATCAGGGGCAGCCCACCGAGCCAGAAGGGGAAGCAGATGATCGAGATCCCGGCCACCAGCCACGGGAACCAGCCGCGCAGCAGCGGCAGTCGGTTCCAGCTCCTGAGCGGATGCTCGCCGGTGAGGGTGATGTAGCGCGAGCCGCAGTAGATCTGCAGGCCCTTGGCGATCGCGGCGGCCAGGAAGAGCCAGAGCAGGGAATAGCCGAAGACGGCGCCGCTCCTGGAGGCGAAAACCGTCTCCCCGCTGCCGATGGTGATCGAGGCGATGATCGCGCCCGGTCCGAAATACTTGAAGAGCGTGGAGAGCCGCGGCTGGCTGAGCTCGGCGGGCAGCTCCGGGTACTCCAGCGCCTCGCTTCCCGGATCGAGGTCTTCCGTCTTTCCAGTCTCTGGCATCGCTGCGTCCTCCCTCGGGTCTTTAGCTGGCGATCTCCACACCTTACGCCGGAGCCGCCGGCCGATTCAAGGAGTTAAACGGACAGAAAGACGGCGCGTCCGTTCAACGGCATTCGAGCCCGTCCTCGGTAAGATCGATGCCCTGCAGGGGAAACGGCGCCGCGGGCGGGGGACCGGAGCGGAAGAGGTAGTCCAGCGTACCGATGGCATCGCTGAGCCCCAGCTCGCCATCATCGTTGAAGTCGGCCGCGTCGGGACAATTCACCTCCCTGCCGAGGAAGAGGTGAAAGAGCGTATGCAGCCCATCGCTGATATCCAGCACATTGTCCCTATTGCCATCGCCGCGCAGGAAGAAGTCCCCGAGATCTCCCTCGTACTCGATGGCGTTCTCGAGCACGAACTCCTCTCCCTCGGGCGGAACTACGCGAATATCCACCACCTGGTCCCTGGGAAGAGGCGGAGCGGCACGGGGCGCGATGACCCTCAACTCTTCCTCGGAAACCAGCGTGATCTCCGAAGCCTCGGCGTCACCGAAAAATATCCGCATCCCCTCGACGAAGTTGGTGCCGACGAAGGTTACCTCGAAGCCGCCGCCGACCGGCCCCCTCGACGGGAACCACGCCGTCACCCTCGGATCGCCCGAGATCGCCGTGCTCTCGACTACGATGGACGCCGTCGAGATGAGCTCGCCGGCGGTATTGAAGCCGACAAATTGAAACTCGTTCACCGCGGCGGTCAGCTCAAAATCAAAACGCCAGCGGACCTGGGTGGTCCACTCGGGCTCCAGCGGGGTGAGGTCTCCATCTCCTATCGAGTAGAAGAGCTGGGCGACCTGCACGGGAGCCTCGCCCTCGAGCCTGACCAGGGTATCGTCGGTGGTGAAATCATTGCCGTTGTTGGTCCTGATCCTGAAGTTCGTTGTCGTCGAGGAACGGATCTGATTCTGCACAGTGCCGGCGCGGCTGGAGATGAATCCAAGAAGCCCCCCCGTGTTGAGGCCGATGTCCCTCTGCAGGGCGGACATCCAGGGAGTGGCTCCATTGCGGGACCAATGCCCCTGCATAAATTCATGCAGAACGCGATAATAGATACGCCGCGAGGCGGGCCGCGACATCATCCTGGCGACATCCGCATCGGCGGTCGGAAAGAGCGGGAAGTTCTGCTGTCCGAAGCTATTGTCCATATCGAAGGGCAGGATGCCCCAGAGGCCGGTGGCGCTGTTGAAGGACAGGTAGCCGTTGTGGCCATTGCCGATGGAGAAAGCGTCCCAGCCGCCGATGAGTACCCGCACCGAGATGACCCGCAGCCAGGCCTCGACGTCGAGGATATCGCCGATCCGGGCGTCAAAATCCGTCGCCGATCTGGTGATCTGGCGATCCATCACCCGGGCCAGGTTCATCAGCGGCACCCAGTCGTCCCGGGTCTGGTTCATGCTGTGGAAGTAATAGCCTCGGTAGTTCTCGGTCTCTTCTCCCATGTATCGGTAGGAGGCGCCATCCCAGGCCACCCGTGAGCCGCCGTCGTTGAAATTGAGGCGCCCGTTGGCCTTCAGCACCGGGCCATCTCCCCCCTCCGCTCCATACCACTTCTGCACATAGTCCCTGTCGACCGACTGGAAGAGCCCGTAGCTGGCGCCGCCGGAACCGTTGAAGTAGTTCCTGACGAAGAAATAATCGGCTGTCGGGGACGGCGTCGCCTCGCTGCCGTTTCTTCCCACCAGGAAGTAGGCGGCTCCTTCAGCCGGATTGGCGCCACGGCTGGTGAGGTTGATCGCAGTGCGGCCGCGGTGGAAGACCTTGTCCTTCTGGAAGCTGACCCGGTAGTTGTTGCGGCCCGGACGGCCCCAGGGGCTCCCCCGGTAGCGCACCCCGACGTTGTACATGACCTCGTTGTTGTTGAAGACGAAGGCTCCATCGAGAAGATTGTTGGAATGGAGCATGCGGCTGGAGAGCTCACTGGTTTTCACGTCATCGAGGATCACTCGCGATGCATCGACGTTGGTGCTGACCCGCCCCGCCGCCTGCAGCAGCAGCGTGTGCTCGGGAGCATCCCTGGGGTAGCGCCGCACCGCTCCGTCCTCATCCTCGGCCTCGAGGTAGAAAACGACCTTGCGGCGGGTGGCGAAGCCGCCCATGCGGCCCTGGAAACGGCCCTCGCCATTGGACTCATCCGCCATGTCGATGACGGAAAAATCTCCTCGCGGGCTTCCCTCCCGGTACAGCAGGCGAACCCTGGAGATCCCATCGGAATCGGAAATGCGGGCCCGCACCGAAACCAGCTCTCCCTGGGCCGGGGAGACCGGGTCATGCGAGACGGAGCTGATCACCGGCCCAAGGTTGGCGCTGCCGGTCTCTTCCCGGAGATTCTCCCGCACGCTGTTCTCCCTCCCGGGCGTTCCAAGATTCAGCGGCACGGTAAGACGCAGCTTGCCTCCGAGGGTGTTTCCCGAGAGATTCGCTGACGGCCCCGAACGACAGCACCAGGCCCCGCTGGTAAAATCAGAATGGCCGATGAGCAGGCTGGTGCCGCGCAGCCAGCGAGCCCAGAGCGAGACGCGGTGGGCGCCGTTGCTCATGCGCGGAGAGGTGTCGGTCTCGAGCCGGTTGACCGTGGTGTCGCCCTTGCCGGTGGCAACGACCTCCAGGCAGGCGTTGCCCGAGTGGGCATCGTAGGTCACCCGGCTGCTGTAGATATGGGTACCCTGGATCCGCCAGGGCGCCGTATTGGTCTCGAAGCCGCCGTTGGCGATGTGATTGGCGCCGGTAGCCGTGCGGACCACCGAGATGTCATCCAGGAGGCAGGCGCCCTTCTCGACCAGGAAGAGGTGGAGCTCGGCCTCGCCGGCGCGCTGGTAGTTGCTGACCGAATAGCTCAGTTCCTCCCATTCGGCCTTTTCGCTCTCGTCGCTGGCCTCCCAGGCCGAGGCGACCGAGTTGTCCTGGCGCGGGTCGATCAGCTCGAGGCTGGAGCCCCGCCCATCGGCCCAGATGGACCAGCGGCCGCCGTCATAATAGCGCACCCTGTCCACCGGGTTGCCCCAGCCGTCCACCAGCTCGATGTTCTCCCCCCCATCGGCGAGCAGGCCCTCGTAGGGGCCGACGACGTTCTGGATGGCGTAGCGTTCACGAACCTGGACGGGCTCCTCGGCGATCACGAGATAGGCTCCCGGGCCGATCGTTGAGCCCGGCTCGAAGGTATATTCTATGCCCTTGCTGAACCTGAAGCCGGTGAGGTCGATCGCCTCTGTTCCCCGGTTGTAGAGCTCGACGAATTCTCCCGTACGGTCTTCGGGCGGATTGTAGAAGAGCTCGTTGATCACCAGGTCCCGCGTGGCGGCTACCTCGTTGGGGGCCGCGCGCGTAGGCGTCGCCGAGATCCAATCCAGGCCGCCGCCATCGGGATAGCGCTGGTGCGACCAGCCCGCGGCGGCAACCGCCTCGGGAGCGGAGCGGTCAAAGGTCGATGCCGCGAGGCAGGAGCCCTCGGAATCGAGCAGGAAGAACCTCGCCTCCGTTGCCGCGAAATCGAAGCCGCCCTCGGCCTCGGTCACGACCGCGAAGCCACCGGGAGCGATGCTCGCGCCGGCGGGAAACGTGAAGGCGTCCGGACGCCCCGGGTTGTCGGTGAGACGATGACCGGCAAGGTCGAAGGCGCCGGCACCGCGGTTGTAGAGCTCCACCCAGCCGGTGCCGGCCTCGGCACCGCGGTAGAGCTCGTTCAGGGAGAGCCCTCCCCGGCCGCCCTCTTCATCGACGATGAGGCTCCGCCTGAGAAGCCGCGGCGCGAGGCTGAAGTCGGAGCTGGTCAGGGAAAAATTATGCCCCGCGATGGCCACCACGTTCTCACCCTCGACGAAGGCGTCGGCGGGCAGGAGGAAGAGCTCCTCGTCGCGAGCCTCGTGCGAACCAGTGGCGGTGCCCTCGAAGTCGAGAGCTTCATCGCAATTGCTCGAGGCCACCAGGCGGCCGTTGACGAAGGCGCAGAAACCATCATCGAAGAGCATCCCGAGAAAGAAATCTCCCGGCGCGGCCAGCTCCTCGGCGCTCAGCTCGATCACCTTGCGGATCGCCAGGCTGGAATAGCTGCGCCGCATGTCCTCCAGGACCGTCGTGTCATCGTTGTCTCCGTAGCCGAAGCCGGAAACGCCGGAGTCCCAGCCGGAATCATCAAAGCCCGTATCGCGCCAGGCCGTCGGAGGATTGGAGAAGGCCTGCGTACCGCGGCGGTAGCGCCAGGTCTCGCCGGCCTCGACCAGGAGCGTCTCATCGAAGCGCGGCCCCTCCTCCTCGGGGAAGTTCGCCCGGCCGGGGCTGCCGCCGAGCTCCGGGCTCCAGGTCCAGCTCTCCGGCTCCTTGCTGTCGAGGTGGATCCCCTTGATGACCAGGCTGTGCCCGGTGCCATCGGGAGCAGTCGGCCACTTGCCCTCATCGCGGTAGCGGATGCTCTGCAGTGGGATGCCGACATCGTTGGCAAGCTCGAGGCGTTCGCCGCTGCCATCGAGACGGCCGATGAAATTGCCGAAGACCAGGTTGGCATCGAGGCCGTAGCGCTCGATGACCGCGTCACCGTCAGCGCAAACGACGAACTTCTGGTTTTTCCCCAGGATCGTCCCGAGAGGAAACTGGTAGGTGATACCGCCTGAAAACCGGTACCCGGAGATGTCCTCGGGGGTCGTGGTGTCCGAGGCGATCTCGACGAACTCCAGGGAGTCGAGGTCCACGCCCGGGTTGTAGTGAATCTCGGTGATCACCACGGCCCGCAGCGGGCCGCAGGCGAGCAGGACGAAAAACATCCCCGCCAGGCTCAGCAGTTGTCTATTCACTGGAAAACTCCGGCTGCCGCTCGAACGCGCGGCACAAACCCATGAACAATCCGGCCGCCACCGGCCGGATGCTATTCAGACAATTGTAATGGATGGATGGAGCCGAGGGCATACCTGAATACATACTTTACTACCACTAGAAACAGTGGTTACAATGCCCGGCTGTCAACCGCCTTACATGGGTCAAGAAATGAGGCGGAAACCTGGTTCTTGAATACTAGTAAACTGGTCTGGAACCGTTGGTTCTTGAATAACCACAAGGAGCCCGTTATGCGCTACCTGTCTTCGTTCTGCCTATCCGCTCTCCTGTTGGGCTTGAGTTTTTTCGCTACCACTCCCGTAGAAGGACAATTCAGTGTCCCGCTCCGGATCAACTGTGGCGGCCCGGAAATCACCGACTCCAACGGTAACACCTGGCTCGGCGATGAGGGAGTCAACGCGGACCCCCTCGACATCCGCCCCAATGACCTTGGCGGCGCGCAGGCCATCCCGGCCTGGGCCAATCCGAACCCGGCCAGTGTCGCGGCGCTCGGCTTTGGCGGCACCGCCGAAGATGTCAACATCTTCAGGAGCATCCGCTGGGATGTAGGCGGCGACGCGGATGACTGGCATATGGAGATCCCGATTCCCAATGGGGAATACACGGTGAACTTCTACCTCTGCGAGGCCGGTGGCGATGGCCGCCACTACTCGCTCTGGCTCGAGGATGCGGTCGTCGAGGAAGACGCGCACAGCCTCGCCTTCCCTGTTGGCGAAGGTATCGTAGCGGGCCAGAACATCGCCGGACGCTACTCCTTCGAGACGGAGGTGGTCGACGGCTCCCTCCACGTCGGGTTGACTCCCCCGCCGGCTGGAACCCCCGGCGCTGCAGACATCAACGCCATCCTCAACGCTCTCGAGATCCTGCCGCTGGGATTCGATCCCTGTGATGATCCCACCTACGGCCGATGTGCCACGGGAGCCAGCTGCGCGACCCTCTGGGAACGCACCGATGGCGGACTCGACGGCGTCGACCTCGGTGAGAACATCGCCCTCGGCGGCATCGCCACGCAATCTTCTGAAGGCTGGGGAGGAGCTCCGGGACGCGCCATCGACGGCAACACCGACGGTTTCTGGGCAACCGGAACCACCACCCACACCAACGGCGCGCCGTCGTGGTGGGGGGTCGACCTGCTCGACACCTATGATATCGACACCATCAGACTCTGGAACCGGCTCGATTGCTGCTCCGAGCGCCTGACGAACTTCACGGTCGAGGTTATCGCCGCCGATGGCAGCGTGAACTACCAGGGGGACTTCCTGACCGACAACTCCCGGCTCAGCGGCCCGAATTTCACCGTCGAGGGAATAGCGGCCGAAGGTCAATTCGTGCGCGTCTCGATACCGGAGGCCTACCTGAGCCTCGCCGAGGTGGAGATCTTCGCGGGAGGGAGTGACGATCCCTTTATTCCAGCCAAGTCGATCACCTGGAACGCGCCGGAATGCGCCGCCCCCCAGGGCTACAACGTATTCTTAAACGACGAGCTCGTTCTCGAGCTTCCCGGCGACTCGACGGGATTTGTACCGACTCCCGACCGAGCCGTCTCCACCTATCGCATCCAGACCATCTCCGCCGCGGGAGAGGAGCCCTGCGCCAGTGACATAACCTGTACATACGTAGTCCCCGGGCGGAACTTTGACGCGCCCTTGCGAATCAATATGGGAGGACCGAACCACGTCGATGGCAACGGCAACTTCTGGGTAGGCGATGCGGGAGGCGATCCCCTCGGCATCCGCCCCAACCCCATAGGCGGCCTCAACGAGATCGCCGTGTGGAGCGTTCCGACCATCGCGAGCGTCGAGGCTCTCGGGTTCGAGGCGGCAGACGCAACCCTCTTCAGGAGCATCCGCTGGGATCCGGGCAACGATGGCGAGGAAAACGACTGGAACATGGAGATACCGATCGCCAATGGAAACTACGAGGTAAACTTCTACCTCTGCGATGGCGGCGATAACCGCCACTACAAGATCGCGCTTGAGGGCGCGGTCGTCGAGGAAGACGTCCACCAGCTCGCCTTCCCCGTTGGCGAAGGCATCGTCGCCGGCCCGAACGAGGTCGGCCGCTACTCATTCATCGCGGTCGTCGAGGATGGGTCCCTCTCCGTAGGGATGCTGCCCTGCCCGACCTGTCCGGGAGTGACCGACTGGAACCCCATCCTGCAGGCCCTCGAGATCATCGCAACCGAGGACAACCCCTGTGACGACCCGGAATTCGGCCGCTGTCCCGCCGCCCTCGCCTGCGAGGCCGTCGGTGGAGAGGCCGCCGTCTCCTGGAACGCGCCGAGCTGCGGCAACCCGGCGGGCTACAACGTCTACCGGGACGGCGAGCTGATTCTGGAGCTGGCCGGAGACGTATCGAGCTTCGAGGACGCCATCACGGCCCGCAGCTCGACCTACCGGGTAGAGACCATCGCCGCCGACGGGGCTCCGGCCTGTAATGACATGAGCTGTACGCTCGTCGACGTTTCCTTCCCCTTCGACATCCCGCTGAGAATCAACTTTTCGGGAGCCGAGGTCACGGACGCCAATGGCAACGTCTGGCTGGGCGACGCGCCCGGGCCGGGCGACTCACTCAGCATCAGGCCCGACCCTGCCAATGGGGCGAACTTCATTCCCAATTGGTGCGCCGCCGATCCGGGAGCCGTCGCGGCGCTCGGCTTCGACCCGAACGGTCCGATGGCCTCCGCCCTCTCGAGCATCCGCTGGGACTCAGACAGCCTCAACTCGCCCTTTGACATCGAGCTGGCAGTACCCGACGGCGACTATTACCTGAATCTCTTCTTCCTGGAGTGCTGCTGCGATAATCGTCATTTCAGCATCTCGCTCGAGGGAGAGGTGGTCTACGATGATGTTCACCGCCTCGACTACGATCCCGGCCCCAACATCGGACGCTATTCCTTCCCGGATGTCTCGGTGACCGACGGAAGCCTGTCGATCAGTCTTGTCGGGCTTGTCGGGATTCCCGGGGGCGACGTAAACGCCGTGATCTCCGCGCTCGAGCTGCTGCCGGGTGGCTTTGATCCCTGTGACGACCCCGCCAACCCCGACTTCGGCCTGTGCGCCTCAAACGTCCAGTGCGCCGTCGACGGCCCCAACAAGGCGCTCGGCAAGCCGGCGACCCAGTCCTCCGAAGGCCACGGCGGCAACCCGAATCGCGCCACCGATGGCAACACCAACGGCCAGTGGGGAGGCGGCTCCGTCACCCACACCGATAATCCAGGATCCCCGTCATGGTGGGAGGTCGACCTGCTCGACACCTACGATATCGGCTCGATCGTGCTGTGGAACCGTCTCGATTGCTGTTCCGAGCGACTGGTCGATTTCACGATCACAGTTCTCGACTCCGATGGCAACGTGGTCTTTGAGGAAGGCGGGCTCGACGCTCTGAGCCAGCCGAGCTTCACGCTTGAAGACGTGGCCGCCTCGGGCCAGTTCGTCAGGATCTCTATGCCGGGCGCTTTCCTGAGCCTCGCCGAGGTCCAGGTCTTCGAGGAAGAGGCCGGGCCGAGCGTGGCGATGGTCTCGTGGGATCCGCCGCAATGCGCGGCGCCGGCAGGCTATAACGTCTATCGCAACGGCGACCTGATCCTCGAGCTCGACGCGGACGCGACCAGCTTTGAAGAAGAGCTGGCTGCCCGCATCTCAGTCTACGAGGTGGTAACCGTCACCGCCGATGGAGCAGAGGGCTGCGCTGCGATGACCTGTGCCTACAGCGACAACTCGCTGCCCTTCGATGCCCCGGTCAGGATCAACATGGGCGGCCCCACCATCGTTGACTCCAACGGCAACACGTGGGTTGGCGACGCGGGAGGCGACCCTCTCGACATCCGGCCCAATGACACCGGCGGCAGCAACGAGATCGCCGCCTGGTGCAACCCGACCCAGGAGAGCGTCGAGGCCCTCGGCTTCGCCGCGGAGGACATGAACATCTTCAGAAGTATCCGCTGGGACAACGCCGGCGATGGCGAGGCCAACGACTGGTACATGGAGATGCCGCTGGCCAATGGTCTCTACGAGGTCAGCTTCTACCTCTGCGATGCCAGCGATGCCCGCCACTACAAGCTCGCCCTCGAGGGCGAGATCGTCGACGAGGACGTCCACCAGATCGCCTTCCCCGTCGGCGAAGGCATCGTAGCCGGCCCGAACCAGGTCGGTGTCTACACCTTCGAGGCGGAGGTGGAGGACGGCTCGCTCTCCATCGGGATACTCCCCTGCTTTGACTGTCCCGGCGTGGCCGACTCCAACCCCATCCTGGAGGCCCTGGAGGTTCATTCGATAGCCGGTCCTCCCCCCGAGATCTGCGACAACGGTGTCGACGATGACGGCGACGGGGCTACCGACTGCGTTGACAGTGAATGCCCGGCCTGTCCCGAGATCTGCGACAACGGAGCCGACGATGACGGCGACGGGGCTGCGGACTGCGACGACGACGACTGTGCCGACGCCGAGAGCTGCCAGCCGCAGGGCAACCCGTTCACCCGCGGAGACGCCAATATCGACGGCAATGTCGATATTTCCGACCCGACGAACGTCCTGCGCTACCTCTTCCTCGGCGGCTCCGAGCTGCGCTGCGCGGATGCGGCCGACGGCAACGACGATGGTGAGGTGTCTCTCACCGACGCGATCTACGTTCTCAACCACCTCTTCCTCGGAACGGCGGCGCCACCGGCGCCCTACCCGGGCTGTGGAATGGACGGGACCGACGACGCGTTCGAATGCGAGACTTCGCCCGCCAACTGCGAGTGAAGCTCGTGACAACGGCGGCGCGGCCCGGGACGTCTGCCCGGGCGGCGCCGCTGTTTTTTCCTTAAAACCGGAGATCCGGAAGGCCTTTTCCATGCGCTACCTGGCGACCGTTTCCCTCGCTCTCTTCTGCTGCCTGCAGCTCTCCACCCCCGTCTCCGCGCAGGCGTTCGACATGCCCCTGAGGATCAACATGGGCGGGCCCGAGGTCACGGACGCCAACGGCAACCTCTGGCTAGGTGACGTGGGCGGCGATCCTCTCGACATCAGGCCCAATGACCTCGGAGGCAGCAACGAGATCCTCAATTGGAGCGCCCCGACCCAATTCAGCGTGATGGCCCTCGGCTTCGGCGCCGGGGACCTGGGCATCTTCAGGAGCATCCGCTGGGACAACGGCGGCGACGGAGAGAACAACGACTGGTATATGGAGATCCCGGTTGTCGATGGAAGCTACACGGTGAACTTCTATCTCTGCGATGGCAGCGACACCCGCCACTACAAGATCGCCATCGAGGGCGAGATCGTCGATGAGGACGTCCACCAGCTCGCCTTCCCCACCGGGGCCGGCATCAACCCCGGCCCGAACCAGGTCGGACGCTACTCCTTCGAGGCCGAGGTGAGCGATGGGAGCCTCTCCATCGGCCTGCTCCCCTGCCCGAACTGTCCTGGCGTCGCCGACTTCAACCCCATCCTGCAGGGCCTCGAGGTGCTGGAGAACGCGGCCTGCGACCCGGAGGGCCGGGATCTCGGCCTCGCCTGTTCCTATGACGCCGACAGCGGCCGCGTCAACGCCACCTGGAACGTCCTCGCCGGCACCGACAGCTGGCGGGTGCTTCGAAACGGCGAGGTGCTCCTGCCCCGGCTGCCGGTGGCGGTCAGGGAGTTCACCGACGCCAACCCGCGCGGCGGCGGCCGAAGCGTCCGCTATACCGTCGAGGCGGTCGACGCCGGCGGAGCCGTCCTGACGCGCTGCAATTGCTCGGTCGTGACCCTCGCCTGCCCGGGCAGGCTCGAATGCGAGGTCGACGTCGATACCGGGGAGGTCACGCTCAACTGGAGCGCGCCGATCGGGATCGAGCTCGACGCCTACGAGGTGCGCGCCAACGGAATCCTGCTCGAGACCGTCGACGGCCTGAACACGTCCTACGTCGATGTCCCCAATGACCGCCTCATCGACTACGAGGTGACCCCCATCACCGAGAATCCCCCCGGAGCCTGCGACACCCTGCGCTGCCAGGTGGAGAACAACTCCATCCTCTTCGACATCCCGCTCAGGATCAACATGGGCGGTCCCGAGATCGAGGACGACGAGGGCAATATCTGGCTCGGAGACCAGGAGGGACCGGGCGACGTCCTCAGCATCCGTCCCGATGACGGCAGCGGCACCAACACCCTTCCCGGCTGGTGCAACCCGACCCCCGAGAGCATGGAGGCCCTGGGGCTCGATCCCTTCGGCCGGACGGTCGACGTCTTCAGGAGCATCCGCTGGGACGTCGGCGGCGATGGCATCGACTTCTATATCGAACTGCCCGTTCCCGATGGAGAATACCTGGTCAATCTCTACTTCTGCGAAAGCTGCTGCGACAACCGCCACTTCAAGGTCACCCTCGAAGACGAGGTGGTCGCCGACGACGTTCACCGCGGCGACTACGCCGACGCCTTCCACCAGGTCGGCCGCTACTCCTTCCTCAACGTCGAGGTCGCCGACCGCGCGCTTTCCATCGGCCTGCTGCCCTGCCCCGAGTGCCCGGGCGCCACCGACATCAACTCCATCATCTCGGGAATCGAGATCATCGAGATGGAGGAGGACCCCTGCGACACCGAAGGCTTCCGGGTCTGTCCCGGAGGGCTGACCTGCGTCACCGAGGGCCAGGATGTCTCGGTGAGCTGGAATGAGAGCCTCTGCGTC
>Ga0310345_10001285_pt1 | contig 28707 bp, 26 predicted proteins | sample HC15DNA20500_MG_FD_204667 | JGI IMG/M metagenome (GOLD analysis project Ga0310345, IMG submission 204667) | Marine microbial communities from station ALOHA, North Pacific Subtropical Gyre - HC15-DNA-20-500_MG | ecosystem: Environmental > Aquatic > Marine > Oceanic | place: Pacific Ocean: North... | reverse complement strand
AGGCAGTTTTCATCATCGTCGACATGAGGTGCGATCACAGCGGCAAGCCGGTCGATTGTGGCGCGCTGCTCTTGAGATTGCGCATACTGACGCGGCAGGAACAGGATGGTGGCCATTCCAACCAGGATGAGCGCTAGTGGTAACCAACGTGCGCCGCCGCCACGACGGTCGATCAGTGGAAGGGCGAAGAGCACGACTGTAGGGACCAGCGCAGCGTAGTAGTAACGATAGACTGTGGCCGGGAGATAGACGGTCCCCAGTGAGGCAAACAGCCACAGAACGATGAAAATATAGATCCTGGTATTGCGCGGGGGGCTCATACGTGCGGCGGCATAGGCGCCGAGGACCAGGAGCATGACAAGCGGCATGAGAAACAGGCGATGGTCCGGACTGAATCTGCCGACGGGTGCAGGCATGCGGTCGAAGAAGGACGTGAAATTGGCGAAAAGGAACGCTTGCCACTCGCCGATGGCGGCATAGAACGCGCCCACTGCAACGGTCGGTAGAAGGCCCAGCGCCGCGAAGACCATGGCCAGACGAACGAGCCTTGCCGCACCCGCACCTCGGTTGTGCAGACCCCATAGCGCCCATAGCCCGAAGAAAAGACATTGCGGTAGGACGGTATATTTCACTTGCAGTGCCAGGCCGCCGATTAGCATGGCGACAAGCGCGCGGCGCAGGGCGTTGGGGTGCTCCGGGTCGTGTACCAGTAGCGCCATGGCCAGCATCATCGGAACGTGAAACGCTTCAGTCTGCCCTGAATGGCTCCCGTAAGTCGAGATCAGCATGACATAAAGCAGCCCGGCACCGGCCGCAGTCACCCGGTCGACGAGGTGGCGCGACAGGGCATAGGTCATCAGCGCTCCCGCGAGCGTAAAGATCGCGGCGAGTACCTGGTAGGCAGCGGGTCCGGGGCCGCCTATCGCGTGAGCGGCAGCAAAGATCGCAAACAGGCCGAAAGGCTTGCGATCCCATAAGTCGACAAATGGCAGCTTGCCCCCGAGCATGGCGTTGCCGATGAGCGAGTAGAGCTGTTCGTCGATATCGGCATTGGAATTGCCGATCCACGGTGCGCGTACGACGATTACAGCAAGCATGAGGATCACAGCGACCAGAAGGTCTTCTCGCGTCCATCGGGCGCGTGCACGGAGATCGGTTGGCGGCGACATGGCAGCAGGATTGCCCTTCAACGTGTAAAATTACCACGTAGTCAAGGCCCTCTGTTCACGTTTTCCTGCATGCCAACAAAAAAGGGCGACCCTTTGGTCGCCCTTCGCTTGTCTGGTTTATCGCTGAAAGCCTCAGCCTTCGACGTGCTCCGCAAGGACCGTCAGCCCTTTTTCGCCGACTTCCGCGAAGCCGCCGCGGACCTCGATGGTCTCGGGGATGCTGCCTTCGGTCTTGTAGACCTGTACAGCACCGTCGCGGATCGTCGACATGAAGGGCGCGTGGCCCTCCAGCACGCCGAATTCGCCTTCCGCGCCGGGGACGACCACCATGTGGACCTCTTCCGAGCGGACCAGCTTGGCCGGTGTGACGAGTTCGAAGTGGAGGGCCATGTGCTTACGAGTCCTCGGCCAGCTTCTTGGCCTTCTCGACCGCCTGGTCGATACCGCCGACCATGTAGAAGGCGGCTTCCGGCAGGTGGTCGTATTCACCTTCGACGACAGCCTTGAACGACTTGATGGTGTCTTCGATCTGGACGAACACGCCGGGGATGTTGGTGAACACTTCGGCCACGTGGAACGGCTGCGAGAGGAAGCGCTGGATCTTGCGGGCGCGGGCCACGGTCAGCTTGTCTTCTTCGCTGAGTTCGTCCATACCGAGAATGGCGATGATGTCCTGCAGGCTCTTGTATTTCTGCAGCGTTTCCTGGACCTTACGGGCGGTTTCGTAGTGTTCGGTACCGACGACGCGCGGTTCGAGAACGCGGCTGGTCGAGTCGAGCGGGTCGACGGCCGGATAGATGCCCAGCTCCGAAATCGCGCGGCTCAGCGTGGTCGTTGCGTCGAGGTGGGCGAACGAGGTTGCCGGGGCCGGGTCGGTAAGGTCGTCGGCGGGAACGTAGATGGCCTGGACCGAAGTGATCGAACCCTTGGTGGTCGAGGTGATGCGTTCCTGCAAGTTGCCCATGTCGGTCGACAGGGTCGGCTGGTAGCCGACGGCCGAAGGAATACGGCCGAGCAGTGCCGACACTTCCGAACCCGCCTGGGTGAAGCGGAAGATGTTGTCGACAAAGAACAGCACGTCCTGGCCTTCCTGGTCACGGAAGTATTCCGCCATGGTCAGACCCGAGAGAGCGACGCGGGCACGCGCGCCCGGAGGCTCGTTCATCTGGCCGAAGACGAGCGCCACCTTGGAACCTTCCGAAGTGGCGTTGCCATCGGCGTCCTTGGCGATAACGCCTGCGTCGAGGAATTCGTGGTAGAGGTCGTTGCCCTCGCGGGTACGCTCACCGACACCGGCGAAGACGGACACGCCGCCGTGGCCCTTCGCGATGTTGTTGATCAGTTCCTGGATCAGCACGGTCTTGCCGACGCCCGCACCGCCGAACAGGCCGATCTTGCCGCCCTTGGCGTAAGGGGCGAGAAGGTCGATCACCTTGATGCCCGTGACGAGGATGGCCGCTTCGGTCGACTGGTCGATGAAGAGCGGGGCTTCCGCGTGGATCGGGCTGGTCTGATCGGCGCCGATCGGGCCGCGCTCGTCGATCGGCTCGCCGACGACGTTCATGATGCGGCCAAGCGTCTTCGGGCCGACGGGGACCGAGATCTGTGCGCCGGTGTTGACGACTTCCTGCCCGCGGACGAGGCCGTCGGTGCCGTCCATCGCGATGGTACGCACGGTGTTTTCACCGAGGTGCTGCGCGACTTCAAGAACCAGCGTGTTGTCGCCGTTCTTCGTTTCGAGCGCGGTCAGGATGGCGGGCAGTTCGCCTTCGAACTGCACGTCGACGACGGCGCCGATAACCTGGCTGATGGTGCCATTCGGCGATTGGTTGAGTACGGGAGCGGTGGCCATGATCTATGTCCTGACTTGGGGTTTATCGCGTCTTAGCCGACGCAAACATTTTCCGGATCGGCAAAGGTCCATTCACCTTCGCCTGCGGTAAGAGTTGCCTCGTTGCGGAGGTATTCATCGTCGCCGAGGCCGAATTCGCATACGACATCGGGCGAACCCATGCCGGCGCGACGACAGACGGCGGTGTTGACCGCTTCCTCTTCGGGGCAGGCTTCGGCGTATTTGGCGGTGAACAGAGCCTGATCGGGAGCGGGAAGCGTTTCGATCGGTTCGGGCGTTACAACTTCTGCCGGTGCGGGCTGTTCTGCCGGTTCTTCGCCGCATGCAGCAAGCAGGGCAAGGGCGGCGAGGGCGGGAATGGTCTTGATCATCTTCGTCTGGCTCCGGTCAGCGTTCTGCGACGCCCTCCGGCATCCTCTCCATAATCTCTTTACAGCGCTTCGGCGCCGGCAATGATTTCGATCAGCTCGGTGGTGATCGCGGCCTGGCGGCTGCGGTTGTACTGGATCGTCAGCTTGTTGATGAGATCGCCCGCATTGCGCGTGGCGTTGTCCATCGCGGTCATCGAGGCGCCCTGTTCGGAGGCCTCGCGCTCCAGCAGCGATCCGAACAGCTGCGTGCGGACGTAGCGCGGCAGCAGTTCTTCGAGGATTTCCTCTTCACCCGGCTCGTATTCGACCACGGCATCGCCGCCGGTCGCAGCACCCTCGGGCGAGGGGACCGGGATAAGCTGGTCGACCGTGGGGTCCTGCGCGAGGGCGGACTGGAAGATAGGATAGACGAGGTGGGCGACGTCGAATTCACCCTTTTCGAAGCGGGTGATCAGATCGTCGGCGATTGCTTCGGCTTCTTCGAAGCCGGGCTGGCGGACATCCGAGGTATCGAACCACTTTTCGATCCGTTCGGCATAGTCGCGCTTGATCGGGGCACGGCCCTTCTTGCCGACGAGGTAGAACCTCACGTCCTTGCCTTCGGCAATCAGTGCCTTCGCCTTGGCCTTGGCGGCTTTGACGATGTTCGAGTTGAGACCGCCGCACAGACCCTTGTCGGTGTTCACGACCACCAGCAGGTGGCGCTTGTCCGATCCCGTGCCCGCGAGCAGCTTGGGGGCGCTGTCGCCGCTGACCTTGCTGGCGAGCGAGGCCATCACGCCCGACAGCCGTTCGGCATAGGGGCGTGCAGCTTCGGCCGCAGCCTGCGCACGGCGCAGCTTGGCCGCTGCGACCATCTGCTTGGCCTTGGTGATCTTCTGGGTCGACTTGACCGAGTTGATCCGGCCCTTGAGTTCCTTGAGGCTAGCCATTTCGGCTCCCTATCTTCGTGTATCCGGGGCTCAGGCGAACTGCTTGGCGAAAGTCTTGAGCGCGTCGACGACCTTGTTCTTGGTGTCGTCTTCGAACTTGCCGGTGGTGCGGATTTCTTCCAGCACAGCGGCGTGTTCGGACCGCATGAAGCTCAGCATCTGGGCTTCGTAATCGGTCACGCGGTCGACTGCGACATCGTCGAGATAGCCATTGGTCCCGGCGAAGATCGAAACCACCTGTTCCTCGACCGGCATCGGCGAGAACTGGGCCTGCTTGAGCAGTTCGGTCAGGCGCGCACCGCGGTTGAGCAGCTTCTGCGTCGCGGCGTCGAGGTCCGAGCCGAACTGCGCGAAGGCGGCCATTTCGCGATACTGTGCGAGGTCGAGCTTCATCGAGCCCGCAACCTTCTTCATCGCCTTGGTCTGGGCGGCACCGCCCACACGGCTAACCGAGAGGCCGACGTTAATCGCCGGACGGATACCCTGGTAGAACAGGTCGGTTTCGAGGAAGATCTGGCCGTCGGTGATCGAGATCACGTTGGTCGGGATGTAGGCCGACACGTCGCCCGCCTGCGTTTCGATGATCGGCAGCGCAGTCAGCGAACCGCCGCCATTGGCCTTGCTCATCTTGGCCGCGCGTTCGAGCAGGCGGCTGTGGAGATAGAACACGTCGCCGGGATAGGCTTCACGGCCCGGCGGGCGGCGGAGCAGCAGCGACATCTGGCGGTAGGCAACGGCCTGCTTGGAAAGGTCGTCATACACGATCACGGCGTGCATGCCGTTGTCGCGGAAGAATTCGCCCATGGTGCAGCCAGTGTAGGGCGCGAGGTACTGCAGCGGAGCGGGTTCCGAAGCAGTCGCGGCGACGACGATGGAATATTCCATGGCGCCGTTTTCTTCGAGCTGTTTGACGATCTGCGCGACGGTCGAACGCTTCTGGCCGACCGCGACGTAGATGCAGTAGAGCTTCTTGCCTTCGTCGTCCGAGGCGTTGGCTTCTTTCTGGTTGATGAAGGTGTCGATGGCGACGGCGGATTTGCCGGTCTGACGGTCGCCGATGATCAGTTCGCGCTGGCCACGGCCAACTGGAACGAGAGCGTCGATCGCCTTGAGGCCCGACTGCACCGGTTCCGAAACCGATTCACGCGGGATGATGCCCGGTGCCTTCACTTCGACGCGCATGCGCTTGTCGGCGACGATCGGGCCCTTGCCGTCGATCGGGTTGCCGAGGGCGTCGACCACACGGCCCAAAAGGCCGCGGCCGACGGGGACGTCGACGATGGTCTGGGTCCGCTTGACGCTGTCGCCTTCCTTGATCTCCGCGTCCGAGCCGAAGATCACGGCGCCGACATTGTCGTTTTCGAGGTTCAGCGCCATGCCCTGAACGCCGTTGGCGAATTCGATCATCTCACCGGCCTGGACCTTGTCGAGGCCGTGGATGCGGGCGATGCCGTCACCAACGCTCAGCACGGTGCCCACTTCGCTGACTTCGGCTTCGGTGCCGAAATTGGCGATCTGGTCCTTGATGACCTTCGAGATTTCTGCGGCGCGGATATCCATGATGTGTGTCCTTTAAGCCTTCATGGCCTGGGAAAGCGAATTGAGACGGGTGCGGATCGATGCGTCGATGCGCTTCGATCCGATGGTGACGACGAGGCCGCCGAGCAAATCGGGGTCGACCTTCGTGGAAAGTTTGACCGTGCGGCCTTCGCGGGCCGTCAGCTTGGCCTTGAGATCGGCCAGTTGCGCGTCGGTGAGCGCGTGGGCGCTGGTCACTTCGGCGGTCACTTCACCGCGCTGGGCAGCAGCGATGGCGCGGAAGGCGCGGATCACGGCGGGCAGCTGCGAGAGGCGGCGGTTCTGCGCCAGCACGCCGAGGAAGTTCTGCGTCAGCTCGGACACGCCGAGAATGGCGGATACGCCCCACAGCGCCTTCTGCGCGTCGCCGCGCGAAACCTTGGGATTGGTGGTGACTGCGGCAAGCTCGGCCGATTCGGCCAGCGCGGCCTCGATCTTTTCGAGGTCCGATTCGACCGCGGTCACGGTTCCGTTTTCGCTGGCGAGATCGAACAGGGCCGAAGCGTAACGCCCTGCCAGGCTAGCCTGAATACCGGCGGAAATATCCACGCGCTTGAGGTCCTCTCGGGTCCGGAAGAAAAATCTGTGCGAGCCAAGCCGTTTGCGGGCAGACGAGAGTCGCCCCGGCAAGGTCGGCGCGCGCCTAGCAAAGCCCCCCGTCAATGGCAAGCCGACTCCGGGCAGGGAATCTGGACTCTGTTCGCAAGGGGCGTAGATTGCGTGGCACAAAGCAACCATTCGCGTGGGAGAGAAGCGATGGAGATGGCGGCGCTGGCCCCCGGATGCGGGGTCGAAATATCCGGTGTGAGCCTTGCCACGGCGGAGAGGACAACACTCGATGCCATCAAGCAGGCGATCTACACTCACGGCGTTGCCCTGTTCCGCAATCAGGACGACTTCACGCCCGAGGCGCATATCGCATTTGCCAAGCGGTGGGGCGGGATCGACATCAACAATTATTTCCCGCTGACCGATGAGCATCCAGAGATTGCCGTGGTCAGGAAGCGTGCCGACCAGGTCACCAATATCGGCGGCGGATGGCATACCGACCATTCCTATGACCAGATCCCGGCCATGGGTTCGATCCTGGTCGCGCGCACGCTGCCGCCTGCAGGCGGCGACACGCTGTGGGCGCATATGGGCGCGGCCTACGATGCCCTGCCGGATGACCTCAAGCGGGAGATCGAGGGGCTCGAGGCCTTCCACACCGCCGACCACATCTATGAGCAAGGCGGGCTTTATGCGCAGACCGATATGGGCAGCGATCTGCGCGGCCAGTCATTGAAGACCGGGGCCACGCATCCGATCGTGATCCGTCACCCGCAGACGGGGCGCAAGCTGCTCTACGTGAACAGCGCTTTCACGGTGAACATCGTCGGCAGGACGCGCGAGGAAAGCCTGCCGCTGCTCCAGCGCCTCTATGCGGCGGCGACCGCGGCCGACAATACCTGCCGCGTGGCGTGGGAGCCGGGTTCAGTCGCGATCTGGGACAATCGTACGACCTGGCATTTCGCGATGAACGACTACCAGGGCCATGCCCGCGAAATGCACCGGATCACGCTGACAGGTGAGCCGCTAGCTGCCTAGTTGCGGGCACTGCACTCGTAAACCAGCCGCTCGTTCGCCTGTTGCGGGAGCTGACCGAGCACTTCGCTCTGCAGTTCGCCAAGCTGTGAGGCGGCATTCTCCGCACCGCATTTGGGGGCCTGGTATTTGCCGCGCGCCTCGCGTGCCTTGCTCATGGCGCTGCGGGGGAGGAGGTAGCGTTCGGTGCGGAAAATGCGTCTGTCGGGGTCGAAACTGTTGACCGAGACCGCATCTTCCTCGTTCGGCACGAAGATACGCGACCAGGTGCCCCCCGCAAATCCGTATTGGGTACGCTCGTTCACGCAGCCCTCCGGCGTCCAGTCGAACTCGATATCCTGCACTTCGGCGCTGGTGATCCGGCTGCGTTCGGGAATGAGCCGGCAAAGCAGGGCAAGCTCGCCGGGTTGGTCCGCGTCCCCGCCGTCGGTTCCGTCTTCGCCCTGCTGCATGGCGGCGGCAACGCGGCGGTCGATCTCGTCCAGTCCGGGGCGGGTAAGATAGGCGGCGAGCGCAACCAGCACCACTACTGCCGTAGCCCCTCCGACAATGCGCAGCTTCTTTTCGTCGCGCGGATCCTCGTTCCACAAGGCCAGCGCCCACTGACCGAGGCCGAAGGCGATGAGCAACAGTACGAAAGCGAGGAAAACGCGGTCCTCGCGATCGGTAATGACACCCTGTTCGGCCTCGAGCTGCGCGCGATCGCGCTTCACCCGCTCGGCCTCGGCCCGTTCGGCCAGATCGGCGCGTGCGGCGATCTGTTCACGTTGCAGGCGCTCGCGCTCGGCCTCGTCGAGGTCGGCCATCGAGCGGCACGCCGTGTTGTTGACGCGCGGTTCCACGTCGTTTGCGCGCAGGAACGGCAGAAGCTCGCGGTTCGATACCGCAAAGAAGAATTCGGCGTCGCCGCCGTCATTATCCGCGCCGAAACTGTTGACTCCGACGACGCGACCGCAGGTGTCCACCAGCGGTCCGCCCGAATTCCCGCGCGCGATCGGGGCGGTATGGAGGATGGTATCGAACTGGCGGCTGGGCCGCGCGCCCGAGATGAAACCGCGACTTTTTACCGGTGGCTGGCTGCGGAAGATGTCGCTGATGTCGAGGCCCTGTGCACGGTCGACATTCATCGGATAGCCGACGCTGGTCACTTCCCCGCTATCGGGAGGCATGCCTCCCGCGATGGCAAGCGCGGGGAGTCGCAAATCTCCGGTGATACGGATAAGCGCGAGATCGTTTCTCCCCGAAACCGCCACCAGCTGCCCGTAGACCGCCTCCCCGCCGCCACTGGGAACGATACCGATTTTCATGCCTTCGTCGCGCAGGGCATCGCGCACGACATGCGCATTGGTCACGACCTTGTCCGAAGCGACCGCGAAGCCGGTGCCGTGGCTGATGGGAAAGAGTTCGCCATCGTCTTCGCCTATGATCACCACCCGCACCACGCCGCGCGCCGCGGCATCGATATCGGCGGGCTCGGCCTGCGCCAGCACGGGGGCGAGCAGGCAGAAGAGGGCGGAGAGAATGCTAAGGAGGCGTCCCATCGTGGGCAGCTTTTGACGGTCATCCGCTTTGATCGCAAGCTTCGGGATGCACCTGTCACGACACTTGCGCACAACAGCGCGCATTGAGCTATGGAGAAACTCGCTATGATCGATGCCGAAACCGCATGGAGCGCCGTCATGCGCCGCGACCGGACTTTCGACGGGCGTTTCGTCACGGGTGTGCTGACCACCGGTATCTATTGCCGCCCCTCCTGTGCGGCGCGGCATCCGGATCGCGGCAATGTGCGCTTCTTTGCCGATGGCGCAGCGGCGCGCGCGGCAGGATTGCGCGCCTGCAAGCGCTGCCTGCCCGACGATGTGGGACGCGACGAAGCGGCGGTACTCGCGGCCATCGACGAGATCAGGAGCGCCGAGGATGTACCATCGCTCAGCGCACTGGCTCAGCTCACCGGCTATTCCCCGACGCATTTCCAGCGCGTGTTCAAACGCGCCATCGGCCTTTCGCCCGCCGCCTATGCCCGGGCATTGCGCGAGGAACGTGCGAGAGATGCGCTGTCAGGCGGCAAAAGCGTGACCGGTGCGATCTACGAAGCGGGTTACGGTTCGGCATCGCGCTTTTACGAGAATACGAAGGGACGGTTGGGAATGGCGGCAAGTGCATGGGTGGATGGTGGGGCCGGGGTGAAGATCCGCTGGGCCGTGGTCGATACCTCCATGGGTCCGATGCTGGTGGCCGCGACCGGCAAAGGCGTATGTCGCCTGTCGTTCAACGAGGGCGAGAGCGAACTGCGCAAACGCTTCCCGAAGGCGGATCTGGTCGAAGGGGGGGCGGAGTTCGAAACCCTGCTCGCCGATATTGTCGCCAGCGTCGAGGCACCGGGCGATTTCTCGCATATCCCGCTCGATGTGAAGGGTACCGCTTTTCAGGAGGCGTGCTGGGAGGCGCTTCGTGCCATCCCGCCCGGCGAAACGCGAACCTATGCCGAAATCGCGGCAGCAGCGGGCAATCCGAAAGCCGTGCGCGCTGCGGGCAGCGCCAATGCGCGCAACAATGTTGCTGTGCTGATTCCGTGTCACCGCGTGATCCGAACGGGCGGAGACCTCGGCGGTTACGCCTACGGCCTCGACATCAAACGCGAACTGCTACGTCGGGAGGGGAAGTGATGGACAAGGCCGATATGTTCAGTGCGCTGCACGTGCCGGGCGATCCGCTGGTGCTCTACAATATCTGGGATGCGGGTTCGGCCCGCGCCGTGGCCGATTCAGGAGCGAAGGCGATCGCCACCGGTAGTTACGGCGTTGCCGAAGCCAATGGCTTCACGGATGGCGAGACCTTGCCGCTGGAGGTGGCGCTGGAAAATCTTCACCGGATACTGTCGGTGACCGACCTGCCGGTGACGATCGATATGGAAGCCGGTTATGGCGCTACACCCGAAGAGGTCGGTGCGTCCGTAGCAAGGGCTTTCCAGGCGGGTGCGGCGGGGATCAACATGGAAGATCGAATGCCGGGCGAAACGGACCTGCTCCCGAGCTCCCAGGCGGCGGATCGTTTCGCCGCCGCAGCTGCCACTGGCATCCACGTCAATGCGCGCACCGACGTCTATCTGGGTAAGGATCCGGCCGATTATTCATCCTCGATGATCGATGAGGTCGTCGGTCGCGCGCGCGACTATGCCGAAGCCGGGGCCGGAAGCCTGTTCGTTCCCTTCCTTGGCGATCACGAGACGATCGGGAGCATTTGCGAAGCTTCTCCCTTGCCGGTCAACATATTGTGGGCACCCGGTCGCGGCACCGTGGCTGAACTGGCGAACCTGGGCGTCGCCCGCATCAGTTATGGGCACCAGCCCTGGGCCTGGGCGATGGAAAAACTCAAGGGTGACGCCGAGGCCATCTATCGCGCGCGCTAGCAGCATCCCCCAAAAAAAGGGGCGGACCGAAGCCCGCCCCGTTCAACTTCGGATCAAATGCGGATCAGAGACCGCTTTCCATCCCGTCGACGCTCTTGCTGACGAGGATGTTGACCGCAACGCGGCGGTTCTGAGCCTTACCCTCTTCGGTCGTGTTGTCCGCTGCCGGATCGGCTTCGGCCATGCCGGTCGGGACCATCATGCGATAGGGCTTCCAGCCGCATTCCTGCTGCAGGAAGTTGACCACGCGCGTAGCGCGCTTCTCGCTCAGTTCCTGGTTGTATTCGTAGTCGCCCACCGAGTCGGTGTAGCCGACGACCAGAAGCAGCGCGTTGTCGGTCGCTTCGGCCTGCTGGGCAGCCTGGCAGAGGTTGCTGCGTGCCTCGCCCGACAGATTGTACTTCGCCGTGTCGAAATAGACGTTCGTCGTGCCCTTGATGTTGTATTCATCGATATTGGCGACGCGGCCGCGCAGGGCTTCGGTCGCCGCTTCGTTGGCGGTGAAGCGCTGATCGGTACCCTGATGGATCATCCGCGCGGTCTTGAGGTCCTTGCTCTTGAGCGCGACCTTGGTGGCGATCAGGCCGCGATTGGCCCATTCGACCGTCTGCACTTCGACCGGCAGGCCGTTGAGCAGGTCGGCTGCGGGAAGCGCATCCTTGTCGAGGCCAAGGAAACCGCCGCTGCTGCGGATTTCGGTGGCGGGACTGATCGCGACGATGGTGCGCGAACCGTCGACGGTCGTCACCTGCATCTTGTCGTCCTTGCGGGCGGAAATGACACCCTCGATCGTCGGACCTTCGGGCATGCCGGTAAGGTCGCTGGGCGTGGTGCCCGTGACGGTGGTCAGAACTTCGCTGTTGTCCTGCGGCTCAAGCTCTTGAGCATAGAGGCTACCCGTGGCGGGCAGTGCGAGCGCGGCGAGTGCAGCGAGGGTTTTCGTACTCTTGGAAATGGCAATCATAATCTACTCCTAAAATCGGCACCGGCATACGCTGCATTACCGGACCATCCAGTCCGGGGGACACCCACCGTTATGCATATGCGGGCAATCCAACCCCCTTTTGTCCTTAATGGTCTGGATGCAGCACAGGGCTACGGGCCGACACTGGTGTTCAGGGCGACCTGCGAGGCAAATGACTGTTAACCAATTTGTCTCCCGCAGAGTCGCTGATCGGAGCCCAATATACGGTGAAGCGATTGGGCGTGTTTTGCAGCGTTAACCACCCGCAGGACGTGCCCAATTGCCCCTTGCGGGAACCAGCGTGTCGAGAAATGTCTGAGCGGATTGGAGATATTCCTGCTGACGGTCTTTCCCCATGCGGTCCCAGGTCGCATAAATCCGCCCGATCCGGCGATTCTGCTCCAGCCGCTCGCGATGGCGGTGCATGAAGTGCCAGTAGAGCGGGTTGAACGGGCAGGCGCCGTCCCCGGTCTTCTTGCTCGGTGAATAGGTGCAACCGCCACAGTAGTTGCTCATCTTGTTGATGTAGTTTCCCGATGCCGCATAGGGCTTCGAAGCCAGCTTCCCGCCATCGGCATAGAGGATCATGGCGGCTACATTGGGCAACTCGACCCATTCATAGGCATCGGCGTAAACCACCAGATACCAGTCCTGCACCTCGCGTGGATTAATCCCTGCAAGCAGGGCAAAATTGCCGAGTACCATCAGCCGCTGGATATGGTGGGCATGGGCGTTGTCGCGCGTCGAGCGAATGCAATCGGCCAGGCAGGCCATGTCGGTTTCGCCGGTCCAGTAGAATTCCGGCAGGCCGCGCTGGGCATCGAGCGCATTTGCTTCCTGCAGATGCGGCATCTGGTGCCAATAGAAACCGCGTACGTATTCGCGCCAGCCGATGATCTGGCGGATGAAGCCCTCGACCGAGTTCAGCGGCGCCTTGCCATCCTTGTAGGCTTGCTCCGCGCGCCGACACAGTTCCAGCGGGTCGAGCAGGCCGAGATTGATGCTGGTCGAGAGCATCGAATGGAACAGGTCGTCTTCGCCCGCGACCATCGCATCCTGATAGGGGCCGAAACATTCGATACGTTCGGCGAAGAAAGCGTCGGCGGCTTCCTGCGCCTGCTCGCGTGTAACGGGCCATTCGAAGCGCTCGAGGCTGCCGAAATGGTCGCTAAACCTTTCCTCGACGAGCGCGATCACCTCGTTCGTGATGTCGTCCGGTTCGAATTTTGCGCGTTCAGGAACTGAGAGGCCTTCCTTGGGCGGCTTGCGGTTTTCGCTGTCGTAGTTCCACTCGCCGCCTTCGGGCTTGTCGCCATCCATCAACAGGCCGGTCTTGCGCCGCATCTCGCGGTAGAAGAACTCCATGCGGAGTTCCTTGCGGCCTTCGGCCCAGTCGTCGAATTCGGCCTGAGTACAGATGAAGCGATCGTCGCGCAGGATTTCCACGTCGCAGGCGAACTTGTCCGCCCATTGCTCCATGTCCTGACGCACGCGCCACTCGCCCGCCTCGACAACGCTGACGAGGCGAGGGGAGTGCTGTTCGATCGCGCGGGCGACCTCGCCCGTGAAGCTGCCCGCATTGCCCTCGTCGTCCAGCCTCACGTAATCGACCGTCCATCCGGCATCGCGCAATTCTTTGGCGAAGTGTCGCATGGCGGAGAAGATCAGGGCGATCTTCTGCTTGTGATGCTTGACGTAGGTCGCCTCGTCCCAGACCTCCATCATCAGGATGACGGTATCGTCCTTGGTTCGTCCGCGGATCGAGGCAAGACCGCGGGTCAGCTGGTCGCCAAGGATGGGGACGAGAACGGGTTTTTCGCTCGGGCCGGGCATTGCGTGTCAAATGCCCGGCCTTTGCGAAAGTGCCTCAGAGCTTGGCGATTTCTTCCTTCGCCGCCGCGAAACCTGCGGCGATCGCATCGGGGCCGTAACCGGCCTTCTCGACGCGTACGAAGTGGAGATCGTCGATACCGATAAAGCCGAAGAAGGTGGTCAGCAGGCTTTCCTGGTTCTCGGCCATGAGGTCGTTCGAATATTCACCACCGCGCGCCGAAGCGACGACGACCTTGCGACCGCCTGCGATGCCTTCGGGACCTGCTTCCGAATAGGTGAAGGTCACGCCGGGTACGCCGAGCCGGTCGAGCCAAGCCTTGAGCTGGCTGGGGATCGAGAAATTGTACATCGGCGCGCCGACGATCACGATGTCGCTGGCGAGGAATTCGTCGAGCACCGCGCGCTCGGCGGGATAGGCCGCAGCGACCGTTTCGGCATGCGTTTCCGGCGGAGTGCGGATGGCATCGGTGGTGATCGGGTCGATATGGGCCAGCGGCTGGGCGACCAGGTCGCGGGTGACGACCTTTGCGTCGGGGTGTTTGGCGGTGAAGTGGGCAAGCAGCTCGTCGGTCAGCTTGCGGCTGATGGATTGTTCACCGGTGGTCGAACTGTCGATACGAAGGATTTGCATGTGGGGGACTCCATAGTTACTATCGATAACCTGGAGGCCTTATGGAAACTGCAACCGCTATCGCGCAAGAAGGCACTTTCGGGTCCGATAGGAACACCGATGTTACCCTTGAGGTTCACAGTGAGAATCAGTGCGTCGCCGTGAACGATGTTCTGTCGCGCGTGGGCGACAAATGGTCCGTGCGCGTCGTGATGAGCCTGGCCGACGGGTCGCGCCGGTTCAACGAGTTACGGCGCGAGATCGACAGCATCTCGCAACGAATGCTCGCGCGCACGCTGCGGGGGCTGGAACGTGACGGGCTGGTCAGCCGCACGGTCACGCCCACTGTGCCGCCGCGCGTGGATTATGCGCTCACACCGCTGGGCAAGTCGCTATGCGATCCGGTCGCCCGGCTGGGGACCTGGGCGATCGACAATATCGGCGCGGTGGAAACCGCCCGGATTCGCTACGATGCGCGGCAGGACGACTGATCAGACGAAACCGTAGGGATCGATGTCGACCGCCACGCGCACGCCGGGCGGGTGGTCGATCGCGCCCAGCCAACGGCGGATGACGTCCTGCAATTGTACGCTGCGCCGGGCATTGATGAGGAAGCGGTACCGGTAGCGCCCGCGCAGCAGAGCCATCGGGGCCGGGGCCGGGCCGAGAATCAGGCAGTCGGTTACTTGCGGTCGGAAAGCGCCGATGCGGTTGGCCGCTTCGCGCGCCTCGGCATCGTCTTCGCTCGAAATGATGAGCGAGGCCCAGCGACCGAAAGGTGGAGCACCCGCCTCGCGGCGCATCCCGGTTTCTGCTGAATAAAAGGCGTCGCGGTCCCCGGCGGCGAGCGCGGCAATCACCGGCGCTTCGGGATGGCGCGTCTGGATCAGCACTTCGCCAGGCTTGGAGCCGCGCCCTGCGCGCCCGGCGACTTGCGCCACCTGCTGATAGGTTCGCTCGCCCGCGCGCAGGTCACCGCCTTCCAGGCCTAGATCCGCATCGACCACACCCACCAGCGTCAGTTCGGGGAAATGAAACCCCTTGGTTACCAGTTGCGTGCCGACGATCACGTCGATCTCGCGCGCCTCGACCGCGGCGATGAATTCCGCGGCGCGTCCGGGAGAATTGAGCGTGTCCGAGGTGGCGACGAATACGCGAGCATCTGGAAGACGCTCGGCGACCTCGTCGGCGATCCGTTCGACACCTGGCCCGCAGGCGACGAGGCAATCGGGTTCGCCGCATTCGGTGCAGGCTTGCGGAGCGGGCTCTTCATGTCCGCAGTGATGACAGGCGAGGCGACGGGTGAAGCGGTGCTCGACCAGCCAGGCACTGCAATTGGGGCACTGGTAGCGAAAGCCGCAATTGCGGCACAGCGTCAGCGGCGCGTAGCCTCGGCGGTTGAGGAACAGCAGCGATTGCTCGCCGCGTTCCAGCCGTTCCTCGATCCCGTCGACCAGCCGCTGGGCGAGCCACATGCCATGCGGTGGCTTTTCCTGCGTCAGGTTGATCGTATCGATGGCAGGAAGTTCGGCACCGCCGAAACGGCTCGGCAGATCGACTTTCGCATAGACCCCGCTCTCGGCCATCTGGAGGCTTTCGAGCGCAGGCGTGGCGCTGGCCAGAACCACCGGCACCTGCTCGAAATGCCCGCGCATCACCGCCACGTCGCGCGCATTGTAGCGCACACCGTCTTCCTGCTTGAAACTGGTCTCATGCGCTTCATCGACCACCACGAGGCCGAGCTTGGCAAAGGGCAGGAACAGGGCAGAGCGGGCACCGACCACGACCTGCGCACCGCCTTCTGAAACCGCGCGATAGGCGCGCCTACGCTCGGTGGATTTGAGCGAGGAATGCCATAGCACAGGTGCCGCGCCGAAGCGTTCTTCGAAGCGGTGAAGAAAGTTTTCGGTCAGCGCGATTTCGGGCAGCAGTACGAGAACCTGCCGTCCCATGCGCAGCGCCTCTGCCACCGGTTCGAAATAGGTTTCCGTCTTGCCCGAACCAGTAACTCCGTCGAGCAGGAAGGGTGCAAATTCGGCCTTGCGCACCGCTTCAGCGAAAGTGGCCGACGCTTCCGTCTGCTCCGCGCTTAGTTCGACATGCGCGAAATCGGGTCGCGCCCTGTCGTAAGGGCGGTCGCAATCGACCTCGACCGGTTCGAGCACGCCCTGATTGACCAGTCCGCGCAGGACGCCTTCGGAGACGTCTGCGATCCCGGCCAGTTCGCGAATATTCGCCTGTTCGCCTTCCAGTGCTTCCATCGCCGCCAGTCGCTGCGGGGTCATGCGTTCGGGCATGCCGCCGGTGAGGCGATATTCGGTCATGGTGGCCGGGCCCTTGAGCGCGCCTCCCGACGACAATGCCATGCGCGCCACGCTGGCGAGCGAGGCGACGTAATAGTCCGCAGTCCATTCAATCAGTCGGCGCAGTGGCGCGGAGAGTGGCGGGACCGGCAGTATCCCCCTGAGGTTGCGCAGTTTCTCCACCGGAACCTCGGTGCCGGGCAGTCGTTCAGCCTCCCAGACGATCCCGATCACGGTGCGCGGGCCCAGCGGGCATTCGACAACCGAGCCGGGTTCGACCGTCATGTCGTCCGGGACCTTGTAATCGAGCGGGCCCAGGGCAGCATTGAGAACGAGGCAGCGCACGCGGTTCATGTGTCGGCCATATGGGCGGCGCGAGGCTGTAGAAACAAGGGTGGGAAGCAAGAGGACTGACGATATGACCGATATTCTGGTGAAACCCACCGGCCGCCGCGCGTTCCTGGGCGGCCTTTCCCTCGGCGGCGCAGCGCTGGTCTTGCCCGGTTGTGCGGGTCTGCCCGGCTTCAGCATGGTCGATGCCGTGCAGCGCATCCTGTTCCTGTCGAGCGAGCGCGCCTTCGGCCGCATGCTGCAAAGCGATGGTTTCTGGGACCAGCAGGTCGCCCAGCTTGGCCTTGGCGATCTGCTTGGCACGCGCGGCAATGTGCTGAGCCGCATCCTGACCTCTGCCCTGTTCAAGAACCGGCTGGAGAATGCATTCGGCGACATCGCTTATGAAGGGGCGGAGCGCGCGGCTCCGCTGGTGACCGATGCCGTGCGGACGATCGGTATCCAGAACGCGATCGATCTGGTGCGCGGTGGTCCGACCGCTGCGACCGGCTTTTTGCGCCAGTCGATGGGTCGGTCGCTAATCGAAGCGATGGTGCCGGAACTCGGCACCGCCATGCGTGTGGCGAGCGATCCGCTGGTGGGTGAGTTGCTGCAAGGTCTGACGGGCGTCGACCTTTCGGGAGCGACCAACCGCTTCGCCACCAATATCGACGATACGATCTGGCGCGAGATCGGCGTGGAGGAAGCCGCCATCCGCCGCGATCCGCAAGCTACGCGCGACCCGCTGATCATCGGCGTCTTCGGGGCGGGCGCGACGCTCTAGAAGCTGTAGCCCGCCGACAGTTGCGGAGCGTGGATGTGCCGCGCCGGCAGCCCGTCGCGCGCCGGCGCGACGATCAGCGTGTAGCCGAGCCCGGCGTGGAAATGGCCATCGAAATCATGCTTCACCCCGGCGATCGCGCGCCATTGGTCGCGCGCGGGCAGCGTGTCACGCCGTTCCGAGCGTACCGAATCGATCCATTCGCCCGCCAGGCTGAGGCTGGTGTCGCCACCGAGGTCAGCGCGGTAGCGTAGCTGCAGGCGTTCGCGCAGGCCGAGCCGGTCGACGCCCGAGCCGGTGATCTCCTCAAGCCGGAAACGTACTGATACGTCACCCTGCGACAGTTCGACCTGCTGGAACGGGCGGAAGGAGTCGGGGTCGATGACATAGGTCAGCCCGCCGCCGACGCTGACCGAGTCGGACAATTCGTGATTGACCGCCGCGCGCAGAATCAGCTGGTCCTGCCCGCGTGCGGAATCGCGGAAACGCGGCATGATCAGCAGGGCGAGGTCGGTCCGTGCATCGAGCGGCAGCGAGGCATCATACATCAGCCAGAGCTGCGTTTCCTCCTCCGCCGCATACGCGGCGCATGGTTGCCATGCCGCTGCGAGACCGCCAAGGAAGAGTGCAACGAAGCGACTGGTTCTGCGCATGCCAATCGCATAGGGGCCGCAGCAGACTTCGCCTATCCGGATTCGGGAGCAATCATGAAATTCTTCGTCGACACTGCCAACATCGCCGACATCAAGGAAATGGCCGAGACCGGCCTGCTCGATGGCGTCACCACCAACCCGTCGCTGATCGCCAAATCGGGGCGCGATTTCATGGAGGTGACGAAGGAAATCTGCGCGCTGGTCGATGGTCCGGTTAGTGCCGAAGTCGTCGCGCTCGATCACGAGACGATGATGAAAGAGGCCGAGACGCTGCGCAAGATCGCGGACAATGTCTGCATCAAGGTTCCGCTGACGATCGACGGGCTGAAGACCTGCAAGAAGCTCACCGGCGACGGAACCATGGTCAATGTCACGCTCTGCTTCAGCGCAAATCAGGCGCTTCTGGCGGCCAAGGCCGGTGCGACTTTCGTTTCGCCCTTCGTCGGTCGGCATGACGATAACGGTTTCGATGGTATGGCGCTGATCCGCGATATCCGCCTGATCTACGACAACTACCCCAACTTCTCGACCGAGATCCTCGTCGCCAGCATCCGCAATCCCGTCCACGTGCTCGAAAGCGCACGCATTGGCGCGGATGTCGCGACCATGCCGCCCGCGGTCATCAAGGGCCTGTTCAAGCATGTCCTGACCGACAAGGGCATCGAAGGCTTCCTCGCCGACTGGGCGAAGACCGGCCAGAGCATCCCGACGGGCTAAGTGACCGAGCAGACCCCTCTCGACCGGTTCAAGCAGGCACTTACAGGCGCCTCGCGCGCGCTCGCGCAGGAGCCGGAGGTGGAGGTCGCTTGGAGCGCGGACAGTCCGGCGCAGAGCGGCAAGAACTTTCGCGTGCCACTGCCGGGCCGCACCCTCCCGCGCGAGCAGGCCACCGAGGCTCGGGGCTTTGCGGACAGCTTCGCTCTGAAACTGCGCCACCATAACGAGGCGCTGCACAATAAGGGCGCCCCGCCCGAGCCGATTGCGCGGGCCTGTTACGATGCGATCGAGCAGGTGCGCTACGAAGCGATCGGCTCGACGCGCTATGCGGGTATTCGCGACAATTTGAACTCGGCGGTGAACATGCGCACCGCTTCGGATGCCATCGTGCGCGCCGAGGAGGCCAACGACGTGCCGCTGCCCACGGCGCTGTCGCTGATGCTGCGCGAGGCGCTGACCGGCGAGGCGATCCCCGACAAGGCGAAAGCGGCGGTCGATCTCGTGCGCGACGACATCCTTGCCAAGATCGGTACTGACATGGAGGGGCTGGCCGACGTGCTCGACGACCAGCGCGCCTTCCAGGACCTCACGCTCGACATATTGCGCGATCTCGACCTGACCCTGCCTGACAGCCCCGAACCGACCGAGGCGGAGGATGGCGAGGACGAAGAGGGCGAAACGCCCGAGGACCAGGAAACCGACGAGGAAGACGACGGCGGTGCCGAACCCCAAGCCGCCGATGCACGCAGCGAAGTCACCGACGGCGAAGCCGATGGCGACGCTGATCAGGATGTCGAAGGCGAGCAGGAAATGGCCGATGGCGATCCGTCGGACGATGGCGAGGAGGGCATGCAGCCCGTCCGCCCGAACCGCCCGTGGACCGATCTGCCCGACACGTTCGAATACAAGGCCTATACCGAGAAATTCGACGAGGTCGTCGAGGCGCCCGAGCTGTGCGACAACGAGGAGCTCGACCGGCTGCGCGCCTATCTCGACAGCCAGCTTGCCGGATTGCAGGGCGTGGTCACAAGGCTTGCCAACCGCCTCCAGCGCCGCCTCATGGCGCAGCAGAACCGCAGCTGGGATTTCGATCAGGAAGAGGGCCTGCTTGATGCCGCGCGCCTGACCCGCGTGGTCGTCAGCCCGGGCCATGCGCTCAGCTACAAGATCGAGCGCGATACCGAGTTCAAGGATACGGTCGTCACCCTGCTGATCGACAATTCGGGCTCGATGCGGGGGCGACCGATCTCGATTGCCGCGATCAGCGCCGATATCCTCGCACGGACGCTCGAACGCTGCGGCGTGAAAACCGAAATCCTCGGCTTCACCACGCGCGCATGGAAAGGCGGGCAGGGCCGCGAAATGTGGCTTGCCGATGGCCGTCCGGCCAATCCCGGCCGCCTCAACGATCTGCGCCATATCCTCTACAAGAAAGCCGACGAGCCCTGGCGCCGCGCACGTCGCAATCTCGGCCTGATGATGCGTGAAGGGCTGCTCAAGGAGAACATCGACGGCGAGGCGCTGTTATGGGCGCATGACCGACTGCTCCGTCGTCCCGAAGACCGCCGCATCCTGATGGTGATCAGCGACGGCGCGCCGGTCGACGACAGCACGCTGAGCGTCAACCAGGCGGGTTATCTCGAAGGGCACCTGCGCAAGGTGATCGACTGGATCGAGAAACAGTCGCCCGTGCAACTCGCGGCGATTGGCATCGGGCATGACGTGACCCGGTATTACAAGCGTTCGGTGACGATCATGGATGTCGAACAGCTAGGCGGGACGATCATCGAGCAGTTGGCTGACCTCTTTGAGATTGAAAAATGAACGTCAGCGAAGCTGTCCAGTCGCGCCGCTCCGTCCGTGCCTTCACGGACCAGCCCGTCGAGCGCGAAATCCTCAGCCGCATTCTCGAAAAGGCCCAGCGCTCGCCGTCGGGTGGTAACACCCAGCCGTGGCATGGCATCGTCCTGACCGGGGAGCCGATGCAGCGACTCTTCGACCGCATCGCGCTCGAATTTCCCAAGGGACGCGAAGCCCATGCGCCCGAGTATCATATCTACCCGCCCGAACTCGACGGTGCCTATGAGCAGCGCCGCTTTGGCGTGGGCGAGGACCTGTACGGCGCGCTCGAAATCTCTCGCGAGGAGAAAGGCAAGCGGCTGATGTGGTTCGCCAACAACTTCCGCGCCTTCGGTGCGCCGGTGCTGATGCTGGTCCACACGCCGAAATATATGGGCCCGCCGCAATGGTCCGACATCGGAATGTGGTTGCAAACCTTTGGCCTGCTCTGTCGTGAAGAGGGGCTCGACACCTGTTTCCAGGAAGCCTGGGCCGTGTATTCGCCGCAGATCCGCGAGGTGGTCGACATCCCCGAGGATCACACCTTCTTCTGCGGCGTCGCCATCGGCTATCGCGACGAGAATGCTGCGGTAAACAATTTTCCCGTGGCGCGGGCGCCGATAGGTGAAGTTATTCGCTGGGAAGGTTTCTGACCTCGTTTCCGGGCGCGGGAGGAGGCAAATCCTCCTGCCATGTTGTGGGTTCCGATAACGCTCGCCGCTGCGGCTGCACAGGTCTTGCGCAATGGCGCGCAAGCCTCGCTCACGGCGCGGATCGGCACGCTGGGCGCGACCCAGGTGCGCTTCGTCTATGGCTTGCCCTTCGCCTTGCTGATCCTGCTGGCGGCGCTGCTTCTCAGTGGCGAGACACTGCCTCCGATCCGCGCGGAGGCGCTACGCTGGGCCGCGCTCGGCGCGATAGCACAGATCGGCGCGACCGCGCTGATGCTGATGGTGATGCAGCGCCGCGCTTTCGGCATCGCCTATGCCTATATCAAAACCGAGCCCGCCATCGTCGCCGTGCTCGGCGTGCTGCTGCTGGGTGATCGCTTACCTGCGCTGGGATGGTTGGCGGTGTTGGTGGTTACTGGCGGTGTGCTGGTGGCCTCGGTCAAGCCGGGCGAGTTCGGACGGTTGCTGGGCGAGCGCGGGATGATCGTTGCGGGCATGGCTTCGGGCGGCCTGTTCGGCCTGTCCGCCATCGGCTTTCGCGGCGCGATCAATGCGCTTGGCGAGGGCAGCTTTGTGGTGAGAGCGCTGACGATGCTGGTGGTAGCGCTGGCGATACAAGTCGGCATGCTGGGCCTGTGGCTCGCCCTGCGCGACCGTGACGCCTTTGCAGGATCCTTGCGCGAATGGCGGCGCTCGCTTGCGGCGGGATTCCTCGGCGCCACGGCATCGGCTGGATGGTTCATGGCCTTCGCCCTCACCGCTGCCGCCAATGTACGGACGCTCAGTCTGGTCGAAATGCCGCTCGCCGCGCTGTTTGCGGGGTGGCTGACGGGAAAGCGGACAAAGGGTCATGAACTGGCTGGAATGATGATCGTGATGGCGGGGGTGGGGTTGCTGCTCTGGTCGGTCGCCGCTTGACCATCGGCCCCTGCGCAAGCAAGGCGCTCGACCTATGACCGAAACGCCGCTCAAGCTGTTCAATTCGCTGACCCGCAAGCTGGAAGAGTTCCAGCCCGTCCATCCCGGCGAGGCGCGCGTCTATAGCTGCGGGCCGACGGTCTATAACTATCCCCATATCGGCAATATGCGCGCCTATGTTTTTGCCGATGTGCTGGGCCGCACGCTGAGCTGGAAGGGCTACGACCTCACCCACATCATCAACATCACCGATGTCGGTCACCTGACCGACGATGCCGATGCGGGCGAGGACAAGATGGAGAAGATGGCTGCGGAGAAGGCGCAGTCGATCTGGGACATCGCCAGGCACTATACCGAAGCCTATTGGGCCGACGTGAAGGCGCTCAATATCCGCGAACCGGCCAAATGGTCGGTCGCGACCGACTATATCGACGAGATGCTGGAGTTCGCCAAGGGCATCGCCGACAAGCACTGCTACGAACTCGATAGCGGTCTCTATTTCGATGTTTCGACGGTTGCCGATTACGGGCGCCTCGCACGGGCCGTAACCGAAGAGGGCGAGGGGCGCATCGACACGGTCGAGGGCAAGCGTAATGCCGCCGATTTCGCGATCTGGCGCAAGACCCCGGCAGGCGAAAAGCGGCAGATGGAATGGGATTCGCCGTGGGGCAAGGGTGCCCCCGGTTGGCATCTCGAATGCTCGGTCATGGGCCAGAAGCTGCTTGGCTTCCCGTTCGACATCCATACCGGAGGGATCGATCACCGCGAGATCCACCACCCCAACGAGATCGCCCAGAACCAGGCCTTCTGCGGTTGCGGCGGGCTTGACGAGGCGACCCATTCGGGTGCCAAGATCTGGATGCACAACAACTTCCTCGTCGAACGGTCGGGGAAGATGTCGAAATCGGCGGGCGAGTTCCTGCGGCTGCAACTGCTGATCGACAAGGGCTACCACCCGCTCGCCTACCGCATGATGTGCCTGCAGGCGCATTACCGCAGTGAGCTGGAGTTCTCGTGGGAGGGGCTGGGCGCTGCACTGGTTCGGCTGAAGCGGATCGTGATGGCGGTGGAAACTCTAAAGGGCCGTCATGCTGAACTCGTTTCTGCATCCATGCCGAACTCCGAACCTTGGGTGCGTGCGGGCGGATGGACCCTGAAACAAGTTCAGGGTGACGAATTCGCTATCCTTTCTGGCTTACTCTCCAGTTTCGACGAGGCTGTCTCGGATGACCTTAATACCTCGATCGTCTTGACCGTGCTCGAACAGGTTCTGTCAAAAAAGAAGGTGGACCCAGCCCGGAAGCTGGAGGCCGTATCTGTGATAGACTCCGTCCTCGGCCTCGATCTCTTGGGCCTCACCCGCACCGACCTCCGCATCCGCCCCAAATCCGCGCAGATAACCGAAGAGGAAATCAAGGCAGGACTCCTCCGTCGCAAGGAAGCGCGTGCGGCAAAAGACTTCGCTACCTCCGATGCGATCCGCGAAAGCCTTGCGATGAAGGGCGTAGAGGTTATGGATGGTGATCCGTTGGGATGGGAGTGGAAGCTTTGAACAAGGCCGATCCGCAAACGATGCTGTGGCAGCACCTCAAGGACGAGCCGCAAGGCCTGTTCTTCGTTCGTGACCATTCGGCCGAGGACTTCGTCCTGCCGTTCTATTGTGAGGAAGCCCATCTCGCGATCGAGGTCGATGACGATCCCTTCAAGGCCAAGGACGATGGCGCGCGCGAGCGCTGGCAGGAACGGCACAAGGTCGACATCATGCAGGTTCCGCCCAGCCACGTCCTGCGCAATGCCGGCGAAGTCGCCGAGGCGATTCTCGACATCGCCACCCGCCGCAAGGAACGGTTTGCGAAATAGCGACTGAACGGCAATGGATGGCATCGAGGAGATATCGATGACCAAAGCCGTCCTGTCCGCCATGATCCGCCCGCTGGTCGAACCGCGCCTGCCCGGCTGGGTCGAGCCGCTGTGGTTTGCGAGCCGGGAAGAGGCGCTGGAACTGGCCCCGCAGGCGGAGATCGGCTGGTTCGATCTCAACGAAAAGGAACCGATGATCGAGATCGCCCATGCGGCGACGAACCTTAAATGGATGAACTCGATCTATGCCGGGCTCGATTTCATGCCGCTCGATGTGCTTCAGGAGCGCGGCGTCATCGTGACCAACGGCGTCGGCATCAATGCCGTTACTATCGCCGAATATGTCGTCATGCTGATGCTCGCCCACGCCAAGGGCTATCGCGAAGTCGTGCGGGCGCAGGACCGGCACGAATGGCTGTTCGACAGCCCCGGCAAACGCGAATTGTCGGGCGAGCGCGTTTTGCTGCTCGGCATGGGCGCGATCGGATCGCTCATCAAGCCGCGGCTGGAGGCTTTCGACATGACGGTCGTGCCGGTGCGCCGCTCGGGCGCGGACGGCGCGCTCAAGCCCGGCGAATGGCGCGAGAAGCTGGGCGAGTTCGACTGGGTGGTGCTGGCCGTTCCTTCGACGCCTGAAACCCGGCACATGGTCGGTGCCATGGAACTGGCGCGGATGCGCCCCAACGGTGTGCTGGTAAACATCTCGCGGGGCGACGTGGTCGATCAGGACGCGCTGGTCGAGGCGTTGAAGGAACGGAAGATCGAGGCCGCGCTGCTCGACGTGACCGAGCCCGAACCCTTGCCCGAAGACCACCCGCTCTGGGCGCTCGACAATGCGCAGGTGACGATGCATCTGTCGGCCCGCTCGCAAACGAAGATGTTCCAGCGCAGCGCTGATCGTTTCATCGAAAATCTCGAGCGCTGGCGCGCGGGTGAGCCGGTCGAGCCGCAGTTCGATCTTTCACTCGGCTACTGATTTTCGGCCTCCCGGGAACGAAGGCGCGATATCATTGTCGATTGCATGATAGTGCACGATGATGGCTCAGGAGAATAGTTGATGACTGGCACGCGGAAGGCGTCGGATCTTTTTGTCGAGTGCCTCGGGCGGAAGGCTGCGAATATATTTTCGGCGTCCCGGGCGAGGAGAATCTCGATTTTCTCGACAGTCTCAGCCGGTCGAAGCAGATCAAGCTGGTCCTGACCCGGCATGAACAGGGCGCCGGTTTCATGGCCGCGACCTATGGCCGCCATACCGGCAAGACGGGTGTATGCATCGCCACGCTGGGGCCCGGTGCCACGAATTTTGTTACCGCGGCTGCCTATGCGCAATTGGGCGGTATGCCGATGATGATGATCACCGGGCAGAAGCCGATCAAGAAATCGAAGCAGGGGCAGTTCCAGATTCTCGACGTGGTCGCGATGATGGAACCCATCACCAAATATACGCGCCAGCTCCACGCAGGCGACAATATTCCCAGCCGCGTGCGCGAAGCGTTCCGGTTGGCCGAAGAGGAAAAGCCGGGTGCGGTCCATCTGGAACTGCCCGAGGATATTGCCGAGGAACCTACCGCATCCACCCCGATCAGGCGGAGCATAGCGCGCCGCCCCGGGGCAGAGCCCAAGGCGGTGCGACAGGCCGTGGAAGCGTTGGAAAAGGCCAAAAAGCCGATCCTGGTCATCGGCGCGGGCGCCAACCGCAAGATGACGGGGCGCATGCTCAACCAGTTCATCGAGAAGACCGGCATTCCTTTCGTCACCACGTAGATGGGCAAGGGCGTGATCGACGAACGCCACCCGCTGTATCTGGGATGCGCGGCGCTATCGGCGGGCGATTTCTGCCACCGGGCGATCAAAGAGGCGGACGTGATCGTCAATGTCGGCCACGATGTGATCGAAAAGCCGCCGTTCTTCATGCATGACGATGGCCGCACGGTGATCCATGTCAGCTATCGCAGCGCAGAGGTTGATCCGGTCTATTTCCCGCAGATCGAAGTGATTGGCGATATCGCCAACGCCATCTGGCAGATCAAGGAAGACATCGTGAAGCAGGGCCACTGGTCCAGCGGCGAGCTCAAGCGATATCGCGAGGCCGAGCAGGAGCATACGCAGAACCTTGCCGACGATGCGCGTTTCCCGATTTTCCCCCCGCACCTCGTCCAGCAGGTGCGCGAGTGTCAGCCGGAAGACGGGATAATCTGCCTCGACAACGGCATTTACAAGCTGTGGTTCGCGCGGGGCTATACCGCCTATCTGCCCAATACCGTCCTGCTCGACAACGCTCTTGCCTCGATGGGAGCAGGGCTGCCCAGCGCGATGATGAGCGCCATGCTATATCCCGATCGCAAGGTCATGGCGATCTGCGGCGATGGTGGTTTCATGATGAACGATCAGGAGATGGAAACCGCGGTGCGGCTGGGCCTCAACCTGACGGTGCTGATCCTGCGCGACGACGCTTACGGCATGATCCGCTGGAAGCAGGCGAATATGGGGTTCGAGGATTTCGGCCTGTCATACGGCAATCCCGATTTCGTCAAATTCGCCGAAAGCTTCGGTGCCAGTGGGCATCGCGTGGAATCGAGCGATCATCTGCGCGAACTGCTCGCGCATTGCCGCGATACGCCGGGTGTTCATGTGATCGATTGCCCGGTCGACTATTCGGAAAACGACCAGATTTTGAATCACGAGATCAAGGAACTCAGCAAGAAGCTCTGATTTCCTTTCATCACTACCCCGGCCCTAATCCGGGGTCCGCTCTCTTCTCGCGGCGGGACAGAAGTAAGCGGGTTCCCGGCGAGCCGAACGGCTTACGGGCCGGGATAACGAGGAAATCGACGGCGTGCCCGAACTCAAAGACACTTACCCGCTCTATCTCAACAACAAGGCCAGTCAGCCGAACACCGATCTGGAGGTGACCGACAAGTTCACTGGCGAGGTGGCTTTCCGCACCGCGCTGGCCACGCCGGATATCATCGACAAGGCAATTGCCGGGGCCGTCCATGCGACCGAACCGATGGCGCGGTTGGGCAGCTATGAACGCAAGGCTGTCCTCGAACATTGCGTCACGCGCTTCCGCGAGAGGTTCGACGAGCTGGCCTATGCGCTCTGCGTCGAGGCAGGCAAGCCGATCAAGGACAGCGAGGGTGAGGTCACGCGGCTGATCGACACGTTTCAGATCGCTGCCGAAGAAGCGACCCGCATGTATGGTGAAGTCATGCCGCTCGATATTTCGGAGCGCGCCAAGGGCTACCAGTCGATCTGGAAACGCTATCCCATCGGGCCGTGCAGCTTCATTTCACCGTTCAACTTCCCGCTGAATCTGGCGGCGCACAAGGTGGCCCCCGCCATCGCGGTGGGGTGCCCATTCGTGATGAAACCCGCGAGCAAGACGCCCTTGGGGGCGCTCATCATCGGCGAAATCCTGTCCGAGACCGACCTGCCCGAAGGCGCGTTTTCCATTCTTCCTGCCAGCCGCGACGGGTCGGACCTGTTCACCGAAGACGAGCGGCTGAAGCTGCTCAGTTTCACCGGCTCGCCGGTCGTGGGCTGGGCCCTGAAAGCCAAGAGCGGCAAGAAGAAGGTGGTGCTCGAACTGGGCGGCAACGCCGCGGTGATTGTCGACCGCGATGCGGACCTCGAAGACTCGCTCGAACGGATCATCTTCGGCGCCTTCTACCAGAGCGGGCAAAGCTGCATCGGCGTGCAGCGCATCATCATTCACGAGGATGTTTACGAAGCCTTTCGGGACATGCTGGTCGAAAAGACCCGGACGCTCGTCGCAGGCGACCCGAAGGATCGGGACACCTTCATCGGCCCGATGATTTTCGCCGGCGAGGCGCAGCGGTTGAAGGGCTGGATCGACGAAGCGGTCGCGGGTGGTGCGACATTGCTTGCGGGCGGCGGATGCACGGGCAACATGCTCGAGGCGACCCTGCTTGAAGGCGTACATCAGGACGCGGCAGCGCTGAACGAGGAGGCCTTCGGCCCGCTCGCCATTCTGCAGAAATTCTCCGACTTCGACGAGGCGCTCGCGGAAGTGAACCGGAGCACGTTCGGTTTGCAGGCGGGTATCTTCACGCGCGACCTGTTCAAGATGTTCGACGCCTGGGACCGGCTCGAAGTGGGCGGTGTGGTGATCAACGATGTGCCCAGCTACCGCGTCGACAACATGCCTTATGGCGGGGTCAAGGATAGCGGTCTCGGCCGCGAAGGCGTCAAGTTCGCGATGGAGGACATGACCGAGATCCGGAATCTCGTAATCCGGCGCTGATTTTCCCCGTTTCTGAGGAGAACTAGCTTTCCTCTAGCAGCAGTAACTCGCACTGCACCACAAGGC
>Ga0310345_10001284_pt1 | contig 28745 bp, 19 predicted proteins | sample HC15DNA20500_MG_FD_204667 | JGI IMG/M metagenome (GOLD analysis project Ga0310345, IMG submission 204667) | Marine microbial communities from station ALOHA, North Pacific Subtropical Gyre - HC15-DNA-20-500_MG | ecosystem: Environmental > Aquatic > Marine > Oceanic | place: Pacific Ocean: North... | reverse complement strand
GTCGCCTTTCTGGCGCGACCGTAGAAGGCAGCAACAAGTAAGATCTCGCGCCGGCTATCTGGGCGAGCTTGGCGTAGGATTCCGCCCCCTCCCGCAAACGCCCCCACCTACCGGGAAAGCCGGTGTCGGTTCCGGCTGAGGGCGAAATGACACCTTGAGCGCCGGCGTCCTTCGCCCAGAGGTATTCGCCAGCAATTCCGTAGAAGCCGCGATATGATCAGGAGCAAACGTTCCCTACCCGTTCTTTCAGATGGCCGTTTTCACGCCTATGAGGTCACTGGGCCAGGTACCGACGTGCCAGTTGCACCCAATATTCGGCTCCGGTCGGGATGACGGCGTCGTTGAAATCGTAATGGGGGTTGTGGACCATGCAGGCATGCGGCGTCCCCGCCGCGCCGTTGCCGATCAGAAGGTAGCAGCCCGGTTTTTTCTCGAGCATGAAGGCGAAGTCCTCGCCACCGGTCTGCGCCGGGCAGTCGGTCATCACCCGCCCGGCCCCGAAGACATCCGCCGCGACCTGGCTGGCGAAGCGGGTTTCCGCCACCGAATTGACTACCGGCGGATAGCCGCGATCATAGTCAACCTCCGCCTCCAGCCCGAAGCTGCTGGCCTGGTCGGCCACGACGCGGCAAATACGCTCATGGAGCAGGTCGCGCACTGCCGGATCGAGCGCGCGCACCGTTATCTCCAGACGGGCGCTGTCGGGGATCACGTTGCGCGCGTCACCGGCCCTGACCACCCCAACGGTGATCACCCCGGTTCTCAGCGGGTCGACGTTGCGCGACACGATCGTATGGAGCGCCATGATCAGGCTGGCCGCGCCGACGACCGGGTCGACTGCGGTATGCGGCATGGCGCCATGCCCGCCGCGGCCTTTCAGCACGACGTTCACCGCGTCGGACGAGGCCAGCATCGGCCCCTCGCGGAACAGCAGCATACCGGCCGGCACGGTCGGCGCGTTGTGCATAGCGAACACCGCGTCGCAGGGGAATGTCTCGAACAGGCCGTCGGCGATCATCCGCGCGGCGCCCGCTCCCGCCGTGCCCACCTCCTCGGCGGGCTGGAAAATCAGGTTGAGCGTTCCGCTGAAGCCCGGGTCCTCGGCCAGGCGTTTCGCCGCGGCGAGCAGCATGACGGTATGGCCATCATGGCCGCAGGCGTGCATCACGCCGGGGGTATCGCTGCGCCATTCAGCCTGGCCCTGCTCCTGGATCGGCAGCGCGTCCATGTCGGCGCGCAGGCCCAGCACCTTGCCGCCGTTGCCGTGCACCAATTGCCCGACCACGCCGGTCCCGCCGAGGCCGCGCGTGACGGCATAGCCCCATTCGGTCAGCTTCGCGGCGACGATGTCGCTGGTGCGAACCTCCTCGAAGCCCAGTTCCGGGTGGCGATGGATGTCGCGGCGCAACGCGACGAACTCGTCATAGAAGCTCGCCGATTCACCCGCGGGGTTTTTGTCCAGGACCGTCGCCAACCTACCCTCCAAAAACAGACTACCCGCACCGCGCGAAACCAACATGGTGGAGCACGAGGCTATGCCGGGCCGATCAATGTGTCTAATGCATTATTCTGGATAAGATTATCGGAACGACATATGATAGATATCAGCCTCACCCAGTTGCAGCATTTCGTCGCGCTGGCCGATACCGGCTCGTTCACCAAGGGCGCCACACGGGTCCATCGCTCGCAGGCCGCGTTCAGCCGCAGCATCGCCATGCTCGAGGAGCAGGTCGGGGCAAGGTTGATCGACCGGATCGGGCACAGCAACGAACTGACGCCGTTCGGACGGATCATACTGCAACATGCCCGCAACGTGATCGCCGACATCGACACGCTGACGCGGACCGCCGAGGAGCACGCCAACGGGATCGGTGGCCATTTCCGCCTCGGTCTGGGGTCCACGCCCCGCGCGATCCTTTCCGTCCCCCTGCTGGCCTATGTGTCCAATCACCCGAAAAACCTGCGGATAACCCTGACGTCAGGTCCGACCGAGACGCAATTGCAGGCGCTGCGCGCGCAGCAGGTCGATGCCCTGATCGTGGAAGCGCGCTCGGTCTCGCCAACGCCGGACCTGCTTATCGAGCATGTCGCCGACCTGAAGACCGGACTGCTGTGCCGGCCCGATCACCCGCTGGCCCGGCGCAAGGCGTTCCGGTTCCGTGACCTGCTCGACTATCCCGTCGCCAGCACGAGCATCAGCGACGAGGCGGCGCGCTTCCTGGTCGAGAGATACGGCCCCGAGGCCCATCCCGACCAGTTCATCTCTCTCCAATGCGATGAAGTGACGAGCCTGCTGAAGGTCGCCCAGACCACCACCGCCGTGTTCATGGGCGTCATCGCGACGGCCAGGGATCTGGTGCGCGACGGAAAGCTGGTGCGCATCCAAACCTCCGATATATCGATAATATCGAAATTCTCCATCATCACCTTGCGCGGTCGGACGATGCCGGCCTCGATTCCGGTGATCAGGACCATCATTGATGAGATGCTTTCGGACGGCCCGGAGACGGCCGGACACTGAGTCGCGTCGGGCGCCGCTTCGATAGACCGGCCGTACCACGAGCGCTTTTGTCCGGATTCCCGGCCGGGTGCGAACTTCGCCTACGGCGTCGTCCAGGCCTGGCCGGGCGGTATGGCTGGTCGCCACATCATGACGATTCGGCCAGCGGGTTCAGCTTGCGGGGCAATTGGTCTCGACCGGCCGCCCTTCCAGCAATTGCCGCGCGAACAGGCGTGAATCGGCGAACGAAGGGTTGAGCGTGCCCGAATGGTCCAGCCCCGGATAAAGATGGAACTGGATTCGCGTCCCGGCCTTGCACGCATCGCGCACTAGCGCCTTCTGCATCGGCGTCGGCACGTCGATATCCTGTTCGCCGGTGCCGACGAATACCGGCGTCGCCGTCTTCAGCGTCGCATAAGCGGTATTGCGCAGAAAGCTGGCGTAATAAGCGACGAAGTCGCCTTGCAGCGTCCGTCGCCGCGTCATCCCGGCCTGGACGGTCGCGGTCATCATGTCCGCGACGCACCGCTGCGCCGCCGCGTGGACCAGCGGCATCGCGGCGGGCGTGAAGACGGTATCCGCCTTCAGCGCCGGATCGACCTCGCCGGCGGCGGCGGCGATGTAGAACAGATAGGCGATGGTCCGATCGACCTGGTCGATATTGGCCCGTGGCGGCAATGCGCCGGTCAGATAGGGGATGCCGGTCGCGATGGTGCCCAGCACGTTGACCTGCGGCGCATAGCCGCGCGCCGCGATCGTGGTGGCGAAGGCCGCGCTCGCCCCCTGCGACTGGCCGACGATCAGCACCTTGTTGGCGAGCGGCAGGCGCGTGCCCCCGACCGTCGCGCCCAGTGCCGCGCGCACCGAATCGAGCACCGACCACGCTTCCGCCCGCGTATTGAGATAGGGGTGCGGTCCCGGCCCGCCCAGCCCCTCGTAATCGGTCGCGACGACCGCATAACCCTCACGCAGCCAGCCGTTGAGATAGGTCGAATCGCGTTCAGAGCGCGGGTTGGCGGACGGGGCGCAGCCGTCGCCGATCCCGACCGTTCCGTGCGCCCACGCCACCACCGGCCAGCCGTCCCTGGGCGGTGTGCCCTTCGGCAGGAACAGCGCGCCCGTCACCGCCACGCTTCTGGTGCCGGTGATACCGTTTGTCGCGGTATAGAGGATGCGCAGCGCGGTGCCCGCGTCGGCTAGACCCAGGGCGGCGGGCAACGGGGCCGTATCGATCATGCTACCGGCCGCCGGCAGCCGCGCCGGGGTCGGCGGAGCTTCCGGCGCTGGTCCCACATCTGAGGACGCTGGCGCGGGGGCGGATTGAGCGCCCGCCTGCGGCGCCAGCGCGAGCGCCAGCGCGGCCATGCCGATCGAATGGGACTTCATCGCGTTGTTCTCCACCGTTGACGTCAGAAACGCACCGTCGCGCCCATGTAGAAGGTCCGGCCCAGCACATCATAGGTGCCGCTGTCGGTGGTGCCGAGCACGCCGCCCACCACCGGCGGCTCGCTGTCGGCGAGGTTGTTGACGCCGAAGCGCAGCCCGAACCCCTTCACCGGATCGATCCGGAACGACAGGTCGACATAGTCATAGGCCGGAACCCCCGCGATCGTGCTCGCCGGATTGGCGACGGACGAGAAATCGCTCATCCCGCCGATGTGGCGCCAGCGCACCAGCATGGTGGCCCTGCTGTCGCCGAGCGTGAACGAGGTGGTCGAGCGCCAGCGCGGCAGCGTCGTGCCGCTGCCGATCGTGCCGCCATATTCCTGGAACGGCGATCCCGGCTGGTTCTGCACCCTGTAGGTGTCGAGATAGTTCACCACCGACGAGATGCCGAACTTCGTGTCACCGCCGCCGATACCGATGTCGGCCAGCCGCACCGACCAGTCGAGCTGCACATCGACCCCCGACGTGCGATAGCCGCCGATGTTCAGATAGGGCATCAGCGCGTTGGTTATCCCGCCGGTGGCCGGATCGCGCCCGATCAGCGAGCAGTAATAATTGCTGTTGCTGTAGGTCGGGTTGCTGCCGTCGCCGTTGAAGCATTTGCTGAGCGACAGGGTGACCGGGATGGTCGCGATTGCGTTGGCGATGCTGATGTTGTAATAATCGACCGACAGGCTGAGCGCCGACAGTGACGGCGTGGCCAGGCGCGGCGTCAGCACCGCGCCGGCGGTATAGGTGTCGGCCTTTTCCGGCGACAGATCGGTATTGCCCGACAGATAGGCGCCGACCTGCGACACGTTGTTGGCATAAGCGTCGATCACCGCGGCCGGGACACCCTGCGCCAGGCACAGGTTGCGCACGTCGGCGCCGTGCGCGCCGGTACGATAACTGCCGCGGATGTCGCACGGGTCGCCCGCGCCGGTCGCGGCGGTGCCGATCGTCGGGAACAGGCCGGTGCTGGCGGTGAACAATTCGCCCACGTTGGGCGCACGGATCGCGCGCTGGTAGCCGCCGCGCAGCCGCAGCGGCTCGAACACCTGCCAGTTCAGCTCCGCTTTGTAGGTCGAGACCCCGCCCGAGCGGTCATAGTCCGAATAGCGATAGGCGGCATCGAGATCGAGCGACTGGATGCCGGGCAGGTCGCGCAGCAGGGGCACGAGCAGTTCGGCATAGCCCTCGATCGCGCGGGTCGAGCCGCTGGTGCCGGAACTTCGCGTGATGCCGACGATATTGCCGGCCAGTTGCTGCGCGTCGGGCGTGAAGGAGAAGCTGTTGCGGCGATAGTCGGCGCCGGCGGCGAAGCGCACTTCGCCCGCCGGCAGCGTCACCAGCGGCCCCTGGAAGGTCAGTTCCGCGACGTCCTGCGTCGTCTTGGTGCGGTTGGTCGTGGTGCCGCTGATATAGGCGGCGCAGGTGGCGGAATTGGTGACGGCGAACGGATTGTAGCCGCCGCATAGCGCCGCGCCGCCATCAGGCGCGCTGACCAGTCGCTGCACCTTGTCGGCGAACACCGATCCGGCGGTGGCGTCGCTCAGGCTGCTCTCGCCGTGCGATCCGTACAGGTCCCAGGTGATCGCGCCGATGCGGCCGGAAAATCCCGCCAGCGCCTGCCATGTCGTGGAATCGTGCCTGGTGCGGCGCGGCCCGGCCTCGACATACCGCTTGGTCACCAGCACCGGCGCGGTCATTTTTGCGCGCGAGGCGAGCAGCGGTTGCAGCGCGGCAGGGATATACGGGTTAGTCACCGGAACGCTCAGCATCCAGACGCCGGCATTGGGCGCGGCGTCGACCATCGAATAAGCGGTATAGTCGGCATAAAGTCCCTGCGCGTAGAATTTCACGTCCGACGCCAGGTCGTAACTGACCTTGCCGAAGGTCGACAGACGCTCCAGCGGCATCTGGGCATAAACGTCCTTCTGTTTCTGCAGCAGCGCGCTCCCGATGTTGTTCACATAAGGCGTGGCGTCGCGATAATTATAGACCCCCAGCCCGGTCGAGAACAACGTCCCGTCGGCGTTGACGCCGATCGACGATGCGCGCGGCACCGCTCCGGCAGGGACGCCATAGGCGGCGAAGGCGGCGTTGATCGCAGCCTGCGACGGGCCATTGGTGCTGGGGGTGAACAGGCCGGCGCCGATCGAGCTGGATACGCCGACGTTGCGCCGGAAGAACGCGCGGTCGGTAACGCCCAATGCGTCGCGATCGGTATAGTCGATCCCGAACAGCACGCGGCCGCGGCCGCCGGCGAAGTGCGTGCCGGCGCCGAGCGAGATATTGCGGATGCCGGCATCGCCGCGTTCGGTAATGGTGTTCTGCGCACTGATCTCGACTCCCTCGATCTGGCGCAGCTTGAAGTTCACCACGCCGGAGTTCGCGTCCGAGCCATAGACCGCCGACGCGCCGCCGGTGATGATCTCCGTCCCGCCGACCAGGATCGTCGGCAGCGAGTTAATGTCGACCACCTGGGTCGAACTGGACGGCTGCAACCGCTTGCCGTCGAGCAGCACCAGGTTACGCTGCGCTCCCAACCCGCGCAGGTTGAGCGTGGCCTGCCCGGTGGCGTTGAGGCCGTTGGAAAAGGCGGTCCCGTCCGGGGTGAATTGCGGCAACTGGTTCAGCGCGCCTTCCAGCGTGACGTTTCCGGTCGCGGCGATCGCGTCGCTGCTGACGGTGACGATCGGGCTGCTCGACTGATAGTCGCGCCGCGCCACGCGCGATCCCGTCACGACGATGTCGGGGCCGGCCGAGGGCGACGCTTCGGTGGATGCTTCGGCGGGCGCTTCCGGCTTGGGCGCCGTCTGCGCGAGCGCACCGGACGGAACCATGTACATCAGCGCGATGGCGGAAACCACGCCCGTCAACCTCAACCTCATATCTGCCCCCTTACAGTTCAATCTATCGACTGGTTTGACCGGGGGCATCCGGGCTTCGCCTGTCAGCGTGACCCGGGAATGATTGTAACAGGAATGTTCAGCCCGCCGTCTCGAAACTATCAATGACGACTATGGCTGCATATGCGTTATGTCTAATGCATAAATTGTGATATTATGATGCGTGCGACGCATGGACGTGATTGCCCGTCCGCGATCGTGACGGCCCCTGCCGAATGGTCCGTGCCGATGTGAGGATATGCGCCCATCCGAGCGGCGAGATGTAGGCGAGAAGATGGTCGGGCGTATCGAGCCCTTCGCGGCGCCGGGCTTCCACAGCGTGGCCGAGAGGCAGGGTGTTCCAGTAGACGATGCTTGCGGTGAGCAGATTGAGGCACGCGATCCGGTAGTGCTCGCCCTCGGTGGTGCGGTCGCGGATCTCGCCCTGGCAACCAATGCACAGGGCGTCCTTCAAGGCGTGTTACACTTCGCACTTGTTGAGGCCGATCTGCGCACGGCGCTGTATCCCGGCATCGAGAATCCATTCGATGATGAACAGTGTCCGCTTGATGCGGCCGACCTCGCGTAATGCGGCGGCCAGATCGTTCTGAAGCGGATAGGCGGCGAGCTTGCGCAGGATTCGGCTCACCGCGTTACTCGGCGCCCACCAGGGCCGCCAAAGCATCGGGCCCCTTGCGGAAGTCGATCGGACGCGTCGCGACTATCACCCGCGCGCCGGCGCCCGGTCAAATCATCGTAAACCCTTGAGCGCTTCGATCACGGCCGCAATCATTCCAGCATCGGCGCCACTCGCGATCTTCACCGCAACGCCGTCGATCTCCAGTTCCATGGCCGTCGCCGCTTGCCGCGTCGCGCCGGAGTTGGAGAAGCGGCAGGTGCCGGTGGAACGGTCGGTTCGATCAGTGCTGGCACAAACGTTTCGGAGACCGGCTCTGCCGCTAACGGCGCCAATCTGTGGTCCACCAACTGCCGATGCAAGTTCTTGCGCCAGGCGCAAATCTGCGACGGATCCAACCCATGGCGACGCGCCACAGCACTCACCCCCACACGCACAAGGTGGGTGTGAGACACCGCTCTTACGATGCAAAAGCCGACGAACACGAGATCACCCGCATCAAATACCATGTAACATGCAGCCGCCAGAGAAGATGATATACAATCCGTTATCATCTCCCAGACTCGACGGTTATCAGTTCACCCCCATCGCCAACGCCTTTTGGAGCGCAACAAACTGCGTTGTCAGAGCCATGCGAGCCTGGACCAGGAGATCTTCTGCCGCCAATTGCTCATTTTCGGCGGCCAGAGCCACGAGCGCGGAAGATCGCCCCACGCGCCAGGATTGCTGGACAAGGTCATTGCTGTGAACGGCTGATAGGCCATTGCGCGCCTGCATCGCAAACATCTTGCGGGCTTCGCCGAACCGGTTGAGCGAGCCCTCCGCATCCTGGAGGGCGGCGAGCACCGTGGCGCGATACCCTGCTGCAGCCTCATCGCGACCGGCGACAGCCTGATCCACACCTGCCCGCCCGCGCCCGAAGTCGGCCAGATTCCACTGGATCGTCGGGCCCGCGACCGACCAGAGATTGTCCGCACTCGTGATATCGCCCTTCAGCGCGCCGCCAAGACCGACTACGCCGGCAAGGCTGACCCTGGGCATCCGGGCAGCTTCCGCCACGCCGATACCGGCGTTTGCGGCGTGAAGACGTTGCGCGGCTGCCCTGATGTCGGGACGCCGTGCAAGCATGGCCGCAGGATCGCCTACCGCCACCTCGACCGGAGGAAGCGGAACCGTGCCGGGCCCATCGAGCATGGTGTCGAGCGCACCCGGTGCCTCTCCCGCCAGCACGGCGATCGCGTCCTTGTGATCGTTCACTTCCGCTTCCAGGGCAGCAACCGTCTGTCGCCTGGCCTCCACGCCGCGGTCGGTCTGCTCGCGCTCGATACGCGACACCTTGCCCGCCCCTTCGAGCTGCGCGGTGAGATCGGCGATCTTCTGCTGGTTGGTGAGCAAATAGCGGGCAATCTCCAGACGCTGCCGGCTTGCGCGCAGCGCGATATATTGGCGCGCGATCTCTGCAGTCAGAGTGAGACGCGTATCGTCCGCATCGGCTTGCGCCGCGCCGAATTGCGCGCGCGTCGCCTCGATGTTCCGTCGCGCGCCGCCGAAGAGATCAATCTCCCACAGCGCGTCGAACCCCGCGAGGAACAGCGACGAGGATTTGGCCTCTCCGCCCGTCACCAACCCCGGTGCCTGGATATTCCCCGCACCGGCCCCGGCGCCGACAACCGGCGCCAGGGCCGCGCGCGCGCCGCGCATCTGGGATCGCGCCTGTCGGACGCGCGCTTCGGCCACCTCGATGGACGGGTTCGAAGACAGCGCGCGTGTGATCAGCTGATCGAGAAGCGGGTCGTTCAAGGTCCGCCACCATGGCGTCAATTGCGGCGGTACCGGCATCGCGGCCTGATCGGCGCGCACGAAGGTCTTGCTCATCGAAGCCGGCGGCGGCGGTGCCCCATGGAAATTCGGCCCCATCATGCATCCACCGAGCATCGGTATCAGCAGGAGCGGCGGGACAAGAGGAAGCACACGCATTGGCAGAATCTCCGGTTCGGATCGCCTCGGCACAAGCCCGCTGGACAGCCATCGGCGAATCGCTTACTAGCGCACTTAACGGTCGTTCAACAAGTGAGCTTTTCTGATGTCCGATATGCGATCCCAACTGCTCGACACAGCCGCCCGCCTGTTCGCGGAGCGCGGCTATAAGGCCGTGTCGATGCGGGACATCGCCAAGCTGGTCGGCGTGACGCAGGCCAACCTCTATTACCATTTCCGGGACAAGGCCGACCTGATCGAGGCCACGCTTGCCTCGGTGTTCGAGGCCCGCGCCCAGGAGCTGGATGCGTGGCTGGCCCGGCATCCCTCGAACCAGATCGAAGCCTTCGTTCGATGGTTCGTCCAGATGCTCATGACCGACCGGATCTTCGCCCGTCTGCTTTATCGGGAATTGCTGGACGGGGACGAAGCCCGCATCGCCGCCCTTTCGCGCACAGTGCTCCAAAAGCCGTTTCATTCCATCGTCGCGGCAGTGCGGAAAGGCAGGTTGGACGTGCCCGCCAGGGAAGTCGCGCTGTCGCTAGTCGGCTTCGCCCTGGGGCAAGTACTGGTTCTGCCTCTAGCGCCCGGGCTGACCGGAGAAAGCGAGACAGCCGACACAGTGGATCGGGTGGTGGCGCGGTTCCTAGCCCTGATCCAACCCGCGACGGTGGAGGCCTGACATGGGCCGCGATTTCCCGCCGATGAAGGCGCTTGCCCTGTCACTCCCATTGCTGCTCGCAGGTTGCGGCAGCGGACACGAAGCGTCGCAATCGGCGGAACCTCCGGCGGTCGATCTTCCGGTGACGACCGCTTCTCCGGCGGCATCGATGGACGGCGCCACGGCAAGCGGCACCGTCGAAGCCGATGACCGGGCACAACTCGTCGCTCGCGCTTCGGGTACGATCCGTGCGGCAGGTCTCTACGATGGCCAGCCTGTCAGGCGCGGACAGATCCTGGCGACCATAGACGCCCGGCAAGCCGAGGCCGCGGTTCGCCGCGCACGCGCCGGGCTGGATGCGGCTCTCGCCGAGCAGCATGACGCACGTGGCGACGTCGCGCGCGATGCACCACTCGCCCAGAGCGGGGCCCTCGCAACGGATGCCTATCGCAAGGAGCAGCTCCGCAACGACGCGGCGGTGGCCGGAGTCGCCCAAGCACAGGCGGCGCTCGCCACAGCGCAAGCGGATCGCAGCTATACCTCCATCGTCAGCCCGATCGACGGTGTCGTCGTCTCCCGGCAGATTCACGACGGCGACATGGTGATGCCCGGTTCGCCGCTGGTGACCGTGGAAAGCCGGGGTCGACTATTGTTCCGCTTTGCCGCTCCCCAGGCGAGCCTCGGGCTATTCGCGCCCGGCTCGACGGTTCCGGTGCTGCTCGACGGGCGAGAGGATCGCCCCGTGACCGGCCGGGTCCGGGGCGTCGTCCCCTCGGCCGATCCCGCGACGCGGCGCTATACAGTTGAGGTCGTCCTTCCCGCCGATAGCGGGATCATGCCAGGCATGTTCGGACGTGTCCGGCTTCCTTCGGTGGGCGACCAGGGCAATAGCGGAAGCGCTGTTTCCGTCCCTGCCGCCGCGGTCGCCGATCGCGGCGGGCTGACCGGCGTGTTCGTGGTCGGCAAGGACCAGCGCGTCACCTTCCGATGGGTGCGGCTGGGCGACCCTGTTGGTGATCGTGTCGTCGTGACCTCCGGCCTCTCGACAGGCGAGCGCATCCTGGCCCGCGTCGACCCGACTGTCCGAGACGGCGCGCGCCTTGCCGACGGAGCGGCGCGATGACAGAAGCCCCGCTCAATCTCGCGGGCCGCCTCGCAAAGACGTTCATCACTTCCAAGCTGACCATCGTCTTCCTGCTCGCCTCGCTGCTGCTGGGAACGCTGGCCGTAGCGCTGACCCCGCGCGAGGAAAATCCCCAAATCGTGGTACCGGGCGCGATGGTGACAGTGGCGCTGCCTGGCGCGACTGCCGAGGAGGTGGACCGGCTGGTGGTCGCTCCACTCGAAGGCGTGCTCAGCGAAATGACCGGCGTCGATCACAGCTATGGCGTGGCCCAGCCCGGCGTCGGCATGGTGCAGGTCCAGTTCAAGGTCGGCCAGCCGCCCGAAGATTCGCTGGTCAAGCTTTACAACCGGGTGATCGCCAACCGTGGCCGGCTTCCAGCGGACGCGGGTATCCCGTTGATCCAGGCCGTCGACGCCGACGACGTGCCCATCGTCACCGTGACGCTCGCTTCCCCCACCTATGACGATTACGGGCTCAAGCGACTGGCGGATTCGGTGGCCGAACGGCTTCGGAGCACGCCAGGCGTCTCGGTGGTGTCCGTCTATGGTGGCCGCAACCGCGAGATTGATGTCGCCTTCGATCCGGTCCGGCTCCAAGCCTTCTCGATATCGCTCGCCGAAGCGCGTGGAGCGTTGGCCGCCTCCGATGTAGGCCTTAACCTGTCGGGACCGGTGGAGGCGGGCAAACTCGAACGACTACGCTATGCCGGCGAACTGGGATCGGCGGCAGCGGTTCGTGACTTGGTGATCGGCGTGCGCAACGGCCGCACGATCAAGATCGGCGATGTCGCCACGGTGTCGGACGGCCCGCGCGACGAGATCATGCATCTCAGCCGCTTCGCCTTCGCGGCTGGCGACCCTCGCGCCAAGCTGGGCGAAGGCGAAATGCCCGCGGTCACCATCGCCGTGGCGAAGAAAAAGGGTGAGAATGCCGTCACCGTGTCCGAAGCCGTGGCCAACCGAGTCGAACGGATGCAGGCGAGCTTCATCCCCCGCGCGGTCCATGTCGTCACCACCCGGGACGACGGCCAGAAAGCCGACGAGGCCGTCGACGGGCTGATGGAGCATCTGGCGATCGCGCTCATCACCGTCAGCTTCATCATGCTGCTGTTCCTCGGCTGGCGCGAGGCGCTGATCGTTTCGGTGACGGTGCCCGTCATCTTCTCGATCACCCTTGGCGCCGATCTGCTTGGCGGGGTGACGATCAACCGCATCACTCTGTTCGCGCTGATCCTGGCGCTGGGCTTGCTGGTCGATGCGTCGATCGTCGTCATCGAGAACATCCACCGCCATTATCATGGCCACTCTACGGCCGCGAAGGAGGACGTGACCGTCCTCGCCACCAACGAAATCGGCGGCGCCACCAATCTCGCGACCTTTGCCGTGATGCTGGTGTTCGCGGCGCTGCTGCTCGTGACCGGCATGGCTGGCGATTATTTCTACCCCATCGCCTACAATGTCCCGATCGCGATGCTCGCCTCCATCGTCGTCGCCTATATCGTCACCCCATGGGCGGCGAACCGCTGGGTCAAGCGACCGGCTCCGACCGGCGGCATATTGGATGATGGAAGCGAGGCAGAATCAGAGGCAAACACCCATGAGGAGCGCAAGCCCGACAAGTTGCGGGACGTCTATCTCTGGCTGATCAAGCCGTTGCAGGAGCGTTCGAGCGCGCGCCGGGCCCTGATGATCGGTGCAATCCTCGCTCTGCTCCTATCGGCGGCGCAAGGCGGTTGGCAGTTCATCCGCCCATCCGGCGTGGGCGGGCCAGTGCCCCCGCTCGGCGTCGCCATGGGCTTTCTGCCCAAGGACAACAAGAACACCTTCAACATCGTCATCACCATGGTCGAAGCCAGCCCGGTCGAAAACACGGCCAGGATGGTCCATGAGATCGACGGACTTCTTGCCGCTGATCCGCTGGTGACGAACTATCAGAACTGGATCGGACAGGCCGGCGTCCCGGATTTCAATGGGCTGATGCAGGGCAGCTCGCTTCGAACGGGCGAGAATGTCGCCGAAATCCGCGTCAACCTTGTGGACAAGCAACATCGTTCGGAAAGTTCGATCATGCTTGTTCGCGAGTTGCGCACGAAGGTCGATGCCATCCGTGCCCGTTATCCGGGCGCCCAGGTGAGGCTGGTCGAAGATCCGCCGGGGCCGCCTGTGCGCGCCACGGTATTGGCGGAGTTACACGGCGAGGATCTGGTAGGCCTGCGTCGACTGGCTAAACAGGTCGAAGCCGAGTTTGCCAAGACCTACGACATGGTCGATATCTCAAACAGCGAGCCCACCGACGTGGCGCAATGGCGCTTCGTGCCAGACCGTGAAAAAGCGGCACTTTCCGGCGTATCGGCCGCGGATATCGCTAATGTCCTGGGCCTCGTCTACGATGGTCAGGTAGTCGGGCGCGCGCATATCGATCCTGAGCGCAATCCCGTTCCGATCCGGGCCTATGTGCCGCGAGCAGAGCAGCCTGCGCCGTCCCAACTCGAGGGTCTCTATGTGACCGGTCGGGAGGGACGTCAGATTCCGTTGGCCGAACTCGTCCGACGCACTCCGACCGAGGCCGACAAGCCGATCCAGCGTAAGGACAATGAGCGCGTGATCTTCATCGGGGGAGAACTCTCGCACAGCGTGCCGGTCTATGCCGTGCTCGATCTTAACCGCCGCTTGTCCAGGATGCACGCGCCCGACGGCCAGCCACTCGCCATCGGTAATCTCAGCCTCAGCGAGGCCGCGCCTGATATCATCAACGGCTACCAACTTCTTTGGAATGGTGAAATGCGCATGACGCTCGATATCTACCGCGACATGCTGATGGCGCTCGGCGCTGCGCTGACCGCAGTCTATTTCCTGCTCGTCGCCTATTACAAGTCGTTCCTCATTCCGCTGATCGCGATGTCCGCTGTGCCACTCGGGATCATTGGTATCTTTCCGGGGCACTGGCTGCTGGGTACCGACTTCTCCGCGACCTCGATCGTCGGCATCATCGCACTCTCCGGCGTGGTGATCCGTAACTCGCTGCTCATTATCGACTTCATTCAGGACAACCAGAAGCATGGCATGCCTCTCGCGGAGGCTGCCCGCATGGCCGGCGCCGTGCGCCTGCGCCCGATCCTGCTGACTACGCTTGCCATTGTGCTGGGCTCGGCCATCATGCTTCCCGACCCCGTGTTCGGCGGCCTCGCCATCTCGCTTATCTTCGGTACGCTTGCCTCGACCGCGCTCACCATCTTTGTCGTACCCCTTCTTTACGAGAGGTTCTTGCGGATATGAAGCGCCCCGGATCTTCGATGGCGCGTCGTCACCGGCAAATCCGGCAATTGATACGAACTGACCACCAAGCGCTCGGATTGAGGGAGACACTGACTGGCCTGCGGCCGGGTTGGTGGAAACCGGGATAGGATTTGCTAACGTTTGCTCATGGCTCAATGCTGTCGAACGCTTCTATGCCAAGCTCACCCGACGGCGGTTGAAAAACGGCATATTCCACTCCGTCGTCGATCTGCAGGACGCCATCAACTGTTTTATCTCGGAACAACACCTATGACCCGCACCCCTTCGTCTAGAAAGCCGATTCCGATCAAACATCGCCGCCGTCAGGCGCGGACACCAAACGTTGCAAGTAATCCGTTCTCATGTTCGCCACTCCGAGGAAAAGGTACGAGGGTCTTCCAATACAATTTGCCGGATGTCCTTTTTGGAGAGCTTGCCGGTGGCGGTGTGCGGCAGTTCGTCAACGATGATAAGATCATCCGGCACGCACCACTTGGAGGTCTTGCCCTTGTAATGGGCACGCATTTCGGCACGGCTAAATTCGGCACCGGGCTTCAGCACTGCCACCAGCACCGGGCGCTCTCCCCAACGGGTGTCCGGCCGGGCGACGATGGCCGCCTCCTTTATGGCTGGGTGAGCTTGGGCGATGTTTTCCAGATCGATTGAGGAGATCCACTCGCCACCGGATTTCACAACGTCCTTGGTGCGGTCGACAATCTGGATGAAACCGTCCTTGTCTATGGTCACCACGTCGCCGGTGTCGAACCAGCCTGGATACTGCTCGTGGGCGGAGCCAGCGGCGGCGTTGAAATAGGCCGCGGCCACCCACGGTCCACGCACCAGCATCGAGCCGAAGCTCCTGCCATCGTGCGTCACCTCGCGCCCTTCGCCGCCGACCACACGGAACTCCATGCCGAACACCGGCCGGCCCTGCTTGCATTCCAGCGCCAAACGATCCTCTGCGGGCAGGAGACGGTGCTTGGGCTTCAGCGCCGCGGAAAGGCCCAGAGGGCTGGTCTCCGTCATGCCCCAGGCCTGTCGCACCTCCACCCCCTTGTGGTGAAATCGACTGATCATGATGGCTGGTACCGCCGACCCGCCGATGATCACCCGCTTGAGAGAGGTAAACTCTTTGGCGTGGCCGTCCATCCAATCCAAGAGGCCGAGCCACACGGTGGGCACGCCGGCGGTGGACGAGACGCCCTCCGCCTCGAACAATGCGTACAGGCTCGCCCCGTCGAGCCGCGCGCCGGGCAGTACCAGCTTGGCGCCCACCATGGGCACTGCAAAGGGCAGGCCCCATGCATTTACATGGAACATGGGGACGATGGGGCACACCACGTCATTGGCAGAGAGCCCCAGCGCATCCGGCGCAGTGATGGCCATAGCGTGCAGCACGCTGGAGCGGTGGGAATAGAGCACGCCCTTGGGGTCACCCGTGGTGCCCGAGGTGTAGCACAGGCCGGAGGCAGTGTTCTCGTCGAAGCTTGGCCAGTCGAAGCTGTCCTGCTCGCCGTCGATGAGGGTCTCGTAGCACTTCAGGTCTGGCAGCTTCTGCGCGAGGATGTCGGATTCAGGCATGTGCGCTGTGTCTGTCATCGCCACCACCGCCTTCAGGCCATTCAACTGGTCCGCCAGTTCCTCGATGACGGGCAGGAAGGTGAGGTCGAAGAACAGCACGCTGTCACCAGCATGCTCGATGATGTAGGCTATCTGCTCGCGGAATAGCCGTGGGTTGATGGTGTGGCACACGAAGCCGGACCCGGACACGCTGTAATACAGTTCCATGTGCCGATAGTCGTTCCACGCCAGCGTGCCGACGCGGTCTCCGGTCTCCAGACCCATGCGCGCGAGCGCACTCGCGAGCTGTCGGCTGCGCCGGGCGAGGTCCGCGTAGGTGTAGCGGTGGAGGCCGCCTTCCATCGTGGCGGATACGACTTCGGCGTCACCGTGATACGCCTCAGCATGCCTCAGTATCCCTGACACCAGCAGCGGCACGTCCATCATGGTTCCGAGCATTGTTTCCCTCCGATTATTTGGTGCTTGTGCGTGGGTTCCGGGCGTCGGTCGTCTCGGCCAGATCTTCAAAAGGCGTCGGCGTCGAGCGCCATGAGCGAGGACGCGCCGCTGGCGAGTGCGGCTTCCAGGCCGAGCGTCTGCGGCAGCATGCGCTCTACGAAGAAGCGGGCAAGGGCGGTCTTGCGCACTTCCACAGCCGTCGCCTCGTCCAGGGCCGGCACGGCGGCGGCCATGCGCACCCACATCCAGCCGAAGGAGACGAGAGCGAACAGGCGCAGATAGTCAGTGGCCGCCGCACCCAGTTCCGCTCCACCGCCACTCCCGGCGAGGCGCTGCGTCACCCGCTCCAGCCGCGCCAGGGCTTGCGCCACGGGCGCCACCAGCCCTTCACCGGCGGTTGGCAGCGCGGCGTCGAGTTCTGCGCGGATCAGGGCGAAGAAGCGTTGGGTCAGCGTGCCGCCGTCGAGGGCGAGCTTGCGTCCCACGAGGTCCATGGCCTGAACGCCATTGGTGCCTTCGTAGATCTGGGCGATGCGGGCATCGCGCACATACTGCTCCATTCCCCATTCGCGGATGTAGCCGTGCCCCCCCAGCACCTGCTGGGAGGCCACCGCGGTCTCGAAGCCGAAATCGGTGAAGGCGGCCTTTACCACCGGCGTCATGAGCGCCACGAGGAGGTCAGCCTCCTTTCGCACTGCGGCATCCGTATGGCGGTCGGCGATATCCATCTGCAGCGCCGTCCATATCGCGAGGGCGCGCGCGCCTTCGGCGAAGGCGCGCCCCGACAGCAGCATCTTGCGCACGTCGGGATGGTCGATAATTGCCACTGGGCCTGGCGTGCCGTCGCTGCCGCCGCCCTGCAGGCGCTCCTTGGCATAGGCGACGGCCTTCTGATTGGCTGCTTCGGCGATGCCGAGGCCCTGGATGCCGACGAACAGCCGTTCCGCGTTCATCATAGTGAACATGGCATTCAGTCCGCGGCCCGGCTGTCCCACCAGCCAGCCGGTAGCGCCATCATAGTTCATCAAACAGGTGGGCTGCGCATGAATGCCCATCTTGCGCTCCAGTGCACCGACGCTCATGGAATTGCGTGCACCAAGGCTGCCGTCGGCATTCACCAGGAATTTCGGGGCGAGGAACAGGCTGATGCCTTTCACGCCCTTGGGCGCGTCCGGCAGGCGGGCAAGCACCAGATGGACGATGTTGCCGCCGAAATCCTGATCGCCGGAGGAAATGAAAATCTTCGTGCCGGTGATAGCGAAGGAGCCGTCAGCGTTCGGCACGGCCCGGGTCGAAAGCAAGCCAAGGTCGGTTCCGGCGGAGGACTCCGTCAGCGCCATGGCGCCAGTCCACTCGCCGGAGATCATCTTCGGCAGGAAGGCTGCCTTCAATTCCGCTGAAGCATGATGGCCGATGGCTTCTGCCGCCCCGCGGGTGAGGCCGGGAAACAGTCCGAAGGACAGGTTGGCCGAGGACAATATCTCGTCGAGCAGAATCTGTAGCACCCGCGGCAGACCCTGGCCACCATAGGCAGGGTCGCCCGAGAGCGAGCACCAGCCAGCCTCCGCGAAAGCGAGGTAAGCGGCAGCAACGCCGCTGGGGGTGGTGACGACACCGTTTTCGAGCGTGCAGCCCTCCTCGTCACCTGGGCGGTTCAGCGGCTCCAGTACACTGGTTGCGAACTTGCCAGCCTCCTCCATAATAGTGACGGCGAGCTCTGTATTCACCTCCTCATAGCCAGGTAGGCTGGCCATGATCGCGTCGAAGCCGAACACCCGCCGCAGCAGGAAGGAGATATCCGCGACGGGAGCGGTATAAATAGTCATAGTATCATTCTCGGAAGATCAGTTTCGCAGGGGCTTGCCGGGGCGAGCACAAATCAAATCTTAAAGGTGACGGCCTGTGCCTCCTCACCCAGACCATTGACAACCCCCTTAGATCGACTAGGCAACAATTCCACCATCGTCATTTTACTCCGTCATATGTTGAATGACCTGCGGGATACGCAATGGGCGGTGCATCATTAGGGTCAACATATAGTTTTCCATGCGATGTATTCGAATATATATTCAAAAACGAAGGGTAACCCCAACGCTCGTCAGAATGGGATCGATGTCGAGCCGGGTCAGCGCGGGCGCTCCACCTAGCGAACCTGACGCGTGCGTGGAGAATGGAACATACCGAACGTCAGCGTTCAGCATCCATGATTTATTGAGTTCGTACCGAACGCCCAATTGCCCAGTCGGCGCCCAACTGTCGCGGATGTTGAAATCGCTCAATGCTCCGTCGTGCTTGTTGAAGAACAGGACACGGCCGACGCCTACTCCCACATAGGGATGAAGCTTGCCCTGGCTATTGAAATGATACTGAGCCGAAAGGATTACTGGTCCATAATGGACCTTGGCCAGTGTCCCGAGCGGTCCGATGCTGCCGGTGCCGTCGATTTCGGCAGGTGCGGGCACCCCCAAAAACACATTGGCGGCGATGTTCGGCGTAAAAAAATACCCGACGTCCAGAGTCGGCGTAGTCGCGTTTCCAATTCGCACGTTAGAGCCGGGTAGAGGTGCGCCCGCCAGAGTGATGTTCGGGGCGTTCTCATCCACAAAAACCTCGGTCGCATTCACAGTGACAGCCCATCGCTTCAGTTTCGGCGAGTCCTGCGCGGAAGCGGGCGTGGCAAGAACGGCACTCAGTAGGAACAATGCTCCGGCAAGCGGCAAAGCCGTTGGATCCGCAGGCTTACGAATGAAGGTCATGTTATTCTCCTCTCCTTGTGATGCGCCGCCACTGCAGGACGTCGTCTGTAATTTGTCGGCCAGATCAGCCGTCGGAATGCCCGTTCATCCGACCTGACTTCGCTGCCTGGCACCTAGCGATACGGTGGAGGATGATCCCTCCTCCGTGCCCGCCATGAGCCTTGTTTTCCCGAGAATGAGTTCGGCGGCCCGTTCCGCGATCATCATCGTTGGCGCGTTGGTGTTCCCGGCGACGAGGGTGGGCATGATGGAGGCATCGACGACACGAAGGCCCTCCACCCCGCGGACGCGCAACGCCGGATCGACGACGGAATGCGGATCTCTTCCCATCCGGCATGTCCCAACCGGGTGGTAGATCGTTTCGGCCCGATGGCGGATGTCCGCTATGACGTCAGCTTCGCTCTCGATTGACGATCCGGGAACCAGCTCGCGTTTCGAAAAGGTCGCTATCGACGGCGCCGACAGGATCTGACGCCCGATCCTTACCGCCCAGACCATCGTCTCGATGTCTTCGGGAGCCGAGAGATAGGCGGGATCGATCAAGGGATCGTCGAGCGGATTCCGGCTCTTTAGCCCGATCCGTCCCCGGCTCTTCGGCAACAGATCGCAGACATGCAACGTGTAGCCATAGCCGAAGGCGATCTGGCGGCCGTGGTCCTTCAGCAGAGTAGGAAGGAAGTGAAACTGCAGGTTCGGGCGACTTTGTGAGGGTGAGCTTTTGACGAATCCGCCGGATTCGGCAACGTTGCTCGTCAGAAACCCCCGCCTCTGGAACACATAGGATAATGCGCCAGCCAGCGCTCGCGGGATGAATGATGGGGCAACCCCGATCGGCGTGCGATCGCTCGCCTCGTGCATGATCGTGATGTCGAGATGATCTTGCAGGTTTTTTCCAACCGCCGGCAGATCGACGACGACCGGAATGCCGAACACCCCTAATTCTGCCGCGTCGCCGATGCCGGAAAGCATCAGCAACTGTGGTGAATTGATCGCACCGCCCGACAGAATGACCTCGCCCCTGGTGCGCAGGTCGGTGAGCTTGTCACCCGACGCATAGGTCACCCCGACAGCTTTGCGCCCTTCCAGAATGATCCGCGTTGCCCGCGCTCCGGTTACTATTCGGAGATTAGGCCGCCCTTTTGCGCCTGACAGAAAGGCTCGGGCGGAACTCCAACGCCGCCCTTTGCGTTGCGTAACCTGGTAGAAGCCGATCCCATCCTGCGTGTCGCCATTGAAATCGGCGTTGTGCGAATACTGCGCTTCTTGCCCAGCCTCCACGAATGCTTCGCTCAGCCGGTTGACGGTCCGAAGATCGCTGACATGAAGCTCGCCATAACCGCCGTGGTGCGCGTCGGATCCGAATCGCTCGTTCGCCTCCATCGCCTTGAACAACGGAAGGACATTATCGAAGGACCAGATTGGGTCGGCCGCCTCTCCCCAGGCGTCATAGTCCTCGCGATGACCACGGATATAGACCATTGCATTGATCGAGCTTGAGCCGCCGAGTGTCTTTCCACGCGGCCAGAACAGTCTCCGGTTGCCGAGGTTGGGCTGCGGCTCAGTCTCGTAGGCCCAGTTGAGCGTCTTGCTCTTGGAAAGAAGCGCGATCCCGATGGGCATGTGGATCAGCGGGCTGCGGTCCGGCGGCCCCGCTTCGAGCAGACAGACCTTTATGTCAGGGTTTGCCGACAAGCGCTCTGCTAGCAAACAACCAGCGGATCCCCCACCCACTATGATATAATCAAACATCCATGTCTCCGATCTGTAGTGCCAAGACCACTCTCTGTCTGGGCGCTCAGCCTAGAATGCGAACCGTAATATCGATCAATCGCTTCACGGCGGGCGTGTAGGGCGGAAACAGAAGCCGCAAAACAGAGAACCTGTCCCTCAACACTGCGCGTTCGTGCGAGAATGCCTTGAAGCCGTGGAAGCCATGCGCGCTTCCGATACCGCTGTTGTTGACCCCTCCGAACGGCAGATTGGGGTGCAGGTACTGGACGACGTTCTGGTTGATACAAACACCGCCGGAACTGGTCCTTTCGATGATTGATTCCCAAGCTGGGGCATGCTTGCTGAAGATATAAAGAGCGAGCGGCTTGGGGCCGGTGTTGATTGTATCGATAACGCGGCTGATATCGTCATATTCGATCACTGGCAGAATCGGCCCGAAAATTTCTTCCCGCGAAATTGCCATTTCGGGGTCGGTCCCCCCGATCAGCGTTGGCGAGAGATATTTCTGATCCGGATCGCGGACCCCGCCTTCGAGGACCAGCGCGCCACGCGAGGTTGCATCGTCTAGCAGCGCGCTGAGGCGATCGAAATGCCGAGAATTTACGATCCGCCCGTAATCCGCACCGCATTTCTGATCGCGCTCCGTCTCCCCGTATACGCCCCGGATTTCGCGGCGGAGGGCATCGACCAGGGGCTTCGCCTGATCGCGTGCGACATAGATGTGGTCGGGTGCGATGCAGGTTTGGCCATTGTTGGAGAACTTCCCCCAGACAATCTTGCGCGCTGCATCGTCGATATCGGCTGTCGAATCGACGATCGTTGGGGATTTGCCGCCGAGTTCGAGTGTCACCGAGGTCAGGTGCTTTGCGGCTGCCGCCATCACGATCTTGCCGACCTGTGGGCTACCGGTGAAGAAAATGTGGTCGAAAGGCAGGTCGAGCAGTGCCTGCGAGACCGAGGCGTCGCCCTCGCAGACGGCAACCCGATTCGCCGGGAAGGTTTCCTCCACGATCTGCCGGATGACGGCTGATGTCGCCGGCGTCAGCTCGGACGGCTTGAGCATGACCGTATTACCGGCGGCCAAGGCGGATACCAACGGTCCAAAGGTCAGATTGACCGGATAGTTCCAGGGCGCGATGATCAGACACACGCCTCTGGGTTGGTAGCGAACCTGCGCGGTCGTGCCGAACATGCCGAGCGAGCCTCGAACGCTGTGCGGCTTCGACCAGGACTTCAGGTTCCGCCGGGCGTGGGATATCTCCTGATAGACCGGGAAGAGTTCGGTCAGCCGCACCTCAGGTTCCGGCTTCCTGAAATCAGCATCTAGCGCCCTGATGATGTCGCCTTCGCGCCGCTTGATCGCATTCTTCAGCCGCGTCAGGCTATCCAGGCGTTCCTGCAGGCCGAACCGCGCTCTGTCCCGTTCGGCTGCCTCGCGTTGACAGGCAAAAAGGGACTGAACCTCCTTCATGCCGCCGCCCGAGTCGGAAATGGCGCGCGTGAATGCTTGGATATTCATGGAGTTCCCCTCAAGCTGACGCAGCGACCAGAGCCACAGCGCGGCACCCGGCGCCCATCAGAAGTCGAGACGCTCATAATCTTCTTTCGTCGCGCCGCAGTCAGGGCAGTACCAATCCGCAGGTACATCGGACCATCGGGTTCCAGGCGGCAGACCTGTCGCCGGGTCGCCGACCGCCTCGTCATAGATGTGACCGCAGGTCACGCAGTGCCATTTCGCGAACGGTTCGGCGTCTGTTGAAGCCTCGATCGCCGTCGCACTCGCGCCCTGCGCCAGCAGAGGGATGAAGTCCGCCTTGTCGCGAACGGCGCAGTCAGGGCATGCCCAATCGTCGGGAATTTGCGCCCATGTCGTGTTGGGTGCAAAGCCCTCATGTGGGTTGCCCTTGGCTTCGTCGTAGATGTAGCCGCAGTCTGGGCATTTATATTCGGTCATCGCGCTGCTTTCTTCCTGCGTTAAGCGGTGGACGAATTCCGGAGAAAAGGCGACGCCGCCTGGGGCGCCGTCGCCAGGTCTTGCATCCAGCATCGCTACTGGGAGGAACGTCCGACCTTCTGAAGGGCGATCGAGTCGAGTCAGATCGCCTGCGGTATGAACTTATGTTACGGGAAGCCGGCTACCCTGCGATGCACCGTATTTGCGGGCGATTCGCTTTCTGCGCGCCGGATCAATCTGGATCTTGTCGATATCGCCATTGGCCCATTTGACAACGCGAGGATCCATTACTGACCGGAATATCGGCGGGATCATCGCCATGAAGAACATGCCCGGATATCCCGTGGGCAGTTCCGGCAGGCCCTTGAAGTCGCGCAGCGACTGATAGCTGCGCGTCGGATGAGCATGGTGATCGGAGTGCCGCTGAAGGTGGAAGAGGATGAGATTCGACGCGATGTGATTGCTGTTCCACGAGTGACGCGGCTGAGCGCGCTCGTACCGTCCGTCCGCCATCTTCTGGCGCAGCAGTCCGTAATGCTCGATATAGTTCGCGCTGGTGAGCTGCCACCAGCCGAAGGCGACCTGAATGGGCAGGAACACCAGCAACTTCGGATTGGGACCGAGAGCCAGAACAAGCGCGGTGTAGACTGCCAAGGTAATCATTAGCGGGGGGATGATCTCATTGTCGAGGCTCCAGACACCCTTTCCGACACGTTCCAGCCGCACTTTTTCAAGATTCCACGCGCGCAGGAACGCGCCCGGAATTTCGCGGAGCGAAAATTTGTAAATGCTCTCGCCCATGCGAGAAGTGGCGGGGTCTTCGGGAGTCGCTACGTCGCGATGATGGCCCTTGTTGTGCTCGATGAAGAAGTGCCCATAGCCAACCACGGCGAGAACGATCTTGGCCATCCAGCGGTCGAAGGGTTCCTTCTTGTGCCCGAGTTCGTGGCCAGTATTCAGCGCCAGCCCGTTGACGATCCCCAGGGAGAAAGCGAGAGCCACTACCTCCCACCACGCGATCGGCTGCGTCGTGATCCACCATGCACAGCCGATCAGCGAAGCATAGTGCACCGGAACGGTAAGCCAAGTGAGAACTCGATAATAGCGGTCTGCCTCGAGGCGGGCAACTGCCGCTTCGGGAGGATTGTTCGGATCCTTGCCGAAGAGGACGTCGAAGACCGGGATTGCGCCGTACCAGACGAACAGAGTGAATGCGTAGAAGATGCTCCATCCCGTCAGGTGGACGAGATAAAGCCCGATTAGCGGTGCTGCCGGCCAAACGACCGACAATACCCAAAGATAACGCTTCCTGTCGACATAGCGATCAGGCGCGCCGTCACTCAAAATGGTTGTGCTCATGGACATTTCCTCTCGATGCGCACGCACTTCCTGCGTCTCTAACTTTGGGCAAGTCGTGCCGCTTTGTATTCTTGGCTACTTCATCTCGTGGAACAACCCAACTAAAGTGGGGTTTTATCCCTATCCGAATTTTCTATCGAATGAGCCTGAAGATCAGAATGATCGCCCTGCCGGTCAAACCACAGCGTTTCAGGAGAGAGCATCTATGGGCCGAGCGGATGAACATGTCGTGATTCTGGGGGCGGGCCACGCGGGCGGAACGGCGGCAGCCATCCTTCGCCAGCTTGGATTCGAGGGGCTGATAACGCTCGTTGGTGAAGAATCCCTCCTTCCCTACCATCGTCCGCCGCTTTCCAAGGCTTCGCTCCGGGCCGAACCGGGTAAAGCTCCGACACTCCTGAAACCGGCCGGGTTCTACGAAGCATCCCAGATCGGCCTGCGCCTGGGTATTCGGGCGGACAAGCTGGAACGCCAATCCAGGACGGTGACACTCTCGACCGGCGAGGTTCTGCAATATGACTATCTCATCATCGCGACGGGCGCTCGCCCGATCAAGCTGCAGGTAGAGGGGTCGGACCTAGACGGGGTTATGGAATTGAGAACGGCGGGCGACGCGGAACGACTCAAAAACGCCCTGCGAGCCGGCCGGCGCCTTGCCATAGTCGGCGGCGGCTACATCGGCCTGGAGGTGGCCGCGTCCGCACGAGCGCTTGAAGCGGAAGTAACGGTGATTGAGCGCGACCTGCGGCTGCTCGCCCGCGTAGCCTGCCCAGAACTTTCCACCTTCTTTCACGAATACCATGCGAAACAGGGCGTCCACTTCGAACTGGGTGTCACCGTGTCGGGGTTCGAAGGTCATGATGGGCGTGTAAGCGGTGTGCGTCTCGACGATGGTCGAACGATCGCGTGCGATGCCGTCCTCGTCGGCGTCGGCGCCGTTCCCAATGATGAAATCGCGCGGGATGCCGGGCTGAATACAGGCGCCGGCATTTTCGTCGATCTTGAAGCGCGCACATCCGATCCCGCCATCTTCGCCATCGGCGACGTCGCCCGTCGCCCCATCCCCCACTACGCCCACGTCGCTCGTCTCGAGAGCGTGCCCAATGCACTCGAACAAGCCAGACAGGCCGCCAACGCCATTGTCGGCGGCCCCTCGTCGACCCACGAAGTCCCCTGGCAGTGGTCCGACCAATATGACATGAAACTGCAGATCGCCGGCCAGGCGACCGATGTCGACAATGTCCTTCTGCGAGGCACCCCGTGTGCCGCAGGCTTTGCGATTTTCCATTTGAAGGGCGATCGGATCCAGTGCGTCGAAGCGATCAATTCGCCACAGGATTTCCTGGTTGGTAAGCAATTCATCAGCGCGCGCACGAATATCGACCCTAGCAAGCTGAGCAATCCCGCCATCCCTTTGAAGGAGGCCGTCATCTGACCCGCCTTGCACATCGCCGGCGGAGGCGTTGCGGGGGAATGGTCACCAGCGTTCCGGCTGGGTTTGGCAGGAATGACAATCTCTGTAATATAGGAGTTCGGTTGTGCCGCTGAGAGCCGACGGAAAAGGCAGGCTAGAGCAGGAGAGGAAGTTCGACGATCATGGATGGTGTCAATGAACGGGTAGCGAGGCTCGCGTCTGGATGCCTTCCGCGCCCGCGCCTGTTCATGGCTGATGAAGCTAGACGCCGCCACCTCCTTCGCGCGCCTTCTGGCTATGGAAAGAGTGTCGCGATGGCCCAGTTCTGGGCCAATCGCCGTCAAGGCGGGGCCTATGTGGCCTGGACGTCCGCCAAGGAATGCGATTATAATCCCCGTCTGCTCGCAGAGCGCATCCATGCGCAGATAGTCGCAGCATACCGCGCCACCGGGAATGACCCTCCACCGCTTCCGGGCGCCGTTCCTCAGACGCTCCACGCTCTCGCCGCCTGGTTGCAGGAACTCATTGATCAAACGAAATCGATTATTCTCCTCTGTTTTGACGACATCGGGTTTCATCCGGATTTGACGGACGAGATCGAGGACTTCATGCTGACTGCGCCGGCTGACGTCGAGATCGTGGCAGCAACGACTGCGGGCATCGGCTTTGCGCGCATCGCCGCCCGGCGACAGCTCCGGGAAGTCGGGACGGATGCGCTCGCCTTCTCGCTTGTCGAAGCGAATGCAGTCGCGCGTGGCGAGCCCGGAATTCTCATCTCGGAACCGGACATCCATTTGCTCTGGAAACGAACACTAGGCTGGGCGGAACCACTATGCCTTTTGTTACAGGCCGCTTCAACGAATCATGCAACTGCGGGACGTCTGGTCGTCGATCGTGTTACCGGTCGCGATAGCGATCTGGATCGATATTTTCGCAGCGCCATACTCGCCAGTCTCCCGAGTGATGTGCGGGAGTTCTGCATCCGCGCCTCGATCCTTGGGGTGATCTCCGCCGACTACTTCAACCATGTTTTCAACAGGGGCGATGGGGCCTACTTCATCGAAAAGCTCTCCGCCGAACGCATGCTGCTTACCCCACAGGACCGAACACAGTTATGTTATGAATTTCACCCGCTGCTCCGCGAATTTCTCGAGCACAGGTTTGCGGTAGAGCTTCACGGCCTGAAATCGGAACTGTTCGCCCGGGCTGCTCAATGGCAGCGGGCAAGCGGTCATAGTCGCGAAAGTATCAGCCTCTATCTGCGAGCGGGCGATTTGGACGCTGCGGCCGAGGTCGCGTCAACGAGCATGATAGACATCGCGTTGCGCCAAGGCGAGGTGGATCAGATCCAGTTATGGCGGCGCAGCTTCTCCGAGGCTGTCTCTGACCCAACGATCATTGTCGGATCGGCCTGGGCGCAGATTTTCAGTCACGACCAGAAACAGGCGGCCGCGCTGCTGACGGAACTTCGCGCCCTCAGCGCCGGCCTTTCCGACGAAACGGCCCGGCGGCGGACGAAGTGGTGGTGCGATCTCGTCGCCGCGATCGGCGAAGCAACCGCGGACAATCTTGCCGAAAGCAGACGGCAATGCGAGTTATGGATAAAGTTGAATGGTGATGCTGATCTCGTCTCCAGGGGGGCAATCCTCACATGCCTGTGTTTTATTGCGGCCAGCGAACGGCGGTTTGACGACCTGGAAAAATTGAGTATTGAAGCATCCGCCGTCAACATCGTCGCCGACCATCGGTATGCGCTCGGCTGGCTTCACAGCGCGATAATCTACAGCGACATTTCGCGGGGCAATATGCAAGGCGCCGCCGAGCGCCTTAGATGTGCGCGAAACGACAACATAGCCCAGATCAATGCCACACCGTTCTCTGCCAATCTCCTGGAAATACTGGAGCTTGAACTACGATACGAGACGAACCAACTTGACGGTATCGCTTCGCGGGTTGATAATATTCTGGATTTCGTACGTCAACACGGCGTGGTCGATTTCCTCTTTTCGGCCTTTCGTACTGCGGCAGCCATCGCCAATCGCGAAGGCGACCGGAGAGTCGCCAGCGAACTCCTTTGGGAAGCGCGCCTGATCGCAAGGGAATGCACCTTCCCGCGTCTTGATGTGCTCGCGCGTCTTGCCCTGGCCAATCTACTGGTCCTGGATGGCCCCGACGAGGCCATTGCGATCTTGCCGGCGCAAAGCGAGCCTGTTTTTCAGACATCACACGGCCCATGTTTACGCGCCATGAGGTCGCTCGCGGAAGCTCGTATCGCAGCGCGAAAAGGGAAGCATCATCTGTCGAGCCGGTTAGCGAGCGCCACGTTGGATCACGCGCGTCGCAGCCAATCGAACAGGCTGGAAATTTCAGCTCTGATGTGCCTCGCAGGCGCCAATGCGGCAACAGAAAGGTTGGCGGTTGCCGAGCAACGCGTAGCGGATGCCATCGATATCGCCGCACGAAAGGGATGTTTTCGAACGTTGCTTGACGAGCGTCAATATCTGGAATTTTTAGGACCAAGCTCGATACCGCTGCTCGATCTCCTGCCAGGCGATCAGGATTTTGGCAGCCACCGCATCGAGTTAAATGATTATCCTGCCTTCACATCAAAAGAAATCAAAAATGCTGTCCTTACGAGAAAGGAATTGGCAATTCTCCAGAAGATCAAAGAAGGTCTTTCAAATCGCGAGATCGCCCTAAAACACAGAATTAGCGAAGACACAGTTAAATGGCATGTCCACAACATATTTTCCAAGTTTGGAGTTAAAAATCGCGTCCAGGCGATATTATTAGCAGATAGTATGAAACTTTTTCACAAATGAACATTTCTATTCAACGCTCGCCAATTGGCTGACGGATGATTCAATCGCTCCGTATCATGGTATCGAATGATGCGGTGTCAACACCGGGATAAAAACGGGCCAGGCACCGGTTTAAAATGGGGCCAGTTGGTTTGAATAAAAAGCCCCAGGGTTGAGGCTGGACAGCATCGGCAGCGGGGAAGCGGCTGTAGCGGAGCG
>Ga0310345_10001283_pt1 | contig 28756 bp, 21 predicted proteins | sample HC15DNA20500_MG_FD_204667 | JGI IMG/M metagenome (GOLD analysis project Ga0310345, IMG submission 204667) | Marine microbial communities from station ALOHA, North Pacific Subtropical Gyre - HC15-DNA-20-500_MG | ecosystem: Environmental > Aquatic > Marine > Oceanic | place: Pacific Ocean: North... | reverse complement strand
TCAAAAAGCATTATCTAAGAAAATTGATAATGTTATATGGTCTCCAAAAATCAGAACTTTTGAAGAATTTGTACAAAAATTTAGTGGTATAAAAATTAGTAATGATGTTTCAGATAATATTGTTATAAATCATATTCTATTTGAAATAATAAATAAATACCAAGATAAAAATTTGAATTTAACATTTGAAAAATTTTATTATTGGGGTCAGATGTTGATAAATGATTTTGAGGATATAGATCAGAGCCTTCAAAAAGAAGAAAAAATTTTTAAATTAGTTAAGGATCAGAAAGAAATAGAAGAAACTTTTAATTTTTTAGATAAAGAAAATTTTGAATCGATTAAATCTTTCTGGACCAAGTTCTTTCCAAATATGAGTGTCAATCAAAAAAACTTTCATAAAACATGGAAAATTTTGTTGAAGGTATATAGGGAGCTTTATGAAAGACTTAAAAAGAAAAAGTTAGCATATAAGGGATTAGTATATAAGGATTTAGTTAATAATATAAATAAAAAAATAACACATGAAAAAGGATCAAACTATTTATTTGTTGGGTTCAGTGTCCTATCAAACGCAGAAAAAGAAATAATAAAATATTTTATAGATAGATATTCGGCAATGGCTTTTTGGGACTTCGATCAATATTATTATGATGATTATAAACAGGAGGCTGGAGAATCCTTTAGACAGTTTAGAAATGATGAAATATTAAATTCTACATTCCCAAAAAGTGTACCCAACAATTTTGAAGAAATAACTAAAGAGTTCCAATGTATAGGTGCTCCATCTCAAGTAGGACAAACTAAAATTCTTGGTAACCTACTTAATGAATTAAAAACTAATAAAGATTTTGATGAAGATAAGGTTCTTGTTCTTTTACCTAATGAGAGCATGTTATTTCCTGTATTAAACTCTATTCCTGATTCTGTAAAAAAAATCAATGTATCTATGGGATTCCCCCTTTCAGAAACCCCTTTATATGATCTTATCCATATAATACTTAGAGTGAAAAAAAATGCAAAAAAATCCAACTATCAAAATTCAAGTTATTATAAGGATATTATTGAGCTAATTTCTCATCCTTATATTTATCAGTATGATAAAGACTTTAGTGATATGTTTATTGAGGAACTAAATAATAAAAAGCTTATATATATTAGTCATGACTATTTATCATCAAAGTCTACTTTATTTAACGAAATATTTAAAGGGGATGATTCCATACTTGAGAAGCTAACTCATATTATTGAAGTTATTTATGAAAGAGTAGAAAATTTTGGAAATTTAGATAAAGAATACTTTGTATATTTCCATAATCTATTTGATAGGCTTATCGAAATAAACCTTAAAATAGATTCTATAGATATTTTTTCAAAACTACTCTCCCAAATAGCAAAATTGACAAAGATTCCATTTTCTGGAGAGCCGTTAAGTGGTTTACAGATAATGGGTGTATATGAATCAAGAAATTTAGATTTTGATCAAGTATTTATCCTAAGTATGAATGAAGGGGAATTTCCAAAAAAATCTATTTCTGGATCTTTCATTCCTTTTAATATTAAAAAAGCTTTTGGGTTACCAACTGATGAAACGGTAGATTCTATATTTAGTTATCTATTCTATAGAGTAGTTCAAAGAGCAAAAAAAGTAACTTTTATATATAAAAATAAGTCTGATTTTAGTTCAACTGGAGAGTTAAGTAGATATGTCAAGCAATTAGAATTGGAATCAAAATATTCTATTAAAAAAACCTTTCTTTCAAATAACATTGCCGTCAATGCTGAAAATAAAATTTCAATTTCAAAATCAAATAAAATAATAGATACTCTAAAAACAAGATTTAGTGAGAAGGGGTATTTTTCTCCTAGTGCAATAAAAGATTATATAAGTTGTAATCTTAAATTTTACTATAAATATCTTGCAAATATTGAAGAACTCAAACCGTATGTTGATCAGATTAATAAAATGGAGTTTGGAAAGTTATCTCATAAAGCTCTTCAACTGTTATATAGTGATATTATTAAAAATAAACCTAATGGAATAATTGAAAAAAATGATTTTTTCAAAATTAAAAGCAGTATTAAAGGTTCAGTTTTATCTGCTTTTAAAAACTATTTCAAATTAAAATCAAAAAATGAATTATTGGTTGAGGGACAAAATGTAATATTGTTTGAAATAATACAAGACTATATCTCTAAGATTGTTTCTATTGATGAGAAGAATGCCCCTTTTGAGATAATTGATTTAGAAGGAGACAATAAAGATGGGTATACAAAACAGATAATGATAAATAGTGATTTCTGTGTTAATATTTCGGGATTTATAGATAGAATTGATAGAAAAGATGGAATAGTCAGAATATTAGATTATAAAACAGGTGGAGATAAAAAGAAAGTTAGAAGTGTAGAGGCTTTATTTTCAGAAGATCGACGTCAGAGGAATGATGCTGCATTCCAACTTTTCTTTTACTCACTTCTTTATTCAAGTGCAAAGGGCAATAATGAAACTATAGAACCAGGAATAATTAATATTAGAGAAATGAATAGTGATAATTTCGATTCGAGATTATTTTTTAATGGAAATAAAAAAATTAATGATGTAAGAAATAGTCTTGATGAATTTGAAGAGTTTTTGAAAGAAACTATTGAAAAAATTTTTAATAAAGAGATCCCTTTTAAACAAACAAAAGATTTAGATACCTGCAAGTTTTGTTGTTATAAAAATATATGCAATAAGCCTTTAAATTAAGAAATTAAAGAATCTATTTTTTCAGTTAAGGAGGATTTTGGAACTGCTCCAACTTGTTTATCAACTACTTCTCCTTTTTGAAATAATAGTAATGTTGGAATAGATCGAACTCCAAATTTTATTGAAGTTTCTTGGTTGTTATCAACATCAAGTTTCCCAATAACAGCTTTTCCTTCATATTCCTCTGCTAATTCTTCAATCATTGGTGCAATCATTTTACATGGACCACACCATTGAGCAGTAAAGTCAACTAGGACAGGTTTATCTTGGTTTACTATTTCATCAAAATTTGTATCTGTTATTTCTAAAGCTTTTCCCATTATTTTTATTTATTTAATTCTTAAAAAATTTATCAAATATAGAATTTTTGATTGATACTCATTTACTTTATTTAATGATTTTATAATTAATATAAGGCAAATTTTCTAGAGTATTAATTAATTCATTTGTTAGATCAATATTTTTTTCTCTTGCTAAGAGTTCTAAACTAAATGCTTCACCATTATTTTCAGAATTTATAGTGAATTTCAGTCTACAATTTCCTTTTGTGTTTTTATTAAAAATCTGATCTATTTCTTGAACAAAATTTTTATTTATGTCATCAGAATGTACGGAAATGTTTAATTCTTTAACTAATTTTTCTCTTAATTCTGATAGTAGTTTTACTCCTGTTACTTTGAATTCAGTATTATTAGGATCATTCCATCTTGGTTGAATCCTTCCAGAAATATGTAACATGTATTCTTCTTCAAAATAATTTTTCCATTTAATATAGTCGTCACTAAAAAAATAAAAATTATAAGAGTCTTCATAATCTTCTAATTTAATTATCCCATATGGATTTCCATTTTTTGAAATTCTATGTTCCACATTACTTACTAGACCTCCAATTTTTATATTTCTATTATCTTTTATTTCATTATCCTTTATTTCACGAAGATTTGAATTACAAAAGTTTTCTAATTCAAACTTATGTTTATCTAGCGGATGCCCTGAGACATAAAGGCCAAGAATTTCTTTTTCAATTTTTTGTTTCTCTCTTTTACTATAAGGTTCTATTTCTGGAATACTTGGTAGAGGAATATCTGTTCCATTATTACCTCCAAATAGTGAAGTTTGTTGACTTTCTTTCTCTTTTTGTACTTTTCCTGCATATTTTATTGCCATTTCGATAAGAGAGGGTTCTCCATTATTTGAATGGATGTATTGTTTTCGATTTATATTTTGAAAACAATCAAATGCTCCAGCTTGTGACAGAGCTTCATATGTTTTTTTATTTACAGACCTTGAATTTGTTCTAGTGGAAAAATCAAAAATATCTTTAAAATCACCGTTTTTATTTCTTTCTTCTAAAATAGAAGTTACTGCTGATTCTCCAGTCCCTTTAACTGCTCCAATTCCAAATAATATTTCACCGGATTTATTGCAAATAAAATTCATTCCTGATTGATTTATATCTGGACCAAGAACTTTAATTTTTGCTTTTCTACACTCATCCATAAAATAGGATATCTTATCTATGTTATTTTGATTATGAGTGAGTACAGCAGCCATGTATTCAGAAATATAATTGGCTTTCATGTATGTTGTTTTGTAAGCTATGGAAGAATAACACGTACTATGTGATTTATTGAAAGCATATGCAGCGAAAGCTTGCCAATCTTGCCATATTTTTTCTAGTACATCACTTTTTATTTTGTTTTTTTTACCTCCCTTAAAAAATTTAGGTTTTAATTTTTCCAAAAGTTTTGAATCTTTTTTACCCATTGCTTTTCTAAGTTGATCTGCTTCTCCTTTGGAAAAATTTGCAATTTTTTGCGAAATTAACATTACTTGCTCTTGATATACAGTTATCCCAAAAGTTTCACCTAGATATTCTTCCATTTCAGGAAGATCATATTCAATTTTTTCTTTTCCATGTTTTCTGGCTATATAATTAGGGATGTACTCCATAGGACCTGGTCTATAAAGTGCGTTCATTGCTATGAGATCTTCAAATCTATCAGGTTTTAATGCTTTAAGATGTTTTTGCATTCCTAATGATTCAAATTGAAATGTTGCGTTCGTATAACCCTTTTGGTACATTTCAAATGTTTTTTTATCGTTAAGAGGTATCTCATCTAGATCTATTTCTATATTATGATTATTTTTTACATTTTTAACAGCTGTATTAAGAATTGATAGGGTTTTTAAACCTAAAAAATCCATTTTTAACATTCCAGCAGATTCTATTACACTATTGTCAAATTGCGTAATCAATAATTCAGAATCTTTTGATTTTGATAGAGGTATGTATTCGATTAATTTTTCTGGAGTGATTATTATCCCACATGCATGTGTTCCTACGTTTCTTAAAGACCCTTCAATAACTTCAGCTTGATTTAACACTTCAGATTCTAGAGTATTTTTTTGTCTTATATCAGATAAATCAGGAACTTCTTTAAATGCATCTATTAAACTTACACTTGGTCTTTCAGGAACTAATTTTGCCAGTTTATCAGTTTCGCCTAAAGATAGTTCGAGGACTCTTCCAGAATCCCTTATTGAAGATTTTGCAGCCATACTTCCATAGGTTATAATTTGAGCTACATTTTCATAACCATATTCAGTAACTACGTAATCTATAATCTTATCTCTTCCTACATCATCAAAATCAATATCAATATCAGGTAATGATATTCTATCAGGATTCAAAAATCTTTCAAATAGAAGATTATACTTTATGGGATCAATATTTGTGATTCCTATACAATATGCAACTACAGAACCTGCTGCAGAACCTCTTCCCGGACCAACAGTTACCCCTAGTTCTTTAGCCTTGTTTGTAATGTCTTGAACAATAAGAAAATATCCTGGATAACCAGTTTTTTTTATTGTTTCAAGCTCAAATTGTATTCTGTCTTCAAGCTTCTTATCTATTTTTAAATATCTTTTTTTTGCACCTTTTATAGTTAATTTCTTTAGATACGCACTTTCTCCTGCCTCTTTATTTTTGGAATCATAAAATTCTTCCGGTATTTTAAATTTAGGTAGAACAACTTCTCTTTTCAGATCGTAGAGTTCAATTTTTTCAATAATATCCTGAATATTAGTTATTGATTCAGGAACATCTTCAAATAAAACTTTCATTTCTTCTTGAGATTTAAAGTAAAATTCGTTATTTGGATATCCAAATCTTTTTCCTCTACCTTTTCCTATTTCAGTAGATTTATATTCACCCTGTTTTATACATAAGAGTATATCGTGTGCAATAGAGTCTTTTTTGTTTAGATAATAAACATCATTGCTAGCTATAAGTTTAACATTATATTTTTTCGAAAATTTAATTAAAATATCGTTTACATGATTTTCTTCATCAAGATCATGTCTCATTAGCTCTAAATAAAAGTCTTCTTTAAACACATCAAGCCACCATTTTAATTCTTCCTCTGCTTGATCTTCTCCAAAGTTTAAAATTAAATTAGGAATAATACTATTGAGTCCGCCGGAAAGTGCTATTAAATTTTTTCTGTATTCTTTTATTAACTTTTTATCTACCCTAGGGAAAAGACCATATAGTCCTTCTGTATATCCTAATGATGATAATTTACACAAATTTTTATACCCTTTCTTATTCTTTGCAAGTAGCACTTGATTTGTTCTTTTATCCGGATTATCTCTAGTAAATTTTGTTTTTTTTCTTTCTTCTGAAACAAAAAGTTCACATCCTATTATTGGTTTTATTGCTTTTGCATTAGCTTCTTCTGAAAATTTTAATGCACCAAACATATTTCCTAAATCAGTTAGTGCGACTGCAGGCATTTTATCCATAAGCGCTTTTTCTACAATTTTTTTAATGCTAGACGTTGCTTGGAGAATTGAATATTGAGAATGGTTATGAAGATGAATGAAAGGTTCTTTTATTAGGTTATTAGATACTTTTTTTGATACTTTTATAACTTTTTGCCTTTTATTGGAAAAATTTGAAACTTTTGATTCAATACCAACATAGTTTATTTTTTCTGCATTTGAATCTCCTGTTTTAAAGATATTTTTTTTGATCAGTTCAAAAAAACATTTAGCAGTAGCATTTACATCAGCGGATGCATCATGTGCGTCAGAAAAACCAGCATTAAAAAGTATTTGATGAAGTTCAATAAGTTTTGGCATTTTAAATTTTCCATTCAAACCTCCTTCTAATTGACAAAATTCTCTAGATATTAGCCCTGTATCAATGCTCTCTTTTTCTGAAAGGTTTGTTTCAATATTACATCTTAAAAATTCAGCACCTAATATTTTAATATCAAAATTAATGTTATGAGCAATAATGTATTTGTAAACCTTTAGATCTTTATTAATTTTATTTAAAATAGTTTCCAACTTTTCCCCTTCTTTGATTGCTTTTTCTGTAGAAATTCCATGAATTTGTTCTGAATTATATGGAATTGTAAAGTTTTCTGGTTTAATGATATGAACTTGAGAAGAAATTAAGCCTCCATTTTTATTGTTTACTTGCCATGCAATTTGCACCATCCTTGGCCAATTGTCAAAATCAGAAATAGGAGCAGAGTAGTTTTTTGGTAATCCTGTAGTTTCTGTATCAAATGTTAGGTACATTCAGAAATGATTAATTATTCTTAAAGATTCATTAAAAATAGTTAATCTATTTTCTATTTTTTATTGGTATGCAAATAATTTTTTTGGTTTCGAAAAAAGTTTCAGAAAAATAATTTTTTAGTCTATAAATAGAATGTTTTTTTCTAAGCAATTCTAATTCCTTATCAATATTTCCTCCTTTAAAACATATGAATCCATTGTTATTTTTTTTTATAATATTTTTTTCTCCCCATTTACATATCTTTTTTAGATCACCCACGCCTCTACAAACAATGAAGTTCACTTTTTGAAACTCGTTCTCAATTCTTTCATTTATTGCAATTACATTGGGAAGTTTAATTTCCTTTATTATCTCATTTAATATTTTTATTTTTTTTGTTTTAGAATCTATTAAATAAAATGTATTTTTTGGATAAACAATAGCCAAAGGAATACCAGGAAAGCCTCCACCTGTTCCCAAATCCATTATTTTTGTATTACTTTCATTGATAATTGATAATTTTTTTACACTTAAAGAATGTAGAATATGTCTAGTATAGAAATTATTTATGTCTTTTCTTGAGATTAGGTTTACCTTCTGATTCCAATAATTGTATATATATTTTAATTCTAAAATTATTTTTTTTTGATGGTCATTAAGATTATTGAAATATTTGAAAATTAACTTTGAAGAATCCAATTTAAATTAAATTTGAGATTTTTGATCCTTCATAATTTCACGTAATAAATTTCTTGCTCTAAATAATTGAGCTTTAATCGTACCTAAAGGAGCATTAGTGGTTTCTGAAATTTCTTTATATGATAGTTCCTTGAAATATCTTAGTTTGATCAATTTTTGATATTTACTCGGAAGTTTATCAACAAATTTTCTTATTAGTAATATTTTTTCTTTTTTTATGGTTATTTGGTTAGGGTTTAAGTTTGAGTCTTTTATATCAATTTCTATATTTTTTCCTCCTTCATCTTTTATTGATGTGTGAATACTTGTAGTAACTAATCTTTTTTTTCTAATAAAGTCTATGGTATTATTAGTTGCTATTCTAAAAAGCCATGTAGAAAAGGTAAAATCTTTTTTGAATTTATCCAGATTTTTAAATGCTTTCGAAAATGCTTCCATAGTTAAATCTTCAGCATCATCTGGATTTCTTATCATTTTTAAAATAGTATAGTAAACTGAGTTCCTATAATTTTTCATGATTTCTGAATAAGCATTTTGATCATTTTCTTTTGTAGCTAAATCTATTAACTTAAAATCAATAAGAGCTTTTTTAGAAAATTTTTTTTTTAATTCCATTTAAGACTATAATATTGAACAATATTTAATAATCAACTGATGTTTTTCAATTTATTACATCAATCAAGCAAATCTAATGCTAGAGTAGGACAAATTAAAACAACTCGTGGTCTGATTAATACTCCTATATTTATGCCTGTCGGTACAATAGGCTCTGTAAAAGGAATTCATCAAAGAGAATTAGAAGAAGATATTGGTGCTGAAATAATACTTTCTAATACCTATCATCTTTATTTAAGACCCGGCATTGAAACTATTAAATCTATAAAAGGAATTCATAATTTTATTAGTTGGAATAAACCAATTTTAACTGATTCGGGTGGATATCAAATCTATTCATTATCTTCTAATAGAAAGATATCAAATAAAGGAGTGAAATTTAAATCACACTTAGATGGTTCTACTCATGAATTTACTCCTGAATATATTGTTGATATACAACATAATATTGGTTCTGATATAGCTATGGTTCTAGATGAATGTTTACCCTATCCTTGTACTTATTCTTATGCAAAAGAATCTTTAGATTTAACACATTCATGGTTGGATAGGTCAATAATTAGAAACAAAAAATATAAGGACTCATATAATCATCAACAGTTTCTTTTTCCAATAGTACAAGGATCTGTTTTTGATGATTTAAGAAAAAAATCTGCTGAATATATAGCAAACTGTGATTTGCCTGGAAATGCAATAGGTGGTTTATCAGTAGGAGAGTCTAGTGAACAAATGTATCATCATACTGATTTAGTTTGTCAGATCCTTCCAAAAAGTAAACCCCGTTATCTTATGGGTGTGGGTACACCGGAAAACATTCTTGAATCTATATCGTTGGGATGTGATATGTTTGATTGTGTAATGCCTACCAGAAATGGTAGAAATGGTATGTTATTTACTTCAAATGGGGTTATTAATATAAAGAATGAAAAATGGAAAAACGATTTCTCTCTAATTGACAATAAATTAGATGGTTATGTAAATAAGAATTATTCTAAAGCATATTTAAGGCATTTAATTATAAACAAAGAAATATTAGGAGCCCAAATCGCAAGTATTCATAATTTGAATTTTTATTTTTGGTTAGTGGGCGAATCAAGAAAAAGAATTATAGCTGGTACTTTTTCTTCCTGGAAAAATAAAATGGTCAAAAAAGTAACTCAACGTCTATAACATTGAAAATAATAGATTGGTACATATTAAAGAAGTTTTTGTTTACATTTTTTTATGTTGTAATTCTTTTATTATTTGTGGTTTTAGTTATTGATTATGCTGAAAAAAATGATAAGTATATTAAGCATGATTTAAGCTACAATCAAATTATTAATTACTATTATAGTTTTATTCCTTTTGTAGCAAGTTTAATTACTCCTATCACTGCATTTGTAGCTACTGTATATGTTACTGCAAATCTTGCAATCAGAACTGAAATTATTGCATTACTTTCTGCTGGAGTAAGCTTGAGAAGAATCATGCTTCCTTTCTTATATGGAGGTTTTTCCATAGCTATAATGAGTTTTGCATTAAATGGATGGGTTTTACCTAAAGCCAATAAATCTCGTGTTAATTTTGAGATTTCATATATTAAGAGTCCATATTATTTCTCAGATAAAAATGTTCATTTTAAAGTCAATGATAATACTTATTTCTATTTAGAAAGATACGATAATCACTTGGAAGTCGGCTATAACGTGTCCCTGGAAAGATTTGATAAAAATAGACTTAAAGAAAAACTGGTGGCAAGGCAAATAGTTTGGAATAAGGATGATAAAACTTGGCTTTTAAAAGCATGGCAATTAAGAACTCTCAATTCTGACGGTGGAGAAACAATAAAAAAAGGTTTTGAATTAGATACAGCTTTATTAGTAAATCCAGAAGACTTTGACAATAATTACAAGCTACATGAAACTTTAAATTTGAAGGAGTTAAATGATTATATTCGACTTCAAGAAATGAGGGGTGCTGATGATGTTATAATTTATAAAATAGAAAAATATATTAGATATACTCAGCCATTTACTATAATTATATTAATATTAATTGGAGTGATTGTTTCTTCGCGAAAATCAAGACAAGGGACTGGAATTTTAATTACATTAGGTTTTTTATTTGCTTTTAGCTTTATTATCTTCTTTGTAATGGCCAGAGCTTTTGCTGAAAATGGATCATTTGACCCTTTATTAGCAGTTTGGGTTCCCAATATAATTTTTATTATTATAGGTATGATAATGTATAAATATTTACCGAAGTAAATTAGTAGTATCTAATGAGGATTTTATTATTGAAAATTTCAATAACGCCTTCGGCATTTGCTGGTCTAAGTAATGTTTCTAAAGATGAAGTTTCCTGATATCTAATCATCAATCCTATATCAATAATATTTGACAATTCTTTTATTGCATCTTCTTTTGTCAATTTCTTATTTTTAATTTTATTTTTATAAAATTTAGGATTGATTATTTTTTTTAGTGCAAAATAAATTGGTTGTTTTTCTATTTGAATTATAGATGTGTTTCTTGTGGCTGAAGGTGGATCAATCCATTTGTAAGCCAAGTCCAATAGTTTTATCTTTCTAGATACTTCACTTCCAAGGAAATGTTGTGGTATGTAGGTTTCTTCTTCAAGTACAGTTTCATCGAGAGCAGAAGAAGAAAAATCAAATTCAATTTTATCTTGTGAGAAAATGTTCAAAGAAATAAAAAGAAAAAATATTAAAAGATTTAACTTATTCTTCATCAAAGTATCGGGGTAAATAATTATTCAGATAAATATTCTTATAAATTATTAAATATTAGCTCAACATCAATCAATAAATTTCGATAAAAATATAATTTCAAAAAAATTCTTTGATTACATGTACTATTTCAAATTATTAAAATCACACAAATTTATATTTTTTTTTAAAAAATAGCTTCTTATATACCATTATAATATAGTAATAGTTAAAATATTATTATTTTTTTTAAATAATTTTGATTTTATATCAATTATTGTAGTAATCATATATCTTATATATATCATAGTTATAAATATTATAATTTAATTGAATTAATAGCTAGAAGATTTTCTTCTGTTATATAATTAAGTAATGCACCACCACCAGTAGACACAAAAGACATTGATTTAATTAACTTTTGATTGTTTAATGCTGCTATTGAGTCACCTCCTCCTACCAAACTATATGCTCCTTTTTTTGTTGAACTAGCAATTGCTTTTGCAATACTGTTTGTTCCTTTCGAAAACTGTTCCATTTCATAAAACCCTAGAGGTCCGTTCCAAAGAATTTTTTTTGATTTTTTTATTATATCATTAAATTTATTAATAGAATCAGGTCCGATATCAAGGTTAATCCATTTATCTTTTATTTGATAGGAATCATAAATTACTATTTTGGAATTTTTTTCAATGGCTTTTGATGCTAGGCAATCTACAGGTAATGAAATGTTTACATCTATTTTCATACTTCTTTTGATTAAATTTTTAGCAATATTAATTTGATCTGTTTCAAAAATTGAATTTCCTATATTTCCTCCCATTGCTTTAATAAATGTATTGCTCATTGCACCACCAATAATTATGTTATCAACATGTTTCATGAGTTTTTCAATAAGCTTTATTTTATCTGATACTTTAGAACCTCCTAATATTGCTGTAAAAGGTCTCAAATGACTTTTTAAAATTTTGTTAATATTTTCAAGTTCTATTTTTATTAAATTTCCTATACATTTTTGTTTAAAAAATTTTGTAATTGTACTAGTAGAAGCATGATTTCTGTGCGCTGTTCCAAATGCATCATTTACATAGACATCTCCTAATTTAGATAGCACTTTTGCAAATTCTAAATCCCCGGATTGCTCTTCTTTATGAAATCTTAAATTTTCTAAAAGTATAATATCCCCAGGTTTAGATTTAATACATGTATTTAGTGTTTTAGTACTAGTACAATCACTACAAAAAATAATTTTTTTCCCAACGAGATTTTCTAGTGAATTTATTATATTCTGTAAAGAAAATTTTAACTTTCTTTTTCCTTCAGGTCTTCCCATATGACTCATTAAAACACACGATCCTCCATCATCAATTATCTTTTTTATAGTGTGTAAAGAAGATTTTATTCTAGTACTATCTGTTACTTGTAAATTAGAATCTAAAGGAACATTAAAGTCAACCCTTATTAAAGCTCTTTTATTTTTGAAATTTATATTTTCAATTGATTGGATTTTCATTTTTTTCTGATGCTTTTATTATTCGATCATTTATACTTCTTCCAATTCCTTTATTTGGAATAAGTGAAGTTAAAATTAAATCAATATTCATGTTATCAAGAATATGTAAAGAATTATAGAAGTTTTTTGAAGCCTCATTTAAATCTTTCTTTTTAGAAAGAATAATTTGATTTTTTTTATCTAAGTTATCAAAATACTTATTATATGATAAAATACCTATTTTTTTATTTTCATATTTTTTAATCATATCTTCAATTTTTCCTATAATCATTTTTTTTGAAGGTGAATAATGATTCTCTAGCATTCCGGAAGTTTTAGGTAGAACTGGATCTTTCTTTATTATTTCAACTTTTCCGATAATTTTTTCTAATTCCTCTATACTTATTCCACCTACTCTATAGACTACTGATTTATTATTTTCAAATCCAATTATTGTTGATTCTATTCCTATACTGCAATTTCCCCCATCAAGAATATATGCAATGTCAGAACTAAATTTTTTTGTAATATGAGTTGGAGAAGTTGGGGAAATATATCCAAATGGATTTGCACTTGGGGCTGCTATTGGAAAATTAATTTTTTCTAAAACTTTAAGAGTAAGCTTATTGTTGGGTATTCTAAACCCAACACTATCAAGATTTGAAGTTGTAATATTTGGTATTATTTTTTTTTTATTGAATAAGATAGTTAATGGACCTGGCCAAAAATATTTTGCTAGTTTTTTTGCTTTTTTAGGAAAATCAATTACATATTTCTTTATTTTTTTTATGGAATCAGTGTGACATATTAAAGGATCAAAAGACGGTCTTTTTTTTATTTTAAAAATTGTTTTGACAGCTTCTTTATTTAACGCATTAGCCCCCATGCCATAAACTGTTTCAGTGGGTAGAACTACTATTTGGTTATTTTCCAAATAGTAAACCGATTTGTTAATGTCTTTACCTATTTCAATCATTTTAATTTATTATTACAGTTTACTTTTATGGCATCTTTTGCATTTGGATGACCTAAATTTTCAGCTTTTTTTAATATTAAACATCCTTCTTTTCTTAAGTTAATTTGATGATAAGCTAATCCTAACCAAAAGAACGCTTCAGAATATTTTGGATTCATATTTACAGCTTTTTTTAGATTACTTATTGCTCTATCAAATTCATCAATTAAAAATTGCGATTTAGCAATAAATAAATAAACCTTTTCATTTTCTGGTTGAAGTTTTGAAACTTTGATAAAATCTCTTATTGCCAAATTATATTTTTTCATCCTGTAATATAAATTTCCTCTATTGTTATAAATATCTGCCTCATTGGGATTTAATAAAATGGCTTTGTTGAAATCTTCTAAAGCAATATTTAATTGATTTAATTCTCTCCTTACGTTTCCTCTATTATAATAATATTTATAATTATTTTCTGATTCTAAAGCTATAGTAAAATTACTTTCTGCCTCTTTGAATTGATTTAATTCAAAAAAACATATGCCTAGTAGATTATATGCTTCAGCGTTTTTTTTGTTAGTTTCAATGAAATCTGAAAGGTTTTTCTTAGCTAGTTCAAATTTTTTTTCATCGACCATTTTTTTTAATTCACTTAATGAAATTTCATTATTATTAGTACTAGTGCAATTTATGATAACTAAAATTAAAATTAAGATTATTGAATTTTTCATCTTTTCAGATAATTTTTTTGAAAAAAATTACTTCTTTTTGAATAATAATGATGAGTCTCCATAACTAAAAAACCTATAATTATTTTTTAATGCAAATTTGTAAACCTTTTTCCAATTATCACCAATAAATGATGCTATTAGTAATATTAATGTAGACTTTGGTAGATGAAAATTAGTTATCAATTGATCACATATCATAAATTTATATCCTGGAAATATAAAAATACTTGTTTGCCCTTTTATTACATCTAGATTATTTTCTTCCATATAGTTTAATACTTTGTTAATACTTTTAAGTTTATTAGGAAGATATTTATGATTTTTATAGGGTTCTAATTTTTTTATTTCAAAAACAACTTTGTTTTTATTATTGAATAACATAACTCCAAACCAATAAATTGATTCTAAAATTCTCAATGATGTAGTTCCAACTGCTGTAATTGATTTAGTAGATAAAATATTATAAATATTTTTTTTTGTAAAAATCACTTCTTCAGTATGCATTTTATGATTAATTATTTTTTTTTCTAAAATTGGTTTAAATGTTCCTAGTCCTACATGGAGAGTGAAATAATCTGTTTTTATATTATTCTTTTCTATTTTAACAAAGGTTTTTTTTGAAAAATGAAGTCCTGCGGTTGGAGCAGCAACAGAACCTTTTTTTTTTGAATATATAGTTTGATATGATTTTTCATCAATTTTTTCAGTTTTTCTATTTAGATAGGGTGGAATAGGCATTTGACCAATTAAATTTAATAACTCCTCCCATAAAATATTCTTATCCCAAGAAAAGAAAACCTTGTTACTATCAACTTTTTTAATTTTAATTAAAATATCTCCTCTTTTTATAAATATCTCCTCATCCACCTTCCACTTTTTGTTATTTCCAATTAAACACTTATAAGTAATGTTATTTTTGAAATTTTCAATTATCAAAGATTTATTTTTCACTTGATTTAATAAAAGCAATTCTATTTTATAACCTGATTTATTATGAAGATAAATTCTAGCTTTAATTACTTTAGTATTATTGAAAAATAAAATTGTATTTTCAGGTAAATAATTAATTAATTTATTAAACTTTGAATCAATTATTTCTTTGTTTTTAAATACTAATAATTTAGATAAATCACGTTTTTTTAATTGATAAGAAGCTATTGCAGAAGATTTATATTTATAATCGTAATTATCTAAATTAATGTTCAAAAATTCCATAAGAATTTTCAAATTAGGGTCTTAATTTTCTTACTTCAGATCCTGTCTTCCATAATTCAGATTCTCTTAATTCTTGTAATTCTTTTTCCAAATTTTTTCTATAATCTGGCTTTTGATTAGCATCTATTGTAATTTTAGTCTCATTGCCATTTTCTACTGATTCATAAAGTTCCTCAAATACAGGATAAACGGCATCTCTAAATTTTTTCCACCAATCTAATGCACCTCTTTGAGCAGTAGTTGAACAATTTGCATACATCCAATCCATTCCATTTTCTGCTATAAGAGGATAAAGTGATTGAGTTGCTTCTTCTACAGTTTCATTAAATGCTTCGGAGGGTGAATGTCCTTTTTTTCTTAATATTTCATATTGTGCAGAAAATAATCCCTGAATTGCTCCCATCAAAGTTCCTCTTTCTCCAGTTAAGTCACTATGAACTTCTTTTTTAAAAGTAGTTTCAAAGAGATATCCTGAACCAACACCTATTCCTAATGCTATTACTTTATTTTTTGCTTTTCCAGTTGCATTTTGATATATAGCAAAACTAGAGTTTAACCCTTTTCCTTTCACAAATAGTCTTCTAAGACTTGTTCCAGAACCTTTAGGAGCAACTAGAATTACATCAATATCTTTTGGGGGCACTATTCCAGTTTGTTTATTAAATGTTAAACCGAATCCATGAGAAAAACATAAAGTCTTTCCTGGAGTTAAATATTTTTTTATATTGGGCCATACTTGGATTTGTCCTGCGTCAGAAAGTAGAAATTGTATTATAGTTCCTTTTTTACATGCTTCTTCAATTTCAAATAAACTTTCTCTTTCAATCCATCCATCTTTTATTGCTTTATCCCAAGATTTTGAGTTTTTTCTCTGACCAACAATTACATTGAATCCATTGTCTTTTAAATTTAAGGATTGTCCAGGGCCTTGAACGCCATATCCTATAACTGCAATTACTTCTTTTTTTAATTCCATTTTTGCTTTTTCTAATGGAAATTCATTTCTTGTTACCACTTCTTCTATTGTACCTCCAAAATTAATTTTTGCCATAGTTTTATTTTTTAATATTTAGTTTATTCGATTTTATTTTTTCTAATTCATTTAAAAAACTTTTCGTTTTCCTTGTTGATTTTGATACTGCTACTCTTCCAGATCTTACAAATTCTAATATACTGCCAAATTTTTCAAGTTCATTATATAGTCTTTGGGTTTCTTTTTTGTGACCTGTTTTAATAATGATTGTATGTTTCTCTTCTATTACTAAGATTTTTCCTCCAAAGGATCTTACAATATTTTCAACTTTTTCTCCTTTAAGAAATATTTTTGTAGACAATTTATATAATGCAATTTCTTGATAATAAATTTGATCTTCCTCATATAAAAATGCACCTAATACATCAACTAATTTTCTTATTTGTTTTAGAACTTTGTTAACTGATTCAAAAGTTGCTTTTAAAACAATTGTAAACCTACTTACACCCTTTATTTCAGTTGTTGAAACATTTAAACTATCTATGTTCAATTTTCTTCTATTAAAAATTATAGTTATATGATTAAGTATTCCCGCCTTATCTTCAGTTAAAACGGATAAAGTAAATTCTTTAAATGTTTTTTCTGATTTGTCTATTTGATATAAACCTCTTTTTTTCATTCTATTCTAATCTTATATTGGATACGGATTCACCTGAAGGAACCATTGGAAAGACATTTTCTTCTTTTTCTACAACTATTTCTAGAAGATATGGTCCCTTATGGTCAATAAATTCTTTAATGGATTCTTTCAATTTATTTCTTTCAATAACTTTATTACACTTAATACCATATCCTTTTGATATTAATTGAAAATTAGGATTAGTCATTTCAGTAAAAGATAGTCGATTGTCAAAAAATAATTCTTGCCACTGTCTTACCATTCCTAGAAAATTATTATTTAGTATTAGAATTTTTACTCCTATATTAAATTGAGATATCGTTGCTAATTCTTGTATTGTCATTTGAATTCCTCCGTCACCAATTATTCCAATTACTTCTCTTTCAGGATTTCCTATCTTGGCTCCCATGGATGCAGGAAGTGCAAATCCCATTGTACCTAGCCCCCCAGAAGTGACATTACTTTTTGGTTTTTTAAATTTGTAATATCTAGATGCAATCATTTGATGTTGTCCAACATCTGTAACAATAATTGATTCGCCTTTGGTAAAGTCTGAAATATGTTTAATAACTTCTGCCATTTTAATTTCTTTACCATTGTGATTAAACTCATTATTTGTAACTTTTTCAAATTCTATTTGGTCACATTTATAAAATTCTTCAATCCATTCTTCGTGATTGTTTTTTTTAATTTTAGGAATTAAATTAATAATTGCTTCTTTAGCATCAGCATTTATAGGAGCATCTGATTTAATTATTTTATTAATTTCGGAAGGGTCAATTTCTATATGAACAATTTTAGCTTGTTTTGCATATTTATTTACGTCTCCAGTGACTCTATCATCAAATCTCATTCCTATTGCAATTAAAACATCACATTCATTAGTTTTAATATTAGGTCCGTAGTTTCCATGCATACCTAGATAGCCAACATAAAGTGGATGATTACATTTTATTGCAGAAAGCCCTAATAGAGTGGATGCAATTGGCGTATTTGATATTTCGGCTAATTTTAATACTTCTTCTTCAGCATTTGAAAGTGTTACACCTTGACCAACAAGGATTAGTGGTTTTATTGCTTGATTAATAATTTTAGCAGCTTCTTTAATTTCATCCATTTTTAAAATAGGATATGGATGATAGCTTCTTATTTTTTCGCATTTTTTATATTTAAATTTTAAGCTTGAGAATTGAGCATCTTTGGTGATGTCAATTAATGTTGGACCTGGTCTTCCTGATTTTGCAATGTAAAATGCTTTTGCTAATATTTCAGGTATTTCCTCAGCTTTTGTTATTTGGTAATTCCATTTAGTAACAGGCATAGATATATCGATTATATCAGATTCTTGAAATGCATCCGTCCCTAATAAATGAGAAGGAACCTGACCTGTTATGCATACTAAAGGAGTTGAATCAATTAGAGCATCATTAAGTCCTGTAATTAAGTTAGTTGCTCCTGGGCCAGATGTTGCAAAACAAACACCTGTATTTCCCGAAACTCTAGCAAATCCTTGAGCAGCATGTATTGCTCCTTGCTCATGTCTAGTTAAGATATGATTTAATTTGTCTACGTAATCATAAAGTGAATCATAAATCGGCATAATGGCACCACCTGGATAACCAAAAATTGTTTTAACACCTTCATGTAAAAGACATCGAATTAAAGCATCTGATCCTGAGGTTTCCATAGTTTTAATTCTTGTTTGTTACTTTATTCATCTGTTATGCAACCTTTTGTTGCAGAAGATACTGACTTTATATATTTTTTCACAACGCCGGTATGGTTCATTTTGTTAGGTATTTTCCAATTTTTTAATCTTTTTTCTATTTCACTTTTATCTAAATAGACTTCAATCTTGTTTTTAATTGCATCAATAGTTATTAAATCCCCATTTTCTATAATAGCTATTATACCACCTTCATAAGCTTCAGGAGTAATATGACCTACTATAAACCCATGTGAACCACCTGAGAATCTTCCATCTGTAATTAAAGCAACATCTTTCTCAAGTCCAGCACCTACAACTGCTCCCGTTGGTTTTAACATTTCAGGCATACCTGGTCCACCTTTAGGTCCAGAATATCTAATAACTATAACTTCACCTTTCTCTACTTCTTTATCAATTCCTTTTATAGCTTCAAATTCATTGTTATATACTCTTGCTTTTCCCTTGAAAATTTCTCCTTCTTTACCTGTGATTTTTGCCACTGCTCCTTCAGGTGCTATATTTCCATATAAAATTTGTATGTGTCCTGATGATTTAATTGGATTTGAAAACGGTTTGATTATATTTATGTTTTTTGTTACCTTTATACTAGATAAATTTTCTTCAATTGTTTTACCAGTTACTGTTAAACAATCACCAAATAAATATCCCTCTTCTAACATCAATTTCATTATTCCTGGAGTCCCACCTACGTTGTGTAAATCTTCCATTAAAAATTCACCACTTGGTTTAAGATTAGCAATAAAAGGTGTTTTGTCACTTATTTCCTGAAATTTTTCTAGATTAAGATCTATGTTTACACATTTTGCCATTGCTATTAAATGCAGAACAGAATTGGTTGAACCTCCAAGAATCATAGTAATAGAAATAGCATTTTCAAATGCTTTTTTTGTCATAATATCTTTTGGTTTAATATCTTTTAGTAATAAATTTTTTATTGCTTCACCAATTACATCTGTTTCATTATTTTTATTTATACTTTCAGCAGGATTTGATGAACTAAAAGGAAGGCTCATTCCCAAAGCTTCAATAGCACAAGACATGGTATTAGCAGTATACATACCACCACACGCACCAGGACCAGGAATACTATTTTTTATTATTCCGTTGTAATCTTCATTAGATATAGTGCCTCTAATTTTTTTCCCGTAAGCTTCAAATGCAGATACAATGTTTAAATTTTTATTTTTCCACTTTCCTCCCTTTACGGTTCCACCATAAACCATTATTGATGGCCTATTAATTCTAGCCATAGCCATTAAAGCGCCTGGCATATTCTTATCACATCCTACAACTGCGATTAGTGCATCATAAAATTGAGCATTTACTACAGTTTCAATTGAGTCAGCAATTATTTCTCTAGAAATCAGAGAATAAGTCATACCTTTTGTGCCATTTGTTATACCATCACTAACACCTATTGTATTGAAAATAAGTCCTATCAAATCAGATTTAGATATACTTTTTTTTATTTGATGAGATAAAATATTAAGATGCATGTTACAAGGGTTTCCTTCAAATCCAGTACTAGCGATTCCCACTTGAGCTTTGTTCATATCTTCTTCATTAAGTCCAATGCCATATAACATGGCTTGAGCCCCTGGTAGTGAATCATCTTTTGTAATTGTCCTGCTGTGTTTATTTATTTTCATTATAAAAAAACCATTCTTAGAGAATGGTTAAAAAATTAATGTTTAACCATAAATTATTCTATAACCAATTCTATTAAATTATTGTATAAAATGATATTCAAGAATCTAACTATTTTAATTATTAAGATATTATATTATAAAATTAAGTTAATTTAATTGAAGAAATGATTCTGTCAATAAAAAAAATTTTAAAACTAAAATTAAAAAATAAGTTACCAGGAATTAGTGCTCAAGATAAAATGTCACCTATTTCAGTGTCTGATGAAATGTATAATAGTTCAAGAACAAAAGATGTTAAAATTGGAAGTGTATTAATCATTTTGTATTCAATTAATGACCAGTTATTCTTCCCTTTAATTGAAAGAACAGAAAATGTAAAATATCATTCTAAACAAATTTCTTTTCCTGGTGGAAGGTTTGAAGAAAATGATAGAAATCTTGAATATACTGCTCTTAGAGAAACAAAAGAAGAAATAGGATTGATTCCATCCAATTTAGAAATATTGGGAAGTTTAACAAAACTTTATATTCCAGCTAGCAATTTTGAGATTACTCCTTTTATTGCTATTCATGAAAATAAACCAAATTTTAAGTTAAACACAAAAGAGGTTGTGAATTTAATAGAAGTACCCTTGAAAAATATTTTAGACATAAGAAACATTTCTAAAAAAAAGATGAAATTAAGTTTTGGAATTACTCTTGATTGCCCATTTTATAATTTGAATGGCTATGTTGTTTGGGGAGCAACTGCTATGATATTATCAGAACTTTCCATTATATTGAAAAAAAAATATTATTATGAATAACTCAATGTTGCATATTGAAAATGATGCTGTAATTTTTGGTTTTCTCTTGATAATACTAGGTCTTGTCTTTTATACCTCTAGTCTTAAAACCTCGTTTTGGAAAAAATTTTATACCTTTTTTCCTGTTATTTTGATTTGCTATTTTATTCCTTCTTTATTAAATACAACGGGAATTGTTTCACCAGAAAAATCAAATTTATATTTTGTTGCTTCAAGATATTTACTTCCTACATCATTAGTTTTACTCACCTTAAGTGTAGATTTAAAAGAAATTAGTAAACTTGGTTCAAAAGCTCTAATAATGTTTTTTACTGGTACTTTTGGTATAATTATTGGAGGTCCAATAGCAATTTTATTAGTAATAAATTTCTTTCCTAATTTGGTTACAATTAATCCAGATGAATTAGCTAGAGGGATGACTACTATTGCAGGAAGTTGGATAGGAGGAGGTGCTAATCAGACAGCTATGAAAGAAGTTTTTAACGTTGATGGAGAATTATTTTCAAAAATGGTTACTGTAGATGTTTTGGTTGGTAATGCATGGCTTGCTGTTCTATTAATTGGTGTAGGGAAAGCTGTTTCAATAGATAAATTTTTAAATGCAAATAGCGATTCAGTTGAGTCAGTTAAAAAAAAAATAGAAAGATATAACTTGAGCATTGCAAGAATACCAAATTTACAGGAACTTATTTATGTCCTTTCAATTGGTTTTGGTGTTACAGGAATTTGTCATCTTTTTGCTGATAATATTGCTCCCTATTTATTAACGAATTTTCCAAATTTAGAAAAATACAGTTTAACCTCTACTTTCTTTTGGTTAATTGTAATAGCAACTACTTTTGGAATTATTCTCTCATTTACAAAATTAAGAGACTTAGAAGGAGTTGGAGCCTCTAAAATTGGAAGTGTTTTTATTTATATTTTGGTAGCTACTATTGGACTACAAATGGATTTGTTTACAGTTTTTGATAATCCAGGGCTCTTTTTAATTGGATTAATATGGATTTTAGTACATGTAATTTTATTGTTCATTGTAGCAGTTCTTATTAAAGCTCCCTACTTTTTTGTTGCTGTTGGAAGTCAAGCTAATGTAGGTGGAGCTGCCTCAGCTCCAGTGGTAGCATCTGCTTTTCATCCTTCTCTTGCAGCTGTTGGTGTTTTACTTGCTGTTTTAGGTTATGCTGTTGGTACCTACGGTGCTTGGTTGAGTGGAATTATTATGCAGTCTTTGGTATAATAATTAAAATTTATTAAAAATTATTCTTTGATTTTGATTTTTGGCACTAATTTTCCTCTGAGAAAATTATTATACTGATCACATGTTAAAAATCCCTTTTCGTCAGAAAAAGGACATGTTCTATATATTTTTCCAAGATTCGTTTTCGTGATCATAACACTACTTCCTTTACAAATAGGGCATAATTTTTTATCATTTGGACATTCAATATATCTGTATGAAAATAATTCTATAATTACATTTTCTGTATCACTTTTACTATTTATTATGTAGTTAGTATTAGCTAATTCAAGATATTTAATTGCTTCTTCAGTGTATATTCCTAACATTCCCTTAAGCTCAATGTATTTGTTTAACCAATTGATTGATTGTTTATATTTTTTTAGATGATATGAGTTTTTTCCGAAAAGAAAAGTCAAATTAGAGGGAATAGAGTCAATATTATTAATAATAATTATAAGTAAGGAATCAGCCTCATTATATCTCTCATTTATTATAGATTGTTCTGAATCTATTAGTAAAGAGCGATATTCTTGAGATAATAAAAAGTATGGTATCAACAAAAAAGTAATAAAAAATGTTAATTTTTTCAAAACAATAAATTAAATTCAGTTGGGGTATATTTAAATAGTCCTTAGTACTATGCCTTTCCTTTTAAATACTTGTATATGAAATTTTTTTCTTACCAAATCAGATAATTTATAATGTAACTTTTTTAAACTTTCTGATGTTCCTTTTAAAGCAGTAAGATTAAGAATTATTTTAATAAAAGAAGATTTCTTTAACATAGATTTTATTTCACTTTTAAAAAAGTTAGTCCAATTTTCTTTATAAAATTCTTTATGATTTCTTCCGTCCCAAATAAAACTAAGTTGATTTTCTCCACTTCTATACCTATAAATTCCAGCTATTTTATTGTAGAAATAGTAAAAATCATTTTTATTACCCACCTCATAATTTTTTAAGGATTCTACCATATTATCTTCAATTCCTAATGGATTATTTTTTATTTGATATTCTCTAATTGCCTTTAAGATAAATTCCTGAATTAATTTATCTCTGGATTGAATTTGTACTTCTTGAAGTAAATAATTTTTATCTGATATAAAGAGATTTTTTATCACAGTACAAATTTAATTTTTTTTTTATTACTATATCGTTATTAATTTATTAATAATATTCCTTAATTAATTTACGATTTATTGATTGGTTTTTTTTAGAATATAGAAGAAATTTATTTAGATTTATACATTAAAACCAAAATAAACTTACAGAAATATGAAAAAATTATTCTCACTATTAGTAACATCCGCCCTCATGTTATTTGCAACTGTGATTTATGCACAGATAGTTGTGAGTGGTAAAGTTGTTGATTCTAATAATGATCAAGCCCTAATTGGAGCTAGTGTTGTTGTTAAAGGTACAACTATTGGTTCATCTACTGGATTAGATGGATCCTTTCAATTCAGTGTTTCTAAAGCAGAATTAGTAGCAAATGCAGCTTTAGAAATTACCTATTTAGGCTATATCGATTTAGAGATACCTATATCAGATGATTTAATTGAAAGTGCTACAATTAATGTAGAAGCAACTTTAGAATCTTCTGATATTGCTTTGTCAGAAATTGAGGTTACATCATCATATGGTATTGATAGAAAAACACCTACTACTATATCCAACGTTTCTACTCAATACATAAATGACTATGCTGGTACCCAAGAACTTCCTGAACTTATGAAAATGACACCTGGTGTTTATGCGACTAAAGCAGGTGGTGGTGTTGGTGATGGAAGAGTATACATTAGAGGTTTTGCTCAAGAAAATGTTGCAGTTTTGATCAATGGAATTCCCGTAAATGATATGGAAAATGGTCGAGTATATTGGTCCAATTGGGCTGGACTTGGTGACGTAACTTCAGCTATGCAGATTCAAAGAGGACTTGGAGCATCAAAATTAGCAATAAATTCAATAGGGGGGACTATTAACATTATCACTAAGTCAACAGATGCAAAAAAAGGAGGTTCTTATAATCAACAGTATTCTAGCTATGGTCAATATAAGGAAACTTTATCTTATAATACCGGCAGGATGAATGGTGATTGGGCGATTTCAATGTTGTATTCAAGAACAGATGGAGATGGTTATATTGATGGTACTTATGTTAAAGCTAATACATATTTTTTATCAGTAGCTAAAGAATTGAGTTCAAAACATTCCATGATATTCACTGCGGTAGGTTCACCTCAGAAACATGGTCAAAGAGATCAATACTTAACACCAGAAGATAATTGGAAATACGGTATAAAACATAACAAGGATTGGGGATATTATACAAAAGATGGTAAAAAAGAAATTTGGAATATGAGAAATAATTATTACCATAAACCTCATATTGCTTTGAGCGACTATCTTACATTATCCGATAAGACTACATTAAATACTTCTGTTTATGCTTCATATGGTAAAGGGGGAGGCTCAGGACCTCTTGGAAGTTATGATGGAATTTATTTTGAAGGAGCAAATAAAAGAGATATTGATGGTTTAATTCCTTGGGATAAAATTGCTGCTGGCAATGTTGGAATTTCATCTAAAACTATTTTAAGAAATTCAGTTAACAATCATAGTTGGTATGGTATTTTAGCTAATCTTAACCATAATATTAATAACAATTGGTCGATGACTTTTGGTTTAGATGCTAGAACTTATACAGGTGAACATTTTAGAGAAGTAAGAGATTTGATGGAAGGTAATGATTTTCAAGAAAGTTTTAAATATGCTGTTGATGGTGTTTCTGGTAGGACTCAAACCATGACTGTAGATCCGAATTCTACTTCGCTGTGGTTTGTTAAAACACCTTCTACAAACAGAATTGCATATGATAATGATGGAAAAAATACTTATGCAGGATTGTTTGCTCAGGCAGAATATAATGATGAGAAAGTTTCTGCTTTTTTATCTTCAAGCGTATCAAGTACAACTTATAAAAGAATAGATAGATATAACTATGTGGGTGTTTCTAATGGAGGAACAGTTCAAGAATCAGAAGCTGTTAATATAACTGGATATACCTTTAAAGGTGGAGTAAATTATAATTTGTCTCCAAAAAGTAACGTTTATTTGAATTTAGGAACTTTTTCTAGACCACCATTTTTCAATTTTGTTTTTACAAATTATCAAAATATAGTTGTGGATCCTCTTAAAAATGAGAAAGCAAATTCAATGGAAATAGGCTATGCTTATATTTCTAGAAATGTAAAATTAAAAGCTAACTATTATGTGACAGAGTGGATTGATAAGTCATTACTCTCAGGGAGAATTCCTGCACCAGATGGAGGTCAAACTAGAGCTGCTGTTAGTGGTCAAAATGCATTACATAAAGGTGTAGAATTAGAATTTCAAGCAAAAGTTGGAAAACGTCTTGATTTAGGTGCTATGGTTACTATTGCTGATTATAAATGGAAGAATAATGTAGAAGCAGAATTAAGATCAGATTTAGATCAGTCTGTAACTACTGTAAATGTTTATTCTGATGGACTTTATGTAGGTAATCATCCTATGAATCAATTTGGTGCCACTTTGAAATGGCGAATGACTGATGTATTTGATTTTGGTGCTCAGTGGTTATTTAATGATAAATTGTATGCTGATTATGATGTTTTTGATAGAGACGATGCATCTGAAGTTGGAAATCAAGTATATAGAATGAATTCTAACGGAATTACCGATGTTCGAGTGGGAGCTTCTTTTAAATTATTTGGGTTAAGGTCTTACTTACAAGTTCAGGCTTATAACGTATTTGATAATTTTCATTGGTCTTTTGGAAGCGATACATCTGCTGAAAACGGTTGGGTAGTTGGAGGACAAAATTATGGAAGTGATTTCGGTAAAACTCCATTTACTAGAGATGGAAGAGCTTTGAAAGATGGATTTCCAGGATGGGGAAGAACAGCTAATATAAGCTATAAGCTATGGTTTTAATTTAACCTATAAAGTCATAAAAAAAGCTAATAATTTTTATTAGCTTTTTTTATATATAAGTTTTACTTTTTTTATTTAGAAAAATAGATTTATTTAAATTTGTTTTATGAAAAAATTAATTTCAGGAATAGTTTCAATTATTTGCTTATTTAGTTTGCTTTTTTATACCTGTAAAAGTGTAGATCCTGAAGAAACTATTGACCCTCTAGATATTCAGGCTAATCTTTTAAATGGAACCTGGAAACTTAAAGATGCTTCATCTGCAATTAAAGATGGGAATGTTGAGTCAACTTTTTCTTCTCTTCAGCTTATTCTTTATGGATCAACTAAAATCGGTGGAAATTATTCTACTACAAATTCAGCAGATATAAATGTATGGCCTAATACCGGTTCCTGGCAATTTAATAATGAAGATCCAAATAAACTATTAAGAAGCGATAGTGTATTAATAAGTATATCCCTAACTGATTCAACGCTTACTTCAAGTTTTGTTGTTTCGGGTGGTTTAAAGGCAGGAAATTGGGTTTTTAATTTTAATAAATAAGAGATTCTTTTTAGAAATGATTAGCAGAAGATTTTTTTTTGTTCTTCTTGGGCCGTTATTGTTTTTTCTTATATACTTTATTGGCCCTTTTCAGGGCATGTCAAACGAAGCTCATGGTATTCTTTGTAGTGCTATATGGATAGCAGTTTGGTGGATTTCTGAGGCAATTCCTATTCCAATTACATCTCTTTTACCACTAGTCCTTTTCCCGTTATCTGGTGGATTAGATCTCCAATCAACAGCTTCGGCATATGGAGATAAAATAATTTTCTTTTATATGGCCGGTTTTTTTCTTGCTATATCAATGGAAAAATGGGGTCTTCATAAACGAATTGCATTGAATATTATAAATCTTGTTGGTTCTAATAAAAGAAATATGATTTTAGGATTTATGATTGCTACTTTTTTTTTATCAATGTGGATTTCTAATACTTCAACTAGTATAATGATGTTGCCTATTGGAATAGCAATAGCGTCTCAAGTATCCTCAAGAACTCATATTAAAAATAGTAACTTTGGTAAAGTATTAATGTTAGCTATTGCATATTCTGCATCAATAGGTGGTTTTTCCACTTTGTATGGCACACCACCAAATTTAATTCTCTTGTCAAATGTAGAAGAATATTATAATACTACAATTGAATTTTTCAATTGGTTTTTAATGGCTTTCCCATTGTCCTTAATTTTATTATTTCTATGTTGGTATTATCTATCTTATTTTTCTTTTAATTTGAATTCAAATTCAAATATTATCAAAACTGAAATTAAATCAAGAATAAAACAATTAGGTTCAATAAAATATGAAGAAAAGTCTGTTTTGATTGTATTTTGTTTATTTATTGTTGGTTTGTTATCTAAGCAAATAATTGACAATTACATTCTTGTTATGGAGGATACTATAATTGCTATTACAATCTCTATTTTACTTTTTATCTTACCCAATAAAGATCGTAATCAAAAGTTGATGGATTGGAGTGATGGTGTCAAGCTCCCTTGGGGTATAATTTTACTTTTTGGTGGAGGTCTTTCTTTAGCTTTTGGTATGAAAGAAAGTGGGTTAGCAGAATGGGTAGGTCAACAAGCATATGCATTAAGAGATTATAATTTGTTTATAGTGTTATTATTAATAGTTATATCAGTAAATTTCTTAACTGAAATAACTTCTAATTTAGCAACAGTATCTATGTTACTTCCCATATTAGCATCTGTCGGATCTTCTATAGGAATTCATCCTTATTTAATTATGATAAGTGCTACAATTGCAGCTTCTTGTGCATTCATGTTACCAGTAGCTACACCACCTAATGCAGTTGTATTTGGTTCAGGATATTTAAAAATGAAAGATATGGTTAAAACTGGTTTTGTGATGAATGTCATTTCTATGATTTTAGTTACAATTTACATTTATTATGTCCT
>Ga0310345_10001279_pt1 | contig 28821 bp, 19 predicted proteins | sample HC15DNA20500_MG_FD_204667 | JGI IMG/M metagenome (GOLD analysis project Ga0310345, IMG submission 204667) | Marine microbial communities from station ALOHA, North Pacific Subtropical Gyre - HC15-DNA-20-500_MG | ecosystem: Environmental > Aquatic > Marine > Oceanic | place: Pacific Ocean: North... | reverse complement strand
ACGCTTCACCGGGATGGAGACCCTCAGCATCACCCCTGAGTCGAACTTCATCATGATCGGTGAGCGCACGAACGTGACCGGCTCTGCGCGCTTCCGGCGCCTGGTCAAAGAAGAGGACTTCGAGACTGCCGTCGAGGTCGCGCTCGAGCAGGTCCGTGGCGGCGCGAACATCCTCGACGTCAACATGGACGAGGGGATGCTCGACTCCGAGCAGTGCATGACGACCTTCTTGCGTCTGCTCTCTGGCGAGCCGGAGATCGCGCGCATCCCCATCATGATTGACAGCTCCAAGTGGACCGTCTTGGAGGCCGGCCTGCGCGCAACCCAGGGGAAGTGCGTCGTGAACTCCATCTCCCTCAAGGAGGGCGAGGCAGACTTCATCGAGAAGGCCCGCACCATCCGCCGCTTCGGCGCTGGGGCCGTCGTCATGGCCTTCGACGAGACCGGCCAAGCCGACACCACCGAGCGCAAGGTCGAGATCTGCGAGCGCGCCTACAAGATCTTGACCGAAGAAGCGGACTTCCCCGCCGCAGACATCATCTTCGACCCGAACATCCTCGCCGTCGCCACGGGCATGGAGGAGCACAACCGCTACGCGCTCAACTTCATCGAGGCGGCGGGGCTCATCAAGAAGCGTTGCCCTGGCGTCCACATCTCGGGTGGCGTCTCGAACCTCTCTTTCTCCTTCCGCGGCAACAACCGCGTGCGCGAGGCGATGCACTCCGCCTTCCTCTACCACGCGACGAAGGCCGGGATGGACATGGGCATCGTCAACGCGGGCCAGCTCGAGGTCTATGCGGACATCCCACCGGACCTCCTCGAGCACGTGGAGGATGTCATCCTTTGTCGTCACCCAGACGCCACCGAACGCCTCGTCACCTTCGCCGATACCGTGAGCGGCGCAGGCAAGGAGCGTGTGGAGGACCTCACCTGGCGTGAGGGCAGCGTCGCAGAGCGCCTCTCCCACGCCCTCGTCCACGGCTTCACGGACTTCATCGAGGAAGACACCGAGGAGGCGCGCCTCGCCCTGGGCAGGCCGCTCTCGGTCATCGAGGGTCCGCTCATGGACGGCATGCGCGTCGTCGGCGAGCTCTTCGGCGATGGCAAGATGTTCCTGCCCCAGGTCGTGAAGAGCGCACGGGCCATGAAGAAGTCGGTCGGCTATCTCGAGCCCTTCATGGAAGAGGACGCCGAGGGTGGCAACACCCAGGGCACCATCGTCATGGCGACGGTGAAGGGTGACGTCCACGACATTGGCAAGAACATCGTCGGAGTCGTCCTGGGCTGTAACAACTACGAGGTCGTCGACCTCGGCGTGATGGTCCCCGGCAACGTGATCCTCGACACAGCAGAAGAGCTCAATGCCGACCTCGTCGGCCTCTCCGGCCTCATCACACCATCGCTCGACGAGATGGTCACTGTCGCCAAGGAGATGGAGCGCCGCGGCATGACCCAGCCGCTCCTCATCGGCGGCGCGACGACGAGCCGCCCCCACACCGCGGTGAAGATCGCCCCCACCTTCGAGCAACCCGTCGTTCATGTGAAGGACGCCTCTCTCGCCGTCACTGTCGTCTCCGACCTCCTCGACTCCGAGCGGAAGCTGACCTTCGACGGAGAGAACCGCGCACGCCAGGAGGAGCTGCGCGAGCAGCACGCCAACCGCGGCGCCAAGAAGTTGCGCCCCATCGCCGCCGCGCGCGAGGCCGCGTTCACTCCTGAGTGGGGTGACACGCCGCTCCCCCAGCCCGGCTTCACAGGCACCCAGGTCCTCGAGGACCTGCCCCTCGCCGAGCTCGCGCGCTACATCGACTGGACCTTCTTCTTCACAGCCTGGGAGCTGAAGGGGAAGTTCCCCGGGATCCTCGAGGACGAGAAGTATGGCGCCGCCGCGCGCGAGCTCTACGACAACGCACAGGTGCTGCTCCACCGCATCGTCGAGGAGCGACTCCTCACCTCCCGGGCCGTGATCGGGTTCTGGCCTGCTGCGAGCGAGGCGGATGACATCGTGCTCTTCACGGGCGAAGACCGGGACGTCGAGCTCACGCGCTTCCCGATGCTGCGCCAGCAGAAGGACCTCAAAGGTGATCCGAGTCGCTCGCTCGCCGACTTCGTCGCCCCGCGCGACTCCGGCCGCGCCGACTACATCGGCGCCTTCGCCGCCACCTCCGGCATCGGCGCCGGCACGCTCTCGCGTCAATTCGAGGCTGACAACGACGACTACTCGGCGATCATGGTCAAGGCGCTCGCAGACCGCCTCGCGGAGGCGGCGGCCGAGTACATCCACGAGCGCGCGCGCCAGAACTGGGGATATGGGGAGGGAGAGCACCTCGGCAAGAGGGGCCTCATCGACGAGAGCTACCGCGGCATCCGTCCGGCCTTCGGCTACCCAGCGTGCCCCGACCACAGCCTCAAGGCTCCGCTCCTCGACCTCCTCAGCGCCGACGCCATCGGCATCGACCTCACCGAGAACGGCGCGATGACCCCCGCCGCCAGCGTGAGCGGGCTCTACTTCGCCCACCCCCAGGCGCACTACTTCACTCTGGGCAGGCTGGGGCGGGATCAGATCGAGGACTACGCGCGCCGTATGGGCCGCTCCGTCGAGGAGACCGAGCGCTGGCTCTCCTCGCACCTCGCTTACGACGCCTGAGCGGGAGGATCGCGTGTATCCTGGGAGGCTCGCCCCGGCTCCCCCGGAGCCCTGAACCCATGGAACGCGTCTTAGAGCCCGAAGTGATGGACACCGCCGAAGAGGCGTCGGAGTACGACTCCATGGACCACACGGAGCCCAACGCGACCTTCATCGCGCGGCTCCTCGAACTGGGTGCGACGGGGCGCTTCCTCGACATCGGCACCGGTCCCGGTCACATCCCCCTCCTCGTCTGCGACCGGGTCCCCAACAGCCACGTCACGGGCGTCGACCTCTCGAAGAACATGCTCTTGCACGCCGAGCGCCACCGCACAGCCTCCGATCACGCAGGCCGCATCGAGTATCACCGGATGGACGCCAAGGACCTCGACCTCCCCGACGGTCACTTCGACGCGGTCTACTCGAACACGATCCTGCACCACATCCCGGACCCGCGCCCCTTCCTGTCGGAGGCCCACCGCATGTTGCGCACCGGGGGCGCCCTCTTGATCCGCGACCTCTACCGCCCTGACTCCGAGGCCCACCGTGATGAGCTGGTCGAGCTCTACGCCGCCGACGCCTCCCACAACCAGCGCGAGCTCTTCCGCGCCAGCCTGCACGCCGCCTTCACTCCCGACGAACTGCGCGCCATCGCCGACGAGGCCGGCCTCGACCGGGCCGAGGTGGTCATCGACTCCGATCGCCACATGTCCTTGCAGCTCGCGGCGCGGGCACAAGGACCGGATGAATCTTGATGCACCGAACGACTCGTCAAGACAAGATGACGGGGGACCGAAGAGGTCACAGAGGACCCCGATGACACGAGTCGACTGCAACGAGTGCCGCCACTTCCAATGCGCCCCCTACGAGGCGCGGATCGACGGCTGCTTCCATCCAGACCACATGAAGGTTTCCCAGAAGGACGCCTACCTGAACGAGCAGGAGACACCCGGTGACCACCGGGCCATCAACCGGCGTGAAGACTGCGCCCAGTTCGAGCCCAAGGAGCGCGACAAATCGCTCCTGAGCAGGCTCCTGAGCGACTGAGAGGCCGTTTTTTAGGGCGCTAAGAGCCCAGGACAAGACGTCCATTTGCGGTATTGACCAATACTGAGTCTTAGGCCAATATGAAAGTTCCTAGTTTGTACCTCGTTGTCGCGGCCTCACTCTGCCAACGAGACCTCCTCGTCCCCTGGACGGGCCAACTCCGTCCCCAAGGCTCTCCCCACAGCCCTCCGTCCCATGATCTCCCTCCTCCTCGCTCTAGCGCCCCAGGTAACGATCACTCCCCCCTCCATCAGCCTCACGCTCGCCCCGGGGGAGGTCCAAAACGTCACGCTCCAAGTATGCGTCGAGGGAGACTTCACCAGCGGCATCCCGCCAGAGGACATCGTAGTCGCCTTCACTTCGATAGGGCTCTCCCCGTACCTGACTCAGATAGCTCCCCCCTCGCACACCTTGAGCTTCGACCCGAATTTACCCAACGAGCCTGTCTGCTGCGACTTCATCGTCACCTTCGAAGGTGACTGCGTGGATGACTCAACTTCAACGGCCATACTTGGGGCTCTACCACTCCTCATAAATAACGCCCTGACTGATTGGACCGTGCCAGTGAACCTATATTTGGACCACTGTCCTCCACCCGGCTACGAGGACATCGGTTGCGAGGAGTTCGACCGAACCGAGACCCTCACGGCGAATGACACGCTCACTCTCATCACCCTCGCGCACAACCCTAACCACGTCCTGGGCTACGCCTTCGCCTACGCGGTGGACGAGGACCGGAACGCCGTCGGCTTCGATCATCTGATCGGACAACAGCTCGTCATAGATGGGGTCATGTCGCTCGCGTACTCCATCAACGCCGTTGACTTCCGCTCCCAGGTCAGGAGCGGACAAATGACAGACATCGACGCGGACAACATCCTCGACCTCAACGGCTCCGAGTACGAGTCCGCGCCAGGGGAGCTCCTGTTCCCGAGGTTCTTCGGACAGGACGCGGTCTTCGACGGACACCTGATCCTCATCGGTCTCTCAGGAGGCCGCGAGTTCGAGACGACCGCCGACTTCTTGATCATGAACGACAATGAAGAGGTGTTCTCTTCTGAGCACACCTTTGGGTGCTGGGACCGGGTCCGACTCATGGACATCTCAGGCGCCTTCGGACGGCAGTTCCTCAAGACGACAGACCATGACCCCTTGGAGGTCGACGTCGGCGGCGGGAACACCATCGAGACCGGCTGGTTCTCCGTACAAGGAAAAATGGCTGAGTCGTTCTCCCACACCATCCCGGACCCCGCCATGTATGGGGTCTATGTCGAACAGGTCAACCAAGCTGCTAACGTCCTCTCCGGCGCAGATCTCCCCTTCGAGGTCTGCAAGCGATCCGGGCACCTCTTCCCGGCGGGGCTCTTCGGTGACAACGAGGAGGCTGACCCTCAGGGTGGAACCGACTGCAGCAGCAACCTGCCCCGTCGCACCCCTGGCAGCCTGCTGCTCTTCCCCGAATTCGACAACCGGCAGGCCGCCGTCACTGTCTTCACCATCACCAACACAGACGCCAACTCGGGCACCGACGTTCACATGGTGTACCTCGGCCGCTACAGCAACTAAGACGCGCCGACAAGGCCAAGTCTCAGGCTGACGGGGGTGGCCCCGAGTGCACGAGGTGATCGAACGGGAGCTCCCGGATCACCGAGGCCTCTACCTCTGCGAAGCGTTCGAGCTCCGAGGAGACCATCTCTTCGGAGAAGTGGCCGCGCGCAGCGTCCAAGAAGAACGCACGGTGGCTGGCCTCAGAGGTGAGGAGGTCCGCGTAGAGCGCAGAGAGCTCAGGGTCGGGGAGGTGGTCGGCGAGCAGGCGGAAGCGCTCTAGGCTGCGCGCCTCGATCAGCGCAGCGACGAGCAGTCGATCGAGGAGGTGCGGACTGCTGCCCAAGACACCACGGCGCAGGAGCTCCCCTGCGTAGCGATTGCCCCTCACCGGCGTGAGCTGCCCGCCGCGCCCCTCGATCACCTCGACCACACGTCCGAAGTGCTCTAGCTCCTCGTGAGCGATGATGAGCAGCTGCTTGACGAGCTCGGGACGCTGGGTGTTCTTCGCGATCAACAGCTGCGCAGAGGACGCCGCCTTGAGCTCGCAGTGCGCGTGGTCCGAGAGCAGGGCGAGCGTGTCAGTCGCGACAGCCTCCACCCACTCCACGGGCGTCGCCCACTGGAGCGGCGTGACGAGCGTGGTGCTCATTCCTGACGCGCGCCCGGCTCCCACACGACGTCGGCCTCGCCGCCGTCATTGACCGCTCGCGCGAGGACGAAGAGAAGGTCCGAGAGACGGTTCAGGTAGACGAGCACCGCGGGGTTCACCGAACCCGCCGACTGCTCGGGCGTCATCGCGTCGAGCTCGGACACGAGCCGCTCGGCGCGACGGCAGACCGTGCGCGCGAGGTGCAGCCACGCCGCCGCGGGTGCACCGCCCGGGAGGACGAAGGAGTTCAATGGCTCGAGCGCCTCGTTCACTTCGTCGATCTGCTTCTCCAACGCAGCTGTGTACGCGTCGGTCACGCGCAGGGCGCCGGCGTCTTCGCCCGGGAAGCAAAGGTCTGCGCCCACATCGAAGAGATCGTTCTGGATCCCACGCAAACACCCGAACCACGGCTCGTCGATGCCGTGGGCGAGGAGCAGACCGATCACCGAAGAGAGCTCGTCGGTCGTGCCATAGGCAGCGATCCTCGGATGGTGCTTCGGGAGGCGCTTGCCATCCCCCAGCCCCGTCGAGCCGTCATCTCCGGACCGGGTGTAGATGCGATCCAAGTGGACCATGAGACGGATCATAGCGCCCAGAGCAACCGCACGGCACCGATGGGGTAGGATGGATCCCGTGAAGGCCCTCATCCTCTCCCTCGGCGCCGCCTCGATGGTGGCCCCCGCTGCTGCACCCGCCGCAGAGGATCCGGTGATCGAGCTCTCGCTCCTCGATCTGATGAGCATCGACTACCAGCCCGGGAAGGAGCTCCCCGCCTGGGTCCGCTCCTTGGACGGCCGCCGCGTGCGGATCGAGGGCTACATGGCGCTCGGCACCCCTGAGGGCGTCGACAAGTTCGAGCTCGTCTGGGACTCCTGCGGCTGCGGCCAGAGCAACGTCAACCACTTCATCGAGGTCTCCCTCACAGAGGAGACGACGTCATTCGACCCGGACATCATCTGGGTCGAGGGGACGTTCTCCGTAGGTGAGATCCGAGAAGACGGCTTCGTCGTCAGCCTCTTTCGGCTGAAGACCGAGTCCATAGGTTGATGAGGGCCGCCGCTCTCCTCTGCGCCCTCGCCGCCCTAGCCCCCGCACAGGACGAAGGCGACCCGCGTGCCGAGGCTGAGCGTCTCTTGGATGTCGCGACCAGTGGCTCCCCACGCATCCGCTTCCAGGCTGCCTTGCGCTTGGCTGCGCTCGGAGAGACCGGCTCCTCGCTCGTGCGCGCACAGATCGAGAGAGACAGGGGCTACCTAGGACTGGGACCTGCGCTCTACGAGGCCCTCGTCGAGTTCGATGACCTGAGGCTGCGCGCCGCGGTCTGGGAGAGCCTCGAGGACACAGGCAATCCCTGGCGTCCAGCTGGCGCCCGCGCCCTCGCGAAGCACCCCCGCTCCGAGGAGACAGCGCGCTTCGAAAGGCTCCTCAAAGATCACATCTCAGCCGTACGCGCCGAGGCAATCGCCGGAGTCGCCGCTGGTGACGAGGGGCACGCGATCCACGCGCTGATGCCGCTCCTCGAGGACGAGAACGGTCGCGTCCGCCGTCGCTCCGCCGCAGCGCTCGCAGGCCTCGGAGAACATCACGCCCTCGCATGGCTCGTCGAGGACCTGCGTCGTGACGACTCCTGGTTCGACATGAGGCTGGGGCGCATCGCGCGAGCCGAAGCCGCGCAAGCACTGAGACAGCTCCTCGGGAGAGAGGCCCTCTCTGGTTACAGCACCCGTAACGCACCGGACACGCCCGAGAACGCGGCGACGATCCAGGCCATCGAGGCGCGCTGCCGAGATCTCGCGGGTGAGGATTGGCCCGAGCTGCCGGACATCGCGCGCGCGCCTGGCACCATCGCGGACGAGGTCATCGGAGTGGAGCTGCGCTCTTGCCGATACGGCGAACTCCTCCTGCGCTGGACGGCCGACGACAGACTGGTCGTTGGGGAAGGAGACATGCACATCCTTGAGCTCCCCGAGGGAGCGACCGCTCGCCTCCTCACGCGCGCTGAAAGCGCGCTAGGAGCCCTCGGAGATGAGCGCTCCTTCGGTGATCCGGGCTGCGACCTCGAGCGCTACCACATCAAGCTTCCTGAGTCCCTTCGCTCCACGACGATACAGCTCACCAAGGGACCTGCCGCAGTCCCCAACCTGCGTCCCGCCGCGCTCCACCCCGTCGCCGAAGCGATGATCAAGAGCGCCGGGAGAGTAGGCATCGGCAATCGCTGGGACAGACGCGTCGAGGTCACCTTCGAAGCCCTCGGCGGCCCGCTCCCCGACTGAGTCAGCCCTCTTCGGTCGGCGTCGGATTCAAGCCGAAGTCCGACGGCTTCGCCTCGCTCCCCAACGCCCGCATCAACTGATGCCATGCGCTCGCGTCCCGCGTCTCCAACGGCGCCCGCGAGAAGACGCGGTCGATCATGCGCTCGACCTCTTCCTTGACGCGCTCGTTCTTGGCGACCTCGCCCGCGAGGATGTGTTTCAAGTGCGCCTTCAGGAACTCGCGCTGCTCCCCAGACAGCGGGTGGCCCCCTGACTCGTTCGGCATACGGACCTCGTCACCGAAGAGCGGCTCCAACACGACTCCGACCGCCATCGCGAGGTTGAGAGAGGTGTGCCGAGGCGAGGTGCGGATGTGGACGAGCTGATGACACAGGCTCGCCTCCTCCCCGTCCATCCCGGCCGACTCATTGCCGAACACGAGCGCCACCTTCTCCCCCTCGGTCGTGCAACGCGCAGCGACCTCGTCCTTCGAGTCACGCCAGTCCGCAAGGATGAGGTTGTCCCGACCACGCGCCGTGAACCCCACGACGTGCGTGCAGTCGCTCAAGGCCTCGGTGAGCGTATCCACGACGCGCAGCTCCTTCAGGGCCTCCCCTACTCCGTGGGACATCTGCAAGAACTCGGGATGCTCCAAGAGCGCCGGGCGCTCCGGCTTCACGAGCACGAGCTCACAAGGACCGAAGTTCTCGACGATGCGCAGGATCATCCCGACGTTGCGGGGCCCTGCAGGGCGGCATAGTACGACTCGCTTCATTCGTTCCTGTCCAGGCGTCTGGCGAAGGCACGGGCCTCCGAGTCCGGCCAGCGGATCACGCGATGGTCCGGGATACGGTACGGAAAGTCGATGACGATGCGCTCGGCGTCTGACTCGCACGCGTCGAGGACCCCTGGCCGCACGAGCGCCGTCCAGGCTGGACCCGAGAGGAGCCACTTGAACTTGCCCACCCCGCTCCAGCGCCGGCCCATGTGACGCATGCGATGTGCGGGAACACGCGCTCCGTCTGCGAAAGCGGCGAGCGCAAGGTCCGAGGGGTGCACACCCCTGATCTCGAGGGTGAACGGAGCTGAACCCGTGACGACCCGCGCGCCCATGAGAGCAGCGTGATCCGTGAAAGAGACCTCTCCCTCCCGAGCGCCGAGATCGAGGTCCAGATCCTTCGCATCCTCCAAGACAAGGCGTGTCATCCCCGCGCCCGACGCGACGCGCAGCAAGGCGAGCGATGGATTCTCTGCGTCCCTCGAGAGGTCAACCAACCAGCTCTCGTCATCCGCAGGCCACAGCGGCGCCGTACCGACGCCGAGCAAGCCGATGTCCAACTCCTCTAGGGGCGCCGCGCCCAGGCGGACGGCGCGCTCATCCACTCCCTCCCCCTCCAACTGAATGCTGAGGCTGGGATGTCGAGACTCTGTGACGATCTCGCTCCTCCTCCCCGGTTCAGAGACGAACCTGAGTCGCTCACCTCGGAGATCTCCAGCCCCTCGCAGCGCACCCGACGAAGACGCGAGGTGAACGAGGAGCTCTCCAGCGCGGGTCGAAGGGTGGGTGAAGCTCAGGCTCGCGAGCGGCTGCCAACTCTTCATTGCTCCGGACGCTCCTGACCAGGGGGCGTCGACCAGCTCCGCGCTCAGGTTCGATCCCACTCGGGCTGCTCCCACGAGCTCCGTATCCGTGATCCAGGCCTCCTGGGAGAGGAGCGGCTCCTCTCCCAGGAGCAGGCGGTGAGCGTCCAAGCCTCGGACGATGCCTCCGACTCGGGACGCTCCCTCCTCGGTGCGGGGCCAGACGACGAGCGGGGCGACCGCACCGGGTCCCGGCCGGGCGGGCGAGAGCGGTTGTTCAACTCCTCTCGAACCCGTCCACTCCCCCGCCTCAACGCCACACACGATGACCCGCAGCTCGTCCCGTCTACCGCTCGCCAAGAGGGCGTTCATGACGCGTCCGAACGCATAGTCCTGACGCTCCAGCGCCGCATCGTGCAGCGCCGCATACCACGACGACCACTCCACGCTCCCGCGACGACGCACAGAGATCACCTTCAGGGACTCGAACACCTCACCAGGTGGTTGATTCAGGGCTGCCGCGACGTCTTCGTCCCCAGAGGCCAGAGAGGAGAAGTGGCGGTGCAGCCAGGGCTCGCACCAGTTCGTCTCTGCGGGCCGATCCTCGTCCAGGTCAGCTAGATGCAGCCAAGCGAACAGCGGCTCCTCCTCACCCACCTCCTCGCGGATCGTCTCGAGCAGCGCGTCCGCCGTCGCGCCAGAACCCCTCGGTCGTGTCCCGCTCGAGATCGGCGGCGCGTCGTACGCATCGAATCCCTGCTCGAACCCCGAGACCTCGGCCGAGAGTCGCGCTTGGCTGACCGCAGCGACGGTGCGCCACCCTTCCCGCTGGAACTCCTCGGCCACGAGCATGAAGTCATCGGCGAGCCGCGCGCCGCCCAAGGTCCGCATCGAGCCGACGCCATGCACCGTGGGCGTGAGTCCGGTGAAGAGGCTCGCAAGCGAAGCATTGGCGCCCACTGAGGCGGGGACGAGGGCCTCGTAGATGACCCCCTCCGCTGCGAGCTCCGAGAGCACGGGCATCGGCGCGTACTCCGCGCCGTACAGATCGATCCTGTCACGCGAGACACCCTCGATCGTGACGACGAGGACCGTCTCGCCCGGATCGGGATCGGCGACGGGGCTCGCGGACTCAGGCGAGCACCCAGAGAGGGCGAGGAGCAACCCTGCGCCAACCGCACGCGTGCTCATCCTTGGGCCCGCACGGCCTCGAACTGAGCCGGGTCGGGGTTCCCACCCGAGACGACAGCGACGACGCGCAGCGGATCCAGAGCTGTCCGCCCCTCTAGGAGGCGCGCCGGCAAGAGACCACTCGAGACGAGCGCTGTGGTCGCGGCGCCAGCGGGCTCGACGACCTCTCCCGCTCGAATGAGCGCAGCTTGGGCCGCGAAGACCTCGGCGTCGCTCACGAGCAGCACCTCATCGACCGTCTCAGCGCAGGTCGCGACGTTGATCGCTCCTGAGGCGAGCGGACAGAGACCCTGCACCTCAGTGGTGATCTCTTCGAGCAAGACAGGTTCACCCGCCGCGAGGCCACGACTCAACGAGGGAGCCCCCTCCGGCTCTGCGCCGAGAATGACGACGTCGCTGCCCAGCTCTTGGCGCACCGCGAGCGAGACCCCTGTGATCAGGCCGCCACCACCGACAGGCGCGACGACCACTTCCACCGTCGGGTCCTGCTGTGCGATCTCGAGTCCCACCGTGCCTGCGCCCTGCACCGTGCGCTCGGCGTCATAGGGGTGGATGAGGACTGCGCCGGCCGCGACGCGCTCGGCACAGATCGCCTCGGCCTCGGCCCGCGTGTCCCCGAGCACCACCTCCGCGCCGAGCTCGCGGCACGCGGCGATCTTGTTCGGGTAGGCGTCAGCGGGCATGACGATCGTCGCGGGGACGCCTGCGCGCTGCGCAGCCCAGCTGAGGGCCTTCCCGTGATTCCCGGAGCTGGTGGCGATCACCCCCCGCCCACGCTCCTCCTCAGACAAGAGCGAGATCTGGTTCCACGCACCACGCGCCTTGAACGAACCCGTCACCTGACGATTCTCGACCTTGAGCCACAGGCGCACGCGCTCGTCACCGACAGCGAAAGGCACGAGGGGCGTCTTATCGACGACTCCCTCGAGGCGCGCCGCCGCGTCGCGGATCTTGATGTCTGTGCGTGCCTGCGTCATCGCGCGGAGGATAGCGGATCGACAGCGAGATCGGACGCGGTCACCATGTGGAGCGCAGCCCATGACCCCGACCTCTCCCCAGACCCACTCCAGCCCGGAGACAGCGACCCGCCTGCCTTTCACCGGGCCGTGGCTGTTGGCTCCCATGGACGGGGTGACCGAGCCCGTCTTCCGCGAGCTCGTCTTGCGCCGTAACACGGCCGAGGACCTCGGCGGTGCGTTCACCGAGTTCGTGCGCGTCACGGACCACCCGCTCCCCGTCCGCGTCCTCGCTGCCCACCTCGGAGAGAAGCGCTTCGACACCCCCGTCGGACTCCAGCTGATGGGCGCCGACCAGGGCGCCCTCGCTGAGACCTCGCGCCACGCCGAGATCGCCGGCGCACCGCTCTTGGACCTCAACTTCGGCTGCCCAGCCAAGGGTGCCCTGCGCGGCTGCGCGGGCTCAGCGACCCTCACCGACCCCGCTCGCGTCGAGGCCACCGTCCGCGCGTGTGCCGAAGCCGTCGACTCGATCCCCGTCACCGCCAAGATGCGCGCCGGCTTCGAGGACGACGCGCTGCTCGAGGACAACGTGCGCGCGGCCGAGGCAGGCGGCGCCGCGCTCGTCACGGTCCACTGCCGCACGAAGGCAGAGCAATACACGCCCGAGCTCGACTGGTCGCGCATCGCCAGGGCTGTCGACGCAGCTCGGGGCCCCGTCTGCGGGAACGGCGGCGTCAAGACGCACGCCGACCTCGAGCGCATGCGCACCGAGACCGGCTGCGAGTTCGTCATGGTCGGCCACGGAGCCCTCGCCGACCCGTGGGTCTTTACCGGCACCACGGTCAGCCCCGCCGAAGCCGCGCGCTTCCTGCTCGAGTACTCCGAGCGCCTGTGCGACGCGGGCGCCTCGACGAAGGGCAGCGTCCAGCGCGTCAAACAACTCCTATCCCACTGGACAGCCGGCGGGCTCTGCGAAGACCGGGGGACTTGGCTCCGAGAGCGCGATCCAGAGGCTCTCCTCCTGCGGCTCACAGCAGCCATGAATACGTAGTTTCCGCACCGGGCTACGGCCTGGATATACTCCCGCACCTGCACTCCGCAGGGATAGCAACCATGGCTCGGACGAAGAACGATGCAGAGGCGCTCCATTCAGCGCGCAGATGGGACGACCGCTTCAGGGTGAGCGCCGAGGGGATCCTCTGCGCAGCTCGCCGCAGCCGCTCCCATGAGCTCTCGACAGACCGAGCACAAGAGGTAGTGGAGGCCCCCGTCAGTTGAAGATCTCCTCTGGAGTTCGCGTGGAGCTCGACTACCAACTCCTCGACCGTGAGGGTGGGGTGATCGAGACCAGCGACGACACGGGACGCCTCACCTATACCCACGGGACAGAGGAGATCCCCCTTCCGCTCGAAGCGGCCCTCGAGGGCGCAGGAGAGGGCGACACCCGTGAAGTCCTCCTCGCACCCGCCGATGCCTTCGGAGAGCGCGACCTCGAATCCATCTTCAGCGTTCCAACCGACCTGATCGGCGACGGCACTGTCCCCCGCTCCGGCGACTGGATCGAAATGACCGTCGATCCCGATGATGAGGACGACTTCACAGAGCCATATGAGCTCGAGGCCCGGGTCGTATCTGTCGAGGACGACGCCATCATTCTCGACACGAACCACCCACTCGCAGGCCAAGAGGTCACCTTCCAAGTCACCGTCGCCGCGCTCTCTCCGCCTGAGTGACGTGGTCCCTCCGGGTGGCTAGGCTTCGACTGTGATCACGCCCTCCGTCCTGACAGGCCGTCGTCCGCTCTCGCTCCCTGATGGCGCGAAGCCACTCCTCGCGGTCGTCGTCGACACCGAGGAGGAGTTCGACTGGGATGCGCCCTTCTCCAGAGAGTCGACCTCCGTCGAAGCCCTCGCCGAGCTGGACCGCCTCCAAGAGGTCTGCACGGAGCACGGCGTCTCCCCTACCTACGTCTGCGACTGGCCGGTCGTCACCTCGGACCTCGGACAGCGCACACTCGCCAAGCACCTCGAAGCGGGCCGCTGCGACGTCGGCGCCCACCTCCACCCCTGGGTGACGCCCCCACACACCGAAGAGGTCACCACCCACAACTCCTACCCAGGAAACCTCCCGCCCGATCTCGAGCGCGAGAAGCTGGAGTGCCTGACGAGCGCCATCGAGGAACATCTCGGACGTCGCCCACGCGTCTACCGTGCCGGCCGCTTCGGCTTCGGCCCCCGGACCGCCGAGGCTCTCGTCGCCCTCGGATATACGGTCGACGTCTCGCCCCTCGCTGGATTCGACCTCTCGGGAGACGGTGGGCCGGACTGGTCGGCCCTCGACCCGCGGACCTATTCGTTCGGTCCCGACGATGGCCTGATCGGATTCCCGGCGACAGGCGGCTTCGCAGGCTGGCTCCCAGGTGGCGGCGGCCTCCATCGCGCCCTACACACCGCCCTCCCAGCTGCCCTGAGGCTCTCCGGGATCCTCAGCCGCCTCGGCGCCTTCGAGCGCCTCATGCTCTCACCGGAGGGCTACACCCTCACCCACATGCAGCGTCTGACCCGCGCCCTCCTCGCTCGCGGTGTCCGCACCTTCCAACTCTCTCTCCACAGCCCATCCATGCTCCCGGGCTGCACCAAGTACGTGCGAAATCCCCAAGAACGAGACGAACTGCTCGCCCGCTGTGCGGATTACTTCCGTTGGTTCCGAGAGAAAGTAGGGGGAGAGATGCTCACGCTCACAGAGCTGCCCCAACGACTGGAAACCACCGCGTGAAGATCCTCGGAATCTCCCCTCTCGACAAGGACGCCTCCGCCTCCCTCGTCGAAGACGGACGCCTCCTGTTCGGCGCCGGCGAGGAGCGCTTCAGCCGCGTCAAGCAGCACGCGGGCTTCCCCGCCGCCGCAGTACGCGCCGCCCTAGAGGCCACGAACACCGACCCGTCGGAGCTCGACCAGGTCGCATACCCTTTCCTGACGTCGGAGCAAGAGGCCAAGCACATCCGCGACGCTATGACCTCCGAGCGCTCCCTCGCCATGGAGGGCTCAACGGCTGCTGAGCTCTCGCGGCTCATCGCCGCTGCCAAAGGGCGAGTCCCCGACCGCACGGACCCGATCCATGGGCTCTCCGCACCCAACCAGCGCATCGAGCGCCCCTTCTACAAGCGCTTCGCCTACGGCCTCCTCGGCGCGTCGAACTTCTCGACCCGCGTAGCCCTGAAGCGCTCTGCGGCCTGGGCTGAGAAGGCCATCGTCGAGCACACTCGCTGGTCGGAAGAGCTCATCGCCGGCCTCCGGGAGCTCGGGCTCGAGAACAAGCTCAAGCGCTACGAGCACCACCTCTCCCACGCCGCGAACGCTTACCTAGCGAGCGGCTTCGACCGCGCATTGATCCTCACCCTCGACGGCTACGGCTCCGGCCTCGCTGGCTCGATCGGGGTCGGTGAAGGAGGCAAGGTCACGCGCCAGCACGGCCTGCGCTTCCCCTACTCCCTCGGCACCTTCTACGAGAACGTCACGAGCGCCCTCGGCTTCCACCCGGACCGCCACGCCGGGAAGATCGTCGGCCTCGCCGCCTACGGTGACCCGTCGATCCTCAGCGAGGTCGTCTCCCACCGCTTCCACCAAGAAGGCGGGGGCTTCCGTATCGATCAGAACCTGAACCCCTTCTTCGCTCGCCACCTCGCGGTGAACTTCCCGATGGTCGATGTCGCTGCAGCCTGGCAGTACGTCCTCGAGAAGGTCGCTGTACGAACCGTAGAGCACTGGGCTGGTGTCCTGGACTGCAAGAACGTCGTCCTCTCCGGAGGTGTGACAGCCAACGTGAAGATGAACCAGCGCATCCACGAGGTCGAGGGCATCGAGGGGATCTTCGTCTACCCGAACATGGGCGACGGCGGCTGCGGCAGCGGCATCGCCATGCACCAGTCCTGGCCCGGCGGTTGTGCGGTCCCCTTCGAGAGCGCCTACCAAGGACCTGAGTTCACCGAAGACGAGTGCGCCGCGGCCATCACCAGCGCCGGTCTCGAGCCCGAACGACCCGACCACATGGCCGCCGAGGTCGCCCAGCTCATCCACACAGGCAAGGTCGTCGCGCGCTTCGACGGTCGCATGGAGTACGGTCCGCGCGCCCTCGGGAACCGCTCGATCCTCTACCACGGCCGCGAGCCGGACGTGAATCAGTGGCTCAACCAGCGCCTCGGCCGCACGGAGTTCATGCCCTTCGCCCCCGTGACCCTGTGGGAGGAGCGACACCGCTGTTACCAACACCTCGCCGGCGCCGAGCACACCGCCGAGTTCATGACGATCACCTTCGACTGCACAGACTTCATGAAGGAGTCCTGCCCCGCCGCGATCCACGTCGACGGCACCGCGCGGCCGCAGCTCATCCGACGCGAGAAGAACCCCGTCTATTACGACATCGTCGCCGAGTACCAGAAGCTCTCTGGCATCCCTTGCCTCATCAACACGAGCTTCAACATGCACGAGGAGCCGATCGTCTGCACTCCGGAGGACGCTGTCCGCGCCTTCCTCGACGGACGCCTCGACGTCCTCTCGATGGGCCCCTTCCTCGTTCGAAGTCCGGGTTGAGCCGAGCTCCTCGACGTGCTGCGCCTGAGCCCTACGGCCCTAGAACGTCCAGCCCATGGGGTGAGTCCCCGCAAGCTACCTCATCCTTCCTCATCCTCAGGGCTATCGGATATCCTGCGCGGTCGCTCCCAGCCCTGCAGGAGCGCAGCCTCGCCTGAACCGGGCTCCTGAAGGCCCCCTCGCGACCCATCAAGATGCCCTATCTCCTCGCATTTGGACTCCTCTTCCTCTCCATCGCCCTGCTCTACCAGGGACGCGCCCTCCTCTCTTGGGTCCTCCCCCTAGGGATCGCGTTCATCTACTGGCGGGTCGCACCGGAGTCCTGGGGCACGGGCAAGGCTGGCCTGTTCGCGATCTATGCCCTCTGCGTCGCCGTCTTCAGCGTCCCCCTGATCCGGCGCCTCGTGCTCACGCGGAACATCATGCCGGCGATGGCATCGTTCTTTCCGAAGATGTCGGAGACCGAGCGCGTCGCCCTCGAAGCCGGAACGGTCTGGTGGGACGCAGACCTTTTCAGCGGCCGCCCCGACTTCCAGAAGCTCCTCGACTTCCACGTCGCCCCCACCTCGCCCGAGGAGCGCAGCTTCCTCGAGAACGAGTGTGAAGAGCTCTGCCGAATGCTCGACGCGTGGCAAATCCACCTCGACCATGACCTGCCTCCGAACGTCTGGGACTTCATCAAAGCCAAAGGCTTCATGGGTCTGATCATCCCGACCGAGTACGGGGGCAAGGGCTTCTCGGCCCAAGCCACGAGCGAGATCATCACGAAGGTCTCGAGCCGCTCGGTCTCTGCCGCGGTGACCGTCATGGTGCCCAACTCCCTGGGCCCGGCTGAGTTGTTGCTCCACTACGGCACGCAAGAGCAGCGTGATCACTACCTCCCACGCTTGGCTGATGGACGCGACGTCCCCGCCTTCGCGCTGACAGAGCCGAACGCCGGCTCGGACGCTGGCGCGATGACCTCGTACGGTGTCGTCTGCAAGGGGGAGTGGGAAGGCGAGGAGGTGCTCGGCATGCGCCTCACCTGGAACAAGCGCTACATCACCCTCGCGCCGGTCGCCACGCTCCTCGGACTCGCCTTCAAGCTCCAAGACCCCGACGGCCTCCTCGGCGGTGAAGAGGACCTCGACATCACCTGCGCCCTGGTCCCGACCGACACCCCCGGGGTCGTTCACGACCGACAACACGACCCCCTCGGCGTCCCCTTCTTCAACGGTCCCACCAGCGGAGAGGACGTCTTCGTCCCGCTCGATTACATCATCGGCGGTGCCGAGAGAGCCGGTCACGGCTGGCGCATGCTCATGGATTGCCTCTCCGCCGGCCGCGGCGTGAGCCTGCCCGGCATGTCGGGCGGCGGCTCACAGGGGATCACCCGGGGAGTCAGCGCCTACGCCAGCATCCGCGAACAGTTCGGGATCCCGATCGGCCAGTTCGAGGGGATCCAAGAACCTCTCGCGCGCATCGGGGGCCTGACCTACGTCATCAACGCGGCGCGCACGCTCACCGCCGGCGCCGTCGATGCAGGTGAGAAGCCCGCCGTCATCTCTGCGATCGTCAAGGCTTACCTCACCGAGTCCATGCGGGTCATCGTCAATGACGCGATGGACATCACGGGGGGCGCGGGCATCTGTCTCGGACCCCGGAACATCCTCGCCCAGGCCTACCAAGCGATGCCCATCAGCATCACCGTCGAGGGCGCGAACATCCTCACCCGCAACATGATCATCTTTGGCCAGGGTGCAATCCGCTGTCACCCGTACGCCTTCGAAGAGATGAGCGCCGCGTGGGACCGCGACGTACCGCGCTTTGACCGCGCGCTCTTCAGCCACGTCGGGAACGTCTTCTCCACCTTTACGCGCGCGACCGTCCTCGGCGCGACCTGTGCCCGCCTCGCCACGCCCCCCTTACCGGGCCCGACCGCCCCGCACTTCCGACAGCTCTCGCGTATGAGCGCGGCGTTCAACGTCTGCTCCGAAGTCGCGATGGGCACCCTCGGCGGCAGTCTGAAGTTCCGTGAGCGGCTCACCGCTCGCCTCGCCGACGCCCTCTCGTGGATGTACCTCTCGAGTGCGACCCTCAAGCGCTTTGTCGACGAGGGCCAGACCGAGCGCGACCGAGCGTTCATGGAGTGGGGCTGCATCCACGCCCATTACGAGATCCAGCGTGCGCTGATGGAGCTCTTGGACAACCTGCCGAACCGGCTCCTCGGTATGTGGTTGAAGATCAAGCTCTTCCCGTGGTGGTCACGCGTCCAGCCGCCCTCTGACCGTCTCTCACAGAAGATCGCCAAGGCCCTCCTCGATGACGGAGAGGCGAGGCGTCACCTCACGACCGAGATTCACATCCCGGGACCGGAAGACCCCGGCCTCGGCAAACTGGAAGCCACCCTCGATCGCGTCGTCGCAGCTCGCGCCCCCCGTAAGAAGCTCAAGGATGCTCAGCGCGCCGGGATGCTCCCTCGTGACGACGAACTCACCCTCCTCGACGAGGCCGTAGCCCAGGGAGTCCTCAGCGAGATCGAGAAGGGCCTCATCGAAGAGGCCGCCAAGAGCCGCGACGAGGCCGTGCAGGTCGACGACTTCGAGCGGAGTTAGTCCGCTGTCTCGACGAGCCACATCCGCAGGCGCTCGTCGAACTGGAGCAGGTCGAGGTTCATCTCGGCGAGGAATGCCAAGTGCGCCGAGCGGCCCCGGCCCAACTGCTTGAGGACCTTCGGCAGAACGCCGGGTCGCCCCTCGACCAAGAAAGCGACCGCAGCGTTGCAGACGAGCAGGTCCTCTGTGGAGAGCCGGTTCACCTCACGACCTACGACCGTGTGGAACTTCGGGAGCTTGTCCTCCTCCAACAAGATGCGTGCCTCCTCGAGCCAATCGACGCTACTGCGTGAGAGCTTGGCCCGGAAGAGCGCGTCGTCGTCCGCGCTCATGTAACGCGAAGGAGAGACGAACCAGGTCAGGTGGGTCCCGAGGACTGCGTGCGTGAAGTAGAGCCCCACACCCTCGAACGCCCAGCCCTGCTTCGCCGTGATCTCGTGCCCGTAGTACATCATGTTGGAGATCCCCTGCCGGCACGCCGAGTCGAGGCGGCGCGCTTTGACATCGGACCAACTCCCGAAGTGGCGCGCGCCCGAAAGGGTCGCGCTCTCCAAGCCCTCGTAGAAAGAGCGATCTGAGTCCAATACCTCCGGGTGGTTCGTGAGGAAGAGGGACTTCTCGCTGGCGTTCCTCAAGAGGAAGTACGTGAAGTCGCTCGAGTAAGCGCATTGACGACCGACGTGCGCTCGCAGGAGCGTGCGCGCGACGCGCAGGTTGTCCGAGCACTTCGTGAGCTCTTCCTCTTCGACCGTGCCCACAACCCGCACACCGCTGAGCTCGAGCGCGGCGGTGAAGCTCAGCCCCAAGCCCTCCTCCAGGGATGTCAGCTTCTCCGATCGGGGCGACTTCAGCTCTTCGCGGGTCAAAGCCTCGAGCGCGCGCAGCTCCTCGCGCCGGGCGAGGGCGTTGGCGACCTCCATCATCACCCACTGCCCCTCGTGCTTCACCTCGTATCGCTGCCCGCGGGCCCAGACATTGTCCGGATCGACGGCCAGGATGTCGGCGAGAATCCGCACCCTCACCTCCGGGGTGAGCTCTTGAGCCCTCTCCTCGAAGAGCCGCTGGAGCGCCTCGATGAAGGGCTGCGAGATCGCCGCGCGTCGCTCCAGGGCTTCCTCGAGGTCATCCTTCTTTTTGGATCGATCGACCGGCCTGGGCTTCTTACTCGGGGCCCAGCTCCCATCCCGGAGCTTCTTGTGCCCGAGGGCGCGGTGTGCCTCCTCGTGGTCGGGCTCGAACTCGAGGAGGGCCTCGTAGGTGAGGGCGCGCTGAAGCCAGAGCTTCTTCTTCTTGCACCACTCGGCGTGCTCCGCGAGGCGGGTGGTGAGTCCGGTGAGCTCCCGCGCGCGGATGGCCTCATAACCCTCACCTTCGTCTTGGTGATGCTCGACGGGTTGACCGACCCCAACAGCACCAACCCCAACAGTGCTGAAAGGGACCAGCAGGATCAGGGCGAGGGCGTGGTTCAGGTAGCTCATGTGTGGAATACCCATGGGACCCCAAGAGAATACCGGTTCGTCCCCTACCCATTGCGCCCTGGTTCTGGGTCCCTAGGCTCTGGAGCATGTCTGACCCGACCACCATCGCCCCAGACGCCGGGTTGGGCGCTCTCCGTCAGGTTCCCTACATGGGCGTCATCCACGTCGTCGCAGAGGCCATGAAGCTCGGCTTCACCAACGGGGACCCCGACTGGTGCAACCTGGGCCAGGGCCAGCCCGAGGTAGGGGAGATGGCCGGGGCGCCGCCGCGCATCACCTCAGTCGAGATGGAACCGGAGGACGCAGCTTATGGCCCCCTCGAGGGAACCCTCGAGCTGCGCGAGGCCGTCGCCGCGCACTACAACCGGCTCTTTCGACAGGGAAAGGAATCGCAGTACACCGCCGCCAACATCTCGGTCGCGAGCGGCGGACGCCTCGCCCTGACCCGCGCGGTCGCCGCGCTCGGACACGCCCGCGTCGGCTACCCCACCCCCGACTACACGGCCTACCAAGACATGCTCGAGACACACTTGGCCCGCCTCGAGCCAGTGATGGTCCCTGCCCAGGAGGAGCGCGGTTGGCAGATCTCCGCTGAAGAGCTCGCCGAAGCATCCTCGGGGGAGCGCCTCGACGCCTACCTCTTCTCGAACCCGTGCAACCCGACAGGAGCGGTCATCGCGGGCGATGAGTTGGCAGGCTACGCCGAGGTCTCGCGGGCACAGGGCCTGACGATCTTCGCCGACGAGTTCTACTCACACTTCATCTACTCTCCCTCCGAGACTGGCGAGTGCACCCCGGGGGAGGGCCCGGTCAGCCTCGCCGCGCACGTCGAGGACGTCGAGCGAGACCCGATCGTCCTCTTCGACGGCCTCACCAAGTGCTTCCGCTACCCCGGCTGGCGGGTCGGCTGGGTGGTGGGACCCTCGGTGATGGTCGAGGCCATGGCCCGCACCGCCTCCGCCATCGACGGCGGCCCGAGCCGCGTCGCCCAGCGCGCCGCCCTAGAGGTCCTTGAACCCGCGCGCGCCGACCAAGAGACGACCGCCCTGCGCGAGGTCTTCTGCGCCAAGCGCAACCTGATGATCCGCCGCCTGAAGGCCATGGGGGTGCGCTTCGCCAACGAGTCGGAGAGCACCTTCTACTGCTGGGGCTCGATCGCCGACCTCCCTGAGCCCTTCGACGACGCCGAGATCTTCTTCCGCCGCGCCCTGGATCGGAAGGTCATGACCGTTCCGGGCGAGTTCTTCGACGTGAACCCGGGCGGCCTCCGACCGGGGCCTTCTCCCCTGCGCCAGTGGATGCGCTTCTCCTTCGGTCCGCCGATGGAGAACCTCGAGCTCGGCCTCGATCGCCTCGAGGCCATGCTCTCCGAGGGCTGAAACCTACTCCGCCGCGAGGCGACGCAGGACGTACTGGAGGATCCCGCCGTGGCGGTAGTACTCCGCCTCGCCAGGCGTGTCGATGCGCACGAGCGCACTGAAGGTCTTGCTGTCGCCTCCCGAGTCGGTGGCTGTGACCGTGACCTCTCCACCAGTCGGAACTCCGTCAGCGAAGCGCTCCGCAAAGCCGGTGATCGAGTAGGTCTCGCGCCCTGTGAGCCCAAGGCTCTCCGCGCTCTCACCTTCGGCGAACTGCAAGGGGAGGACCCCCATTCCCAAGAGATTCGAGCGGTGGATGCGCTCGTAGGACTCCACGATCACCGCGCGCACGCCGAGCAGGCTAGGTCCCTTCGCCGCCCAGTCACGGCTCGAACCCACACCGTACTCCTTGCCGCCGATAACGATCGTCGGCACACCATCCGCGCGATAGCGCTCCGCGGCCTCGAAGATCGAGGTGACCTCGCCCGAGGGCTGGTGCTCCGTGACGCCCCCCTCCGTGCCGGGGACGAGGCGGTTCTTGATGCGTACGTTGGCGAAGGTGCCGCGCATCATCACTTCGTGGTTCCCGCGGCGGCTGCCGAAGGAGTTGAAGTCGCTCTCTTCGACACCATTCTCCCGCAGGTACGCCGCGGCTGGACCATCCGGTGCGATCGAGCCCGCAGGAGAGATGTGGTCGGTGGTGATCGAGTCACCGAAGAGGCCGAGGACGCGCGCGCCCTCGATGTCACTCACCGCACCGGGCTCTGGGCCGAGGTCCTCGAAGTACGGGGGGTTGCGGACGTAGGTCGACGCGGGCTCCCAGTCGTAGGTGTCTCCGGTCGGTGCATCGATGGCATTCCAGCGCTCGTTCCCGCCGTAGACTCCTTCGTAGGTAGCGGTGAACATCTCGCGGCTCACCGCCGCGTCGATGGCCGCCTGAACCTCGGCAGGGCTCGGCCAGACGTCACGCAGATAGACAGGCTCGCCGTCGGAGCCGGTCCCGAGGGGCCCTTCCACGATGTCATCGGCGACGCTGCCCACGAGGGCGTAGGCCACGACGAGCGGTGGACTCGCCAGATAGCTCGTGCGGACCTTGGTGTGAACGCGACCCTCGAAGTTGCGGTTGCCCGAGAGCACCGAGGCGCTGACGAGAGAGCCTGAGTCGATCGCGGCCTCCACGTCGGCAGGGAGCGGTCCTGAGTTGCCGATGCAGGTCGTGCAGCCATAGCCCACGACGTCAAAGCCGAGCTGCGCGAGCGGACCGATGACGCCGGCCTTCTCGAGGTAGGCCGTGACGACCTTGGAGCCTGGCGCGAGAGAGGTCTTCACCCATGGCTTCACAGTTAGGCCCCGCGCGACCGCCTTCTGGGCCAGAAGCCCGGCAGCCATCATCACGGTCGGGTTGGAGGTGTTCGTACAGCTGGTGATAGCCGCGATCACGACCGCGCCGTGGCCGACCTCGAAAGATACGCCGTCACGTTCGATCCCGACGCTCGAGTCGGTCGCGTCCTCCCGACCCAGGTTCACGAGCACCTCGTCCTTGGCCTTGGCGAACTCACTAGCCATGTCGGCGAGGGCGACGCGGTCCTGGGGACGCCGCGGCCCGGCCAGGGAGGGGACGATCTCTCCGATGTCCATCTCGATGACGTCGGTGTAATTCGCATCGACCGAGTCCTCGGTCCAGAACATCCCCTGCTCACGGCAGTAAGCCTCCACGAGGGCTATCTGCTCTTCGCTGCGCCCGGTCAGGCGCAGGTAGTTGAGGGTGACGTCGTCCACGCCGAACAGACCACAGGTCGCGCCGTACTCCGGCGCCATGTTGGCGATCGTCGCGCGGTCTGCGACGGGCAGCTGGGCGAGACCAGGACCGAAGAACTCGACGAACTTCCCGACCACGCCGTGCTCGCGCAGGCGCTCGACGACGCGCAGGACGAGGTCTGTGGCCGTCGTCCCCTCCGGGAGCGCTCCCTTGAGCCTCACCCCGACGACCTGCGGGACGAGCATGGAGATCGGCTGTCCCAACATCGCAGCCTCGGCCTCGATCCCGCCGACCCCCCACCCGAGCACGCCGATCCCATTGACCATCGTCGTGTGACTGTCGGTGCCTACGACCGTGTCGGGACACGCGAAGCCGCCAGCGTCCTCCATGACGACGCGCGCGAGAAACTCGATGTTCACTTGGTGGACGATGCCGGTCTCCGGTGGCACGACCTCGAAGTTGTCGAAGGCGCCTTGGCCCCAGCGCAGGAAGGAGTAGCGTTCGCCGTTGCGTTCGAATTCGCGCTCGGCGTTCGTCGCGAGGGCTCCCGGCGTCCCGAAGGCGTCGACCTGAACAGAGTGGTCTATGACCATCTCTGCAGGCTGGAGCGGATTGATCTTTCGCGGATCGCCGCCGAGCGCCACCATCGCGTCACGCATCGCTGCGAGGTCGACGACGGCAGGCACGCCGGTGAAGTCCTGCATCAGGACACGCGCGGGGCGGTAGGCGATCTCCACCGAGGGCTTGGCGTGCGGATCCCACGCGAGGAGCGCAGAGATGTCATCTCTCGTGACGCTCTCACCGTCCTCATGTCGCAGCAGATTCTCGAGCAGGACACGGTGCGCCAACGGCAGCCGAGCGATGTCATGACCCGCCTCTTCGAGGGCGCGCAGGCGGGCGATCTTGTACGTGCTGCCCTCGACTTCGAGAGATCCGAGGACGTTAAAGCTGTCTTGCATCGGTGTAGTGAGGTTCTCCGTGGGGATCGAGGCCCGAGAGGATACGACACTCACCGAGAGAGCGGCACCGCTGCCCTCAGTCCCCTCCTCCTAACGGTGCTCGAGCGTGCAGTCAGTGGGGAGGCCTTTCGTCCAGAGCTCTCCCGCCTCATCTCCACCAAAGGTGTGTTCGCGGCAAATGTGGAGTCCCCCGCCCACCCTCAGGACGGCATGACCCGGGCTCTCCAGGACGACCCCGTCCAATACGCCTGATCCGGCTCCGGAGATCGCCGTGGAGCCGCCCGAGAGAAGTGAGCGCTCCACGAAGACCTCCATCCGCCCTTGACTCTCCAACGCGCTGCGATCCACCGAGCCGAGGGCGCAGGTGTCGAGGTACACAAGACGAGCGCCATGGACACAGGACGCGGATGAGGAGATCCAACTGTCTCGAGCGAAGAACGCGCTCATTCCCACGAGCCGAATTGGGGTAGGGCCGCCTTTGCTAACCCTTTGGCGTGGCGGATCGGCGATCGTGCTGTTCGACAGCGCGACGAGGCTATCGGTCGCTTGGATGCCCATGGAATAAGGGGTGAGGTGGCTGTCCTTCAAGAGCAGCTCTCCATCCATGATGGTGACCCCGACCCCGGAGCGCGGCTCGAGACGGACGTTCTCCAACGTGACGCGCGCGCCAGTGTCGATGACGAGGCTCGCGTGGATGACGACCTCTCCCTCTCCAACGAGGTGAACACCGTCGCCACCCGTGCGGAGAGACAAGAGGCTCCCGTTGGGTGCCTCGTAGACGCCCTCGGGTAAGACGATGAACTCTCCCTTCCCTGAGCGCCGACACTCCTCCAGGACCGAAGCCAAGTCCTCGAAGTCGCCCGGCTCAATGCGCAAGGCCTCCTGTTCGTGGACGGGGACATTGAACACGCTCGCTGAGAATCGACGCGACGCGTCCAATCGAATCAGCGGATCACGGACGACGTCGAGGGCAGCGGCGAGGAACGACACAGGAGCGTCGCGTCCTTCAGCGCGATCGCAAAGAAGCGCTAGCGCGAGGCGCGCGCGCGATGTCGCTGCCTCCTCTTCGGCGAGATCCCCGATCGAGGATTCAAGGTCAGCCGCGACCTGCAGCGCGACGAGGGCTGTCCACGCGTCGGCTCCTGCCACAGCACCTATGAGCGCGTCTGCGAGCTGCACCGGATCGGACGCCTCGAGGAGTTCCAATTCCTTGGCGACCTCAAAGAGCCCCTGATGATCGAAGGGCGCGCGCGGTGAGGGATTGGGCGTGCGCAGCGGGAGCGAGAGCGCCATTGAAGCCGCGTCGCGGACGAAGGGCTCAGGGTCGGACTCCGCGAGCACCTCGAGGTGATCTTGCACAACGTCGACGTCGAGGACCTGCAGCGCCCCGAAGGCGCGCCTCATCGGGTCGGCGTTGAGGAACCCCGGCAGCGCGGCTTCGGAGAGCCCCAGCTCGCTCGCGCGTTGCAGGAGGACGTCGGGAACGATCGGTCGCTCGGCGTTCGCGCCCTTCTTCTCGTGGCTGAGACCAGAGAGCAGCTCGCGCGCGGCGGCCGCTTGTTCTGGGTTCTCCGAGGAGACGACCTCCAACAGGAGGGGGCGCGCGCGCTCTCCGGCGACCGCGAGGAGTTCACGCGCCCGCTGGCGCCTCGAGTAGTCCGGCTGGCCGAGCTCCTCGATGGCCTCGCGGATCCACGCCTCTGTCTGTGCACCGCCGTCGTCCCCGAGGAGCGCTGCGATCGGCGCGCTAGGCACTGAGGGGCCGAAGGGGCCGAGGCGCACGCGGCTGCGATAGCGACAAGGTCCCGTCACTCCCGGCCTGGGGTCAATGAGGAGCTCCTCTCCGGAGGTGACTCTCTCCGTGACGAAGACCCACTCCTCGGATTCAAAGCCCTGCTCGCGCTCGAGGATCAGGATCGGCTCGCCCAAGCCCAAGCCCTCGTGGCCAGTGGTTACTTTGGCCGTGATCTCTGCGCCGCCGTCGGAGAGACCCCTGACTGCGATCGTGGTGGGCGCGGGCAGTAACACGCGTCCGCCGTCGATGGCGACCGAGACGCGCAGGCTGACCTTCTCTTCATGGATCTCGCCGAGACTCAGCCGCGCGTACACCCCCTCCGGTAGATGGAGCGCGAGATCACGCCCCTCGGAGAGGAAGTAGCGCTGCGGTCCGTATCCCGGCGTCCCTCGCAGTGGGAGCTCCCATGCCTCACGACCGGACGGGGCGAGGGTGCGCATGAGCACGCCATCGCCGGGACCGATCTGAACCCCCTTGGGGTTGATGTACTCGAGCCGGAGGTCTGTGCGCGCTCCACCGACCTCTCCGGTGAGCGCGTTCACTCCGGCCCCCTGAGTCACCTCGATCAGGCCCTCGTTGAACCCTCCCGCGACAGCCCGCACCCGGGATCCCATGCCGCCGCCCTCGAGGATCACTCGGTACTCGATGACGACGTCACGCTCTGCCTCAGTGTCTGTCCACCACGGCCTCTTGGAGGTGCCGGCGGCCTCCCATGGCGTCGGCCTACCCGTCTGCAGCGCGCGTCGCTCGACAAGCCAGGTCGCGTCCTCTTCGGCGCTCCTCGCCCAGCTGAGCCCGACACCGTCTTCCGTAGCGCTCCACGAGATTCCGGCCGGCACCCGCGCGAGTTCAACCTCAACGGCCCCACAGTGTGCGCGCTCGATGGAGATGCGCCCGGGGTCGATGGCCAGGACGCGAAGATATCCCCACCCGAGCTCGCCGAGCTCATAGACCCACTCGTCGCCTACGAGCGCCATGGCACCAGGCTGGGGCGCGCCGCCCTCGCCGCGCTCGATGTGAGCGCGCTCCGAGGCGCCGTGGATGAGTGAGAGGAGCGCGGGCCCACGCAGCAACTCACCGTCCCAGATCACATCACGTTCGGCTCCGCTGGGCGCGCGGTTGGAGACCCACCCCGTCGAAAGATCCAAGTGGAACCCGACCGGAAGTTCGATGTCTCCCCACGCAGGCGTCTCCGCCGGACCTGACTGAGGACCGAGGAGTGCGAGGAGCAGTAGAGGGGTGGATAGCATTGACGAAGACCGTTCAAGTCCATTCTACCACCCCCCTCCGACGTGCTCGTCGAAGACACTCCGTACCAGTGTGGAGCGAGGACTACCGCAACCTGGGATTCAACACTAGACTCCCTCCCCGCAACCCGTGGGGACGTGGCTCAGTTGGTAGAGCGTCGCGTTCGCAACGCGAAGGTCGTGGGTTCGACTCCCATCGTCTCCACCATCCATGCCGCGGGCCGTCGGGTGCCTCCACCTTGATGCCCGCGGCGCTTCTGTCTCCAGCAGCGAAGAGAGGAGCTCAGCGCCCTCGCCGACGGCGGGGCTTCCAGCGGCCGCTCTTCTCGTCCGTCTCGAAGTCGCGCACGATCTTCGCCAGCGCCTCGCCGTGGACCTCGGCCTGCCAGGCTTGGACGCCTTCGACCTCGGTTACCGCGCCCACACTCGACGGTCGCTCGCGCGCGATGCGCCCCATCGCGAGTCGGTGCAGAACGAGCGACGCGTCGTAGCCTGCACGCGAAGCCTCTTCACGCCGCCACGACTTGATCCGGTCTTGGAGTTCGTTCCCCGCCTCGTTGAGGACGACATCGCCCTCCCTCATGGGCTTGGGTGGCATCTCTGTGATGGGCTCCTTCTCACAAGCTTCATCCAACCTGTCGAGGACCTTCTTCCCGATGCGGCGGACGATTCCCCAGGAGACGCCGGGGACCTCGGCGAGCTCCTTCTCACTCTGCGGTCGCGCGCGGCCGATCTCGATCACCGCCTGGTTGCCGAAGACGCGGAAGCAAGCCTGATCACGCTCGCGCGCGAGCTCGTCACGCAGGATGAAGATCTCCCGCGCCGCGCGTCGTTCGCGTGGCGCGAGCGCTCGCGCCCCCTTCAGCTTGACCCATCCATCTGGGTTGAACTCCGGCCACTGCGTTCGGATCGCTTCCAAGCGTCGGCACTCTCCCTCGAGGACCTGCATGAGTCCCTGGCGCTCGAGCTCGGGTGTCTGCGCGCGACGCAGCTCCGAGAGGAAGCGCGTGTCGAGACGCGCGTAGGCGACCTGCTCGTCCGAGAGCGGGCGCTTGCCCCAGTCCGATCGCTGGAGGCTCTTGTCGAGATCGATCCCGAAGCGCTCAGAGAGGACGGTCCCGAGGCCCGGTGTCTCTGACCCCAAGGTGGCCTCCGCGGCGCGGGTGTCGTAGAGGTTCTCCATCGTGAA
>Ga0310345_10001278_pt1 | contig 28825 bp, 23 predicted proteins | sample HC15DNA20500_MG_FD_204667 | JGI IMG/M metagenome (GOLD analysis project Ga0310345, IMG submission 204667) | Marine microbial communities from station ALOHA, North Pacific Subtropical Gyre - HC15-DNA-20-500_MG | ecosystem: Environmental > Aquatic > Marine > Oceanic | place: Pacific Ocean: North... | reverse complement strand
CCGGACGGTGACCCCAGCCTCCCGGGCGTTGTGTTTGCGAGACACACGCGCAGGCGCCGCATCCTGCTCCGCTTCAAAGCGCCCTCGAGAAGCGCCCCTCACGACCAGGACGTGACGAACTTAAGCGCGCTTCAGAACACGGGGACGCGTATCCCCATCACGAAATGTTGCAGCCATCTGCGCGATACTATCCGCCGTCATTCCGGGGCGCGCGTTGCGCGAGCCCGGAATCCATCGCGGTGTTGGAGAAATGGATTCCGGGTTCGCGCGAAGAGGCGCGCCCCGGAATGACAGAAACAACAGCTGTATCGCTCTGCTTGATCGTGTCCCTGCATTGCCACGGCGTGCGGTGGTTATGGGTCCCCCTTTCGCACCACCCCGGAATCCACGGTCACGACACAGAATTCCGCAATCATGGATTGCAGGCCTGCACCAGGCGCCTCACCCTGGAATGACTGGTGAGATTATTCGCGAAGCGCCCGGAATGATGAACGGCCCTGTCGCGTGATCGGCCGGCGGTTCCAATTGGAACCTCCTTCCCATGTCGGTGTTGTCTGGATAGCGGCGGCGGGTGTACCCGCCGTCCGGCGGTCAGGCATGGACGGGCGGTTCCAGGCCTTGCCGTTGAAATTGTTGCCGTTTCGGGGAGGCGGGATTCCAGGGTTCCAGAGCCATCCCGCGGCGGCTGCCGCCTGCCATCGCCGGTTACGGCGTCCAATCGAAAGGTCGAGAGTGAAACCGGTGAAAAGGACGGCGGGATGTCAGTTTTGACAAACATCCAGATGTCCCCGGCACAAGTCTCGCAGCAAGGAAGCGCTCCCGTTTCCGCCGCGCTCGCAAAGGGTGCCGTTGAGACCGATATTCCCGCGCGGCTGGATTCGCTGCCATGGGGCGGCTTTCATACCCGGGTGATCGCGGCGCTCGGCATCACATGGATTCTCGACGGCCTCGAGGTCACTCTTGCCGGGGCATTGTCGGGTGCATTGAAAAGCAGCCCGGTTCTGAATTTCAACAACACCGACATCGGTATTGCGACCAGCGCCTATCTTGCCGGCGCAGTGCTCGGCGCCATCGGCTTCGGCTGGCTGACCGATCGCATCGGGCGCAAGAAACTGTTCTTCGTCACGCTGGCGGTTTATCTCACGGCGACAGCGGCAACAGCCTTCTCGTGGAATCTTGCGAGCTTCGCGCTGTTTCGGTTCATCACCGGCGCGGGGATCGGCGGCGAGTACACAGCGATCAATTCAACGATACAGGAACTGGTGCCTGCGCGCTATCGCGGCCGTACCGATCTGATCGTCAACGGCAGCTTCTGGATCGGCGCAGCCATCGGCGCGGTGAGTGCGATTGTGCTGCTTGATCCCGCCGTGATCGATCCTGAACTGGGCTGGCGGCTGGCATTTCTGACCGGCGCGGGCCTTGGTCTGGTCGTATTCGTGATGCGGTTATGGATTCCCGAAAGCCCGCGCTGGCTGATGATTCACGGTCAGCCTGAGCGTGCCCTGAAAATCGTCGCGGATATCGAACGTGCGGTGCCCGGCGGCGGCAAACCCGATCATCCGTTGCCGAAAATCAGGCTGACGATGCGGACACATACACCGCTGCGCGAAGTTGCCGGCACCCTGTTCCATACCTATCGTAGCCGCTCGCTGGTCGGACTGTCCCTGATGGTGGCCCAGGCGTTCTTCTACAACGCGATTTTCTTCACCTATGCTTTGGTTTTGACAGATTTCTTCGCTATCCCCGCCGCGAACATCGGCTGGTACATTCTGCCGTTCGCCGCCGGAAACTTTCTCGGGCCGCTGCTGCTCGGATCGTTGTTCGATACGGTGGGACGGCGCACCATGATCGCGCTGACCTACAGCGTGTCGGGTATTCTGCTTGCCGTGTCGGGCTACCTGTTCTCGATCGGCGTGCTCACTGCGCAAACCCAGACGATCGCCTGGATGGTGATCTTCTTCTTTGCGTCGCCGGCGGCCAGCGCCGCGTATCTGACCGTGAGCGAAACCTTTCCGCTCGAGGTCCGCGCTCTGGCCATCGCGCTGTTCTATGCGATCGGCACCGGCATCGGAGGCGTCGCGGGGCCGGCGCTGTTTGGAGTTCTGATCGATACCGGTTCGCGCAGCAGCGTGTTCGCCGGTTACCTGCTCGGATCGGTTCTGATGGTTGCCGCTGCGCTCATCGCGTGGCGCTACTGCATCGATGCCGAGCGCAAATCACTTGAGGAGGTTGCGCGGCCGCTCGCTGCGCAGAACAACTGATGGATCATCGCGTGATTGAAAAAATCCCGGCAACGGGCGCGGGCGACATGTTGTCTGCTCCGGCGGGAATTGTGCCGGACCTCGACCAGACGGCCCTGTTACTCGACATCGACGGCACCTTGCTGGAGCTGGCGCCGACGCCGCGTGATGTCGTCGTTCCGCCAAATCTGGCAAGCACGCTTCAGGCGCTGCATGATCGGCTGGATGGTGCGCTGGCCTTGGTCAGCGGCCGCTCGCTGACCGATATCGATGTCATCTTCGCGCCGCTGCAGTTTCCCGCAGTCGGCGGTCATGGCGCGGAAATGCGGCTGTCGATCGAGAACGAGGCGGTGGCGTCGCATGCGCCGCCGATGGACAACGATCTGAAGCGCCGGTTCATTGCGATCTCGCATCTCAGTCCCGGGATCCTGTACGAGGACAAGGGTTACTCGATCGCATTGCATTACCGGCTGGCGCCGCAGTTCGAGCGCACGATCTACGAAGCCGTATCCGCAATCCGGGCCGATCTTCCGCAGGCGCCGATCGAGGTGTTGCCGGGAAAGTTCGTGTGCGAGATCAAGCCCGCGGGTTTCACCAAGGCGACCGGTGTCCGCGAACTGATGAGTCATGCGCCGTTCTCCGGCCGCAATCCCATCTTCATTGGTGATGATGTCACCGACGAATCCGTGTTCGCCATCATGCCGGCGTTCCGCGGCGTATCCTTCTCGGTGGGCCGCCGCGCTCACGGGGTCGACGGGCAGTTCAGGGCCCCGAAGGACGTCCGCGCATGGTTGACACACTTGCTTGATGACGAGGCGATGGCGGCGCAATGAATATTCCCAAGGCAATGACGAAGTCCCAGATTGAAGCAGGCGCGAAGATCGACCATGGCCTCGATCTGGCGGTGATCGGCAACTGCAAGACCGCCGCGCTGGTCGATCCGACGTCGCGGCTGGTGTGGTGGTGTTTCCCGCGCTTCGATGCCGATCCGGTGTTCTCGCGCCTGGTTGCAGGCGACGAGGAGAAAGGTTTCAGCGACGTCGTGCTGGACGGCATGGTGGATTACAAGTCCGATTACGTCCGCAATACCGCCCTGGTTGAGACCATTCTGACGGATGCCAAAGGCAACGCGGTCCGCATCACGGATTTCGCGCCGCGCTTCCGGCAGTACGGCCGCATGTTCCGGCCGCCGCAGCTGTTCCGGATCATCGAGCCGATTGCCGGATTGCCGCGCATCACCATCCGTGTCCGTCCCACGCATTCCTACGGCAAGCCGCTGAAGCGAAGCTCACTCGGCAGCAATCACATCCGCTATGTCGAGGAAGAATCCACGGTTCGCGTCACCACCGATGCGCCGATCGCCATGATTGAGCATGAAACGCCGTTCGTGCTGACGCGGCCGGTGCATATGGTGTTCGGCCACGACGAGCCGTATCCCGGCGATCTTGCGGCGACCGCGACCTCCTTCGCCGAGCAGACGAGGGCTTACTGGCTGCACTGGGTGCGGCGCCTCTATATTTCCTACGACTATCAGGAAGCGATCATTCGCGCTGCGATCACGCTGAAGCTGTCGAACTTCGAGGAGACTGGCGGAATCATCGCTGCGCACACCACATCGATCCCGGAAGCACCGGGTTCGGGCCGCACCTGGGACTACCGGTTCTGCTGGCTGCGCGACGCCTATTTCGTGGTGAAGGCGCTCAACCGTGTCGGCGCGACCCAGACGATGGAGGACTTCATCGGCTTCACGTTGTCGATCGCGGCCAACGCGGACGGGCCGCTGAAGCCGGTTTACAGCGTGGTGCCGAACCTGCCGCTCGACGAATGGATCGCGACCGATCTCAAAGGGTACCGCGGTGACGGTCCGGTGCGCATCGGCAACGCAGCCGTCGAACAGAGCCAGCATGACACCTATGGCAGCGTGATCCTCGCCGCCTTGCCGCTGTTCTTCGACCGCCGTCTGCCGACGCCGGGTGGCGAGAAGCTGTTTCGTCTGCTCGAGGATCTCGGAGAGAAGGCCGCAAGCGTCGCGCTGCAGCCGGACGCCGGCATCTGGGAGTATCGCGGCCGTCAGCGCGTTCACACCCATTCGGCGGCGATGTGCTGGGCGGGCGTCAACCGGCTCGCCTCCATCGCCACACGTCTCGGTCTGCATGATCGCGCGGCGTACTGGAATTCGGTTGCCGATCCGATTCACAAGGAACTGCTCGACAAGGCGTGGAATCCGAAACGGGAAGCGTTCACCGCAGCCTTCGGATCGGACGATCTCGACGCCAGCGTCTTGCTCTTGCCGGATCTCGGTGTGTGTGAGGTCGACGATCCGCGTTTCATCAAGACGGTCGCGGCGATGGAGCGTGAGCTTCTGCGCGAGAAGCACATGATGCGCTACGCGGCAGAAGACGATTTCGGATTGCCGGCGACGGCGTTTCTGATCTGCCGGTTCTGGCTGATCGATGCATGGTGGCAGCAGGGACGACGCGAGGAGGCGCGCGAGGCATTTGCTGATGCGCTGTCGCATCGCAATCGCTACGGGTTGTTGTCAGAAGATATCGATCCGAAAACCGGCGCGCTGTTTGGAAATTTCCCGCAGACCTATTCGATGGCGGGATTGATTCTCACCGGCATGAAACTGTCGCGGAACTGGGAAGATCGCTACTGGCGCAGTTAGTGTTGCTGCTGTTGGAAAGCTGAATCAGATTCGTTTTCATCGCGAGGAGATATGAAATACGCGACGGTATTTTGCATGGATCCGCGTCGCGCGATTCCGAATGTGTCAAGACTAGGCAAATCGTTTTTAATCGGCCACGCTTCACGCAATGGAACTCGGTTCCATTTCTCGCCAACAAATTCGACGTCAATCAGTCTGAAGGATGGCGAGGAACCATATTGATGAACAAGCGTTGTTTTTGCGTTTGCAGAACTAGGGAGGGCACCCTGTGGATCTCGTCGTCGTCTCCAATCGGGTCGCACGCGCAAAAGCAAATGAGCCAATGACCGGTGGACTGGCAGCAGCGTTGCTGCCTGTGGTGGAAAAATCAGGTGCAATCTGGGTCGGTTCGTCCGGCCGCGTTCGTGATAATCTATCCAAGGATTCCTTTGCTGAAATCGAATCGCTTGGCGCAGGCGCGCTGGCGCTGCTCGATCTTCCTGCTGCGCATTACGGCGGATATTACGAAGGTTTCGCGAATTCCGCGTTATGGCCCGCGCTTCATTCCCGCAACGATCTGATCCGTGTCTCGCAGGATGACTATCAGTCCTATCGAGAAGTGAACGCCTTCATGGCGCGCGCGCTGATGCGCTTCAACAAGCCGACGGCCGCGTTCTGGATTCAGGATTATCATTTTCTCACGCTGGGCGCGGAGATGCGCGAGCTTGGCGTCCGCAGTCCGCTGGGCTTTTTTCTCCATACGCCGTGGCCGGCGCGCCGCGTCTTTGCCGGCGTTCCGCATCACCGCGATCTGGTCGAGGCGATGCTCGCCTATGATCTGATCGGCTTCCAGACTGAGGACGATTGCGAAAATTTCACTGCCTATCTGCGCGCAGAGATCGGTCTCGACGTCGAGGACGGCATCGTCACGTCGCGGTTCGGGACCTCACGCCTCGCGGTATTCCCGATCGGCATCGATGTTGACGGTTTCGCAGCGCAAGCCCAGCGCGCGGCGTCGCATCCGGACGTGTCGCGGCTGCGCAAGAGCCTTCACGGCGAACGGCTCGCGATCGGTGTTGACCGCGTCGATTACTCCAAGGGCCTGGTCAATCGCATCAGCGCGTTCGATCGCCTGTTTGAAATCCAGCCCTCGCTGAAGCGGTCGGTCTCATTGCTGCAGATCGCGACCCCGTCGCGCGGCGGCATCCAGGCTTACAGCAATTTGCAGGACGAGTTGTCGAAGCAGGTGACGGACGTGAACGGTCGCCATGGCGAGGTGGACTGGACGCCGATCCGCTATCTCAACAAGGGTTTCAGCCAGACCGTGCTTGCGGGTTTCTATCGTGCCGCGCAGGTCGGTGTCGTGACGCCGCTGCACGACGGCATGAATCTCGTCGCCAAGGAATATGTCGCGGCCCAGAATCCGATCGACCCCGGCGTGCTCGTTCTGTCAAAATTCGCCGGCGCCGCGAATGAACTCGACACCGCGCTGCTGGTCAATCCGCACGACATCGACGGCATGGCGCGGACCATTGCCGTGGCGTTGTCGATGCCGGCATCCGAGCGCCGGATGCGGTGGGAGGCGATGATGACCAAGCTGCGTGCCGGCACCATCCATCGCTGGTTCTCCGACTTCATCGAGGCGCTCGAAAACGCGCATGTGGGGGCGGGGCCGAGCATATTGCCGTCGGTCGTTCGTCCGTTGCGGGTCGCCGGCGCGCCGCCCATGGGAGATGGCTGTATCCGCGAATCGACGCGTTTTCAGCCCCGGCCTATGGTCAATTAGCCTCAGAACTTCAAATATTTACGGAATATTTCCGGTCAGCGCCCGCGCTCTCTTGCAAAACGGCGCGGGCCCCTTCATGACAGGCGCGTGGAGAGGTGGCCGAGTGGTTGAAGGCGCACGCCTGGAAAGTGTGTATACGGGAAACCGTATCGCGGGTTCGAATCCCGCTCTCTCCGCCAGCTCCGAGAGTTCGCCTTTTGGCGCTTTGCTCTCGTCAACGAGCATTCGCCTGAGACCATAACCAACCGGGCCACCCTGGCGAAACCCGTGTTCAATCAAACGGCATTATCCAGCAAACACTTTGACCGAGAGTTCGCGGCTATACTCCCCGGCCAACACGCGCCTTACGTTCTTCAGCAGAATGCAGCCGATACTTCCATCATTATCGAATTGCTCTCCGCAATAATGCTACAGGCGCCGCCAAAAGAATGTGTGAGCCATTGTGGGCTGCAGAGAAGTTGGGACCTCTCCCGACGCGCCGGGTTTTATCTCCAAAGCGGTGTTGATGCGCGTCGCCTCACGAGCCGGTGGCGATTAGGCCCGCGACGCCGAAGCAATTCAGCGGTGGTAAGGATCTCGTGGGCATAGGTTGGCCCGTTGAGCTTGTGCGGCGTCCATCATTTCCTGCGAAAATGCCGCCGGCGCGTCAGTCATCAACGTGACGTGATAACCAGTTCCATTGCGTACCGGCCGGTGGATTCGATGCAGGTATTGGCAATGAGACCGATGAGGATAACTCTCTCGATACCATGTTTCGTAGCATCGCCGAACGCGCCAGGCAGCGCGGACTGGCGGCTTTTGGCGTTCGGCAAATGAATTTCGGACATATCCTATAACGGTTTGGCGTCGCCGCTTCCGTCAGGACGACCAGAACTGCTTGGACGAACTATCATTCGTTAAGCTGTGCAGATTACCGTCCCGTCAGATTCAGGGGAGGTGCACTTGTCCAGCGATACGAATGAGGACCTGCGTCTGCAGGCCCTCCGCCGATACGATATTCTCGATACCGCACCAGAGGAAACCTTTGACCGAATCACCCGGATCGTCGCGGCGGCCCTGCGGGTTCCCATGGCTGCGGTGTCACTGGTCGATGACCACAGGCAGTGGTTCAAGTCGCGAATAGGGCTGGCAGCCACAGAGACTCCCCGAAGCTCGTCCTTTTGTGCCCACACCATCTTGGCAAACGGCGCCATGGTCGTGACCGATGCCACGCAGGATTTACGTTTCAACGGCAATCCGCTGGTCCTCGGCGATCCGCATATCAGATTCTATGCCGGCTATCCGGTGGTTTCCTCAGACGGGGTGCCGCTCGGCGCGGTCTGCGCCATCGACACGTCGCCGCGGGACATTAGCCCGCAGGAACTGGGGCTGTTGAAAGACCTGGCCGCTCTCGTCAACGAGCAATTGGAACTACGGCTCCTGGCCTCGATCGATGGCCTGACAGGCGCACTAAGGCGCAAGACATTCCTTAACATGTGCGAGCGCGAGCTCCTGCTGGGTCGCCGGGGCAAGACGCCGAGCAGTTGTCTCATGATCGATGCCGACCACTTCAAGGCGATCAACGATCAGTACGGCCACGACGTCGGCGATCAGGTGCTCAAGGCCTTGGTGGACACCTTTAAAGCCGGGTTACGCGCCACCGACATCGTCGGTCGCCTAGGTGGAGAAGAGTTCGGCATATTCCTGCCAAGCACCGACCTGGCCGGATGCGTCGAAGTCGCCGAACGACTGCGTGGTATGGTGGAAAGCCTTGAGATCACCACGGCAAATTTGTCGGTCACCGTCAGCATCGGTGCTGCCGAAGCGGCGGCGACGGGCGAGGACATTCTCGGCCTGCTCCACAGAGCGGATACAGCCTTGCTCAAGGCCAAGCGGACGGGACGAAATCGCATTATCATCGAATGTGACTCGGAAACTTTATGTTGCGGATCGTCGGCGGGCTTCTTCACCCCCTCACGCAGCCTCGTCGGATGAACACCGAGGTCGTCTGCGGGCTAGGCGTGCGACACGCCCCGCTCAAGTTTGCTCGATGCTCTTCAAGAACCGGGCGGCGCAAACATCATTCCAGCGCGCATGAGAATCGGCCCCCCGAAATCCGCAATGACCCCCGGATTGCGATAGCAGCCGAACCAGTTTTGGATTCCTGTCCCACTTGTATTGAAGATAGGCCTCGCTTGGGACGATCGGATCGTTAGCCGCGTAGATCACGAGCGTAGGGACAGCGACGTGCTCCAGAAATGAAGCGCACGATGAGCGTGTGTAATAGTCCTCCGCACCGCTAAATCTGTTACGGGGTGCGGTGAAAGTCTGATCGAAGTCCCAGATGGTGCGCGCCGCGAGAGCCGCATTGCGCTCCTGCTTTGAAAGCTCCGCAGCGGGCTTGACGCTTTCCGTCCTCAATTGGGAAAGGATCGCGAACTGAAACAGCGCGTTGTCCCACCGCATGAACCGGCGCGACACGGCCGCCAGATCGAGAGGGGAAGAGACGGCAATGGCTGCTCTGAGAGGCGCTGATGAGCCGCGCTCGCCCAGAAATTTCAGCAGCACATTCGCGCCGAGGGAAAAGCCCATCGCTGCGATTCCGTTGGATCGCAGATCGGCCGGCACCATGGACACCAGATGGACGAGATCATCGGACGTGCCTGCATTGTACTGAAGCTTGCAGAGCGGACGCGACGGACCGGCGCCCCGCAGGTTGGCGCGCAGGACGGGATAGCCGAGATTCAGGAAGTAAGCCGCCGAGCGTAGAATGTAGCTGCTGTCTTCGCTGCCGCTCACGCCATGAATCAGCAGGACGACGCATCGGTCGATGGTCGGGCGCTCGGGACGATGGAGCATTGCAACCAGGGTGTCCCCGGTGCCGTCCAGAACGGGCGCGAACAATTGCTCGCTGGGATACCGGTCGAGGTCACGCGGACTTACCGTGGGGAGTGCGCCGGCGATGGTCTGAAGGTAACCGCCCCACCAGGGGGCGCCCGCTTCAAATCCTGGAAAATCGGGTTGCGCTGAAGCCTCGCGTGTCATCGAACTGAGCGTCATGTGATGCCCCCGGATGCGGTGCGTGCTGTCACGGCTTATAGTCCGCAAGTTATCGCCCGCGTCTGAACCATCCGCAACATCGTCCTGTCCGGTGATCCGCGGATTTGGGCCACAGCCTGAATGCTGTTCTGACGTCCTGCGGACGTCTATTGTTGGACAAACGTGGACTTCGCACCGTTCATTGCGTCATAAAGAATTCGGTATCGGCCATGGCGAGCACCCGATGAAACTTTTCCAGATATCAATCACTGTGTTTGTGCTGGCCGGAATTTCCCCGGGCTTCGCAAAGGTGGAGCAATGCCGCTTCATCGATTCGAAGCCGGACCGGGAAGCCTGCTACGACCGTCAGGCCAGGGCGCTTGCCGCCAAAAGGGCGGAAGCTGAGGCGAAACCAAAGCCGGTGGATTCGTTACAGGAAATGAAGGCGGAGGACGAAATGCTGTCTCGCCGGCTTAAGAGCATCTGCCGGGGATGCTGAGGGCGGCTGGGTTGCGGGCTGGATGATCGTCCCGGAAACTCCCCAGGACGCGCCGTGCTCCCCGTTATGCTTAACCGTCCCTTTCGGAATCGGCCCCCGCCGTGTCTTTTTTGTCACGTCGAAAGACAAAGCAACGGCGGGCTCCCTGTGCCGGAACCGATCCGGCCCTCTGTACATTTCTCATTAACTGGGGGGCCAATAGGGTTCGCCCAACTCAACATGGGGAGAAGAGAGATGGGTCATCGTTTCGCACTGGCAGCTTTTTCGGCTGCTTTGCTTGCTTCAACTGCGTCATTCGCCGCTGACATGGGTCCGCGCACCTACACCAAGGCGCCGGTTTACGCGCCTGCGCCGATCTACAACTGGACCGGCTTCTACGCTGGTGTGCACATCGGCGCTGCTTTCGGCGGCGACAACGGCTTCACCACCACCGACCCGACCCTCGTCGGCAGCAACCGCGACGCAGCCTTCCTCGGCGGCGGTCAGATCGGCGCTGACTACCAGTTCGCTCCGAACTGGCTGGTTGGTATCGAAGGCCAGATCTCCGGCCTCTCGAACAGCGACCGTACTTTCACCAGCGGCGTGAACTCGTTCCGCGACCGCTCCGACTGGCTCGCTTCGGTCACCGGCCGCCTCGGCTACACCTGGGGTCCGGGCCTGATCTACGCCAAGGGCGGTGTCGCATTCCGTGACGACAACGGCCTCGCCGCGACCGCTGGCTTCCTGCCGGCTGTGACCGATCGCAAATCGACCGGCTACACCGTCGGCGGCGGTCTCGAATACATGTTCGCTCCGGCCTGGTCGGCGAAGGTTGAGTACCAGTACTACAACTTCGACACCACCAACGTTGCCTACACCAACGCTGGTGCTCGCGCCCTCTCCTACACGGACGACATTCACACTGTGAAGGTTGGCTTGAACTACCGCTTCAACTGGGGTGGCCCGGTCGTCGCGAAGTACTAAGAGATACCAATAATTTCTCCAGACAACTTAAGGCCCCGGTTTCCCGGGGCCTTTTTTGTTGGACGTCGAAAGGTATCGAACGCATCCGCTGCCTGGAGGCCGGAGCGATCAGGCCTTGTTCGGATTGATGAGAAACTTCTCGCCCGTCGCCCGCTTCGCATAAGCTGCAATATTCGAGAGCTGCAGCGCTTCCTGAAGCGACACGACTTGCGTGTAGTGACTGGCAAATGTGGTCTTGAGTTCGGCGGCAACGCGTTCGCGCAGCTTCTGCGCTTCGGCTGGTCCGATTTTTTGCAGGAACGGAAACAGCAGCCAGCCGCCGATGCCCCAGGTCATTCCGAAATTCCGGTTGATCTCGGTCGGGCGCATGTCGAGGCCGCCGTAAATATAGACCTGCTTGTGCACGGTCGATCCGTAGCGGCTGTACACTTTCGCGGTCTTGTTGGCGGCAACTTCCATGCAGCTCAGGATCTGCCCCGCCAGCTTGCCGCCGCCGATCGCATCGAATGCGAGCGTCGCGCCGGTTTCCACCAGCGCCTGGGTCAGATCGTCCATGAAGGTCGCGGCGGCGGAATTGCAAACGTGAGTCGCACCGAGCTTGCGGAGAATCTCTTCCTGTTCGGCGCTGCGCACGATGTTGACAAGGCCGATACCGTCCGCGAGGCAAATCTTGTTGAGCATCTGGCCGAGATTTGACGCAGCGGCGGTATGCACGAGCGCCTTGTGTCCCTCCCGCCGCATGGTCTCGGTCATGCCGAGCGCCGTCAGCGGATTGACGAAACTCGACGCGCCTTCTGCTGCTGTCGTTCCGTCGGGAAGCACCATGCAGTCGGCAGCCTTGATGCAGCGGTATTGCGCATACATCGCGCCGCCGATCATTGCGACCATCTTGCCCATCATCGCCTGCGCCCTGCTGGAGCTTCCAGCCGCGACGACGACACCGGCGCCTTCGTTGCCGACAGGCATCGATTCATCGAGCCGCCCCGCCATGGCTTTCATCAGCGGTTCGGGGACGGATGCAGTCACGACGACACTGTCGCCGGCACCGGATGATTTGGCCGTCGTCATGTCCGCGGTACCGACAAGGAGGCCAAGGTCGGAAGGGTTGATCGGCGAGCCTTCGACCCGGACGATGACTTCGTCGGCCGCCGGCTCCGGAATCTTGACCTTGACCAGCGACAGTTCGAGTTCGCCGCTCTTCTTAATCAAGGAGCGAAGCTGAAGTCCCTCGAAACCCATGTTGATCTCCCGTGACAATTACGTTCTTGTTGAAAAGCTTCAGTTGCGGCTGCACTTTGCGCTGGATTGAAGCCCGCAGGCAATGAGGGGATTCAAATATAAAATGTTTGGCGGCCGCAGCTACATGAGCGCTTTCCGGCCGCGTCTTGCGGGGGCGCGATGCGTTTTCTGACGCTGAAATACTTCAACGCAGTTGCAAAGCTTGGTTCGATCCGCAAGGCAGCGGACCGGCTTCATGTCGCGCCGTCAGCGGTCAGCAGGCAGATCGCGCAGCTCGAGCATGAGCTCGATGCGGTGCTTTTCGAACGTTCCAAAAGCGGTGTGCGGCTCACCGCGGCCGGCGAAGTTCTGGCCCGGCAAAGTCATCGCATCTTCCGCGACCTCGACCGGGCACGTGCCGGGATCGATGATCTTCGCGGCCTGCGCCGTGGCGACGTCAGCCTCTGGGTGATCGAAGGTTTCGTCACCGGCTTGCTGCCCAATATCCTCGCCGACTTCCAGCGCCGTTATCCGGCTGTTGCGTTCAAGGTTCAAACCGCATCGACCGATCGGATCACCGAGGCCTTGCTGGAAGACGAGGCCGACATCGGCATCACCTTCAATGCGTCACCGCGCGCCGAGATCGAAACCATCGCGGAGTTTCCGGAACCGGTTTCCTGTCTGGTCGCGCGTGATCACAAGTATGCAAATCGCAAGAGCCTCAGTCTGGACGAAATCTGCAAGGAGCCTCTTGCGCTCCCCGATCACAGCTTCGGTATCCGGCAGTCGTTTGAGCGGACCGTCGCAAAACACAAGCTGAATCCACGGGTGCTGGTCACGACGAATTCGCTGGAACTGACCAATACGATGGCCGTGACCGGCCAGTTCATTGCGTTCAAGCCGGCGATGGCGGTGATTACGCAACTCGGATCGGGCCAGCTTCGCGCGATCCCTGTGGCGGACACTGAACTCGCATCCGCGCGATCGAGCATCAGTGTGCACCGGGACAGGCCGCTCTCTCGCGCGGCACAGGAATTTCTCAAACTGCTGACCACGACAATCAGGGCGTCAAAGGCGAAAACCCGGAAATAGGGGTGTTGCCTTTTTTGCAGGATCGCATGACAGATTCTCGACTTTTAACAACGATAAATGCTCCCTAGCCTGCATAAGCGAGCTTTCGGAGCAGAAGATACGGTTCTGTCGCGATGAACTGGAAAATCCATCTCCGGAGAGGCTTCATCTTCCCGTCGCGGTTGCCGGCGCGGCCATCCCACAAGGAGACCATGGAACATGACTTCGCCTAAACCTGAAGCGACATCGCTTGCGACGCCGACCCGCCGGAGCTTGCTGATAGGAACCGGTGCGCTCGGCATGGCTGCGGCATTTCCGATGCCGGGCATCGCGCAGGGCCGGACCAAGGTGGTCGTGTCCGAGGCCATCCATATCGCCCTCTATACCCCGCTCTATGTCGCGATGCGCAAAGAGATGTTCGCAAAACAGGGCCTGGACGTTGAGCTTTCCACCGCGGGCGGTATTGCGGTGCCTGTTTCCGTGCTGCTCGCCAACCGGGCGCAGTTCGCGCTGACCGGCACCGGCATGTCGGTCAATTCGACCCTCGAAGGCGGCAAGATGAAATGCATCGCCAAGGTCGCGGGCGGTATTTCACTCTTCGCGATCGCGAAGCCCGGCCTCAAGATCAATTCGCTGGCTGATCTGAAGGGCAAGACCATTGCGACCCTGCGCTTCCCGTCCAACACAATCTCCACACCGACTTATCTGATGCGCAGCGTCGGCGGGTTCGATCCGAAGGAAGCCGGCGTGACTTTCCTCGAACTGCCGCCCGGTGCACAGGCCGCCGCCGTCAAGGATGGCCGCGCCGATCTGGCGATCGCATTCGACTGGGACGCCAGTATCGGCGTCACCCAGTTCGGGCTGGAGGTGGTCTACTCATTCGCTGACATTCTCGGGCCGATCGCCTTCTCGTCCGTCTTCGTCACCGAGCCGTATCTCAAGAGCAACGGCGAAACGGTTCAGAAGTTCACCAATGCGCTCGCGGAAGCGATGAAGCTGCTGCACTCCGACCCGAACGCTTTCGAGGAGGTCAGCCGGCTGGAGTTTCCGACCGTCGCGCCGGATGTCGTCAAGCTCGGCGCGAAGAACTTCATGACCACGAAGAACGTGGTGCCACGCAATCCGGTCATCACCAGGGAAGACTGGGATGCGATCATGAAGCACGAAAGCGGCGCGGGCACGCTCAAGAAGACACTTCCCTACGAAGACATGGTCGATACGACGTTCGCCACCAAGGCGGCGTCCGACTTTGGCCTGAAAAGCTGACCTCAAAAGCGAACATAACCATGACTCTGCCTCAGACGTTGCCACGTCACGACAACAGCCTTGTGCTCGGCGCCAAGCCGGACGAATTCCCTCTCTCGCCCGACGAGACCGCGCTCATCGTTGTCGACATGCAGAACGCCTACGCGTCGCCAGGCGGCTATCTCGACCTTGCCGGGTTCGATGTGACAGGCGCCAAGCCGGTGATCGCTGCCGTGGCGGAGACCATCGAAATCTCGCGCAAGCTCGGCTTTACGATTGTCTTTTTCCAGAACGGCTGGGATGCGGAAAAACAGGAGGCCGGCACACCGGACTCCCCGAACTGGTGGAAGTCGAACGCGCTGAAAACGATGCGTGCGCGGCCGGAACTCGACGGCAAGCTCATCACGCGCGGGACCTGGGACTACGAGCTGGTTGAAAAGATCAAGCCGCTGCCCGGCGAGATCGTTCTGCCGAAGCCGCGTTACAGCGGTTTCTCCGGCACCCAGCTCGACGGCATGCTGCGGGCGCGGCGGATTCGCAATCTGGTGGTGGTGGGCGTCGCCACAAACGTCTGCGTGGAATCCACCATCCGCGATGCGTACTTCCTTGAGTACTTCCCGGTCATGGTGAAGGACGCAACGCTCCAGGCTGGCCCGGTCTCCCTGCAGGAGGCCACGGTCTACAATGTCGAAACTTTTTTCGGCTGGACCACCACGGTCAGCGAGCTGCGAAGCTTGACCAACCGCTGACGTTTTCTGTCCCATCAATCATAACGATTCGCCAGGAACCCAAGGAGCCCGATATGCCCCGTAAGCCAGTTATTCCCGCCGGCTCGCCGCCGCCGATGGCGCCTTATTCGCCGGGTGTGGTTGCGGACAACATCCTCTATGTCTCCGGCGTGCTGGCCATGGATGGCAGCGGCAAGACCGTGGGTGTCGGCGACGCAACCGCGCAGACCCGTGCGGTCCTGGAGTCGATCAAGAGCATCGTCGAAGCCGCCGGCGGCACGATGGCCGACGTCACCATGAATTCGATCTTCCTCAAGGACCTCGGCGATTACGCCGCCATGAACGCGGTCTATAAGGAATTCTTTCCGAGCGAATTCCCGGCGCGCTATTGCATTCGCGCGGATCTCGTCAAACCCGAATTCCTCGTGGAAATCGCGTCCATCGCGCATCTGCCCAAGGCCCGCTGAGCATGGTGGAACAGGCACAACAGCGCGGCCTTCTCATTTCGCCGTGGCTGCTGATCCTGCTCGGACAGATCGCGCTGACGGTCGGCTTCCTTGGTTTGTGGGAGATCGCCATCCGGGCCGAATGGCTGCCGGTCTATCTCTATGGCCAGCCGAGCGGCATCGCGAAGAAGTTCGTCACGCTTCTGGCGGACGGAACGCTGGTGCAGTCCACCCTCGTCACCGGTCTCGAATCCCTGATTGGATTCGTGATCGGTTGCTTTTTCGGCAGTGTCGCGGGTCTCGGACTGTGGCTGACTCCGCGATTGGCACTCATGCTGCGGCCCTTCATCGTGGCAGCCAACGGCCTGCCCAAGATCGCGCTGGCGCCGCTGATCATCGTCTGGTTCGGCATCGGGATTGAATCCAAGATCGCCATCGCCGCGATCATCACATTCATCGTGTCGCTGATGACCGCCTATAGCGGTGCGCAGGAGGTCGATCAGGATCTGATCCGCCTGATGCGCTCGCTCGGTGCGACCCGGTGGCAGACCTTTCGGAAGATCGTGGCGCCGGCGACCATGCCCTGGATCATCTCGGGCCTGCGGCTGAATGTCGGATTCGCCCTGATCGGCGCGGTGGTCGGCGAATACATCGCTGCCAAGCAGGGGCTCGGCTATCTCGTCTATTACGCCGGGACGCTCTACGACCTCAACGCGGTCTGGGTGGGCCTGTTCGCGCTGATGCTGCTGGCGCTGGTGCTCGACTACAGCGTCACGCTGCTCGAACGGTGGCTCAGCTACTGATGCCGCTCCCAACGACAAGACACGTGCAAGAACAACGGAGAGTTTGATGCCGGTAGCTCAGGTGAACGGAACCGAGATCGCTTACGAGGTGATCGGCAAGGGCGAGCCCGTCCTGCTGGTCGCCGGCATCGGCGGCGCAGGAAGCTATTTCAAGCCGAACATCGAGGCCATCGCCGCGAAACATCAGGTCGTGCTGCACGATCATCGCGGGACCGGCGGCTCGCGTCAGGACCGCATCACTTATTCAGTCCCGCAAATGACCGACGACATGGTCGCGCTGATGGACGAACTGAAAATCGAAGCCGCGCATATCGTCGGCCATTCGACCGGCGCGGCGATGGCGCACGACATGGCGCTGCGCTTTCCGTCGCGTATCAAGAGCGCGGTTCTGTATGCGGGATGGGCAACCTCCGACGCTTACTTCAGGCGGTGCTTCGAGGTCCGCAAGCGCGTTCTGCAGACAAGCGGTCCGCTGCATTACGTCAAGACCACACCGCTGTTTCTCAATCCGCCGTGGTGGGTGAGCGCAAACATCGCGCGCCTTGAAGCGGAAGAGCCCGCTGCAGCCGCGGCGCTGGCGCCGACCGACATCATGCTGAGCCGCATCGAAGCAATCTGTTCGTACTCACCGGGCGAAGAGCTGCGGAAGATCACGTGCCCCTGCCTGATCACCTGTTCCAAGGACGATCATCTGACCCCGCTGTTCTATTCGGAGCGGATGGCGAAGGTGATGCCCAAGGCCGACACCTTCTATTTCGAGACCGGCGGCCACGCCGTCTCGGTGGTGCTGCCGGATCAATTCAACGCCGTCGTGCTGTCGTATCTCGACGCGGTAATTGCCGGGCGCAAATGGCAGGCGCCAGAATTGACCTATCCGGAGATCGCCTGATGGCTGATGCAGCCGCTGCCACCGGAGACGTCCTGACCGCCCATGAAGTGGGCATGGTCTTCAACGCCGAGAGCGCGAATCCGGTTCGCGCGCTGGGCAACATCTCCTTCGGTCTGCGCAAACGCGAAGTGCTCGCCATCGTCGGACCGTCGGGCTGCGGCAAGACCACCCTGTTCAACATCATCGCGGGGCTGATTTCGCCGACGATGGGCAGCGTGTCGGTCAACGGCGTGCAGGTGGCGGGCGCCAAGGGCCACGTCGGCTACATGCTGCAAAAGGACATGCTGCTGCCCTGGCGCAGCGTGCTGGACAATGTGACGCTGGGTCTGGAAGTGCGCGGTGTGGCGCGCGCCGAGGCCGAGGAAATCGCGCATCGGCTGATCACATCCTATGGCCTCGGCGGTTTCGAGAAAGCCAAGCCCGCGACATTGTCCGGTGGCATGCGCCAGCGCGTGGCTTTCATGCGAACGCTGGCGTTCGATCCCGACGTGATCCTGCTGGACGAGCCGTTTTCAGCGCTGGATTTTCAGACCCGGCTGCTGCTGCAAGGCGAAGTGCAGCGGATTATCCGCGAGCGCGGCAAGAGCGTGATTCTGGTGACGCATGACATTGGTGAAGCGATCACCATGGCCGACCGCATTGTCGTCATGACCAACCGGCCCGCGACGGTGCGCAGCCTGCATACCATCGAATTGTCTGCCGCCGAGCGCGACCCGGTGACCATTCGCACCAATCCGCTCTACAACGAGTACTTCAACCGGATCTGGTCGGAGCTTGAGATCAGGCGCGAGGTGTAAGTCCAGCAGGGTTTCACGCTCAGGCAGCCTATGCCTTTGCCGCGCCGCTGAGCCGCACACGATCCGCCCGCGAACGCTGGGTGACGAAATCAATCACTGCACGAACAGCCGGAAGATCGATCAGGTCCGGATGCGCCAGCAGCCAGATGTCGGAAATCCCGGCCAGCTTGTCCGGCGCGACGCGGATCAGATCGTCGTGGGCATCGGCGACGATGCAGGACATCGCACAAATCCCGACGCCGGCGCGGACCGCCGCCAGCATGTCGGCCTGCGATGAGCAGCGCATCACCACGGTCGCTTCCCGCGCGACATGATCGCTCCAGCGTCCGAGTTCGGCGTTTGAGGCACGGTCCGCGAAGCCGACGATATTGTGACGCTTCCAGTCGTCGCGATGCTGGGGCAGGGAATGGCGCGCGGCGTAGTCGCGCGAGGCATAGAAGCCGACGCCCAGCCGCGCGATCTTGCGGCCGACCAGGTTCTCGTCGCCGCTTTGATAAATGCGCAGCACGATATCGGCCTCGCGCTTGCGGACGCTGACGGGGAACGGGTGGGTGACGAATTCGATCTGAACGTCGGGGTGGGTCTCGATGAAGGACGCCATGTGCGGCATCAGCCAGTAGGCCGCCAGCGTCGGGCCGATCGAGAACTTGACGAGGCCGCGTGCTTTTGCGCCGGTGGCCGAGACCGCTGCTTCCGCCCGCAGTGCAGCGGCTTCCATCGCCGCGGTGTGCTCACGGAAGCGGCGGCCCTGCGCTGTCAGCGCCAGCCCGTCATTGGAGCGGACGAACAGTTTGGTCCCGAGCTGCGCTTCGAGGGCCGCGATCTCGCGGCCGACCGTGGGGTGGCTCGAGCGCAGCCGCCGGGCCGCGCCGAGATAGCTGCCGGATTCGGCGACGGCGATGAAGGTCCGGCAAAGATCCCAGTCCATCTGTTCAATCCTGAGGCTGTGACTGTTCAATATTGGACATTGGGGGCGCCGGTCAAGATGTTATCGTTGCTCACATTCAAACAGGACAAATCCGATGCCGCTTCCCGCCTCGCTCAACGGTACCCTTGAACTGCCGGTTCTCGGCTCGCCGCTCTTTATCGTGTCGGGTCCTGAACTGGTGATCGCGCAGTGCAAGGCTGGCATCGTCGGCTCGTTCCCGGCGCTGAATGCGCGGCCGGTCGAGAAGCTTGGCGAATGGCTGACCCAGATCGAGGACGAACTCGGCGAATATCAGGCGCTGAACCCGCACAAGAAGGTCGCGCCTTACGCGGTCAACCAGATCTGCCACGCCTCCAACGACCGTCTGATGAAAGACATGGAAACCTGTGTGAAGCACAAGGTTCCGGTCATCATCACGTCGCTGCGTCCGCCGTCCGAAATCGTCGATGCCGCGCATTCCTATGGCGGCGTGGTGTTTCACGATGTCATCAATGTCAAGCACGCGCGCAAAGCCGCGGAGCAGGGCGTCGATGGCCTCATCCTGGTCTGCGCAGGCGCGGGCGGGCATGCCGGAACGCTGTCACCCTTCGCGCTGGTGCGGGAAGTGAAGCAGTGGTTCAAGGGCACCATCCTGCTCTCCGGCGCGATCTCCGACGGCTGGGGTATCGCGTCGGCGCTCGCGCTCGGCGCGGACATGGCCTACATGGGCACGCGCTTCATCGCGACCGTCGAGGCCAACGCCGATCCCGCCTACAAGAAGGCACTGACCGACTACGCCGCGCACGACACGGTCTACACCAACCTGTTCACCGGCGTTCATGGAAATTACCTTGGCCCGTCGATCGCTGCTGCCGGCCTCGATCCAGACAATCTGCCGGTTGCCGACAAGACCAAGATGAACTTCGGCTCCGGCGGGAACATGAAGGTCAAGGCCTGGCGTGACATCTGGGGCTCGGGACAGGGCATCGGCCAGATCACCGACATTCCGCCGGTCGCGGAACTGGTCGAGCGGCTGAAGACTGAATTCGCGGAAGCGCGAGGAGATTTCCTGATGCGCGCAAGCGCCTGACGGAAATGGGGCACGCGCGCATAAGCGCGGCCCACCACAAGAAAAACAAACAAATCAGGGAGGAGACACCATGAAGGCCTTATCACGTCTTGCGACGGCCATGCTGACGCTTGCCGCGTGCGGAATCGCGCAGGCACATGCGGATACCAAGGGTGAAATCCGCATCGGGCAGACCTTGCCTTACAGCGGGCCGCTGTCTGGCTTCGGTATGATCGGCCGGGTGCAGGAAGCGTACTTCGAGAAGATCAATGCCGAAGGCGGCATCAATGGCCGCAAGATCAAGTTCATCAGCATGGATGACGCCTACTCGCCGCCGAAGACGGTCGAGCACACCCGCAAGCTGGTCGAGCAGGACGAGGTGCAGGTGATGTTCGCCTCGCTCGGCACCGCGACCAACAATGCGGTGCATCGTTATCTCAACGGCAAGAAAATTCCGCAGTTGTTCGTTCTCAGCGGCGCGACCAAGTGGGCCGATCCGAAGGGCTTCCCCTACACCATGCCGGGCATGGCGGCCTATGCCTCCGAGGGCGTGATCTACGCCAAGCATATCCTGGCGACGAAACCGAATGCGAAGATCGCCATTCTCGCGCAGAACGACGACTTCGGCCGCGACTATGTCAGCGGCTTCAAGCGCGCGCTCGGTGACAAGGCCGCGACCATGATCGTGGCCGAGGCGAGCTACGAGGTGACTGCGCCCACCATCAACTCCCAACTCGCGACACTGAAGGCATCCGGCGCCGACGTGCTGTTCGGCGTGGTGCTCGGCAAGTTCACGTCGCAATTGATCAAGGGCATTGCCGAACTCGGCTGGAAGCCGGACATGACGTTCCTGCCGACATCGGCGGCCTCGATTTCGTTCCTCGCACCGGCCGGACTGGAGAATGCCGTCGGCATGATCTCGTCCAGCAACCAGAAGGACGTCAACGACGTGCAATGGGCGAACGATCCCGGCGTGAAAGAGTTCTTCGCGTTCATGAAGCAGTACATGCCGAATGCGGATCTCAACAACTCCAACTATTCGGCAGGATACCATTACGCCCAGTTGATGGTCGCCGTGCTCAAGGCCTGCAAGGACGATTTCAGTGCCGAGAACATCAAGCGCCAGGCGGCGTCGCTCAAGAACGTCGAGCTGCCGCTTCTGTTGCCGGGCATCACTGTGAACACCGGGCCCGACGATTATCTGCCGTTCCAGCAACTGTTGCTGCGCCGCTTCGACGGCAAGAGCTGGGTTGGATTCGGCAAGGTTCTCGACGATCAGTAAACGTAACAAGGGCGCGCTGCGATGCCGCGGCGCGCCTGTTCTCTTTCTTCAGCCGGAACGACACCATGATTATCAGCGGCGACCGTCAGATCAGCACTCCTGAAATCCAAGAGCGCATCGCGCGGGCCGCCACCGGCTTCAAGGCGCTCGGTCTGCGTGACGGTGCGCCTGTCGGGCTGATGCTGCGGAATGATTTCGCGCTTTTCGAAGCGTCGGCGGCTGCGGCGATGCTGGGTTCGCCGGTGGTGCCGATCAACTGGCACCTGAAGGCGGAAGAGGTCGCCTACATTCTGGCCGACAGCGGCGCGCACAGCCTCGTGTGCCACGCGGACCTGTTGCCGCAGATCAAGGACGGTCTGCCGAAGCGCTTGCCGCTGCTAGTCGTGAAAACGCCGCCGGAGATTGCCGATGCTTTCGGTGTGCCGCCTGAACTGGCGCGCGTGCCCGAGGGGCGAGTGGATTGGGACGTCTGGCGCGACGGATTTGCGCCTTCCCGGGAAGCGCCGGGCCGCGCAACGCCGATGTTCTATACGTCCGGCACCACAGGCCGGCCGAAGGGTGTGCGGCGTCTGCCCATGCTGCCGGAACAGATGGCCGCGGCCGAGCGGGTCAGCGCCATCACCTACGGCCTGAAGCCGAATGAAGATCAGGTCATTCTGATGAACGGGCCGATGTATCATTCGGCCCCCAGTTCCTACGGCATGCTGGCATTCCGCCACGACTGCACCATCGTTCTGGAGCCGCGTTTCGATCCCGAGGATCTGCTGCAGCTTATCGAGCGGCATAAGGTCACTCACATGCACATGGTGCCGACCATGTTCGTGCGGCTGCTGCGGCTGCCGGATGAAGTGAAGGCGCGGTACGATCTGTCGTCGCTGCGGTTCGTGGTGCATGGCGCGGCACCCTGTCCCGTTCCGGTCAAACAGGCGATGATCGCATGGTGGGGGCCGGTGGTTCATGAGTACTTCGGCTCGACCGAGACCGGGATTCCGATCTGGCACTCGGCACAGGAAGCGCTGGCGAAGCCCGGCACCGTCGGGCGCGCGATCGAAGGCGGCATCGTCAAGATCTTCGGTCCGAACGGCGAGCCCTGCGGTGTCAATGAGATCGGCGAGATCTTCATGCGGCAGACCGCGATCCCGGATTTCGATTATCACCGCAAAGCCGGTGCGCGCGAGGAAGCCGGCCGTGAGGGGCTGATCAGTGTCGGTGATGTCGGCTATCTGGATGAAGACGGCTATCTGTTTCTCTGCGACCGCAAGCGCGACATGGTGATCTCGGGCGGGGTTAACATCTATCCGGCGGAGATCGAGAACACGCTGATCGGGATGGAGGGCGTGCGCGACTGCGCCGTGTTCGGCATTCCGGACGACGAATTCGGCGAACGGCTGTGCGCCTGCATCGAACCCGATACCGGCGCCGCGCTGACGCCGAAGGACGTGCAGGATTATCTGCGGAAGCGGCTGGCGAACTTCAAGGTGCCGAAAGACATCAACTTCCTTGAAGCCCTGCCGCGCGAAGCCAGCGGCAAGATCTTCAAGCGCAAGCTGCGCGATCCCTATTGGGAAAATCGCCCGTCCGCGTAGCGGGCAGTCGCGTATCGGGTCCCCTTTCGGCCTGTTGAAAGTTGCGGAATTCGTCCGTTGCCGATGGCTCTGCGCTGAAATCGTGTCATGCTGCCCCGAATGAAACAGCCCGGCGGGACGAACCGCCGGCGGGGGGCGACCGGTATGATCTCCTTGGCGCAGGGCTTGCTCGGAGCGGCATCGGGCTCGCTTGTCGGCTTTTCGCTCGGTGTGATCGGCGGCGGCGGGTCGATTCTTGCCGTGCCCCTGATGGTGTATCTGGTCGGCGTGCCGAATGCGCATGTGGCGATAGGCACCAGCTCGCTCGCCGTTGCGGCGAGCGCAGCGTTCGGCCTTCTGATCCACGCACGCACCGGCACGGTAAAGTGGGGGTGCGCATCGGTGCTCGCCGGCGCAGGTGTGATTGGAGCGTTTCTCGGTTCACTGGTCGGCAAGATGGTCGATGGGCCGCGTCTGCTGACGATGTTCGCGCTTCTGATGCTCGTGGTTGCTGTCTTGATGCGGCGTCGCCGCGATCACGACGGCAACAAGTCTGTCCAGTTGAACCGGGCCAATGCGCCGGCGCTTGCCGGCGTGGGGCTTGCCACCGGCTTGCTCTCCGGGTTCTTTGGCATCGGCGGGGGCTTTCTGATCGTGCCGGCGCTGGTGTTCGCGACCGACATGCCGCTGGTGTACGCGGTGAGTTCCTCGCTGGTGGCCGTGCTGGCCTTCGGTCTCACCACAGCAACGAGCTACGCGTTCTCCGGTCTGGTGAACTGGCCGCTGACCGCGGTCTTTATCGTCGGCGGTCTGGCCGGCGGATATATCGGCGTGAAGTCGGCGCATCTGCTGGCGAGCAGGCGGACATTGCTCAACGACGTTTTTGTGGCGGTGATTTCCTGCGTCGCGATCTACATGCTGATCCAAAGCTGGATGTAACGGCGAGCCTGCCTACGCCGCGCGCCTGATCCAGACGCGGTTGTCATGGAACGCCGCGCCGCCATAGGGCGCGATCGGATCGGCGCCCGTCAGCGTGTTGATGCCGCGGCCGTCTTCATAGGCATGGTTCGGCCAGATCGATTCGGCGATCAGCACGCCGCGCCGCATGCCATCGAAGGATTTGGCGTGAAGCCGGACTTCGCCGCGCTCGTTGCCGAGGATCACCTTGTCGCCGTCGGCGATCGACAGCGCTGCCGCATCGTCGGGATGGATCATCACCGTCGGCCGCTGCTCGCGGCTGAGCGAGGTCGGCGTTTCGTTGAAGGTGGTGTTGAGGAAGTTGCGCGCCGGTGACGTGGCAAGACGAAACCTGTGATGCTCGTCGGCTTCCTCGATCACCGTCCAGTGATCCGGCAATTGAGGGAGATCGTCCACCGGGCCCGAAAGCCCCGGACTGCGGAACGGCACCGTCGGCCAGTCCGGCTTGAAACGGAATTTTCCGTCAGGCCACGCAAAGCCCCTGGTGTAATGCGCGGTCTCGAAATCCGGCTGACAATCGATCCAGCGCTCGCGCTCGAGGTTTTCCAGCGTGCCCCAGCCGGATTTTTGCAGCGTCCAGTCGATGATCTCGCGCGGCGTCATGTCGAAGCCGCGATGTTCCGCGCCGAGACGTTTGGCGAGGCTCACGATCACATCGTGGTTGGAGCGGCACTCGCCCGGCGGCTCGATCAGTTTCGGGCCAGCGATAATGTATTGATGTCCGCCGCCCTGATAAACGTCGTCGTGCTCCATGAACATCGTGGCCGGCAGCACAAGGTCGGCAACCTTTGCCGTCTCGGTCATGAACTGTTCGTGCACGCAGACGAACAGGTCGTCGCGCGCGAAGCCCTGCTTGACGCGGGTCTGGTCCGGCGCGACCGACACCGGGTTGGTGTTCTGGATCAGCATCGCCGTCACCGGCGGCCCACTGAACAGCGCGTCGGCGTCGCCGCACAGGATCGCGCCGATGCGCGACTGGTCGAGCATGCGGATCGACGGATCGACCACATCGAGTCCCTCGATCAGCGAACGGTCCCAGTGATAGATCGCGCCGTTGTTGTGGAATGCGCCGCCACCCTCATGACGCCACGCCCCGGTCACGGCTGCGATACAGCTTGCGGCATGCATGTTCGGCGCGCCGTTGCGTGAGCGGGAGAAACCGTAGCCGAGCCTGAAATAGGTGCGCGGCGTATTGCCCACCAGCGCCGCGAATTCCTCGATGGTCTCGACCGGGCAGCCGGTGATTTTCGAGGCCCATTCCGGGCCCCGGCTTTGCAGATGCTGTTCGAGCTCATGCGGCGCATCGGTATGCTGCGCAAGAAAATCGCGATCCGCCTTGCCGTCGCGGAACAGGCAATGCATCACCGCGCAGGCAAGCGCGCCGTCGGTACCCGGCCGCACCAGCACCGCGAGATCGGCCTGCTCCATGGTGCCGTTCATATAGACGTCGACCGCAACAATTTTCGCGCCGCGTTCCTTCCGCGCCCGCGTCGCGTGGGTCATGACATTGACCTGGGTGCTGACCGCGTTGGTGCCCCAGATCACGACGCAGTCGGCCTTCGCGATCTCGCGCGGGTCCGGGCCTGCGAGCTTGCCGGTGCCGGCGACAAATCCGGTCCAGGCCGGATTGACGCAGATGGTGGAATGGAAGCCGGAGTACTTCTTGGCATGGCGCAGACGATGGATGCCGTCGCGCATCACAAGGCCCATGGTGCCTGCGTACTGATAGGGCCAGACCGCCTCGGAGCCGTACCGTGCTTCGGCCTCCAGGAATTTCCCGGCAACCAGATCCAGCGCATCGTCCCATGAAATCGGCGCGAAGGTGCCGGAGCCCTTTGCGCCGGTGCGGACCAGCGGGTTCGTCAGGCGGTCAGGATGATGAATCCGCTCGGCGTAGCGGGCGACCTTGGCGCAGATCACCCCCGCCGTGTAGCCGTTGTCCCGCGCGCCGCGCACCCGGCCGATGGTGCGCTCGTCGAGCACGTCGACTTCAAGGGCGCAGGTCGAGGGGCAATCGTGCGGGCAGGCGGTCGCGGCGACCCGTCGAGGCACAGATCCTGGCGGCACGGATTTGGGGCGGATCATTTCATTCATTGCAGCGACCTTAATCTGAGCGGGCGGACATGCAAGGTCAGGGCTGTCCTGCGGGACCATGAAAGCCCCACTTCCGGCGCATGGCGGAAAACCATTCCACGGACTCAACTCCCCATGCCGGATTGTGCTAAGCGGAACCCGCATCGGGACCGGGTGCCGCCTGTCCGGCGGCTTCGCTCGCGTCCAGTCTGGTTTGAAGGAACACCGATGAACATTCTGCCCTCCAACCTGCGCTTCGGCGCGGGCCAATCCGTCAAGCGCCTCGAAGATCAGCGGCTTCTCACAGGGCAAGGACATTTCATCGACGACAAGGCGAAGGATGGCGCGTTGTGGCTTTACGTGCTGCGCTCGCCGCACGCCCACGCGAGGATCACCGCGATCGACACCAGCACAGCACTGGCCATGCCGGGCGTTGCCGCCGTCTATACCGGAGCCGATCTGGTCGCGGACGATATCGGCACCATCCCGACCCTGCCGATCTTCAAGCGGCCCGACGGTTCGCCGATGGCCGCGCCGCCGCGGCGTTTGCTGGCGCACGATGTTGTCCGCTTTGCCGGCGAGCCGGTCGCGGCTGTACTTGCCCCATCACGTGCCGATGCGCAGACGGCCGCCGAGGCGATCGTCGTCGATTACGAGATTCTGCCGGCGGTTGTCAGTCCGGCCGATGCGCTGGCGCCCGGTGCGCCTGTGGTCTGGCCGGATGCGCCGGACAATATCGCCGCCGCCATGAGCTACGGCGATGCGGCTGCAACGGAAGCCGCCTTCGCGAAGGCCAAACACGTCGTCTCGCTCGACATCACCAGCCAGCGTCTGGTGCCGTCCGCGCTGGAGCCGCGCAGCACCATGGCGGAGGTCGACAAGAAAACCGGCCGTCTCACGCTGCATGTCCAGAGCCAGACGCCGACCGCGACGCGCGACATTCTTTCGGATGTTGTGCTCAAGCGTCCGAAAGACAGCGTTCATGTGATGGTCGGCGATATCGGCGGCGGCTTCGGCCACAAGGTCAATCTCTATCCCGAAGACGGCATCGTCGCTTATGCGGCCACGAAACTGAAGCGCACGGTGCGCTGGCGCGGCGACCGCATCGACGACTTCATCGGCGGATCGCATGGCCGCGATCTCACATCGACCGGCGAATTCGCGCTCGACGAGAAAGGCCGCGTGCTGGCGTTCCGTGTGCGCTCGCTCGGCGGCACCGGTGCCTATCTCACCGGCGCTGGCGTGATTATTCCGCTGGTGCTCGGACCTTTCGTCGCCACCGGCGTTTATGATCTGCCGCTGGTTCACTTCGACATCAAGGCGGTGCTCACTCACACCGCGCCGACGGGCCCGTATCGCGGCGCCGGACGGCCGGAAGCCGTGTTCATCGTCGAGCGATTAATGGATGCCGCCGCCCGGCAGATCGGCATGGACCCGCGCCAGATCCGCAAGGTGAATTACATCAAGCCGTCGCAACTGCCCTACAAGAACGCGGTCGGCGAAGTCTACGACAGCGGTGCTTTCGCGCACATGATGGAGCGCGCCTCGAAGCTCGCGGACTGGGATGGGTTCAGCGCGCGCAAGAAAGCCGCGAAGAAAAAGGGCCTGCTCTACGGACGTGGTCTCACCAGCTACATCGAATGGACCGGCGGCCGTGTGCACACCGAAAAGGTCACGTTGTCGGCGACCGCCGAGGGCCGCATCGTGCTGCAGTCGGGCACCCAGGCGATGGGGCAGGGACTTCAGACCAGTTACTCACAGATGGTGGCGGGCGCGCTCGGCATTCCGCTCGACCGCATCGATGTTATCCAGGGCGACACCGACAAGGCAACGGGCGGCGGCAGCGTCGGTTCGCGTTCGCTGTTCGTCGGCGGCACCGCCACAGTCGTGTCGGCCGGGGATCTGATCCAGAAGGCGCGCGAGAAGGCGTCGCATGTGCTCGAAGCCTCTGTCGGCGACATCGAATACGGTGATGGCGTGCTGACGGTGGTCGGCACCGACCGGCGTGTCAGTCTGTTCGATCTCGCCAAGGACGAGAAGGACTCGCGCCTCAGTGTCGAGAGCAAGGGCGAGGTGGACGGTCCGACCTGGCCGAACGGCACGCATATCTGCGAAGTCGAGATCGATCCGGAGACCGGCGTGACCCGCGTGGTGCGTTACACCACGGTGGATGACGTCGGCGTCGCCATCAATCCGATGCTGGTCACCGGTCAGGTTCACGGCGGCGTCGCGCAGGGCATCGGACAGGCGCTCTATGAAGGCGTGGTGTACGATTCCTCGGGCCAGTTGCTCACGGCGAGCTATCAGGACTATTGCATCCCGCGCGCCAGCGACATGCCGCATATCGACGTCACGCTCGATGATTCCGCGCCATGCAAGACCAATCCGCTCGGCGCCAAAGGCTGCGGCGAATCCGGCGCCATCGGCGGTCCGCCCTGCATCGTCAACGGCGTGATGGATGCGCTCAGCGACCTTGGCATCACGTCGCTGCAGACGCCGCTGACACCGGTGAAAATCTGGAATGCGATCCAGCAGGCCAAAGCCACAAAGGCGGCGTGAGGTAGGGGTTATCGTTTAGCCCACCTCTCCCGTGGGGAGAGG
>Ga0310345_10001276_pt1 | contig 28890 bp, 28 predicted proteins | sample HC15DNA20500_MG_FD_204667 | JGI IMG/M metagenome (GOLD analysis project Ga0310345, IMG submission 204667) | Marine microbial communities from station ALOHA, North Pacific Subtropical Gyre - HC15-DNA-20-500_MG | ecosystem: Environmental > Aquatic > Marine > Oceanic | place: Pacific Ocean: North... | reverse complement strand
GACCCGGTCCCAGGTGGAGGCGAAGGCGGGCAGGCCCTTCTCGGCCAGCGTCTCCATCGACCAGATCACGTCCTCGACCGTGACGGGCGAGCCGTCGGAGAAGCGCGCGCGGGGGTCGAGGGTGAACTCCACCCAGGCGCGGTCCTCGGGGACGGTCACGGATTCGGCGAGCGAGGGGTAGAGCGCGAAGGGCTCGTCGATCGAGCGCACCATCAGCGATTCGATCATCAGCCCCCGCACCGCCCAGACCGAGCGGCCCTTGAGGATGTAGGGGTTGAGCGAGTCGAATCCCCCCAGCTCCCCCAGCACGATCCGCCCGCCCTTCGGCGCGTCGGGGTTCGCATAGGGCAGATGCTCGAAGTCCGGGGGCAGCTCCGGCGCGCCCAGCATCGCTAGACCCTGCGTGGGCTCCGCCGCCCACACGCTGCATGTAGAGCCGAGCGCCAGATGCAGCCCCAGGAGCGCCCCCGCCGCGAGCCGCCGCAGCCCGCCCCGGCCTTCACGCGAAAGCGAGGGAAAATCGGTCAAACGACGGAGGTCGCGAAACTTTCGCTTGCCGAGCGGGCGCGCTGTTCCGTATCCTCTCACCACTGCTCGATAGGTTTCTTGCCTGTATGAAACCTGCCTCAACACTGGACGCCCTCCTCGGAGGGCGTTCTTTTTTTGCGCCCTCCAGCCTGCTGGTTCCGAGCGCCCGATCCGCGCGACGCAGTCCTGCGTCGGATCGGCGCGCATCGCTCGATTTCGCGGCTGCGAAGACCTAGGGTCTGGGAGCCGGCGCCGCCTGGCGGGCCAAGGGGGCCGAACCCCCGGCCCGACCCGCCCGCAGCGCTGCGCACCCTAATTCTCGCAGGAGCGAAACGCGACATGTCTCTCACCGGAAAAACCGCCGTGGTGACGGGGTCCAACTCCGGCATCGGCCTCGGCATCGCCGAATGCCTCGCCGCCCGCGGCGCCCGGGTGGTGATCAATTCCTTCTCCGATTCCGACGACGACCACGCGCTGGCCGGGAAGATCGCGAAGGAACTCGGCACGGACGTGGCCTACATCCAGGCCGACATGAGCAAGGCCGACCAGTGCCGGGCGCTGCTGACGAAGGCCGAGGCGAGGTTCGGCGGCGTCGACATCCTGGTCAACAACGCCGGCATCCAGCACGTCTCGCCGATCGAGGACTTCCCGGTCGAGAAGTGGAACGCGATCATCGCGATCAACCTCTCCTCGGCCTTCCACACCACCGCCGCGGCGCTGCCGATCATGCGCAAGGGCGGCTGGGGGCGGGTGGTGAACATCGCCTCGGCCCACGGCCTGACCGCCTCGCCCTACAAGGGGGCCTATGTGGCGGCCAAGCACGGGATCGTCGGCTTCACCAAGGTCGCCGCGCTGGAGACCGCGCGCGAGCCGATCACCTGCAACGCCATCTGCCCCGGCTACGTGCTGACGCCCCTGGTCGAGGCGCAGATCCCAGACACGATGAAGCAGTACGGCATGGGCCGCGAGGAGGTGATCGAGAAGGTGATCCTCGACCGCCAGCCCTCCAAGGAGTTCGCCACCGTCGAGCAGCTCGGCGGCACGGTGGCCTTCCTGTGCTCGGACGACGCCGCCCAGATCACCGGCACCACGATCAGCGTCGACGGCGGCTGGACCGCCCTCTGACCCTCTCCGGCGGGGGCGCCCGCGCCCCCGCCTTCGCCGCCGCGGACCGCGTGGCGGCGCTTCCCGCTCTTGATCCGACGCGCCCAAGCGGCCTTTCTCGTTCCCGGGGGGCCGCGGGGCCCGCGACGACCGTGCCGACGGAGGGGACATGGCCCGCCGCAAGACCAAGACCATCAATCTCGCGCTGCAGGGGGGCGGGGCGCATGGCGCCTTCACCTGGGGGGTGCTCGACCGGCTGCTGGAGGAGGAGGCGCTGGAGTTCGAGGGGATCACCGCCACCTCGGCCGGGGCGATGAACGCCGCCGCCATGAAGACCGGGCTGATGAACGGCGGGCGGAAGGGGGCGCGCCAGGCGCTGGACCAGTTCTGGGGCTCGATCGCGCGCTATTCCTCGGGCCCGCCCAACCCGCTGCTGGAGTGGGTGCGCGCCTTCCACCCGACGACCGAGAACCTCGCCGACGCCATCGAGGCCGGCGCCTCCTGGGGCTTCGGCGACAGCCTGACGCGGATGTTCTCGCCCTACGACCTCAACCCGTTCAACATCAACCCGCTGCGCGCCCTGCTGATCGAGCAGCTGCACTTCGACGCCGTGTGCCACGCCGATCCGCCGCACCTGTTCATCTGCGCCACCAACGTGCGCACCGGCAAGGCCCGCGTGTTCAAGGACGAGGAGATCGGGACCGAGGCGATCCTGGCCTCGACCTGCCTGCCCTCGGTCTTCCAGGCGGTCGAGATCGACGACCCCGAGACCGGCCGGCGGGAGGCCTACTGGGACGGCGGCTTCACCGGCAACCCCTCGCTGTGGCCGCTGTTCTACGGGACCGAGGCGCGCGACCTGCTGATCGTGCACATCAACCCCATCGTGCGCGAGGCGCTGCCCCGCACCGCGCGCGACATCCTCAACCGCACCAACGAGATCAGCTTCAACGCCGCCCTGCTGGGGGAGCTGCGCGCGATCACCTTCGTGCGCCGCCTGCTGGCCGAGGGGGTGATCCCCCAGGGCGTGATGAAGGACGTGCTGGTGCACTCGATCGCCGACGACGACACCATGGGCAAGCTCGGCGTCGCCACCAAGATGCACGCGGACTGGACGCTGATGCGCAACCTCAAGCAGGTCGGCCGGGAGGCGGCGGAGCGGTTCCTCGCCGAGCACTGGTCCGACCTCGGCGAACGGGCCAGCGTCGACCTGCGCGCCCTCTACTCGGCCTGACCGCGATGGCGCGCCGGATCCTGGTCCTGGAGCACATGGACCATGCCACGCCCGACGCGGGCCTCGCCCATCTGCGCGCCCGGGGGGCGGAGGCGAGGGTCGTGCAGGCCTGGCAGGGCGAGGCCCTGCCGGAGCTGGAGGGCGTCGACGGCCTGCTGGTCATGGGCGGGCCGCAGATGGTCACCGACATCGCCGCCCTGCCCTGGATGCAGGCCGAGATCGCGCTGATGCGCCGGGCGCTGGAGCGGGGGCTGCCGATGCTGTGCATCTGTCTCGGCGCGCAGATGCTGGCGCACGGGCTGGGCGCGACGGTCGCCCCGGACCCGCAGGGCCGCATCGCCTGGGGGTTCCACGCGGTCCGCCCCCTGCCCGCCGCGGCGAACCCGATCCCGGAGGGGCTGACGGTGCTCTCGGGCAACTTCCAGGGCTTCTCCCTGCCCGCGGGGGCGGAGCGGCTGGCGACCGCCGACGGGCCCTGGGCCAACCAGGCCTTCCGCATCGGCCCGGCCCTCGCGACCCAGTTCCACCCGGAGGTGACCCGCCCGATCCTGGAGAGCTGGCAGGCCGAGCTCGCCCCCCATCTCCACCGCCCCGGCGCCACCACCGTGGCGCAGCAGGACGCCGATTTCGCCCGCTTCGATCCGGCCCTGAAGGCCTGGTACCGGGGCGAGCTCGACCGGCGGTTCGGGCTCGGCTGAGGAGGGGCGGCCTTGACGGGCGCGTCAGCTTGCCATGAAAGCTTGAATTGACCTTCCGCCTCCGGCTTCCCACATTGCGGCCATGATCACGCTCGACATCATCTCCGACCCGATCTGCCCCTGGTGCTACATCGGCAAGGCGAAGCTGGACCGCGCCCTCGAGGGCATGCCGGACCATCCGTTCGACATCCGCTGGCGCCCGTTCCGCCTGAATCCCGACATGCCGCCCGAGGGCATGGACCGGCGCAGCTATCTCGAGGCCAAGTTCGGCGGCAGGGAGAAGGCGAAGAAGGTCTACGACGCCATCGCCGAGGCCGCCGCGTCGGCGGGGCTCGAGATCGACTTCTCGCGCATCGACCGCACCCCCTCGACCGTCGACGCCCACCGGCTGATCCGCTGGGCCCGCACCGAGGGCGCGCAGGGCCGCGTCGTGGACGCGCTGTTCCGCGCCTATTTCGAGGACGGGCTCGACATCTCCGACCGCTCGGTGCTGCTCGACATCGCCGAGGCGAGCGAGCTGGACCGGGGCGTGGTGGCGGCCCTGCTCGAATCCGAGGCCGACCGCAAGGAGGTGATCGAGGAGGACGAGGCCGCGCGCGAGATCGGCGTGGGCGGCGTGCCGACCTTCCTGGTCGGCGGCAAGTACGTGATCCAGGGCGCGCAGGAGCCCGACCTGTGGATGCGCGTCATCGAGGAGATCCGCGGCCTGCAGGCCGCGCAGGCGGAAGACGCCGAGGAGATCGACGCCCGCCCCCCCGCCTGACCGCGCGCGGCCCCGGGGCCGCGTCGGGAGCCCCCGGCAGGGCGAGCTGGAAACCCAGGCGCGACGGAAGGGTCGCAGCCGGACAAGCGCGACGGAAGGGTCGCGGCAGGATCGCGCGATGGAGAATCGCGCTGGAAGCGCGCGACGGCGACGTCGCGCTGGAAGCGCGCGACAGCCACGTCGCGCTTGAGGCGCGCGACGGCCACGTCGCGACGGGAAGCGGAGGACGGGCGCATGGACGGGCTTGCCAACATCCTCGAGGCCATCGGTCAGGATCCGCTGACCCGCTGGCTGCTGCTGGCGATGGCGCTGCGCACCGGCTGGTCGCTGGTCTGCTGGCGGCGCTGCCCCTCGAACCGGATGCGCCTGACCAACGAGGCGCTGGAGCAGATCGAGGCCCGCCGGCAGGCGCTGTGGCGCCATTCGGCGCGGTTCCTGGTGGTGATGCTGGCGGGGATCTCGCTGGCGGTGGCGGGGCTCTACAAGCTCTCGCAGGCCGGCGACGGCTCGCCGGTGGCGCTGATCATGCTGGTGGGCGGCATGTACCTGTTCATGACCGAGCCGGTGCGCCAGTCCATCGCCGACAGCGAGGACCGGGTCCACGCCACCGGCCTGCGCGGCGACGCCCAGGCCCACCAGGCGGCGCTGGCGATGCTGCGCGGCAGCCACACCTACCTCGTCGCCATCGAGGTGCTGGCGACCGTGGCCCTCGGCCTCGCGGTCCTGGCGCTGAGCGGCGCCATGGGCGGCGGCGCGCCGCTCTACTGAGCGGCTGCGCGCCGCGCGTTCCCGCCTCGATTCGACCGCCCCCGCACGCTCGAGCAGCGCCCGAGACGGACGGCCCCGCCTCAAGCCCGGCGAACGGTCTTGGGAAGCCGGCTTCGACGGGCGCCGCGATCCGACCTGTATCGAACGGCGCGGATCGACGGGAGCGAATCCCCGTACCGTTCGCGCCAGCCGCTCCCGGCCCCGCCTCGTCGGCGTCGCGACCTCCCGGCCATCGAGCCAGCCGCGGTCGATGTCCTCCGGCGTTTCCAAAGCGGCGTGGCCATCGAACCGGATCGGCGGCACGTCGGGGGAGCCCGGCCCGGCGTGCAGCCGGTCCGCCGCGGTGCAGTTCTCCGCCGACGCCAGCGGCCGGCGCCCCACGCCAGCCGCGCGGCTCCTGAGAGGGCCCCTCCGATCAATGGGCAAGGCCTGGCCCGGCCGTTCCGCCCGGCCGCCCCGTGGGCGTGGCAAAGGTCCTGGCGGCGCGATCGTCCGGCTGAAATGCGAAGCGCCCGGGACTTTGCAAGTCCCGGGCGCTTCGGCATCAAGTCGTCATCGAGAAGGTGGTGGAGCCTAGGGGAGTCGAACCCCTGACCTCTTGCATGCCATGCAAGCGCTCTCCCAACTGAGCTAAGGCCCCTTGCCTTTTCGTCGCCGCCGGCTTGGGTGTTCCGTCTGGCGTGGCGGTGATCTAGACCAGCGGAGGGGGGGACGCAAGGGGTGTTTTTCGCCTTTTTCCCCCGGCCCTCCATGTCCTTGCGGCAGGCCGATCTCCGCGGAGCCGGCCGGCCGCGAGGCCCGCCCGGAGGCGGGCGCGAGGCGACCTCAGGTCTCCTCGTCCCCGTCGTCGTCCTTGCCGCCGACGCCGATGCCGATGTCGTCGTCGGAGTCGTCGTCGTCCAGCAGGACGTCATCGTCGGCATCCGAATCGTCGTCGTCGTCGTCGAGCAGATCGTCCTCGAGCGCGGGCGCGCCGCCGGCCGCCTCTTTCTCGGGCTTGGGCTTGGAGCGCGACAGCGGCGGCCCCTTGCGCTCGCTCAGCTGGGCGAGGTCGAAGGTGGCGCCGCAGTTGGGGCACGGCGCCGGATCTCTCATCAGGTCGTAGAAGCGCGTCTGGCAGCTCGGGCACACGCGCTTCGCGCCCCATTCAGGTTTGGCCATCAGGACCCCCGGCAGGCGAACAGTGAAGCGAAGGCGCCGGCCATGCCACAGGATTCCGCAACGTGCAAGCGCGCGCGGACCCATGCGCCGGCGCAGGCGCGCGAAGCCGCCGCGCCGCGCCCGCGAGGCCCCGGGCGCAGGGGCAGGCGCCGCGGACCGGCCCGGCGAGGGCCGGCGGGTCCGCAGGCGGCGCCCGCACGCGGCCTGCACACGGGGCCTGCGGCGGCGGGGCCGACGCCCGGCCGGGCGCCCACCCCCGGCCCGGCGCGGGCGCGGGGCGCGTCCATTTCGCACTTGCGAAAAGCTTGCCGCGACGCCCCCCCGGGCCTAGGGTCCGCCCCGAACCCCCCAGGCGGGCCGGCCGTTCCGGTCGGGCCCCGCCCTCGCGCGCCGCGGGCGCGCCGAAGGAGGCGGACGCACGCTCATGCTCTACCACGCCTACGAACTCTCTCACGCCGCCATCGGCCCCCTGCGCGCGGCCGCGCAGTTCAGCCGGCAGGCGCTGAGCCATCCCCTGAACCCGGCCTCGATCACCTTCCCCGCCCGCGCCGCCGCGGCGGGGCTGGAGATGTTCGTCAACGCCACCCGCCGCTACGGCAAGCCCGAATGGGGGCTGGAGACGACCACCGTCGCCGGCGAGCCCTCCAGGCTGACCATCGAGACGGCGCTGACCAAGCCCTTCTGCGACCTGCTGCGCTTCCGGCGCGGGGGGGCGGTGGCGCGCTCGCGCAACGATCCGCCGGTGCTGATCGTGGCGCCGATGTCGGGCCATTTCGCCACCCTGCTGCGCGGCACCGTCGAGGCGATGCTGCCCGAGCACGACGTCTGGGTCACCGACTGGCGCGACGCGCGCAACGTGCCGCTGTCGGAGGGGGTCTTCGACCTCGACGACTTCACCGACTACGTGACCGAGTTCTGCCGCCACATCGCCCGCGAGACGGGCGAGCGGGCGGCGGTGCTGGGGGTGTGCCAGCCGGGGGTGCCGGTGCTCGCCTCGGCGGCGATGATGGCCGAGGACCGCGATCCGGCGCGCCCGGCCTCGATCGTGCTGATGGGCTCGCCCATCGACACGGCCAAGAACCCCAAGCAGCCCAACGAGCTCGCCACCACCCATCCGCTGAGCTGGTTCGAGCAGAACGTCATCGTCACCGTGCCCTGGCCGAACATGGGCTTCCTGCGGCGGGTCTATCCGGGGTTCCTGCAGCTGTCGGGCTTCATGCAGATGAACCTCGACCGGCATCTCAACGCCCATCTCCAGCACTTCCGCCACCTGGTGAAGGGCGACGGCGAGAGCGCGGCGAGCCACCGGCGGTTCTACGACGAATACCTCGCGGTGATGGACCTGGACGCGGCCTTCTACCTGCAGACCATCGAGCGGGTGTTCCAGGAGCGCCTGCTGGCGGTCGGCGCCTTCCGCTACCGCGACGAGCGGCTGGTGCGGCCCGAGGCGATCCGCGACATCGGCCTGATGACGGTCGAGGGCGAACAGGACGACATCACCGGCCTGGGCCAGACCGAGGCGGCGCAGGGGCTGTGCAGCGCCCTGCCCGACGCCAAGCGCCTGCATCACGTGCAGGACACGGTGGGGCACTACGGCGTGTTCAACGGCTCGCGCTGGCGCAACTCGATCCAGCCGAAGGTGCGCGACTTCGTGCGCGCCCAGCGCGCCATGCTGCGCGGGGCGCCCGAGGAGGTGGTGCCGCCCCCGGCGGAGCGGCGCAAGCCCAGCCTCGACGGCGCGCTGGACGCGGCGGGGCTGAGCGGGGCGCGGCAGCTCAAGGCCGCGGCGCTGAAGAGCGCGGGCCTGGGCGACGCGCCCGGCAAGGGCGCGGGACGCAAGTGATCCTGCGGCGGCGTCGCCCGCCCCCGCCGCCGGCGCCTCCGCCGCCGCCCGAGGCGCTGCCGGTGGCGGCGCTGGGGCTGGAGGTGCGCCTGCGCCGCAACCCGCGGGCGACGCGCTTCACCCTCTCGGTCTCCCGCGTCGACGGGCGGCCGCAACTGACCCTGCCGCAGCGCGCGAGCCTGGCGGAGGCGAAGGCCTTTCTCGAGCGGCATGTCGCCTGGCTCGAGGGGGCGGTGGCGCGGGTGCCGCCGGCGCGGGTGGTGGCGGCGGGGCGCGCCCTGCCCTTCCGCGGCGCCTCGGTGGTGCTCGAGGCGCGGCCCGGCCGCTTCGCCCCGAAACTGGAGGGGGGGAGGCTGCTGGTCTCCGGCCCGCCCGAGGGCGCGCCGGGCCGGGCGCGGGCCTTCCTGAAGGACGCGGCGCGCGCGGCGCTGGTTCCCGCCGCCCACGGCTATGCCGAGCAGGTGGGGCGCAGGGCCGCCCGGATCACGCTGCGCGACACGCGCTCGCGCTGGGGCTCGTGCAGCTCGGAGGGGGCGCTGAGCTTCTCCTGGCGTCTCGCCATGGCGCCGCCGGAGGTGCTGGACTACGTGGCCGCCCACGAGGCGGCGCACCTGGTGGAGATGAACCACGGCCCCCGGTTCTGGGCCCTGGTCGAGCGGCTGCGCCCCGACTGGCGCGAGAGCCGCGACTGGCTGCGCCGCCACGGCGGCGACCTGCACCGGGTGGATTTCGGAAGCTGAACCGCCGCCCCCGCCGTCATGGCGCGGGGTCACGGGCACGGGCCCGCGACGGGGTCGGCGGGCGGGCGATGCTGGCCCGCAGGGACAGCGAGAGCCGTCCCGTCGACCCCATTCAATCGAAGACCCCGAGCGGGTCGGTCGGGACGGGACTCGCGGGTCCTTCGGCCCCGCATCGCCCGCCCGCCGACCCCGTCGTCGAGGGCGCCCCGGCCCGGGACAGGCGCTCAGACGCTGGCGACGAGCACCACGGCGATCACCACCACCCAGACGGCGAGCCCCGACATCATCAGGTACTTCGCGTTGGTCAGCGTGTAGCGCCACATGAAGGCGCGCTGGATCGCGAACAGGATCGGCGTGCCGAACAGGTAGAGCCAGATCAGGATCTGCGGCAGGCCCAGCGGCCGGTCGGCGCGCTGCGGCGTGACGCCGGGCAGGTTCACGCCCGACAGCCGCTGCGTGTCCGGGGTCTGGATGGTCAGCGTGTCGCCCTGCATCAGCCCCTTGGCCAGCGCGAAGGCGAAGCCCACCCCCAGCAGCAGGAACACCGCCACCATCCCGTGCGGCAGCGAGATCAGCGGCCGGTTGTACTTGCTCTTGCGGCGGCGGTTGCGACGCTTGTCGCGCGTGCTGATGCGCGCCATCGGCCGTGCGTGCGACCGGCCGCCCTGCTCGTCGTCGTTCACGATCGCCCCCAATCCGCGACCCGGCGCCTGCGCGCGCCGGCCTTCACACCACTCCGCCTCCCGATCACCGGTCGGCGGTCGGGTTCTGGTTCCACGACTCCGCGCCCGAATTCGAGCGACCGCCGCCGCCGCCTCCGCCGCCCGAGGCGATGGAATCCACCACCCCGGCGATGAAGCTGCCCACCGCGCCGAGGCCTTCCTCGATCGCGTCGCGGGCGCTGCCGCCGGCGGAGCCTCCCCCCGAGCTCGAGGCCACGGCCGGCGCTCCGCTTGCCCCGGCCGGACGCTCGCTGTCAAGTTCGCGCAGCGGCAGGCCCTCGTGCAGGCCCAGCATGGCGCGCCGCCAGATCTCCGCCGGCAGGCCGCCGCCGGTGACCCCGGTCAGCGGCGTGTTGTCGTCGTAGCCCATCCACACGCCCACCACGTAGTCGGCGGTGAAGCCGATGAACCAGGCGTCGCGGGCGGCCTGGGTGGTGCCGGTCTTGCCCGCCGCCTCCCGCCCGTCGAGCTGCGCCCGACGCCCGGTGCCCGAGGCGATCACTTCCTGCATCATCCCGGTCAGGCGGCGCGCGGTGCGCTCGGACATCGCCTGCGCGCCGCCCCCGCCGGAATGGGTCATCAGCGGCGTGTCGTCGCCGCGCAGGGCGACGCTGCGGATCCCCCAGGGCTCGGTCCGCCGGCCGTGGTTGGCGATGGTCGCGTAGACGCCGGTCATGTCGAGCAGCGTCGCCTCCGAGGTGCCCAGCGCGATGGCGGGCCCGGGCGCGAGCTCGGCGGTCATGCCCATGTCGGCGGCCATGCGGCGCACCGCCGGCAGGCCGGTCTCGACCGCGGTGCGCACGGCGATGGTGTTCACCGACCTGGCCAGCGCCTCCGACAGGGTCATCCGCCCGAAGCGCTCGTCGTTGTAGTTGGAGGGGGTCCAGCCCTTGATCGTGATCGGCTCGTCGCGGACGATGTCGACGGGCGAGCGCCCGGCCTCCAGCGCCGCCGCGTAGACCACCGGCTTGAAGGCCGAGCCGGACTGGCGCAGGGCCTGCGTCGCCCGGTTGAACTGGCCGCCGAGCCCCGTGGGGTTGCGCCCGCCGACGATGGCGCGCACCGCCCCGTCCGGCGTCATCACCACCACCGCGGCCTGGGCGTCGGAGCCCTCGCGCACGTTCTCCTCGAAGACCGAGCGCACGGCGGCCTCGGCGGCGAGCTGGGCGCGGCGGTCGAAGGTGGTGCGGATGCGCACGTCCTCGGTGGTGTCGCGGGTCAGCCAGGCGGGGCCCGCCTCCATCACCCAGTCGGCGAAGGCGCCCCCCGCCCGGTCGGAGGCCGCCTGCGACAGCTCCGCGGGACTGGCGCGGGCGGCGTCGGCCTCGGCCTTGGTGAGGTAGTCCTGCTCCTCCATCAGCCCCACGATCACGTTCGCCCGGTTCTGGGCGGTGGCGAGGTTGGAGGTGGGGGCGTAGCGCGAGGGCGCCTTCAGCAGGCCCGCCAGCATCGCCGCCTCGGCCGGGTTCACCTCGCGGGCGGACTTGCCGAAATAGCGCTGGGCGGCGGCCTCGAACCCGTAGGCGCCGGCGCCGAGATACACCCGGTTGAGGTAGATCGAGAGGATCTCCTCCTTGGTGTATTTGAGCTCCATGGCCAGCGCCATCGGCAGCTCCTTGAGCTTGCGCTCCAGGCTGCGCTCGTTGGTCAGGAACACGTTCTTGGCGGTCTGCTGGGTCAGCGTGGAGCCGCCCTGCACCAGCCCGCCGGCGCGGATGTTGACCGCCATCGCGCGGGCGAGGCCCAGCGGGTCGATGCCGAAATGCGAGTAGTAGCGCCGGTCCTCCGCCGCCACCACGCCGTGGACCAGGTGGGGCGACATCTCTCCCGCGCGCAGGGCGCCGCCGAACTGGTCGCCGCGCCAGGCGAAGACCTCTCCCGCCTCGTCGATCAGGGTGACCGAGCCGCGCTCGCGCCCGTCGAGCAGGTCCGAGGCGGGGGGCAGCGCGAAATAGTACCAGCCGACCGAGACCGCGATCACCAGCCCCACGCCCAGCGCGATGCGCGAGCCGATCAGCCAGGTCCAGCGGCCGACGAACATCAGCACCGCGCGCACCGCGCGGTCGAGCCAGCCCATGCGCCCGGCGCGCGCCTTTCGGGGCCGCGCCTCGCGCGCGGCCCGGGGCGCCTTGGCGGGCTTCGGCGCGCGCGCCTTCGGGGCCGGCGCCGAGGCGCCCGCCTGCCGCTCGGCCTTGCGCTGGGCCGCGCGTCGCTGGGCCGTGGTCATGCGCCGGCCGGGAGGATCCTGTCTGCCTTTCGTCACGCCCTTCGGTCTCTTGTTTTCGTACCGCCTGCTCATATCGAGCTGTGACCACATGAAGGTAGGGCAACGGGGCGGCTTTGTGGAGATCGCTCGACCATTTGCAGGACGCGCCGGGGGAGGCGCGGCCCGGGGGCCACAACCGCGGCGCGCGCCGCGCCTCAGGCCGCGCGCCCCTCCAGCAGGCGGGCGACGGCGAGGGAGGCCCGGCGGGCGGCGTCGCGCAGGGCCTCGGCCTCGAAGCCCGCGAAGCCCACCACCAGCCCCGGCCGGGCGGGCGGCGCGACGGAGGCGCCGGCGAGCGCGCGCGACGACAGGCCCGCGGCCTCGGCGGCCGCATGCACCCGCGCCTCGTCCGCGCCGGGCGGGGCCCAGGCGATCAGGTGCAGGCCCTGGTCGGGCGCGCGGACCTCGAACGGGCCGCCGGCGAAGCCCTCCACCAGCGCGTCGCGGGCGGCGCGCAGGCGCTTGCGGGCGCGGCGCAGGTGGGCGGCGTAGTGGCCCTCGGCCAGGAAGGCGGTCATCACCGACTGGGTCAGCGCGGCGGGATAGCGATCGATGGCGTTGCGGATCTCCAGCGCGCGGGGGACCAGCGCCTCGGGCAGCACCGCGAAGCCCAGCCGCAGCCCCGGCGCGATCGCCTTGGAGAAGGAGGCGAGGTAGAGCGTGCGCTCCGCCCGGTCCATGCCGTGCAGCGAGGCGAGCGGCGCGCCGGTGTAGCGGAACTCGCTGTCGTAATCGTCCTCGAAGATCCACGCCCGCGCCTGCGCCGCCCACTCGAGCAGCGCGAGGCGACGGGGCATCGACATCGTCACCCCCAGCGGAAACTGGTGCGAGGGCGTCACGTAGACCGCCCGCGCCTGCGGCCGCAGCGCCGCGCCCTGCGCGACGTCGAGCCCCTGCCCGTCCACCGGCACGGCGGCGAGGTCGAGCCCCGCCGCCTCGAGGCAGGTCCGCGCCATCGGATAGCAGGGATCCTCGATCCAGGCCGCGTCGCCCGGGCGCAGGGTGGCGCGCACGGCGAGGTCGAGCGCCGCCTGCGTGCCGCCGGTGACCAGGATCCGCTCCGGCTCCGCGGTCATGCCGCGGGCGGCGCGCAGGTAGGCCGCGATCTCGACCCGCAGGGCGTGGTCGCCGCGGGGATCGCCGTAGTGCAGGAAACTGTCCGGCGGCCGGTCCAGCGCGCGGCGATGGAGCGAGCGCAGCACCTGCAGGGTCCGCGCATCGGCCGTGCCGCTGCCCAGCTTGCCCGGCTGCGGGCGCGGCGGCGCCGGGTCCCGGCGCAGGGCCGGCGCGCCCCGGGGGGCCGCGGGCACGGCCTGCGCCACGAAGGTCCCCGCGCCCTGGCGCGCCTCGACGAAGCCCTCGGCCGCGAGCTGCTCGTAGGCCGCCACCACCGCGCCGCGGGCGACCTTCAGGCGGGCGGCGAGGTCCCGCGTCGGCGGCAGCTTGCCGCCCGGGGGCACGCGGCGCGTCTCGATCAGGCCGCGCAGCGCGTCGTAGACGGCGCGCGCCCGCGGCCCCTCGCCGGGCACGACGGGGGCGAGGGCGGACCAGTCCGGCGAATTGGTCTTCGATCTGGGCATGGGAATGGACCTTTCGCGGACCATTCCATCACGCCATTCCCAGCCAGGCAACGCAGGAGTTCGCGCCATGACCCAGATCTCTCCCGACGCCGCCTACCCGGTGGAGCCCCGCAACCGCGTCCGGCGCAAGCACGACCGGGCCGCCTACGACCACGCCTCGGTCCATGCCGTGCTGGATGCGGGGATGCTGGCCCATGTCTCCTACGTGATCGACGGCCAGCCCTACGCCACGCCCACGATCCACTGGCGGGAGGGGACGCGCCTCTACTGGCACGGCTCCTCGGCCAGCCGGATGCTGCGGGCGCAGGCCGGGGGCCTGCCGGTCTGCGTGAGCGTGGCCATGCTCGACGGGCTGGTGATGGCGCGCACGGGGATGAACCACTCGGCCAACTACCGCTCCGCCATGTGCTTCGGGACCGCCGCGCTGGTGGAGGGGGAGGAGGAGAAGCGCCACGCCCTGCGGGCGATGATCGACCGCTTCTTCCCCGGGCGGAACCGGACGCTGCGGGCGTTCTCGGACCAGGACGTCAAGGCCACCAAGGTGGTGGGGATGGAGATCGAGACCGCCGTCGCCAAGGTCCGGACCGGCCTGAACGGCGACGAGCCCGAGGACCTCTCGAACCCCACCTGGGCCGGCGTGATCCCGGTGACCCAGGTGATCGGCGAGCGCCTGCCCTGCCCCCACAACGGCGCCGACGCGATCCCCTCGGGCCTCGCGCCCTGGGCGGCGGGCCGGACCTTCGACGCGGCGATGGCCGAGCTCGCCGCCCTCTACGAGGCCGAGCCCGCCTGAGCTGCGCCCTCGCCGCCCCGCGCATCCTGCGGGCGGCGAGGGCGGCGCGGCTTCGGATCGTATCCGAACGGCGCCGCGCAAACGCTCAACACATCAGCACAAATTTTAGGCGCCTGCCGGGCGCCTTCGAACCGGGCGCCGGACCTGCGCCCGGTTCGCCGGCCGCCGCGCGCGCCTCGCGGGGCGCAGGCGGCGCGGGGGCGGCGATTTCGTCGCAGGCGGCCTCGGCGGCCGGGGCGCGGGGGCCGCGCCCCGGCCGTTGCGTTCATCGCCCGCTCACGCGCGCGGCCCTTGTCTCGCAGGCGTCGCGCCGCCGGCGCGCGCCTCGCCCCGGGGGGCCGGCGGAGCCTCCCGCGCCCCCCCGGTCACGAACTTGGCACGAAGTTGGCACGCCCCTTGAATGAAGGGGGCCGATGCAACCTGACGCAATCATAACCGGGGACGCAGGATGAAGCTGATCATCGCCGTCATCAAACCCTTCAAGCTCGAGGAGGTGCGCGAAGCGCTGACCTCGTCGGGCGTCCAAGGGCTCATGGTCTCGGAGGTCAAGGGGTACGGGCGCCAGTCCGGCCACACCGAGATCTACCGCGGCGCCGAATATGTCGTGAACTTCGTGCCGAAGATCAAACTGGAGATCGTCGTGCCGGACGCCGCCGTCGACAAGACGGTCGAGACCATCGCCTCCACCGCCAAGACCGGCAAGATCGGCGACGGCAAGATCTTCGTCCTGGACGTCGAGCAGGCCCTGCGGGTCCGCACCGGCGAGACCGGCGAAGACGCGCTCTGAGCCCCACGGCCAAGACAGACGAAGAGGGATCGAGAGACATGAACCGACTTTTCCTTAAATCCGCGGGGCTCGCGCTGGGCGCCGCCGCGCTGGCCGCGGTTCCCGCGCTGGCCCAGGACGCGGAGCCCGTCGCCGGGGCGGTGCCCGAGCAGTCCGTGTGGGTGTTCAACACCCTGCTGTTCCTGGTCGCGGGCTTCCTGGTGATGTTCATGGCCGCGGGCTTCGCCATGCTCGAGGCCGGTCTCGTTCGCACCAAGAACGTGACCATGCAGCTGACCAAGAACGTCGCGCTCTTCGCCATCGCCGCGATCATGTACTACCTGATCGGCTACAACCTGATGTACCCGCTGGGGAACTGGTCGATCGGCTCGGACGAGACCGGCGGCTATCTCGGCGCCTTCGGCGTGGCGGTGATGGAAGCGGTGGGCATCGGCGCCGACGGGGCGGACGATCTCTCCTACGCCTCCACCGGCTCGGACTACTACTTCCAGCTGATGTTCTGCGCGACCACCGCCTCGATCGTCTCGGGCACCCTGGCCGAGCGCATCAAGCTGTGGCCGTTCCTGATCTTCACCATCTTCCTGACTGCCCTGATCTACCCGATCCAGGCCTCCTGGAAGTGGGGCGGCGGCTTCCTGGACAGCCAGTACGGCTTCCTCGACTTCGCCGGCTCGACGGTGGTGCACTCGGTCGGCGGCTGGGCCGCGCTCGCCGGCGCCATCGTGCTGGGGCCGCGCCTGGGCAAGTACAAGGACGGCCGGGTCACCCCGTTCCCGGGCTCGAACCTGCCGCTGGCGACGCTGGGCACCTTCATCCTGTGGCTGGGCTGGTTCGGGTTCAACGGCGGCTCGCAGCTCGCCATGGGCTCGATCGGCGACGCGGCCGACGTGTCGCGCATCTTCGTGAACACCAACACCGCCGCCGCCGGCGGCGCGGTGGCGGCCCTGATCCTCACCCAGGTGGTCTACGGCAAGATCGACCTGACCATGGTGCTCAACGGCGCCCTGGCCGGCCTCGTCTCGATCACCGCCGAGCCGCTGACCCCCACGCTGGGCATGGCCACCATCATCGGCGCCATCGGCGGCGTGATCGTGGTCTTCGCCGTGCCGATGCTCGACCGCATGAAGATCGACGACGTGGTCGGCGCGATCCCGGTGCACCTGTTCTGCGGCATCTGGGGCACGCTGGCGGTGCTGATCACCAACCCCGACGCGACCTTCATGGGCCAGATCATCTCGATCATCATCGTCGGCGTGTTCGTCTTCGTGGTGTCGCTGGTGCTGTGGTTCGTGCTCAAGGCGTTCATGGGCATCCGCGTCTCGGCCGAGGACGAGATCGCCGGCCTCGACAGCGCCGAGCTGGGCATGGAGGCCTACCCCGAGTTCGGCAAGGGCTCGCAGATCTCCTGACCGCGGCCCGGCCGGGGCCCGCGCGCCCCGGCCGACCCCGACATCGCGGGAGGCGCGCCAGACGCCTCCCGCTCCGGATCCTCCCCGGGGCGGCGTCCGTCGCCCGACCTTCAGCCCGGCGCCCTGCGTCGGGCTCTTTTTTTCGGGCCCGAGGCCCGCCGCCCGCGCGACGCCGCCGGGAGACGGGCGGCCGGGCGGGCGACGCTCGCGCGCAGCGCGGGCGAGATCCGTCCCGGACGCCCTCCCTCTCCCGGGCGTTGACCGCATCCGCGCGACGCGGAACAAGGGGGCATGAGCAGAGCCCGCCTCCCCGCCGTCGCCCTCGCGCTCGCCGCCCTCGCCGCGGCGCCGGCGTCCCTCGCCCCCGCCCCGGCCGAGGCCCAGGCCACCACCAGCCGCGGCCTGCCCGGCGGCTCGGGCGGCGTGATCGTCCGGCGCGGCGGCGAGGCCGCCCCCAGCCAACCGCCCGGCCAGCTCCCCGGTCAGTTCCCCGGCCAGCAGCTCCCCGGCCAGCAGCCCCCCGGCCTGGACCGCCCCGGCGCCGCCCCCGGTCCCGGCGCCGGCTTCAGCGCCCCGGGTTCCGGCCGCCTGCTCGACATCGACCGCGTCGCGCCCTGCGTGCAGGCGGCGAGGCCCGACATGTCCCAGGCGATCCTGTGCTACCGCCCGCTGCTCGAGATCTGTCCCGAGGACGCCGCGCCCGAGGACCGCCTCGCCTGCCGCCGCCGCATCGAGCCGGAGTGGACCGCCCTCGCCGCCCGCTTCGGCGACCAGCCGATGACCCGCCGCCTCGCCGGCGCCTTCGACCCCGCCGCCTGCGAGGCCTTCGCCCCCGCCGGCAAGCCGCCCGAGGAGGCGCGCCTCGACTGCCGGATCACCGCCCGGGCCACCCAGACCATCTACGGCCATATCGAGAGCCTGTGGGGCGCCCTCGGCCCCGCCCTGCGCTGAGCCGCTCCCCCTCCCCGATCCGCCCCCGATCCACGTTGACCGCGGGCCCGCGGCGCGGGCATGCTCGCCGCCATGATCCCGCTCCTGCGCGCCCTCTGCCTCGCCTTGCTCCTGCCCGCGGCCGCCGCGGCGCAGCCCGCGCCCGCGCCGCAGGGCTGGATGCTGGTCGGCCCCCTGCCGGAGGGCGAGACGCTGAACCTGCGCGCCGCCCCCTCGGGCGACGCCGAGGTGGTGGGCACGCTCCCCGACGGCGCCCTCGTCGTCTCGGCCGGGGAGCGGGCGGCCTCCTCCGTTTCCTGGCTGCGCATCGGCCAGGGCGAGCTGCACGGCTGGGCGGCGGAGCGCTACCTGCGCCCCGCCCCGATCCGCACCCTCGACGAGGCCGCCTTCCCCGTCGCCGGCGCCTGCGGCGGCTTCGAGCCGATGTGGTCCCTGCGCTGGACCGGCCTCGAGCTGACCTGGGAGCGCATCGGCGAGCCCCCCGCGACCCGCCCCGTCACCCGGGTGATCCGCGCCGAGGGCCGCCTCTCGGCCCTGCTCGAGGCCGGCGTCGACCCGGCCGAGCGCTGGCTCTTCCGCTACGAGGACGCCCAGTGCTTCGAGGCCCCCCTCGACGCCCCGGTCTGGGGCCGCGGCACGCTGATCGTGACCGAGGGCGGGACCACCCGCTGGCTGACCGGCTGCTGCCGCCCCGCCCCGGAGGCCATCGGCGCGCCCTGAGCGCCGCGCCCCCGCAGCGCCCGCCCTCCCTCTCCCCGCCCGTCGCCGGAAGCGCTCTCCCGTGGCCCGCCCGGGACACGGGGGCGTTTCGCGACGGTTCAGGTTCCGTTCGCGTCACCTGGTGCCGCGTCGCAGCACGCCGGGCCCCGATCCCCCGTTGACGCTCCCGTCGCGCCGTCGCAGGCTCCTGACCGGGAACAGTCACGACAGGGAGACACCTATGTCCCGCAAGACCCTCGCCGGCGCGCTGGCCGCCGCGGCGCTCGCCCTCTCGGCCCAGGCCGCCGCGGCCGAGGACCTGAAGATCTGCGTCGAGGGCGCCTACCCGCCGTTCTCCGAGACCACCGCCTCGGGCGAGGTCGTGGGCTTCGACATCGACATGGCCAACGCCATGTGCGCCGCCATGGGCGCAAGCTGCGAGATGGTGAAGACCGACTGGGACGGCATCATCCCCGCCCTGATCGAGCGCAAGTGCGACGCCATCGTCGCCTCGATGTCGATCACCCCCGACCGCGCCCAGGTCATCGACTTCTCGGCCAAGTACTACAACACCCCCGCCGCCTTCGTGGCCAAGGAGGGCACGGAGATGACCACCACCCCCGAGGGGCTGGAGGGCAAGACCGTGGGCGTGCAGCGCGGCACCATCCACCAGCAGTTCATGGAGGGCGAGTTCCCCGAGGTGGAGCTGAAGCTCTACGGCACCCAGGACGAGGCCTATCTCGACCTGCAGTCGGGGCGCGTCGACGCGCTGGTGGCGGACTCGATCGCGATGGACGAGGGGTTCCTCAAGACCGACGCCGGCCAGGGCTACGCCTTCTTCGGCGACACCTACTCGATCCCCAAGTACCACGGCGAGGGCGCGGGCGTGGGCGTGCGCAAGGGCTCGGACCTGGCGCAGAAGTTCACCGACGCCATCGCCCAGATCCGCGAGTCGGGCGAGTACGACGAGATCCAGAAGAAGTACTTCGACTTCGACGTCTATGGCGGCTGACTTGAGCCGCCCCGCAGCCGCCCCGCAGGGGGCGGCTGACCCAAGCCGCCCGGCATCGGTCCCGCACGCGGCGGCTGGCCCCGGCCGCCTGGCATCGGCCCCGCAGCGGGCGGCTGCACGCCCGGGCCCCGCATGAGCCGGCTTCTCGAGTATCTGCCGCTGCTGATGGGCGGCGCGCTGACCACCGTGGCGCTGGCGGTCTGCTCTGCCCTGCTCGCGACCACGCTGGGGCTGCTGGGGGCCTGGGGCAAGGTGGCGGGCAACGGGCTCGCCCGGCTCGCGGTGCGCATCTACACCACGCTCGGCCGCGGCATCCCCGACCTGGTGCTGATCCTGCTCGTCTACTTCGGCGGCCAGCGCCTGATCAACGACATCGGCGAGGGGCTGGGCCTGCCGTTCATCGAGATCTCCAAGTTCTGGGCCGGGGTCGCGGCCATCGGCGTCCTCTACGGCGCCTACCTGACCGAGACCTTCCGCGGCGCCTGGATCGCCGTGCCGCGCGGCCAGGCCGAGGCCGCCCGCGCGCTGGGCATGCCGCTGCGCGGCGAGTTCCTGCGCGTGACCGGCCCCCAGGCCCTGCGCCACGCCCTGCCCGGCTACGGCAACGTCTGGCTGGTGCTGGTGAAGTCCACCGCCGTGGTCTCGGTCATCGGGCTCGACGACCTGGTCGGCCTGGCGGACAAGGCCGGCAAATCCACGCGCGAGCCGTTCCTGTTCTTCGTGGTGGTGCTGCTGGTCTATCTCGCCATCACGGCCGTCTCCGACAAGCTGCTGGCGCGGGCCGAGCGCTGGGCGAACACCGGCCAGGACCTCGGCCGGGGCGGCGGCGGACCGCGCGCCCCCGCGAGGGAGGCGGCCGCCTGATGGACCTCTCGCTGCCGCTCCGCCACTGGGAGATGTTCCTGCACGGGGTCTGGGTCTCGATGACCCTCACCGTGCTCTCGGTCGTCATCGGCTTCGCGCTGGCGCTGCCCGGGGCGCTGGCGCAGCAGCGCCGTTCGCGCTTCGCGTTCCTGCCGCGCGGCTACGCCTATTTCTTCCGCGGCACGCCGCTGCTGGCGCAGACCTTCCTGATCTACTACGGCCTCGGCCAGTTCGAGGTCGTGCGCGAGTCCTGGGCCTGGGTGTTCCTGAAGGAGGCCTGGTGGTGCGCGCTGATCGCCTTCTCGCTGAACTCCGGCGCCTACCAGACCGAGATCCTGCGCGGCGCCTTCGCGATGACCCCGAAGGGCGAGCTGGAGGGGGCCAAGGCGCTCGGCCTGTCCGAGCGGCAGACCACCTGGCTGGTGCTGCTGCCCTCCTCCCTGCGCCGGGCGATGCCGCAGTACGGCAACGAGGTGGTGTTCCAGCTGCATTCCTCGGTCGTCGCCTCGGTGATCACCATCCAGGACATCCTGGGCGCCGGGCGCACGCTGAACGCGCGCTATTACGTGGCCTACGAGGGGTTCGTGACCGCGGCGGTGCTCTACATGGCGCTGACCTTCCTGCTGGTGGGCCTGTTCCGCCTGCTGGAGCGGCGCTACCTGCGCCACCTGCTGCCGCCCGAGGAGCTCAGGAAGCTGCAGAAGGCGGGCGCCGGGGCGGCGGCCTTCGGAACCGCCCGGGTCTGAGCGGGCTGACGTCGCGTCCCGCCCTGCGGACGCGGCGTCTTCCGGCCCGCCCCCCCTTGCGACTCCGCCCCGCCACGGCTATACGCAGCGCCGGAATTGACGGATCGAGACGGTGGCCGCGTGCATTTGCGCGGGACGCCGCGGGAGACAAGACGATGAAGATCAAGAACTCGCTGCGGTCCCTGAAGCAGCGCCATGCCGATTGCCGGGTCGTGCGCCGCAAGGGCCGCGTCTACGTGATCAACAAGACCCAGCGCAAGTTCAAGGCCCGCCAGGGCTGAGGACGGCCCCCGCGCGGCTGCGCGGGGCGGTTGGACCGATCGGAAGGGGGCCGCGCCCGAAGGCGCGGCCCCCTTCGTCATGTCCGGACGCCGGATCGCGCGCGCCCCGATTCTCCCCCGCCCCGGGCGATTCCCCCCAGGCGCGCGGACCGGGGCGCGGCGGCGCCCTCATGCTCAACGCTCTCTGAAGATCGGGCCGGAATCGGGGAGCGATTCCGTGGGCTTGCCTAACAGGGCATGAGGATTTCGCGCAGGCCGGCGGGCCGTGCGGCCGCCGCCACGATCGCGTCGCGGAAAAATCCCTTGCGGCGGGCGTGGTTGGGAATTCGCCTCGAATTGCGCTTCGGAAAATCGTTTCTTTGACGGCTCGAAAACCGTCCCGGGCGATATTGGCCGTGTCGAAGGCGAGATCCTTCGGCAGGCGGAGCGGCCAGGGGTGGGCGTGAGGCCGAAACCGAAGGGCCCGGCAGCCAGGGGTGGGTGCAGGGCCGGCGGAGCGGGAGAGGCGGCCAGGGGTGGGCGCGGCTCCCGATCCGGAAAGACCCGGGACGGCCTGCGACGAGCGAGCGGAGGCCCGTGACCGGGAGCGTAGGAGCGAGGGCCGCGGCGTATCGCGGCCGGGTGGACGAGACGAGCGTAGCCGGAGGCCCCCGCGTATCGGCGGCCGGATCGGAGCGAGGCGGGACCTCAGGTCCCGGGGTGGGTACCCGGCGTAGCGGCGGCCGAGACGGAGCGAGAGGGGTCGCGGCGGTTCGTGACCTCTGCGGGTGGAAAGAGCGTGCGTCCGATCGGGGGCTTGCCGCGTGCGTGATCCGCAGGCCCCGGCATCGAAGCGTAGAGCGTGAGCGTGGCCCGGCGTGAGAGGTGCGGGCGACTGTCCGGCAGGCGTGCCGCGTATCCAGGACCTGGCGTTCAGGTCCGGCCAGACGCCGGAAACCGGGGCGAGCGTTTCGCCCCCAGCGTAGTGGATCGCCCGGGGTGGGCGCGCAACAGAAGGAGCGGGAAAATGGATTTCCCGGTCGTGGCCTTGGATCTCGAGGCCTGGTTCGACAGGCTGGTCGCCGCCCTCGCAGGCGAGCCGGCCGCCCGCCGAACAAGGGGCTGAACCCCGCCGAAGCAAGCCGGCCGCCGCGTGACGACGCGGCGGCCGCAAACGTTTGGGGACCTCCGCAACCCTGCCCCCCTCGCAGCGCCCGGGACGGAGGGCGCGAGAGGCCCAGGGTCAGGCCCGGGGCGCCCCCGAGGGGGCGAGGGCCGACCCGGAGATCAGTCGTAGCTGCGGGCGTCCTCGATCACCTTGCCGTCGTTGGGCAGGCTGCCGGGGGAGACGAGCTCGACCCGGCCCTTCAGCTTGAGGACCGATGCGACGCTCTCGGCGACCGTCGCCGCGAAGCCCTCGCCCTCGGTCGTCTCCACCTTCACGGTCATCGCGTCGGCCTCGCCCTCGCGGGTGGCGACGACGCGGACCTTGGCGATCTCGGGGTGGCGTTTCGCCAGTTCGGCCACCTGCTCGGGGCGCACGAACATGCCCTTGATCTTGGTGGTCTGGTCGGCGCGGCCCATCCAGCCCTTGATGCGCATGTTGGTCCGCCCGCAGGGGGCGGTCCCAGCCAGCACCGCCGACATGTCGCCGGTGGCGAAGCGGATCAGGGGGTAGTCGCGGTTGAAGGTGGTCACCAGCACCTCGCCGACCTCTCCCTCGGGCACCGGGTCGCCGGTGCCGGGGCGCACGATCTCGACCAGCACGCCCTCGTCGACGATCATGCCCTCGACGGCGCCGTCGGGGCCCGGGCTCTCGTAGGCGACGGAGCCGAGGTCGGCGGTGCCGTAGCCCTGCAGGCAGGTGATGCCGCGGTCGGCGTATTCCTGGCGCAGGCTGGGGAACAGCGCCCCGCCGCCGACGCAGGCCGTCTTCACGGAGCTCACGTCCAGCCCCATCTCGGCGGCCTTGTCGAGGATCACCTTCAGGTAGTCCGGCGTGCCGGTGTAGGCGGTGACCCCGCAGTCGGCCATGGCGCGGGCCTGAAGCTCGGTCTGCCCGGTGCCGGCGGGCAGGACCGAGGCGCCGACGGCGCGCGCCGCGCTCTCGAACATCATCCCCGCGGGGGTGAGGTGGTAGGAGAAGCAGTTCTGCACCAGGTCGCCCTGCCCGATGCCGGCGGCGAACAGCTGCCGGCCCCCGCGCCACCAGTCGCGGGCGTCGCCGCCGGGCTCGTAGATCGGCCCGGGGCTCTGGAACACGTGGCGGATGCCGGTGGGGGTCACGGCGGCGAAGCCGCCGAAGGGCGGATGCTCGGCCTGCTTCGCCGCCAGCTCCGACTTGCGCAGCACCGGCAGCGTCGCCAGCGCCGCCCGGTCGCGGATCTCGGACGGGGTCACCCCGGCCAGGTGCGCGGCCATCGCCGGGGCCGTCTCCAGCGCATGGCCGATCACAGCCGGCAGGTCGCGGGCGAGGTCGGCCTCCCGCTGGTCGGCGGAGCGGGTCTCGAGGTCGTCGTAATAGGCGGTCATCGAAGATCTCCCTTGAGGGGTCAGGGCCGGTCCCAGGGCGGCCGGGGGCCCAGCGGGCGGTCCATCTGGAACATGCCCTCCTCGGCCCGCCCGTTGCGGCGGAAACCGAGGGAGAGGTAGAGCCGTTCCGCCCGCAGGTTGCCGTCGGCCACGTTGAGCGACATGCGCTCCGACCCCGGCAGGAGGGCGCGGCCGGCGGCGGCGGTCAGGCGGATCAGCGGGCGCGAGAGGCCCTGCCCCCGCCGGCCCGGATCCATCACCAGGAAGCACAGGTGCACGGCGTCGTCATTCGGGCGCAGGCCGAAATGGGCGAAGGGGACGCCGTCTGCCTCGGCGTAGAAGAAGGCCGGCGATGGGCGGGTCAGCAGCTCCTCCCACTCGTCCCGGTCGAAGGGGAAGCGGGCGAAGGGATGGGCGAAGGCCAGGTCCTGCGCGTCGAGGAACCAGCCCGAGAGCGGGTCGAGCGCCACCGGCCGGTTGCGCCGCCACACGAGGCCCTCGGCCTCGCCGCGGGTGGGCGGGCTGGGGTCGGGGAGGAGGGCCGCGGCCATCTCAGCCCCGCGCCGGACGCAGGCGGCCGCGGATGGCGGGGCGGCGGGATGGGCGGGGGCGGGGCATCGGCGGTCTCCGGATCGGTCGGGGCGCGGGGGGCCGGGCCGCTCCTGCGCCCCGGCCTCGCAGTCTCAGCACAGCTTCGTGGCGGCGAGCGGGCGCCCGGAGCGGGCCGGGTCACGGATCGGCCGGGTCAGGGATCGGCGGGGGGCCTGAGCCAGGCCAGCAGCAGGCCGGCCGCGAACACCGGCAGATGCGGCAGCCAGACGTTGAACCGGGTCAGGGCGGAGAGGAAGGTCGAGGCGGCCTCGACCCCCGGCGCGCCGACCGCGCTCCAGGCCGCCATGACGCCGGGGACCGCGACGGCCGGGGCCACGCCCTCGCAGGCGGCATGGGCGGGCATGGCGCCCGACAGCGCCGCCTCCACCGCGCAGAGCCGCGGGTAGAGCCCGATCTGCCAGCTCTTCCACAGCGCGTCGAGCAGCCAGAACGGCGTCGTCGCCAGCGCCGCGCCGACCAGCAGCAGCCGGCGGGTCCGCGCCCGGCCCGCTCCGGCCAGCGAGTAGGCGCCGAAGATGCCGCCGAGGGCGACCGTGACGCTCCAGCCCTTGATCACCAGGCTCTGCCCGCCATAGCCCTCGACCGTGTCGAGGAGGTGGAAATATTCCCGCGTCAGCAGGTCGATCTCCGCCGGGGTCATCGGCTCAGCTCAGCCAGCGCTTGCGGCGGCGGTAGGAGCGGACCTCGCGGAACGACTTGCGGCCCTGGTCGGACATGCCGAGGTAGAACTCCTTCACGTCCTGGTTCTCGCGCAGGGCCTTGGCCTCGCCGTCCATCACCACGCGGCCGCTCTCGAGGATGTAGCCGTAGTGGGCGTAGCGCAGCGCGACGTTGGTGTTCTGCTCGGCCAGCAGGAAGCTCACCCCCTCCTTCTCGTTGATCGATTTGACGATCTCGAAGATCTGCTCGACCAGCTGGGGGGCGAGGCCCATCGACGGCTCGTCCAGCAGCACCGTTTCGGGGCGGGACATCAGCGCGCGGCCGATGGCGCACATCTGCTGCTCGCCGCCCGAGGTGTAGCCGGCGAGCGAGGTGCGGCGCTCCTTCAGGCGGGGGAAATATTTGTAGACCATCTCCAGATCCCGCGCGACCTCGGCCCGCCCGTCGGAGCGGGTGTAGGCGCCGGTCATCAGGTTCTCTTCGACGGTCAGATGCTCGAAGCAGTGGCGGCCTTCCATCACCTGGATGACGCCGGACTTCACCAGCTCGGCCGGGTCGCCCGCGGCGACGTCGCGGCCGCGGTAGAGGACGCGGCCCTTGGTGACCTCGCCCCGCTCGGATTTCAGCAGGCCCGAGATCGCCTTCAGCGTGGTGGTCTTGCCGGCGCCGTTGCCGCCCAGCAGCGCGGTGATGCCGCCCTTGGGCACGGTCAGCGAGACGCCCTTCAGGACCAGGATGACGTGGTTGTAGATGACCTCGATGTTCGAGACCCGCAGCAGGGGCTCGCCCGGCGCGGGATCGGCCGAGAGCTCGGCGTCGGTGGTGGCCACGGCGGCGGCGGCCTTGGCTTCCGCGAGGGCGGCGTCGGTCATCGTCGGAGCGCTCCGGCTGGCGGCCGCGCGGCGCGGCCGGGGAATTCGGGGGGGCGGGGGCCCGCAGGCCCCCACCGGTCAGTCACGCTCACTCGCAGGTGCGCGGCTCGATGTTGTTCTCGGCGGCGTAGGCCATCGAGTCCTCCTCGATCAGCGGCATCACCACCTCCCGGTCGGGCTCGATGAAGTCGGAGACCAGCGACCAGGTCTTCTCGGAGGCGTTCCACTGCTGGACGGCGGCCAGGTGCGGGGCGCCGTGGTCGGCGCAGCTCACCTGGAAGCCGGGGGCCATGCCGCCCATGCCGAGGCTCTCCCAGTCGGCCTCGGTGATGCCGAAGGTCTCCATCGCGTCGCGGAACTCGGTCGGCGTGATCTGCTCCTTGCCGGTCGCCTCCTGGGCGGCCTTGATCACCTCGACCACCACCGCGGCGACGTAGAGGCCGCGGTTGTAGAGGACCTCGCCCTTCTTGGTGCCGTCGCCGGCGGCCAGGCCCTTGTCGTAGACGTGGGTCTTGAGGTCCGCGTAGATCGGGAAGTCGGTGCCCGGCGCGTGCCAGGTCACCGACTTGTAGCCGTCGGCGCCGGCGCCGGCGGGGATCACGTCCGCCTCGGAGCCCGAGAACCAGGTGCCGATGAAGTTCTCCATCGGGAAGCGGATGTTGGCGGCCTCCTGCACGGCGACCGAGTTCATCACGCCCCAGCCCCACATGAACACGTAGTCGGGCCGCGAGCGCCGGATCTCGAGCCACTGGGACTTCTGCTCCTGGCCCGGGTGGTCGACGGCGATCGAGTTGAACTCGAACCCGTGCTTCTTGGACAGCTCCTCCAGCGTGCGGATCGGCTCCTTGCCGTAGGCGGAGTTATGGTAGAGCAGCGTGATCTTCTTGCCCTCGAGGCTGCCGCCCTCCTGCTCCATGGCGTATTTGGTCATCACCGAGGCGGCGTCCCAGTAGGTGCCGGGGACGATGAACACCCAGGGGAAGACCTTGCCGTTCACGGCCGAGGTGCGCCCGTAGCCGGTGGACCAGATCGGGATCTGGTCGGCGGTGGCCTTGGGGATCAGCTGGTAGGTGATGCCGGTCGACTGCGGGATCACCACCAGCGGGTTGGAGCCCTTGATCGCCTCGTAGCACTCGACGCCCTTCTGGGTGTTGTAGGCCGTCTCGCACTCCTCCTCCTGGATCTTGACGCCGCCGACGCCGCCGTCGCGCTCGTTGATCAGGGTGTAGTAGTCCGCCACGCCGTCGGCGAAGGGGATGCCGGAGGGGGCGTAGGGCCCGGTGCGATAGACGAAGCTGGGCAGGACGTGCTGAGCCAGCGCCGGCCCCGCCGCGATCGTCAGCGCCGCCGCGGCGGCCGCCATCTTGATCAGTTTCATGGTCGTCTCCCTATCGATTTCCACAAGTCGCGCCCCGTGGACCGGGGTCTTCGTTGGAGGGCCCGGGGGCCGCCGCCCGCCGCTCAGTGCGGGAACGGCCAGAGCCGAAGCTTCTCCTTCATCAGGCGCCACAGCTGCGCGAGGCCGTGCGGCTCCAGGATCAGGAAGGCCACGATCAGCGCGCCGACGATGACGAACTCGAAATGCGTGGCGATGGTGGTCGGCCAGCCGAGGCCGCCGACCATGACGTTCTTCAGGAGCACCGGCATCATGATCATGAAGGCCGCGCCCGCGAAGCATCCGAAGATGGAGCCCAGGCCGCCGATGATGATCATGAACAGCACCAGGAAGGACTGGTTGATGCCGAAGGCCTCGGTCGGCTCGGCCGCGCCGAGGTAGACCGAGAAGAACAGCGCCCCCGCGATGCCCACGTAGAACGAGCTGACGGCGAAGGCCGAGAGCTTGGTGCGCAGCGGGTTCACGCCGATGATCTCGGCGGCGATGTCCATGTCGCGGATCGCCATCCACTGCCGCCCGACCCGCCCGCGGGTGAGGTTGCGCATCAGCCAGGCGAGGCCGAAGACCAGCACCGCGCAGAACAGGTAGGCGCCCCAGGCCGGCGCCTCCGGCCCGGTCACGTCGATCCCGAAGACCGAGCGCGGCGGCGCGGTGATCTGGCCGGTGGCGGAGTAGTTGAAGAACCACGGCACCTTGTTGAACAGCCACACCAGGAAGAACTGCGCCGCCAGCGTGGCGACCGCCAGGTAGAACCCCTTGATGCGCAACGAGGGCAGCCCGAACAGCGCCCCCACCGCCGCCGTGATCCCGCCCGAGAGCAGCACCACGAAGAAGATGTTGAGCTCCGGGAAGGCGGTCATCAGCTTGTAGGAGGCGTAGGCCCCCACCGCCATGAACCCGCCGGTGCCGAGCGAGACCTGCCCGCAGTAGCCGGTCAGGATGTTGAGCCCCATCGCCGCGATGCAGAACACCAGGAAGGGGATCATCACCGACTTGGCGAAATAGTCGTTGATCACCAGCGGCAGGATCACGAAGCCCACCGCCAGCACGACGTAATAGCGCCAGCGGTCGAAGGCGATCGGGAAGGTCTGGGCGTCGTCGGCGTAGGACGTCTTGTAGTCGCCGGCCTCACGGTAAAGCATCTCAGGCCCTCGGTTTCGGAATGTAGCGCAGCGCCGCGTCGTCCGCGGCGGCGAGACCGGCCTCCACGGCGGCGCGGGCGGCGGCCGGCATCGCGGCGGGGCGCCGGGGCGGCAGCGCCGCCTCGCCCAGCCGCGCGATCCGGCGGGCGCGGCGGAAGTAGACCACGGCGACGCCAAGCATCGCCGCGGCGATGGCGAAATAGACCGCGGCGAGCAGGACCGAGCGCTCGAGGAAGCGCAGGCCCAGCCACAGGTTCAGCGGCGCGAGCACCAGCATCACGAACGCGACGACCAGCGAGACGCGGCGCAGGCGCTCGGCCTCGCGGGCGCGGCCCGGCGCGGCGGGGGGAGAGGACAGGTCGGCCATCATACCCTCTCGATGATCTTGTCGCCGAACAGGCCCTGGGGTCGGAACACCAGGAAGACCAGCGCCAGCACGTAGGCGAACCAGTTCTCGGTGGCGCCGCCGACCAGCGGGCCGATCCAGAACTCGAACAGCTTCTCGCCCACCCCGATGATCAGCCCGCCGACGATGGCGCCGGGGATCGAGGTGAAGCCGCCCAGCATCAGCACCGGCAGCGCCTTCAGCGCGATCAGCGACAGCGAGAACTGCACGCCCGACTTCGCCCCCCACATCGAGCCCGCGACCAGCGCCACGAACCCCGCGATCGCCCAGGTCACCACCCAGATGAAGCGCAGCGAGATGCCCACCGACAGCGCCGCCTGGCGGTCGTCGGCCACCGCCCGCAGG
>Ga0310345_10001275_pt1 | contig 28944 bp, 33 predicted proteins | sample HC15DNA20500_MG_FD_204667 | JGI IMG/M metagenome (GOLD analysis project Ga0310345, IMG submission 204667) | Marine microbial communities from station ALOHA, North Pacific Subtropical Gyre - HC15-DNA-20-500_MG | ecosystem: Environmental > Aquatic > Marine > Oceanic | place: Pacific Ocean: North... | reverse complement strand
CAGTCCCCGATGGTCCAGCCGTTCCGGATGGACCTGCTGTTCCGGAGGGTCCCGCTGTTCCCGATGGACCAGCAATACCTTGAGGACCGGATATGCCACTTGGTCCTGATGTCCCACTTGGTCCTTGGTCACCGCTGGCACCCGCCGTCCCCGATGGTCCGGGGCTACCGGATGCTCCGGCGGTCCCTGAAGGACCGGCGGTTCCTGATGGCCCCGCGATACCCTGTGGACCACTTATTCCACTTGGTCCTGAAGTTCCCGATGGGCCTTGCTCACCGCTTGCACCTGCTGTTCCGGACGGTCCAGCCGTGCCGGATGGACCGGCTGTTCCTGATGGACCTGCTATACCTTGAGGACCTGATATACCGCTTGGACCCGAGGTTCCTGACGGTCCTTGGTCACCACTTGCACCGGCTGTTCCGGAAGGACCGGGGTTGCCTGATGCTCCGGCTGTTCCTGATGGTCCCGCTGTTCCCGAAGGGCCAGCGATTCCTTGAGGGCCTGAAATGCCGCTTGGACCCGATGTTCCGCTGGGTCCTTGGTCACCACTTGCGCCAGCCGTCCCTGATGGGCCGGGATTACCGGAGGCTCCGGCGGTTCCTGATGGGCCGGGTGAACCTGATGGACCAGCAATTCCTTGAGGACCGGATATACCACTTGGGCCTGATGTCCCACTTGGTCCTTGGTCACCGCTGGCTCCCGCCGTCCCCGATGGTCCGGCTACGCCACTTGGTCCGGCGGTCCCTGAAGGACCCGCCGTTCCTGATGGACCCGCTATACCTTGCGGGCCTGAGATTCCACTTGGACCCGAGGTGCCACTTGGCCCCTGCTCGCCACTTGCACCGGCTGTTCCTGACGGGCCAGCCGTGCCGGATGGTCCGGGTGAACCTGATGGACCAGCAATTCCTTGAGGACCGGATATACCACTCGGTCCTGATGTTCCCGAAGGTCCTTGTTCACCACTGGCACCTGCTGTTCCCGAAGGCCCTGCTTCTCCCGAGGGGCCAGCAATTCCGACTGGACCTGAGATTCCGCTGGGACCTGAAGTGCCACTTGGTCCTTGTTCACCGCTGGCACCGGCTGTGCCGGAAGGTCCGGCTACACCACTTGGTCCCGCGACTCCGGACGGACCTGCTGTTCCGGATGGTCCCGCAATTCCTACTGGACCTGATATGCCGCTTGGACCCGAGGTTCCTGACGGCCCTGTGGGTCCTTGTTCCCCGCTGGCACCTGCTGTTCCCGATGGTCCAGCCGTGCCGGATGGACCTGCAATTCCTACGGGGCCTGAGAGTCCGCTTGGCCCCGATGTTCCGGATGGCCCTGTGGGTCCTTGTTCCCCACTGGCTCCGGCGGTTCCCGATGGGCCAGCCACTCCTGAAGGACCGGCTTCTCCCGATGGTCCCGCAATTCCGACTGGGCCACTTATACCACTCGGTCCTGATGTTCCTGATGGCCCTTGGTCGCCACTTGCACCTGCTGTGCCCGATGGTCCGGCGACTCCTGATGGACCCGCTTCTCCGGAGGGGCCAGCAATTCCTACTGGTCCCGAGATACCACTGGGTCCTGATGTGCCGCTTGGCCCTTGTTCACCGCTGGCACCGGCCGTTCCTGATGGACCGGGTGAGCCTGATGGACCTGCAATACCTACCGGCCCACTGATGCCACTTGGTCCGGATGTTCCACTGGGTCCTTGGTCACCACTGGCTCCGGCTGTTCCCGATGGGCCAGCCGTGCCGGATGGACCGGCTGTTCCTGATGGACCCGCAATTCCTACGGGGCCTGAGAGTCCGCTTGGCCCCGATGTTCCTGACGGCCCTGTGGGTCCTTGTTCCCCACTGGCTCCGGCGGTTCCTGATGGGCCAGCCACTCCTGAAGGACCGGCTTCTCCCGAGGGGCCAGCAATGCCTATTGGACCGCTTATCCCACTTGGCCCCGATGTTCCACTTGGTCCTTGGTCGCCACTTGCTCCGGCCGTTCCTGACGGTCCAGCCGTGCCGGATGGACCAGCGACTCCACTTGGACCTGCTATACCTTGAGGGCCACTTAAACCGATGGGGCCTGATGTGCCACTTGGCCCTTGGTCCCCACTTGCCCCGGCTGTTCCGGACGGACCTGCGACCCCACTTGGACCGGCCACTCCCGATGGGCCAGCAATACCTTGAGGGCCACTTAGACCGAGGGGGCCTGATGTTCCTGACGGCCCTGTGGGTCCTTGGTCCCCGCTGGCACCTGCTGTTCCGGATGGACCGGCTACTCCTGATGGGCCAGCAATGCCTATTGGACCTGAGATTCCACTGGGGCCGGATGTGCCACTTGGACCTGTCGCCCCGCTGGGTCCCGCAACTCCTGACGGTCCGGCGACTCCTGATGGACCGGCAACTCCACTTGGACCCGCTATACCTACCGGCCCACTGATACCACTTGGGCCTGATATACCACTTGGTCCTGATGTTCCGGACGGTCCTTGGTCACCACTTGCTCCGGCCGTTCCTGACGGACCGGCAACTCCACTGGGTCCGGCTACTCCACTGGCACCTGCTACTCCACTTGGTCCCGGATTACCCGATGGACCCGCGATACCCTGTGGGCCACTTACACCACTTGGGCCTTGGTCGCCGCTGGCACCGGGTAGTCCACTCGGACCTGCGATTCCTTGAGGGCCACTTAGACCAATAGGGCCGGATGTTCCTGATGGGCCTATGGGTCCTGATGTCCCACTCGGGCCTGTCGCCCCACTGGGTCCGGCTACACCGCTTGGACCTGCAACTCCACTTGGACCTGCTACTCCACTGGGTCCGGCCACTCCTGACGGCCCTGCGATACCTGATGGGCCAGCAATTCCTACTGGACCTGATATACCACTGGGACCGGATGTTCCGCTTGGGCCTGTCGCCCCGCTCGGTCCCGCCACTCCTGAAGGACCAGCACTTCCGCTGGGTCCGGGGTCGCCACTTGGTCCGGGGTCCCCTGATGGCCCTGCTATTCCTTGAGGCCCTGATGTTCCACTCGGCCCAGTTGGGCCAGTAGGCCCAGTAGGTCCGGCTGAACCAGTGGCTTCCCATGAAATCTGTTTTGGACTTGCCAAGTTGTCTGTTGTAATCGCAATCCCTGTTCCGGCTACAAACTCAATATCCTCTTGTCCAGTCGGAGTGAGTGTAGTTTCTCCACTCACAAAGATGCTATACCAGTGACTTGCTTGACCAATAGTAACTTGACCGCCGCCATCATCAGTGACGGTAAAGCCATCTGCTTGGTCAAAAGCGATAGTATCAACATTGAGAACGGTAGGTGTGCCATCGGATTCTTTGACCGTAAGGGCTGACCCACCACCGCCTCCGGTAGTAATGGAAACATGGCCACCGCCGTCATCCGTGAGAGTCCCGGCAGTAACGGTTATCCAATTAACGCCCCGAACATCAACGGTGCCGTCATCAACACGCAAACCTGCTTTCCCTTGGTTAGTTCCGGTAAGCCGAGGGCCGGGTGGAGAGCGAGCCATGTCTTAGGTTAGGCTGTGCTGCTACTTAATGCTTTAACTGATACTAAAGTATCAGTTAGTTTGCACACTTTGTTGTCGGCCGACATCTTGGGTGTAATCCCGCTGCTCAGTCCATCCGCTGAAACAGGCTTCACAATCGCCTGTGGAGATAGTAACGGCAGGTCCCGCAGTAGCGTTAATAACCCTGAAAACAATCTGTTCTGTGACCACAATGGGGACATTGTAGTGCCATTGGTCCACCTTCGGTGTAATGGCCGACCATTGAAAGTTATTCCACTCTTGATAGAGGCTCCCATCAACCCAAATCTGATAATAAATGCCAGCATTGGAGAGGGCTTCGGTATGACCAAAGGACTCTATGTGGTAATAATCTCCTCGGTTTCCTTGGGTAATTGTCCGGCCCGTAGCGGCAGTGGCACTGGCCGCTGTAACGGTAGTTCCGGTGCCGGGGATACCACCCAAACTTTTGTTATTGGTGGAAGAACGAGGTGGGGCTGTGGCCGTTCCCGTAGTGCTGCGAACGGATGGAGGAGGAGCCGTAGTGGTGTAAGTCGTCGGAGTCGGCATAAAATCGCCTGTTCCGGCGAGGTCGGTCCATGAATCCGAACCGTCAATATCGGACACATTTAGAACCACAACATCAAGATATTCGCCCGTAGCAAGGTTGTAGGTGACTCCAACGGAGAAGTCAAACTTATAGCGCAAGGTCACATTGGCTGAATTAAACTTGGGACACAAGTGCCAAGGATAGTTTGAGAAGTTGATACCCACAGAACGCTCAAGATTTTCAATAGCGGGGCGGACATCCCTCTTGTAAGTGGTGGGGTCAATTCCGGGCCTCACGACTTCCGTTTGCTGTGTTGTAGTGGTGCTAACTGATGAAATCGGTGGCGGAAAGGCATCCACAGCCTCACTCGCTTGCGAATAGCCCGTTTGAAGTGCCTTCTTACGATATGGACGCTTCAAATCACGAATCTTCTCGTTACCAGCCATGTTACTCACTTACCCTTTCCACTACTTAAAGAGTCACTTTACTCCTTGTTGCGCTCTCCATAGTAGTCTTCCCGCTTCTTCTCCATATCCAAATACGCCTTGGAGATGCTCAAATAACGCTTCCATGTTTCGGTTTCAAGACCCTGCTGTTTCACAAGTTGGCGGCGGAACCACTCGGCATTATCCACATTGACCGGAATACCAAGTTTCAATAATTCTTCTGCAATCAGGGCATCACTGCCGTTGAAAAGCCAATATTGGACAAAAACTTCGGCGATTTTACACGAAGTTGTGACTCCTACAACCTGTGGGGCTACATCGGGATAGCGAGCAAGATTGGTAAGGTAGTTTTTGAGGTCATTCATCATGGTGTATCTCACATCCCATGTAACAAACGGCTCCACATAGACGGATGGATTCAGGGTGTAGTGAACAGGCCGAATACCTTCCGTTTCAGGATACGGGGCGGCATTACCCGAGATTCCCAACGAAGACACATTTTGAGGGTCCTGATAGTAACCGGTAGTATCAATCCAAATATTCACAAAGCCGTTAGGCTTCCAAAGGTCTAACTCGTATCTTCCACCACCACCGACGCTGAAGGCTTGGGTGTCGGTAATGAGGCCCGGTGTGCTGCCAAAACGGTCAATGACTACAAAACTTCCATCCCTGACCAAGTTTGATTCGGTAACATTGTTTCCATAGCCTCCGGTGAAGATGGAAAATGTTTCACCAGCATTAGGAAAGACGGCATTCACATAAGGGTCGGAAGGATTGGTAACCGATTGATAGGTCCCATCCCCATACAATTCCCACAAATAAACTTGTTTGGTAATGGCCATCAATCCACTCTCCTTGGTCCCATTGGCATTACATCCAAAGAATCCGCAAAGATTTCATGCCGAATTAGCATTCGGCGATATGCGTTGAGGTTATGCACCGTGACTGGAAATCCGCTGCGGAGGAGTTTCATAGCAATGGCGGCATCTGACCCATCCAGCAACATATACTTAACATAGCAGTAGGAAATCTGTGCATCGTTCATCACCGTCCCATCACCGGTTTCTTTGGAGTTGCGATAGATAATGTCCCAAACTTGCCCCGGAAGAATATAAACAGGAGTTGAAAGGCCATTCTTGAATGCCTCAAAAGTATAGATTGGTTGAACGGGTTGGAGAGCCTTGAATGCGTTGGTCTGACTTTGTAAGTTGTGGTCCGGGAAGGGCACTGCGGAGGTTGGCAAACCTTTGTCGGGCCTTCCATCAGGAGTTTGAAAGTAATAAGTTTCGTTGATTCGGATTTGAATGAAGGCATCTTGCCATTGTGAAGCAAGGGTTCGGGCTGATTGCCCGTCCCATCCGCTGATGCTATCAATCACAATAAATTGGGCAGCACGGAGAGAGGCGGGAATATCAAGGTTATTTCCTCGGCCTCCGGTGAAGATGCTCATACCATCGGTAGGTAGGCGCACAGAATAGACAGGATTATTGAATGGGGTCCCGTCGTTGAGAAAGTTAGGAGGGGTCAAAACAGGGTGACCCTGCGTTGAAGTGAACCCGGCATCATACAACTGCTCGGGAATCAAATTGCGCCACTCATAGGCTTGACGGCGGATGCTCATGCCCTTAAGTAGTTAGTGCCGCTACTTAATGCTTCACCGGCAAGCAACTTTCTGAATCGCAAGTTCACCAATCAGGGTGATTTGGACCTTACGCTCGGCCGGAGCGGTAATTGCGGAGTTATTGGTCACCGTAATTTGAAGGGGTTGCTGGAATAGACAAAGGATTGGGGACGAGAAAGCAAGCACTTGCCCGCCGTTAGCGAGGTTAGTGTGGAGCCATCCGATGTCAAAGGAGTTTGAAGGGACATAGTTAGGCCCAACTCCTACTGCTACATTGAAGTCAATGAAGGTGGTGGCTGACGAGCCATCGGTATCATCCAACACCTGAACTGCGATTGCATAAAGGCGGACTTCTTCGTTGTTTGCTTGGTTAGTGAAGATAGACACTACATTGGATGTATTGGCCGCTATGGTTCCGCCGCTCGCATCAAAAGTATGCGAGGTCGTGTAAATCTCCGGCTGTGGGTCTTGGTTTGCCATGCTTCAATCACCTACTACTGCCACTTCTTACTCCGTCTTGCTACTTAAAGTATTCGCTTCTTTACAGGGGGAACGCAGACTCCCATTCCGGTTCCTCTTTTCGCATCTTTTTGCGCCGCCACCACACGAGGATAACTCCTAATGCCACTATCCCAATAAGGATGACCCAAGGACTCATGCCTATCATTTGGCCTTCCAACTACATAAAGGAATACTCCGAGTGCATCATTCGGAGTCAAAGAGTTCGTCCTCACTATACCCGGCCGGAGGAGCCTCCACTTCCGGTTCAGGAGGGGTAATCTCTTGGGATTTAACATCCACATATTGACGGAACAACCCATAGAGTTGTGGAGCAAGTTCTTCCAATTCTTCTTCCAAGGTGTGGCCTCTTTTCTCGGCTTCGGCTATTACCAACGATTGGGCTTGACTAAGGGTTTGAACTGCTCGGTAAAAGTCGGCTGTGAAGACTCGCCGATATGTTTTACCAATAGAGTCCGCTGACCGCTGCGCCAAGATAGCAAGAATGACGGCGGCTAAGTTTGTGGATGCAATGAATCCTAACAACTGCCAATTTCTCCATTCGGTAGGAACCATGACCAATGCAATGGCCTGTATAGCGGCCCACACAGTAATGCAAATTAACACCATCTGCTTGGCCGTAACAAAATCAATATTCACGATGTCTTCCATATCGTCGTCCATCAGGCCACCCCCACGATTAGATACGCTTCATCCTGTATCTCATGATGGCCCTGTATCCTAAAGCCATACTCCTCCAAACTTTTGGCAACCTTCTTTTCCCAGCGACGGCCCTTATCAATAAGAAACCTAACATCTCGGAATATTCCCTGATTGGCTAACATGATGAAATCCTCTATGTGATAGAGGGTAAGTGTCTGTCCCCCTACTTGAAACTTCTCAAAGTCATAGTCAATAGGGGACTCCTCAAGATTCCTGATAAAGAAGTCTTCACCCATCTGTTGCCGGACGGCAGCGGACACATCACTCCCAGTCCGCAGTGTTTGTTGAAATATTTGCCATTCTTGCTCTATGATAGCATCCCAGCGTTGCTTCTGCATATCATATTCGGCTCCTAATGTGGTCCGACGAGAAAGCCAATATTGCTCCCGCCGTGCGGCAAGGTATTCTTGCCAAATAACCTCATTTTGGGGGCCGTCATCAGTCACTCAGTATCATAGCAAGTGCGACTACTTGAAACTTCGGTTATATCGTGGATTTAACCTTCAGGGCCTTTTGTGCTTCATCAATCAGGAGGCCGCTGATAATGCTGGCCGTCAGCACAATGGCAGCCATTTTCACGAGTTCATCCCTATCAGGCAAAGTTTTCCAAGCATCCCTGAAAGACTTACCTTCCGATTTGGCTTCAGCCATTGAATAATGCACAAGGCTCTCAGTCATGAAAACTGCGAAAACGATACCGGTTATGACGACTTGCTTCTTCCATCTTTCCACAATTAACCACCGTTCTCCACCTTCTGCAAGCCCTCATACAAAGCAATTCCTACAATCACAACTGGAATGCCCATGAGTAGTCTGTCAGTGAAGGTGAAGGCATCTTTAGGCCATCCATACCGAGCATAAGTCCTCATCACATTGACCATCATAGAACCAAAGAAAGCAGCCGAACCTACGGCTGGAATGAGAACCCCAATCCAAGCATCACGACCTGCTTCATCTTGTGCAGTGGCCTCGGCCTCAAACTTTTGGTCAATAGCCTTCGTTTCGTCGGATTTTTGAGTTTTAGTCTTCTTGTCCGTCATATCATCACGCCCATTTCTGATAGGCGAGGATACCAAGACAAACCACAACCACTGTGCCCGCAACGGGCAACGCAACCTTGTTAAGATTACGATAACCTGACACAACAGCGTCCGATTGCGCTTGGATGTCGCTATCTTCTGCCTGATATTGAGGTGGAAGTTCGGATATAGGAACTACCGGCGTTACTTGCTCCTCAGTAACGGCCTCCCGACAGCCAAAAACATTCCAAAGTGGATTACAGGTGCGCTGCTCACCTATTCGGCGAGCCGTTGAACCGGGCATGGAATAAAACAAATAATACCAATCTTGCGGGTCTGCGCCACTTGAAGGCAAAATGTCGTTTGGATAGAAACTATCCGTTCCGCTAATTGGAGATATTTCGGTATAACCCATCCAATTTGTTCCGGTCATTTCCTCACCACTTCTTCAACAGGACCGAGCCTACACCTGCGACAACTGCGGTGATACCCAATGCCTGAACCAAGGTGGGGGTGGATTCAAGACCCTCCTGACTTCTCCCCTCAGTATCCGATGAAGTGCTGGACTCCTCCTCATCAGGCTCTCCTGTTGGGTTGGTTTGTCCTGAAGGAGATACATAGGGAAGCCCTGCTTCGCCATAAGGTTGAATGGCCATACCGGACATATCAAGAGTAGTTAGAGTGGGAACCCATGCAATCCAAGAAGCGGTGCTTGGGGCCTTAGAAATGGGCTGACCGTCCGAAGTATAACCAATAATTTCTTGCTGGCTTATGGTGCAAGTGGGGTCGGTAGCGGGGTCGCATCCCGGAGTGGAATACACATTGGTATAACACTTCCTATTGTATAGGTCACCGGGGTCACAGGTGATATTGTATCCGGGAGGCTGCGCTACCATGTTTTTAAGTCAGTCATCCGACTACTTAATGGCTGGCCTTGAATCTATATGCCGTGTCCGGCGGTGGGAGAGATAATGTCGCCTATATCCTTGTGCTTCCACCACAAAATCCCCATCCCTAAGACGAAGGGGAAGAAGATATTCATGAATTGTCGGTCAGGGAACAGGTAAGCGTCCTCAAACTCTTGAATGGACGAAAAAATGCTGGCAGCAGCGATTACAAAGAGAACTCCTGTTAGAGTATCTTTTGCTTGTCCGCTGATGGCCATGCTCTCACTTCACTCATCAGACATCTTAGTGAATAGGTCGGAAATCTTATCGCTATATTTGTATGCAGCAATGAGTCCCAAGACTACTCCCACACCAGCGGCCATAGAAACACCGCTATGCTCGGCCTCAAACTCCGCCGGAGGACCGGTTGGCGGACCGCCTTCATCGGCTGGTGAGGCTGTAAGTGGGTCGTAATCCAATGGGGAAGGGCCACCACTGGTAGGGACATCAGGAACATGAGCGCAGTGGGCTTCAAAGCATTCTGCACAATACATATCCTCGGCGTTGGCAATAAACTCCGCTGAGAAGGCCCCTTCGTCTGAATCTGCGGCATCCCAGCCGTAGGAGGCTGGTGGGCCGCCTTCGTCTGAGGGGCTTGCAGTAAGTGGGTCATACTCGGTAGGATGGGAGGCGTCAGGTGAGGAATCTCCTTCTGCGCCAAACTCAAGGTTATATCCCTTGCGTTCCTTAGCGTAAATCTTCTTGCGAATAGCGGCCAATGCGCCACTTTCGCTCATAGTAGGTCCCAGCCAAGTGGCTGCGTGTGGGTATCCGATTCGTCCGTAAGAGTTGGCTGGAATCGCCATTCCATTATCTAACTTTAGGACTGTGAATACATGATACTTGTTGTGCTTGGCACCCTCCTTGAAAGTGAAGTATTTGGGGCCATAAGCAAGGAAATTACCTCGCTCAAGTTTGTAGCCTCTCTTGTTCACAGCGTTCAGAATGGCAGCCATGCCCTTTTGGACATCGGCGGGTCCGCTTTTATACACTTCCATAGCCTCAAAGGTGTCGGAAGGGCCGCCGTCATCCAAGACGGGACCGGGAAGTTCTGCAAGTGGGTCATAGTCAGAAGCCGTTGCGTCTTCTGCGTGTAGTGGAGTGTAATTTGCATGAGGGACTTGACTACCGATAACATGACCGGAGCCTTCGGGGAAGGATGATGGGTCAGGCACAACTGCTTCGCCATCTTCTGCGTAATATTGTGTGACTCCGTGACCGAGTGGAGCCTCAACGACTACACTTTCCACGCCATCAAGGTCTTCCAAAGATGCAAGGTAACCACCAAACGCGGTCTGTGGTTCCAAACCTTCTGCATCCAAAGAATCTGCGGGAACTCCCCTTCGGGCTGCTTCCTCCATGACCTTCTTTCCATACTTATCAACACCCACTTTGTAGGCAGTTGCGGCACCGATTCTTTCGGCTTCCTCATCGGACATTCCCTTTTCTTCATACTCGTCTGCGATTTCGTCCTCTAACTTATCAAAGGCGGATTCGTGTTCGGATTCAAAGGAGGCGGCTGGGCCACCATCGTCCATAGGAGTTTCGGAGGTAGGGTCATATTCAAGGGGTGAGGAGCCTTCGGGCGCATCGGTGGTAGCACTTACGGCGGATGCCTCAACAACGGATGGAGCGGGTTCTTCACCGCTTTCTTCGGTGTAAGCATCATCCACTTCCGGTTGCTCAACATCGGCTTCCTCCTCAATGTCGGTGACTTCTTCGGGAGTTTCCACGCCGTCACCTTCTGAATCTTCGGGAACTGCTTCGTCGCCTTCTGCATCATGAGCCAGTTTAGCCATCTCTTTCTTTCCGTATTTCTTGATACCGATTGAGGCTGCGGTTGCGTCACCGATTGCTTTTGCTTCTTCGGGTGACTTGCCCTTTTCCTCGTATTCCTCGGCGATTTCATCGGAAAGTTCCTTGAATCTCTTGCCGGAACCAAGTTTTGGTTCAGCGTCAAGAACGATTGTGCGGTCCTTGGTAGCGGCGGTTACACCCGACGCCTTCATTGAATCATAAAGGGCCTTACTGCACATGGAAGTGCAGTTATATTTCTTGTCCCCGTCCATGTAGTGACCCTTAATCTGATATTTGCTTCCCTTGCTGGTAATCATGTGAGTGACTCCCTCAACGGTGGCATCAACCTTACGCTTGAGGCCAACACAATACATACTGTGGGTTGCCATGCCTTTCAATTGGACCTTCCACTACTTAATGGTTGGCAGCGTATCTAACTTAAAAGGGAGAAGTGGGTGACTTGCCACTTCTGCGATAAAAGAGGGGCTGTTGGCCGAATGCGGAGCCATAAGCGGAAGAACCGAATCCTCCGAAATCAACCACTCCGGGAGTCGGGGTATGAAGTTTCCAATCTTCTGAAAGCAGGTCAAATTGATACGCAGAAGTATTCTCGGCCGCAGCCGCGTGTTCGGCTTCTTCGGCCGCCTTTTCTTCCATATCACTTTCCATTTCTTCCACATAGTTTTCGGCTTCTGTGACGAGAGTTTCATATTTACTAATCTCATCTTGAGCGGACATACCGCGAGTTACGCGTCCCACACCAAAAGCCAGTGGTATCCAACCAAAGGCAACACTCACAAACTTTCCATAATCAGTGCCTTCGTCTTCGGGTTTGAATATTTTACCTTCATATTTGATGCGGTCCAGCATACGAACTCCCAAAACGCCAGCACCTAAGAGAATACTGGCCAGCGTGATAGTATTTCCAACAGTTTCCGCCTTAATCGGAGTCGGAAGAACTTCTGCTTCCGCGTCTTCTTCGCCCGCGAGAACTCTATTCCGTAATTCTGTGAAATCCACTAACATTCATTCATCCACTCCGTATCCTTAATTTAGCCCAACTGAACGCCCGTTATAGTTTTGGCCAAAGGATACGACAGTTGCACGATTCACAAATGCTGCCATAGCGGGATTGTTTTCATTACCATTCATTCCCGTTGCATCACTCACTCCGTAGTTGGTCATATTTTGGCCAACGGCCTGTCCGCCCAAGAGTTGAACATCAGTCATAACTTGTGAAACTGACCCTTCATTTCGGCGGATAGTATCAGTAGGAGGAGCGGGAGTAGCAATGAAGTCGGCTTCTTTAACTTCACCATCTTTGGAAGTAAAAGCCTCTAACCAACCGAGTTTCCATGCGGCAAAGCCAACGACTATACCGACTACAACTGAACCGTAAGTCATCTTCATATCGTTTAGTTGCCTGTGCGACTACTTAATACCACGCCCGCAATCGCAGCCGTAGCCACGAGTGCAACGCTGAATAAGAACGCACCGGCGGCAAGCCCAAATCCTGTCTTGATGGGTGCCTCAACCTTTACTGTTTCTGCCATACTATCACTCCTTTGCATTGTCTATCATACTTGCTGAAATCCATCCGGCGGCAAGTGCGCCTACATATCCAAGAGGTTTCGCCCACTTTGGTATAGGTCGGCTCTCATCTTCTGCCTCCTTACATTCACAACAGCCTTCACAACCATTGCATTTATCGCAAAAGTATGCTAAAGCGATAGGGTCGGTCATTCCACAATTACCACATTTTTCTTCAGCCTCAAGGGATTCTGCACGAACTTCAATGTTTTGATGACCCGAATAATCAAGCGAGGCTTGGTCAAAGTCACCGTGAATTGCGGAACTCGTGGTGAGTTCCTCGGGAGTAAAACTACTTAGGGCAGTATCTTTGCCAATATCCATTGTGGCTCCCGGCCCTGCGTAGGGTGCCGAAAAAGATTTAGTCATTGAGCCGGTTGGCACTCTTGGAATCTCAGTGCTTACCTGAACCTTGGCCTCCAACTTGTTTGCTGCTAATGCCTTTTCCATTGCCTTCTTGCTGCCGGTCATTTGCCCCTCCACGCCTTCAATAAAGATAATTCTTGCTTCCTCAATCCAAGGCTTCTCAAGATAAGGAATAAGGTTGGGATAATTGAAGGCCCCATCACTAATAATGTAAAGGCGGGTTGCCGGACGGTCCGTGCCAAACTCTTTCTCAAAGTTGTCCTCCATCAAGGCTAATCCCCTCTCCGGGAAGGTGCCGCCCTCCACCCCCTGAACATTCCATCCTGTGTGTGGTCCAACGGGCGCACTCACATTTTTTGCATGATTTCCAAAGGAAATGAAATCTATCGGAACTCCTCGCTCGTCCCATATCTTCTGTATGTCGTCAAGTATCTCCGATTCGCAATACCAAATCCAATTCCTACCCTTAGCAAATGCTGGGTTACTGATGTGGGTGTCGGGGCCTCGTCCGAGCCTTTCCCGACTACCAACACTTCCACTAACATCAAATAGGACCACGATTTTCTCAGGGTCCGCTGGGGTATCTGCGCTTGTATATTTCGCCTCAAAGGTGTCCGCATATAACCCGAGGCTATTGAAAGTGGCTTTCAGGTCTTCCGTGATAGGGGCCTTGTTCCTCACACTTACGAGCATTTCACCATGAACCCAATAATCGTCACCCCATTTATCTCCAACATCCCCATACATCCACTCAATGAGTTCCTTATCGCTCCTACCTTCATACGCTTTAGGTAAAATCGCATAGTGTGTATATTCGTAATCCCCATCCCTCACATCATAGACCATGAATAGAAAATCTTTGGCCGCCATAGACTGTATTGCCCCTCCACCGCTACTTAATGATTCGGGTTCTTCTGCGGCCAAGTCAAGCACACCTGTTGTTTGGTCTATGTATCTTCCACACCGGTCACATCTAACTTGATAATCAGAATGCAACAATCCTTCGTCATCATAATCTTGAATGGTTTTATCCAAGAACCATAGTGGGGAGGAAACAGTATTTCGGTGCTTATCATAGTCAAGCCAAACAAGAGAGTCCCGAGTGAGATTGCATGAACAATTTCGGGGTGCTTCAAAATATTCTGCACCATACTTCTTCAAGTGACTTGCTTCTTCTTGCTTCGCCCAATCCATGAAAGACAAAGTTTTGTCCTTCCACACAAGCGTTTCTTCTGCTTTCTTGAAACATCCGCAATCGGCATCAAAGTATTCAGAATTATAGAGAGCCATTTCTGCTCGGAGAGTATCAGACATCATTCCGCTACCCTCACAGTATTCGCAATCCCCATCATCCCATGTTCCAATGCCGTCACATGAGAAACAAGGTTCATCATATCCTTCGGCCATCATATCATCCAGCCAGTCACCCTCTCCACACGAAGGGCATACCAACATGAAATCCATTCCCGGTGGCCCACCCTCGGCTGTATCGTCAAGGAAGGTTAAATCCATGTAGGCTCCCGACCAATTACACATGAGGCAGGTGCATTGTTCATCCATATAAGCATCCATTTCTTCCACGACTTCAGCCCGCTTTACATCAGTTGGGTGCTTGAAAGTGTGAGAAGGTTTGCAGTAATCCTTGGCTGTCTTGCGGGGGCCTTTCTTAGAGGTCCTCTTGGTATAACCGAAAGTTTGAGGAATCTCACCAGCGAGGTCCTTTCCGGAACTGTCTTTCTTAGGACATCGGATGCCATGCTTCTTGTAGGCCGTCACTTTGAAGTCCCCATCATCTCCAACGGCTTTCAGTTCCCCGATTGGACCGCTACATAGAACGGGAACTCCGTCCTCTCTATGAACAAGATAGGCCCCTATGACGGTGGCTTCGGTAGGGTCATTGGCCTTCGGCGTAAGGAGGAAACGGTAAGTTTCATTACGATTTTTCACTACCATGTGCATTCCGGGTTGAGAAGTTCCATCCCAAACTGTGCGGGCAATAAAGAACGGGGATTTCTTATCATAGAAACGACAATAACTCCCGGCTTTTCGCTTCTCAATATATTCCTTCTTATCATTGAAGTGTTTTGCGGGATAGTGGGCCTCCAATTTGAATCTTCCATTAGCGATTCTTCGGCCAATCCGAATCTTCTCGGGCAGACTCCCCCAATCAATAGGAGTCCCATAAACAGCCGTGACTCCACGAGGATTAGCCAATCCTTGAACAATGGGACGACTTTGTTTCTTAGTGACCATACAGTTTTATGCACTCGCCGACTACTTAATGGCTTCACTCAAACCGTTCTGCCTGTCGGATGATAGCCTCAAGGGGAACTCCATGTGAGTTTCGCTCCGCATAGACTTTCAATTGGTCCATCTGAGGCTTCAAGACCATGAAAACTACTAAATATCCGGCTGCTTCTGCAATCTCCACATAGGGCGCATACTCCCATTCGGAAGTGTTAGTGTTGTCGCAGACCACAGTTTCAAAAACCTCTCTCTCAAGAGCCGTCTTCCACCGCTCAAGATTCTTAGAATGATTCATAGCCAAGTCTTCGGGACGAAAGACATACTTATCCCCTTCCATGAAATAATCATCTGTGGAGAAGATGTAGCACTTGCCGTCATCGGGAGCAAGTTTGGCTGCAAGAGTGGATTTCCCACTCCCTGAAACACCACGCATTATGTAGGCGGTCTTGTGGCTCATGATAGAGGGGAGAAGGCATCTCCCTAATAAACTTTGTCCTCAATACATGGTGTTGTCGCTATCGTAAGCGTCGTCTGAGTCCAATTGCAGGTCCCTCTTAGCCAAATCCTTCTTTGCCTGTTCCCGATGAACAACCATGTCGGCCGTCGCCAGTTCCAAATGCTCCTGTCGCACCTTGGCCTTTTTAATCTTGTAATCGCTTTCTTCCAAGGCAAGAACAAACGCATTCCGAACGATTTCTTCAAGATAGGCTCCCGACAGTCCTTTGGTGGTTTTGACGATACTTTGCATCTCCAACAAGCCATTGTGTGGAATGGATTTAAGGTATTTCTCAAAGATACGGCCTCGGGTTTTACCGTCAGGATAACCTAATTCCATCCGAGCATCAAAGCGTCCGGGCCTATCCGTCAAAGCCCAATCCAGTTTGTCTGCATGGTTGGTTGTAGCCAGCGTCACGACTCCATTATTTCCCTCAACACCCGATAAAGCATTCAGGAACTCTCCAAGGAGAGGATGGTCACCGTCATAACGACTGATGCCACCAAGAGTGTCTATATCCTCAAAGATGAGGAGGGTGGGTTGTAATTTACGAGCCAGTTTGTATATTTCGCCAATCATTCCAATATCGTCCAAGGTTTCACGAGTGACTACAATGGTAGTCACATTCACATCGTTCATCAACACATTGCAGGTCAAAGTTTTGCCCGTGCCGGGAGGTCCTGTAATCAAAACTCCTCGGGACAATCTCAAATCATGGCCTTCAAAAACCTCCATGTGGTTCAAGAAATCCACCACATTCCGCTGCAAGAGTTGGCGGTGCGGCTCCGAAATCACAATGTCCTCCCATTTATTCTGTGCTGCCTCATTTATGAACTTGTAATCAGCATAGAACTTCTCTCCCTTCAACAGCGAATACTGATAAAAATACTCCTTGAAGTTTTGCCACAAGGCTTTGCCCACTGAACATTTGTGGTCAAACATGATTCGTAAATCAACATTCAGCCCATCATAAGGCATGAATTGAACGGCAATAAGATTACCTTCTTTCTTGTGTTTCAAATGAGCCGTCATCTTGAGGGGGACCTTGTAAATAGTTCCACGCAACTCAAAGTCATGGTATATGGGACTAACCTCGGAGTTACCATGCCCATAATTAAGGACATCACAAATCTCATAGTTTTCCCGAATGTATCGCCAAAAGCATTCCATTGTGACTGGGAACTCCTTCTCCATGACTTCTTGGACTTTAGTTTCCATAATTTCGGCGTCAATGAATGATTTAGCATCGGCATCTGCCTTATCAATGTGAGGAAGGGTCATACTCAAGCGTTGGAGGCCCATGAGATAATCGGTTAATTCTCCGGTTTGAATGCTTATATCTCCCATCGGGGTGACGGCCGATAATTCGGAGGGCATCTCCTCATCCATAATAATGACTCGTGCAAACACCTACTTAATGCGGCGCAAACCAAGGTTTAGAAAGGTCATAGTCTAAGTCTTCAAGACCCTTGAGAATCTGTGGGCGATTTACTCCTCCTGTGACGGCGGCTAACCATTCACCATAACCTTCTGCTAACTCAAAAGTGGTATTTTGTGCAATGAATTGTGGTGTAGGCCGAGGGTGTCGGGCCATTACTATCTCTCCGGCCTCCTTAAACTTGGCCCAAATGCCCTCAGAAGCATATTTAGCGGCTGTCTGAGGCCCTGCATTGGTGGTGTTAGCCTCATGGAGCCGGTGGTAGCCTCCAACGGCGTCACACTGCACTATTTCGCCCAGTGGATTAAAGGGAAGTAACTCATCTTGGGAGTTTCCGTGCTGAACCAAAACACGCATCCAACAATCGGTGTCTTCCACGATAGCCAAACGACTATCAAATCCGCTGATGGCTTCCAGCCTATCTCGGCGAACAACGACTTGAGATGTGATGGGCGGCATTCCCATCAAACGAAAGTAAGAGTGGATAGGTTGCACCTTCCACGCTTCAGGATAATGACCGATAACAGTTTCCCACATAGAGGATTCGCCATTAGACAAACTTTCCATCAAAATGTGGGTGTCGGCGGCAGTATAAATAACTAAGGGTTCTTCCCTCTCCTCGTCTAAAACTTCTTGAATGAAGGCAAGATGGTCGGGATACCAATAATCGTCGGCATCCAAAAAGGCTACCCAAGGCGAATTACCGGCAGCGATACATTGATTTCTCGCTCCACCTACTCCTTCACGGTCAGCATCTTGACGAAAATAGTGAAATCTCTCATCGGAGGCCACATAGTTTTGGCACACTGCTGCTATCGCGTCCGCAGTTTCGTCGTCTGACGGGGTGCCGTCCACCATGAAGACCTGCCATTGTTGAATCTTTTGGGCTATTACGCTATCTAAACATTGTTCAATCCATTCGGGGTTCACCCGATAGATGGGAACAACGATGTCAAACATGGCATCCAGTAGGCGTATTTCCTACTTAACGCTTCCGCCGTCGGGGGTTATGGTCATGGTCCCACCTTATGGGCCTACCGGAGCCAGCCTGTCGGCTGTAAGGCTCGGGTAAGGCCCCTAAAGGGGTGCTTATGCGTGGTTTTAACCTGCTTACTGTGCAGACAAAAGACTTCGCTTATACCAATCCACATTTCCGGGGTTGATGCTGATTCCCATTTCCAACAGTTTGTTGGCTATGAGAGCGTCAGGCCCGTCATATAGTGTGTATTTCGTGAAGGCTCGTAGGTCACCGGACTGGCACTGTGTAGCGTCGCCGCCACCTGCACCTGCTCCGGGCAGACCGTTGTTGTTATACCATGTAACCAATACATCCCAAACCTGTCCGGGTAGGACATAAACATCGGGGTATAGGTTAAACGAAGGCTGGAAGTTCACAGACCTTGGGTAAGGGCTGCCGCTTCCGGGGATACCGTCGTTTGGCACATTGTCCGGGTCCAAGAAGTAATCGGTAGTGTTGATTCTCACTTGGACATAGGCACGAGGTCCGGCAATTCCAGCACCGAGGGTCAAAACAAGACCTCGGTAGTTGGATGCTGACCCGCTGTTCACGAAGGCAGTTGGTGTTACTGCTATGTCTTCAATCACAACGAACTCAGTTGCGCTGGTTTCGGCTGGCTTGGTAATGTTGTTACCCAATCCACCTACGAAGATGGATATTTGCTGGCCGACGCTTGCGCTAATGTCGGTGTTCGTGCTTGCATAGTCTGTTGCGTCCCATTCATATACTTGGCTTCTCATACTCATTCTAAATCACCTATCCTGTTGATTCTCCCGAAGGGAATCAAGCGGAACCTCCCTTAGCGGCGGCGGCTGCACTTGCGGCGGCTTGCTGCTGCTCAATTAGGCTGCGCTTATACCAATCAACATTGTTTGGGTTGATGGTCACACCGAGTTCCAACAGTTTGTTGGCAATCAGCGCGTCAGGTCCATCGTAAAGGGTGTATTTCACGAAAGCAGCGACTACATCAGTGCTGGTGCTGCTCCCTACTCCGTCACGAGTGGTGTAAAGAATCTGCCATGTTTGGCCGGGTAGCACATATACATCAGGGTATAGGTCAAAGGACTTTAGCAGGTTGTCGGTTCCGGCTGCGCTTGATGCACTACCACGAGGGTAGGGCGAAGCGAGGCCGGGGATACCCAACATATTTATAACATCAGGGTTCTGAAAGTAGTCAGTCGTGTTTATCCGAATCTGAACATTTCCATTTGCCTGTGCTGCACACGCTATGTCTTCAATGACCACAAACTGTGTTGCGGTTGTTTCTGCTGGCTTAGTGATGTTATTTCCGTATCCACCGATGAACAAATCCAATTCCCTGTTGGCTGGTAGCACAACTGGTAGGTCGGAGGTCGTTCGGCGAAGTGTGGAAGTCTGACCACTTGGGGCGAGGTTCGCCCACTCATATACTTGGCTTCTCATACTCATTCTTAATCAATTCCTTGCGTCACTTGGACGCAGTAGTTCCCTACTCTCTTTTTGACTACTTAAAGACTTCGGTTTAGAAAACACACCACTCTATACTATCCTACTATGCGCCCGCACGAGGGAAGACTTTATTAAGGAGGACTTCTTGGGACGATTATGAGTCATGTTCTCCGAGTCAAAGCAACTGTCCACTTGCCGATTGTAGCAATCATGGATGTGGCCAACATCAAGACAGCACAGGAAGCCTTTGAACAATGGTTGAAAGACTTGGACCGCGAAGGCTGGGATGAACTCTTACTTTTGGAGGATGGCGAAGCCACCCTAACTGTTGAGTCATTTGAAGAAGCCTAAGCATCTATCTATTCTGCGGCTGCGCGAATCCCGAGAGGGTCAAAGCGACGACCTGCCAAGATTGCGATACCCATAAGGAGGGTGAGCGCGCCAGCAAACTGCATGAGGCTGAATCCGACATAGGGAAGGGGCTTGGTGAAGGCATCCATTGTGGCTCCGACAGCGACAGCAAGACCAACAATGGTCAAACCAGCACCAACAACTCGGCGGCTAACTATCATGTCCTTAACTTCGCTTACAATCTTTGCCATACTATTCATCTCCTAATCAAACTTCCTCGGCTATTCCGAGAGGGTCCATTGTATCTCCTGTTATCTTCTTAGATAGGACGGCGATACCGATGGAAAGTGGAACGAGAGCAAGAAGACGGCCGAAAGTTAGCCAATCATAGCCAAAGAGGGTCTTCTCCATCATGTCGGAAAGACCGCCGCCGACGAAATAAACGCCACCAACTAATACGAGTGCGCCACCAATGGTCCAATCATTGACCAGCCAGCCGTGAACATCTCCAACAAGTCCCATTTCAGAAGCCTCCTTCAGAACCGAAGTCAAAGGCTACACCGTGACCGGAGCCACCTGCGGATGGGTAAGAGGCTGAAAGAACGAATGGATTTTCCGACTCGGCAAATCCTGTGCTGCCGGGGCGAATGTATGCGCCCCAAATGTCTTCCATACCGCCAACATACTCACTCTTGGTTACGGGTGCATCTGCGGCAATGGTGGGGACATCTTCTGCATACCAAACTGGTGGTTGGTAGGAAGGAGTGACTGGGGTGATTGATGCAACGAAGGGATTTGAACGCTTATCCATTGTTCCCTTTGCGAGTGCATCGGTAGCGGCGGTAAAGTCATTCAGGCCCATGTCGCTTGGGGCTTGGTAGCCAGTGGAAGTTGTATCTGCTCCAAAGTTTTGGGTAATTGTGCCAGCCATTGTTGAACCTTCAACAACACTGTCCAGTGGGACGGACTCTTGTGGAGCATATCTGTCCATCATTTCTTGAGTTGCATAAACGGCGGATTGGTCATCCTCAACGAGTTCGCCTGTTTCAACTATCGCGCGCGTATCGTAATCTGTGCCAACTTGACCAATTACTCGGCCATCACCATCAGGTTGGGCTACAAACTCACTGCCGAAGGAAGAACCTCCGCTGCGAAGGTAGCCGCCAAGGGTGGCGAAACCGGGGAAGTTGAAATATCCGAGAACATGAGCGACACCGACAGCGGTAATGATTGTGCCTGTGACGCCAGTGAAGGCGCGAGTGTCTGCATCCTTGCCCTTACCGTATGCAACGATGGCTGGACCGCCAATCAAAAGTGTGCCAGTTCGCACAAGATTTCCAGCAGCACCAATTCGGTCAAAGGGAAGTGTAGTAAAAAGATAACCAGTGATTGAAGCGGCGGCTACACCTGCAACACCATAATAAATCTCCTTGTGCTTGAGAGTATCCACACCGGACTCAATGGTGGAAGTAATATTGTCGGCCGCCTCACTAATCATGTCGGTCATGTTAATCACTTACTCCTTCTTTGCTACTTAAAGACTTCTCCCGTTGCTATGTCTTACCCCTGTGCGGGGGAGAGTCACGCCTTGAGTTATATGCTCATTTGGGCGATTACCCAAAGTATCACGCACTGTTCCCATTTCGGAAGCAGTTAGTGGAGCGGGAATATGTGTTGGACCTCCAAATCCTCCACGCTGCTCACGCACACCACGCGCGTCTATGGAAACATTAGTTGAGTTAAAGGATTGAGCGGACAATGGTTGCGACCCTGCGGCGGCCCCAGCCAAGGTAGGAGTCAAAGTTGTATCTGCGCCAAAGGGTGTGATGACTCCTTCCGCGTAGGCGACAGTCGGGGAAGACACCATCTGCCCTGCGGCTTGGTCAGCGGTGGTCGGCTCGGTAAAATCCGGATTGGAAGTTGCACCAGCCGCGTGTTGCACGACAATGGAGGCAATTTCTCCCTTGAGAGTTGCCGACAAGTCGGACCTGTTGTTGAGAACGGTCAAGAATCTATTAAGAGAGTAAGTTCCCGCTCTTTGAATTGTAGCGGTTTGTTGCATCTCAGGAGTATCCGAGTTCCCAGTGAAGAAATCCCCAATCTTTTGGCCAATGTTCTTTGGAACTTCTTCTATGCGATAAAGCGTCCAAACTTCTCCGTCCGGGTTAAACTCCACTGCGTAACCAGCCCCAACATTTTGACTTAGAGGACCCATTGACTCGGCTTCACTAACTCGGCGAGTTGTTGTAGGCCGAGAAAGAGGATTATTGGTCATAGAACCCATAGGGCGACCAAAAATTGCTTCTGCGCCTTTGGCACTGGAATTGTAGGAAGTTAGTTGGTAACGACCACCATGATTATCCATAACACCGTGCATAGCGTTCTCCATAGGACCTCGCTTGAGGGTGTTTTGAATGGCCATATCCAAGTTCATGTAATTTACTACTCCGTTTCGCTACTTAAAGACTCTCTCAAAACTGCATGAAGGACTGATGACTCATTGAGGGCGCATAGACGGGCCTTGTAAAGTCACTGGCAAAGTTTTCTGCGGCTGAAGTTTCTTCCCCACAGACTTCCGGCACAGCCCGGAAAACATTTCCTGACCATGTAACTTCCCCATCTTCATGTGTTCCCCATGTGTCGCCAACCCACCAATAAGTAAGGGTGCATTCCCACACACCAATAGATGCGGCATCATCGGGGATGCGGAAGGTTCCTCTCAAGACACTCCAAGGGTCACTATCTGCCACTGCTGGACGAGTGATAGTTCCGCTACCATCTGTGAATGTCCTTCCTTGAGGGTCTTTCCAAGTTACCGACCACTGCAAACAACAGTTGTTACCGGCAGCCCCACCAGTGGATGAAGGCGGAAGCCAACATCTCTTATCTCCACCGCCCCATTTTTCACCACACCAAGTTTTACTTACATTCCTTACGGAAAGGTCCAATTCCCACTGGACCGTATCATTGAGGAAATATTGTTCTTTGTGAGTTTCAAAGCCCCTCATCCTAATACCATCAGGACGATACCATCCATCAGAAAAGTAGTCAGTCTTAGTGCCACTCATCCACACTTTTGGGTCCCTATGGTGGGCCTTCCTATACTTGGAACAGTCAGTTGGGTCCACTGTGGAAGAATCATCGGAGCCTTCCGTAGTTTCGGTAGTAGTATCATCATCTGTATCATCGTCCCCTCCGGTAGTGGTATCTCCACCACCGCCCGTAGGATTCACGACTGAAACATAACCGGGAGAAGTCCCTCCTATCTCCGCCGCTGGACGAGAACTCATATACCATAACAAACCGCCACCAATGATGGCCACTCCCATGAGTGTTCTTCCATCCATGCTTAATCACTCCTCCGAGTTGCTATGATAGGAATAATGAGCGCGATACCTGATGCTATGGCGACGGGTAGCCAATTCGTTTCCGAAGGTGTTTCAGCGGCCATCTGTATAGGGACGGGTGAAAGAGATTCAAGGGCCTTCACATCTTGTGTGCTGGGCGGAAGATACTCCATAATTTTGGAGGCGGGAACTCTTTGAACAATATGACGAGCCGCCATCGGAGTTTCGCCCTCATAGTGACGGCGACTCCAAAGAGTGGCGGCAATTTTAACTTTAGAGAGGTCCTCATCATAGCCAGCGGCTTTGAGAGTGGCCCAAACCATCTCTAAAGTATTGGCCCCTTCGTCGTGGCCATCTTTATCCTTGGGTGGAAACAACCACGCCATGTAATCAGCCAAAGGCATGGAAGCAATCTCCACACGGTCTTCGGCCATGCTTACTTCAAAATCATAATCTGAAAGATTCTCCATGTAGGGAGAGGGTTCGGGTTCTGTGGCTGGGCCACCTTCACTCAAACCACCACTGGGTTCAAGTGGATGGGGTGAGTCCAAAATCGCATCTCCGGCGTTAGGCAACGCGTCCACACTATCTTCGGTGAGCGTAGGCTCCTCGGCCACCGGCTCATCACTCTCCGGCTCACCAGCAACCTCCGACATAAGGGCCTTCAATTCAGGAGATAGCCCGTCAGGTTCATCACTCATAGCATATAGTCCACTCGCCGACTACTTAAAGATGAAGACCTAAGAGAGTATGACCAATGGCTTCAGGACCCTGACTTCTCCCCTCATGAGGTTCCAGCAGGGCGTATGGACTTCTTTATTTTGGCAGCCTTGGCTGCGCTAACATTGGCGAGGGCAGTCTTGTAGTTGTCTTTGGCAGTCTTAACGGTGCTATCCATGATGCCCTTCTGTTTGTCCTCATACTGTTTGATTACCTTATTGTATGCCGTTGCTCCTAACTTTTTCTTGAAATCGCCATAAGTGAGCGTCACCTGTTGGCTGGTGGGAATCATTTTGCGTTGGTGGCCCGGTGAGGTGTAGTAGGCGGCATAGTTTTTCAAATTATGCTCGTTGTATTGGTCTATTCCTTGGGCAAGAACACTTTGGAGTGCATGGGTGGGGTTTTGTAAGATAGCATCCCTTCGTTGCTTCATGGCATCAACGGCTTTTGTAATTTGTCCCTTATGCACATCTTTTTTGGCTTGAAGGACACCACCAAAGTTGGACTTGAGAGCCTGTGCCACTTCTTGCATCGTGAAATCATTGAGGATTGAAGGGGAGGCTGTATAACGAGGCCACTGGGCCGTAGTTTTCGGCAGGGTATCGCCCTGTCTGATTGCGGGATAATATCGCTCCTTCAATTCCCAATTTCTATATTTGTAGCGACCTTCATATCCGGCTATATTCTTGACTTCCGGATTGTTAGCCTGATAAGTCTTGGCAACTATCCATGCCATGAAATAAGTGGGATGGGGCTGTCCCATCATCATAAGCACCGAAGGTTCCCTACTGCCTAATGATTTCTCCCATGTGTCTTGGTAAAAAGTCCTCCTCCTTTGGTCTTCATGTGCAGTGATATGCTTAGTAATCAGGTCCTCTCTTTGCGACTGACTCTTGTTGTATAGGGGATAATTGGGAGCGCGAATAGTGAGGAAGGTGTTCTTTAATTTCGGATAAGTCATTTTGAGGTAGCCTTTCTTCGCCTTCTTCTGCTCATTCCAACGGTGAGTTTGGGTGAGCAAATACACCATCCTCTCGGCCGACATCTTCTCCTTCTCTTGCTTTGAAAGCGGTGGGAAGGGAGTTGCCTTCACGCTTTGCACAACCGGCGGGGTATTAGCAGTGGGAACTTTGGATGCAATCTCCTCCACCTTTTTCCAAACCTTAGCATCCTCTTGCCACTGCTGAAGCCATTTCAGGGCATTACCCCAAGAAACTTGTTGGTCAATATCCCATGTTTCCGCCTTTGGGTTGCTGCGATAGTAAGAATAGCGGGCTGATGCCTCGTTTCTCCCTATCATGGGAACCATATCAGGAGTAATAACTGTGAGAATCTCCGCCTCATCCGCCCCAGTCATATTCTTGACCATGTTGAAGATAGTGTGGCCATCCACTTTATTGACTTTCCGAGTATTGATAGCCTTCACTTGAACCATGCTTAAGCATGGGTCGTTCATCTATTTAACTGTTGAGGACGCATCATGGTCTTTTGGGCGCATATAAGTTAAACTCATCCACCAGCGCAGCCAAAGATGTTTGACTGTCCACATCTTCCATATATCTCCACTTCAGCCAATCTTTCTGTTCAGGAGTCAAACTTTTCAAATCCACACCCCATCCTTCTGCAAATACTCGGACGGAGGCTGGGTGACGATACTTCCATTCTTGGTAAGTCACACCATAGTCCCAATAGTCATTACCCCACTTGGTAACTCCTTTCTTGGGGACCATCCGGCCTTTGTTGTCCCGAGGGCGACTGCCTTTGGCTTCAAAGGTGTCGGCTCGGTATTTCTTGGCCTTGTAAGTATCGTGGAATAAATCTCGTTCAGTCCCTTTGGTCGGCCGAGGATTATACCCCAAACCTTTGCGGGCATCTTGATGTCCTTCGTTGTAAGCCAAGGTAAAGGCGTCGTCCGGTGCTGCGAAAGTTTGTAATCCATAAGTATCTGCCAACCACTTATCCGGTTGAACGGTAATAGTTTCACCATCAGCAGCAAGGGTAGCGACATAACCCAGCGGAATGTTCTCCGCACTAAATCCTTGGAGGTCGGCTTCGGTGATGTCGCCAACACTCTTGAATGGATTTCCACCATGATTGTTAGCCACGCTCGTATGAAAGTAACGATGAGGTTCAGGGTTAGCGATACCAAGATTTTCACACAACTCGTCAGCGTAGTCTTGGAAATCCTCTTGATTAGCAATCTCCATAAAGTAGGTTTCCCTCACTTCTCCATCGGGTGTTATCCGGCGGGCCACACCGGTGGGTCCCAGTTCAGGTAGTGGAGGTTCACGCATCCCTTTGATGGCTTCTTTAGCACTTGCTTTGAGTGCCTTCTTGTATTCCTTAAGTGCCTTTCCTCCTACAAGAGTCACATGGGTCTTTTTAATGGCTTCCATTCCTTCGGGTAACTTCTCCCAAGTTGATTCTGTAACTTCGGAATCAGGATATTTGGCAATGAGAGCAAACTTGTATTCCACATTCTCGGCGGAGAAATCAGTTTCCGCCGATTTAGGCTCTCGCATGAACATCTTTTTGGCTTCCGTCCATGCTTTTTTGAGTGCCTCGGGACCCGTGATGAACTTAGTGACTGTGAATGTGCCGTCCGGTGCTTGTTCTGCTTCTCTCTTGGACTTCACTTCCTCTTGCATTTCAGCCCATGTCGTATATTTGGGGTTGATAGAATAATAATTCAAAAATTGGTTGTCCGGCCCCATTGTGAAACTGTAATAGAGGTCATCGTAGCCTCGGTAGGTATAGATGTCTGCCTCATCATCATCCAGTTCAATGAGATAGACTTCATGGCCAGTGGAATCCTTGACGCCATCTTGGAAGAAAAATCGCAACGGGAGGAACTTCTTTTGGTCCGCCTTGGAAAGTTTCTCGTATTGAGATGAGGGAATTACCCATGTGGCATTGTGAATCCCGTCCTCGCCACCACGACCTGCATTGGGGTCCATTGTGAAATAATTCTCAGTTTCTATCCACAAATCTGCCGTCATTCACTTCACCAACATATCAAACACGGCGCAAACTTATGTTCCCGCCACCACTCATAGACCTTGCTATGAATAAGGTGTCCGATACCCGTTGAAGGTCAAACGACTGTCGCCATTCTGAGAGGGATTTGGTGCTGGTCCCATCAGTATAGCCATCGTTGAGTCCGGGTGGTAATGAAAGTTGGCCAAATCTCCCCATTACTGTGTCGTCATCTGAGTTCCGAGTCAAACTTCCAAAGCGGTTTCCGCCAAAGGAAGTTTCCACTGTCTTGAAGGGTGCATCAGGAATGAGGGGGATGAGAGGATTCACGGCGTTGATTGGAACGCGGCAGCAGGGCTTCAAAATTGAAGCCGGTGCATCGGGATTTAGGCTGATTACATCATAACCAGCCGCAGTAGTCTTGTATTGCGCGTTGTGCATATTGGCATCCTGAGCAGTTGCATGGGCTGGGCTTTCACCTATAACTCCGCTAAAGCCCGTTCCTTGTCCGGGACTTTCTGCTCCAAATATTTTTGGGCTGGTCATGGCATAAATTACGGCCATTGAAATCAATCCTCCAACTAAGAAACCTTTGTAATCTGCTCCATACTTCATAGTGTTTCACCTGTCCATTCTGAGGGGCCGAGAGGAATGCCTCCACAAGTGGGGCAATCCACTTCTGCGTAGGGATTCTGCCAGTATGCTTGCACATCTGAAATAGGTCCGCCCCAAGGGTCATCATTGAAGCAATTGGTGGTCATTTGAAGGTCAAGGAGTTCCTTGCCCATATAACTTCCAACGAACTCATCCGACATAACGACAGGAATAATATCCGCCGTTGCGCCTGAAGATTCCACATACGCCTCCTCATAATCTGCCGGAGTCGTGTTGCGGTTCATGTATAGTTGGTCAGAAATGCCCATGTCTGCACCAAACTTTTCTCGTAGGCCACCCATATTGAAAATATATCCGAAAAGGAAGGCAACGGCAAATCCTGTGAAGACTGGACGATACTGCATGGTTTCTGATACTCTCCACCGATACTTAAAGACTTCGGGGAAAGAGGCCACCGTAAGGTGCATACCCTTCAACGGCCCTACTCTCCCCTAAATCCTTTGCACTCCAATTATCTAAGTCACTTCCTTCATAGATTCGGTAGGGTTCTAATGCCACATCAATTACCTTCAACTGTTGCTTTCTTTCATGAGTTGTGTCCTTGGAATAGGGCAATGGAGAGAGTCTTGGCAATAAATCATGTTCCAACTTGATAAGTTCAGTCCATGTCGGTGGTTTGCCTTCCGCTGCATATTCCTTTCTTCCATACCAGCCATTGACCTTATCTCGCCATTCAGGGTCATTACGAACGAGAATCATGTGCTTCTTTTCTTCCAGCGTGGTCCACGCCCTTGGGTGCATCTCATCAGGAGGCCATGTGACCTCTAAGGTGGTAGGATATATCCGCGTTACGATTCCCAACGACAAAGCCCCTCCATCATGTGTGGGCCGACTTACATTGACTACATCCCCGACCTTCCAATCCCTGCCTCCGGGGTTCAAGGGACTTTCCACTGGGGTAGTCCCAGTGAGTTTATAGGATTGAGGAGGATACGCCGTCCGTTCAAGAGTCTTCAAAACTTCTTGCCACAATTCTTCTTGCCGAGTAAAAGGGGCACCCTCTAAAACTCTATCAGTTCCAAAGTTTTCAGGAGTCCTCACCTCTATTTCAATTCCAAACTTATTTATCCCAGCCTCTCCGAAGCCTCCAACAACTTGCTGGCCCTCACCTTTCTCATAGCCAATGTAAAACTCCGGGGCCACTGCCCAAGTAACCTGATACGGACCGATGACTTCTTCATCCAACACTTCCCAA
>Ga0310345_10001274_pt1 | contig 28957 bp, 29 predicted proteins | sample HC15DNA20500_MG_FD_204667 | JGI IMG/M metagenome (GOLD analysis project Ga0310345, IMG submission 204667) | Marine microbial communities from station ALOHA, North Pacific Subtropical Gyre - HC15-DNA-20-500_MG | ecosystem: Environmental > Aquatic > Marine > Oceanic | place: Pacific Ocean: North... | reverse complement strand
GGTGGCCCATTGGCGCGCAGAGGAGGCAGCGGGCGCGCCGCACATCCTGTTCTACGGTCACTACGACGTGCAGCCCGCCGATCCTCTTGAGGAGTGGGAGACGCCGCCTTTCGAGCCGCGGATCGCCGAGCATCCCACCCATGGCCAAGTGATCACGGCACGCGGCGCGTCGGACGACAAGGGCCAGGTGATGACCTTCATCGAGGCCTGCCGCGCGTATATCGAGACCTCGGGTCGCCTGCCCGTCTCGGTCACCGTGCTGCTGGAGGGCGAGGAGGAATCCGGGAGCCCATCCTTGGCTCCCTTCCTGGCGGAGACTGGCGAGGAGCTGAAGGCCGACATCGCGCTCGTTTGCGACACCAACCAGTGGGACGGCGATACCCCTGCGGTGACCGCCTTCCTGCGCGGCCTAGCCTTCTCCGAAGTGACCGTCACCGGCCCGTCCCGCGATCTTCATTCAGGCCTTTACGGCGGCCCGGTCCGCAACCCCATCGAGGTGCTTTGCGCCATGCTCGGCGAGCTGCACGGACCCGACGGGCGCATCGCTATTCCCGGCTTCTATGACGGCGTCCCCGAGCCCTCCCAGGAACAGCGCGACGAATGGCAGGCGCTCGGCTTCGATGAAGCGGCTTTCCTCGCCGAGATCGGCCTTATCGAGCCGGCGGGCGAAGAGCGCTATAGCCTGCTGGAACAGCTCTGGGCCCGGCCGACCGTCGAGATCAACGGCATCCACGGCGGCTATACCGGCGTCGGCACCAAGACCGTGATCCCCAGCCAGGCCTCGGCCAAGATCTCCTTCCGCCTGGTGCCCGGCCAAAACCCGCAGCAGGTCATCACGGGCTTCCATCAGTTCGTCGATCAGCGGCTGCCGAAGGACGCCCGCGCCCATTTCACCGGCGAAGGCGGGGCGCCGGCCGTCGGTTTCGATATGACCAGCGAGCCGTTCCAAGCGGCCATCCAGGCGCTCCACGACGAGTGGGAGATGCCGCCGGTCCGCCTTGGCTGCGGCGCGTCGATCCCGATCGTGGAATCCTTCCGCTCCGCTCTCGGCATGGACGCGCTGCTCATCGGCTTCGCCCTGCCCGACGACCGCATCCACGCGCCGAACGAGAAATACAATCTGAAGAGCTTCGTGAAGGGCGCTCGCAGCTGGGCGCGCATCCTGAGCGCGTTCGCGGAGCTGCGCCGCGATGCGTAGGATTCTTGCCGCCAGCCTTCTCGCGCTCAGCCTCGCGGGCGCGGTGGCCGTGCTCATGCCGGCGGCCGAAGCCGAGCGTCACCATCATCGCGGCACGCCGGGCGACTTCGAGTATTACGCCTTGGTCTTGAGCTGGGCGCCGACCTTCTGCGAGCACGAAGGCGACCGCCGGGGGTATGAGCATTGCGACGGCGACCTCTCCAACACCTTCATCCTGCACGGACTTTGGCCGCAGCATAAGAAGGGCTGGCCGTCGGACTGCTACGAGGGCGAACGCCCCTGGATACCCCGCACCGTGATCGACGAGATGGAAGGCATCATGCCGAGCCAGGGGCTCGTGATCCACGAATACCGGGTGCACGGCACGTGCTCGGGTCTCGATCCGGAAGAGTTCTTCGATGCGGCGAAGACCCTCTATGAGAAGGTCACCATTCCCAAGCCGCTGCAGGATCCGCCGGGCGATATCATGTCGTCGCCGCGCAGGGTCGAAGCGGCCTTCATGGCGGCCAATGACTGGCTGACCGCCCCGATGATCTCGGTCGTGTGCCGGAGGGGCGACTTTTATGAAGTGCAGATCTGCTTCAACAAGGATCTGACGCCGCGCGACTGCGGCGCCAACCAGGACCAGCAGAAGCTGTGTCCCCTGTCTCAAATCGATGTGCCCGCCGATCCGGGATAGCCGCCCCAGCGGGGCGGCCGCCCGAACCGTCCGCCGCTAGAAGCGGTAGCTCAGCGAGCCGCGATAGGTGTTCGTGGTGTTCTCGAACTTCACGTTGCCGCCAGGGTAGGAAACCGTCTCGGAGCCGAAATCCGTATACTGGTAGTCGAAGCGGAAGCTCCAATCCTGGGTCAGCGCGACCTCAGCGCCGCCACCGACATTCCAGCCGAAATCCGCTCCGCTTTCGCTCTTGGTGACCGGGCCCTTCACCTTCACTTCGGTGTCGGCGACCGAAATACCGGCCGTGCCGAAGATCAAGAGCTGCGGGATCACCGTCACGCCGGCGCGCAGCTTGAAGTCGCCCTGCGAGCCGATGCTGGAGCGGGCCTTGTAGAGCCCGCCGCCGATCTTGTCGCTGGCCGAGACATCGCCCAGCAGCAGGTCCGCTTCGGCACCGTAGACGATCTGACCGTTCTGGACGTTGTAGCCGCCCATGATGCCGCCGGTGAAGTCGCTGCTGGAGAACTCGTCCGTCACGTTCGTCGACGTGCTCAGGGTGCGGCCACCGACCGTGCCGCCGAGCCACCAGCCCTGGAACAGAGCGTCGTTGGAGTAGCTCGGTCCCGAATCGTACATCGACCCGCCATAGGGATCGACGTAACCCTGTGCGTTCGCATGGGTTGCCGCGCCGGACGCGGAAACCGCGAGTATGGCTGCCGCGGAGGCAGCCGCTTTCCATCCCATACTCATACTGAAAACTCCCTCATACGAGGTGCCCCGGCACATTTGCGCAGCGCCTGGGTGGTCCCCTTTCCATCCGATCTTCGCGAGCGTAATCGTGATCCCTTACGGAAGGTTAAGGGCGGAGGGGGGCATCTTTTCTTAGCGTTAAGAGGGGGTTAGTGGCCATGTCATGCCGGCACGAAGGGTTAAGCACCGCCCCTTCCGGTCACTGGCCGGCGGGCCGCAAGCCGGTCGCCCTGAAAATGGCGACGCAGCCTTCCTGGCGGACGCCGACCGACCCGAAGCGCTGCCGCAAACCGTCGGCTAGCGAGGCGAAATCATCCTCCATATTGTTGAACACACCCTTCCGATTATAGGCACGGAAGAGCGCCTTCGCCGCGATGTTCGGATCCACTGCCTTGCCCAGGATCGTCGCACCGAACAGCACCGTCCCCTCATGCATTGCGGGCTTGAGATTATCGATGACCGCGAGCTTCTCCGTCATCGCTCCCGGCAGGCAATGGAGCACATAGGTCAGCCCCACGCTGTCATAGGGGCGATCCGCGGGAACGGGATCGAACAGGCTCGCCTGCAGCAGCTCCGGCCCAAGCTTGGCGAGCCGCCGTTCGGCCTCCATGAGGCAGCTTGAATTGATGTCGAGCAGCGTCAGGCGCTCGAACGACCGATCCTTGGCCCGCTCCAGGAAGAAGCCCGTCCCAACCCCCGCCTCCAGATGGTTGGCGCTCAGGTTCTCGTCGTAATGGGCATCCAGTGCGGAGGTCGGGCACCGCCAGGCGAAGCGGTTGGAAAGCCCGTGCACCACGAAGTCGTAGAGCTTCAGATTGCGGGGCGTGTAGATGGCGTGAGCCGCTGCGATCTCGCCCTCCCCGGGCGCGCGCTCCCCGTACGAGGCATCTTGCGTCGCGTCGCCGGGATGCGGAGCCTTTGCGTCCGCACCGCCCATGTTCGGTTTGTCGTTCATCGTCTTTCTATGCCGCGATTTCGAGCCGGATGAAACCCGATATGGCGGCAGAGCTCGGACCTACGAGGCCAGCCAGGACATCAGCCCCAAGTGCCGACTCCAAAAAGAAAAAGGGCGCCCCGTGGGGCGCCCCTTAACTCGGATATATCCGTTTCGGCTGTCTTAGAAGGAGGCCGAAAGCGTACCAACGATGCGCTCGTCGGTGAGATTGGAGTCGATGTCCGTATCCCAGTAGCGGATGTCGAGGGCGAACATGTCTTCCTTGTAGAAGGCCAGGGTCAGGCCGGCGTTCCAGTAGGTGTAGTCGCCGTCGCCGTCATCCGTGTAGGTACCGATGGTACCGCCGAGGGTCGGGGTGAAGATGGAGACCTTGTCGAAGGTGTAACCAGCCGTACCCTCGAAGACCCAGTAGTCGTAACCGCTGACTTCGGCGTAGGTGGTGAAACCAAGGGCGAGCTTGTCATCCATGAAGGTCTTGGACACGCCGCCATAGGCTTCCCAGAGGTCATCAGCTTCGCCGCCCGGATAGGTGTAGGCCACGATACCGAAATCCCAGTCCAGCCCCGCGAAGGTGGGGGTGATACCGGCGTAGTAGTCGATCTCGATGTGATCGTCGCCGCCGAAGTCGACGTTGGACGCCCAAGCACCGGCATAGAAGATGTTGTAGGTCGCGTCGAAGCCACCCTGGATGGCCGGGTCGTTACCGGTCTGAGAGATACCGCGGAACACGTAGTCCGTGGTCAGAGCGGCGTTGGCCGAAAGCTCCAGCTCGTGGCTGGGCGAAGCGGCCTCAACGACCGGCATCGGCTCGTAAAGGCCACCCGCGGAAGCGGAAGTCGCAAACACGACTGCGCCAGCGGCCAGAAGGCCCGTTTTCACAATCCCTGCATAGCTGCGCCGAGCCATATCAGTTCTCCTGTTTCTTAAAGTCCCTGCAGTACAATTTTTGACGGAGAGCAAGCCGTCGATCAGCTCCACGCTCCATGTGTCTCGGTTACAATACTGAGCGCCTCCGAGCCGGCAACGGAAAAGCATTGGTTTTTCGAAAGAAACCGGGGAGTGTGACTATCTTGCAATGATTTTCCTGAGGTTGAACACGCTTTAGGCTTTTGGTTACCCGGCAGACGGGTAAAAGCTGAAAATTCTGCTCATAATTGCGGCAGATGCTTACCTCCATAGCGGTAGATCCGGCCTACCCACAGGCCTCTCGAAGTATTCATCGACGTTTATTTGAGTCGCCGCCGCGCCTTCGCGCCGCCTTGCCGGGGCAAAATCGGGTGCCTAGACTCACATTCGTCCTTCGCCGCGGTGTGATTCCCATGAGATTCGCCCCGCAAGACCGTCCTTCGCCCAGCCTCGAGCCAGCATGACACACGACACTTCGCCCGGCACCGTCCTCGTCACCGGCGCGGGCCGTCGCCTCGGCCGGGCCATCGCCCATGATTTCGCCCGGCGGGGCTGGCGGGTGGCCGCCCACCATCGTCAATCCGGCAGCGGGGCGGCGGAACTGGTGGCCGAGATTCGCAAAGCCGGCGGCGAAGCCGAGGCCATCGAGGCCGATCTCCTGGATCCAGACGCGCCGGAACGCCTCTTTGCCACCTGTGCCGAAGCTCTCGGCCCTGCGACCTGCCTCATCAACAACGCCGCCCAATACGAATGGGACACCCTGGAGTCCATGAGCCTGGAAAGCTGGGAGGATCACATGCGCCTGAACCTGCGCGCGCCCGTCTTCCTCACCCAAGCCTTCGCCGCCCAGCTCCCCGCCGGCGCCAGGGGCAACGTGATCAACATCCTCGATCAGAAGGTCTGGCGACCGAACCCCGCCTTCTTCTCCTATTCCGTGGCGAAATCCGCCCTCTGGAGCGCAACGCAGCTGATGGCGCAGGCACTCGCGCCGCGCATCCGCGTCAACGCCGTCGGCCCCGGTCCCGTCTATCGAAGCCGCCATCAGAGCGAGGACGAGTTCCGGGCCGAGTGCGACGGCACCCTGCTCGGCGAAGGTATTCTCCCGGAGCAGATCTGCGCAGCGATTCGGCTTCTGGTCGAAACGCCGAGCCTCACCGGTCAGATGATCGCCGTCGATAGCGGTCAGCATCTCGCATGACGGCCCCCTGAGGGCGATCGAATTCCCGCTGTCACACGCCCTTGCAGGAGCAGCCCCGAGGCCCCACCCTTCCGTAGGCACCGGCGGTCGGCTATTCCCATCGGGCGAAACCGCCCTAAATCAAGACCATGTCTGCAGAAACACCCGATAGCGAAGACCAGTCGCTTCTGGCGCGCGCCGCGAAGGCCGTGCGCGGCCCCGAGACGGGCGCCGCCGTCATCGCGCGCTATGCCAAGAACGCCCCGGCAGGGCCCGGCGTCTATCGCATGTTCGATGCCAAGGGCGACGTCCTCTATGTCGGCAAGGCGCGGCATCTCAAGAAGCGCGTTCAAAGCTATACCCGCGGCACGGGACACAATCACCGCATCATGCGGATGATCGCCGGCACCGCCTCCATGGAGTTCGTGACCACGGGCACCGAGACCGAGGCCCTGCTCCTCGAGGCGAACCTGATCAAGCGGCTCAAGCCGCGCTACAACGTGGTGATGCGGGACGATAAGTCGTTCCCGTTCATCCTGATCGCCCGCGACCACCCGATCCCGCAGATCCTGAAGCACCGCGGCGCCCGCAACCGCAAGGGCGACTATTTCGGCCCCTTCGCGTCGGCCGGCTCCGTCAGCCGCACCATCAACACCTTGCAGCGCGCCTTCCTGCTGCGCTCCTGCTCGGACTCCTATTTCGAGAACCGCGACCGCCCCTGCCTGCTCTTCCAGATCAAGCGGTGCAGCGGCCCCTGCACGGGTGAGATCTCGCCGGAGGCATACGGCGAGCTGGTCGACGAGGCGCTCGGCTTCCTCACCGGCGAAAGCGACGAGGTGAAGCGGCGCCTCCACAAGCTCATGAACGAGGCGAGCGAAGCGCAGGAATACGAGCGGGCTGCCAGTCTCCGCGACCGGCTCACCGCCCTTTCCCACGTCCAGTCCCGCCAGGGCATCAATCCCTACACCGTGAACGAAGCGGACGTCTTCGCTGCCCATCAGGAGGCGGGGCAGACCTGCATCCAGGTCTTCTTCTTCCGCAACGGCAACAACTGGGGCAACCGGGCCTATTACCCCCGCGCTGACAAGGACCTCGCCGTCGAGGAGGTGCTGGAGAGCTTCATCGCCCAGTTCTACGACGACAAGCCGCCGCCCCGGACACTCCTGGTGTCCCACGAATTGCAGGGACGCCGGCTCCTTGCCGAAGCCCTCTCCCTCAAGGCCGGGCGTAAGGTCAGCGTGAACGCGCCCCAGCGGGGCGAGAAGCGCGAGCTCGTCGCCCACGCCCTGGCCAATGCGAGGGAGGCGCTGGCCCGCCGGCTCGCCGATGTCTCGTCCCAGGCCGCCATCTTCGCCAAGCTCGCCGATGTCCTCGCTATGGACGAGGCGCCGGAGCGCATCGAGATCTACGACAACAGCCACATCTCCGGCACCAATGCGGTCGGCGCCATGGTGGTCGCCGGTCAAGAGGGCTTCATCAAAAGTCAGTATCGTAAGTTCAATATGCGATCCGAAGACCTCACTCCGGGCGACGATTACGCCATGATGCGCGAGATGCTGCAGCGGCGTTTCTCACGCCTGGTGAAGGACAAGGACGATGTGAGCGGCTGGTCGGCGCCCGATCTCGTGCTGATCGATGGCGGCCCCGGGCAGCTCTCCATCGCTCACGAGGTGCTCGACGAGCTGGGCCTGGCGGACGAGTTCAAGGTCGCCGCGGTCTCCAAGGGCCCCGACCGCAGCGCCGGCCGCGAGCGCATCTATCAGAAAGGACAGGATCCGATCCTTCTCGAACCGCGCGACCCTGTCCTATACTGCATCCAGACCTTGCGGGACGAGGCGCACCGCTTCGCCATCGGCGCGCATCGCACAAGGCGGAAGAAAGCCATCGGCGCATCGCCTCTCGACGAGGTCCCGGGCATCGGTCCGTCGCGAAAGCGTGCTCTGCTCCAGCATTTCGGCTCCGCCAAGGCCGTTAGCCGGGCGGGACTTGCCGATCTCGCCAGCGTCGGCGGGATCAGCGACCAGATGGCCCAGACGATTTACGACCACTTCCATGAACGAAGCGGTTGAGTTGCGCCGAAGCGGCAAGTGAGTTTGGTTGAGGCGGCCCGCGCCTCATCGGGAGTTGGGATTGGAACAGTCGGCGCAAAGCCGCGAAGAGACCCGAATGGCTGACACACCCTACACGGCATCGGCGGAAAGCCGGATCGCAAGCCTGCCCAACGTGCTTACCTATGGGCGGATCGTGGCCGTGTTCGCCCTGGTCGGCTGCTTCTTCCTGCCCGGCGATCTCGGCAACTGGCTCGCCATGAGCATCTTCATCGCCGCCGGCGTGACCGATTTCCTCGACGGCTACTTCGCCCGCGCCTGGGGCCAGCAGAGCGCGCTCGGCCGCATGCTCGACCCCATCGCCGATAAGCTGCTCGTCTCCGCCAGCCTTCTGATGCTCGCCGCCGATCAGACCATCGCCGGCTGGTCGCTCTGGGCCGGCGTCATCATCCTCTCCCGCGAGATCTTGGTCTCCGGCCTCCGCGAGTTCCTCGGCTCCCTGGCCGTGAGCGTGCCCGTTTCGGCCCTGGCCAAGTGGAAGACGGCGGCTCAGATGCTCGCGATCGGCTTTCTCCTCGCGGGCAGCGCCGGCGACAAAATCTTCCCTTATACGACGCTGACCGGCCTGACCCTGCTTTGGATCGCCGCCATCCTCACCCTCTACACGGGCTACGACTATCTGCGGGCCGGTCTGCGCCACGCCATATCCGGAGAGGCCGATTAGCCATGCGTCTCCTCTATTTTGCCTGGGTCCGGGAGAAGACTGGGGTCTCGTCGGAAGAGATCGAACTTCCGGCCCATATCAAGACCGTCGCCGATCTGATGCGCTGGCAGAAGACGCGGGGGGAGGAATTCGCCGCCGCCTTCGAGCGCGATCACGTCATCCGCGCCGCGATCGACCAGACCCATGCTCGCCACGACGCGGCCGTCGCCGGCGCCCGCGAGATTGCGTTTTTCCCTCCCGTCACCGGAGGCTGATCATGATCCGCATCCAGGAGGCCGATTTCGATATCGGCGCGGAAGTCGCCGCCCTGAAGGATGGCCGCACCGATATCGGCGCCATAGTCACCTTCACCGGCACCGTGCGCGACCGCAGCTCCGAAGCGGTCATCGAATCCATGACCCTGGAGCACTATCCCGGCATGACGGAGAAGGAACTCGCCCGAATCGAGGCCGAGGCCAACGCGCGCTGGCCGCTCCAGGCGAGCCTCATCGTCCACCGCATCGGCAAGCTCCTCCCCGGCGATAATATCGTGCTGGTGGCCACGGCTTCCGCCCATCGTCAGGCTGCGTTCGAGGCAGCCTCATTCCTGATGGACTATCTGAAGACCGACGCCCCCTTCTGGAAATACGAAGAGGGTCCGAACGGCGCGAGCTGGGTGGATGCCCGCGAAAGCGACGAGAAGGCGAAGGAGACCTGGTCGCGGTCGCCATCCGATGCGAAAGAGCCCGCCGAGACCTAACGGCGGAAGATCACCTTGTCCGGTGCCCGCCGGCTCTCCCAGCCCTGCCATTCCAGAAGCGGCGTCTCCGTTGTTTCTTGCGGATAGCCGACGCACAGATAGCCCACGAGCCGCCAATCCTTCGGCACGTCCAGAGCCGCGCGCACCTCTTCCGGATCGAGGATCGAGACCCAGCCAAGCCCCAGCCCTTCCGCCCGCGCCGCGAGCCAAAGCGTGTGGATGGCGATGGCCACGGAATACTCGATGGTCTCCGGCATGGTCTGCCGGCCGAGCCCGTGCCCCTGCTCCGTCTGCCGGTCGGCGAACACCGCGATATGGCAGGGCGCATCGTTGAGACCGGCGAGCTTCAGCCGCGCATAGCGGTCCGCCCTACTCGGCTCCTGGGCCGACAGGGCCTCCGCGTTACAAGCCTCGAAACAGGCACGCACTGCCGCCCGCCGCGCCTCATCCTCCACAAGGACGAAGCGCCACGGCTCGCTCAGACCGACCGAAGGAGAAAGACAGGCGATCCCGATCAGACGCTCGATAGCCCCCTCGGGCAGGGGATCGCGCTTGAAGTGACGGACATCGCGCCGCCAGGCGAGGAGATCGAGCAGCCGCTCTCGGAAGCTCGCCTCGAATTCGGGCTTCGCCGCTGACGGATTCGGCTGCTCCATAGCGCTATGCCTCGCAAGGGCCGGAAGTCGCTCTTCTCGTGCGCCGGATGCGATCGCCGGAGACTAGCCGGCCGCCGCGGCCACCGCTGCCGCACGCTGCGGCTGAACCAGATTGAGATAGTCTTCCATCAGCGTCGTGGTGATGTCGCCCACCTGGAACCGGTACTCGCCGATCTCGGAGACAGGCGTCACCTCGGCGGCCGTCCCGGTGATGAAGCACTCAGTGAAATCGGCCAGCTCTTCCGGCTTGATATGGCGCTCGACGACCTCGTAGCCCCGCTTCTTGGCAAGATCGATCACCGTCCGCCGCGTGATGCCGTCGAGGAAGCAATCAGGGGTCGGCGTATGCAGCACGCCGTCCTTGATCAGGAAGATGTTCGCCCCCGTCCCCTCGGCGATATAGCCCCGCCAATCGAGCATCAGCGCGTCGGCATAGCCTTCCCGCTCCGCCGCGTGCTTCTCGATGGTGCAGATCATGTAGAGACCGGCCGCCTTGCTCTTCACCGGCGCCGTCGCCGGGTCAGGCCGCCGATATTTGGCGAACTTCATCCGGATGCCCTTCAGCCGGGCAGCCGGATCGAAATAAGAGCCCCATTCCCACGCCGCGATGGCAAGGTGGATGGAGTTGTTCTGGGCGGAAACGCCCATCTGCTCGGAGCCGCGCCAGGCGATCGGCCGGACATAGCCGTTGACCAGCCCATTGGCCGCGACCACTTCGCGGCACGCCGCGTCGATCTCGGCGACGCTGTACGGCACCTTGAAATCCAGGATCTCGGCGGATTTGTGCAGCCGCTCGCTATGCTCGGTCAGCTTGAAGATCTCGCCGTCATACAGGCGCTCGCCTTCGAAGACCGCGCTACCGTAATGCAGGGCGTGGCTGAGGAGATGCAGCTTGGCATCCGCCCACGGCACCATCTGGCCATCCAGCCAGATAAACCCGTCCCGCTGATCGAAAGGGATCGCCGCCATCACTCATTCCTCCCAAGGACCGGCTGACCGGTTGCAAGCGCCGGCAGGGCCGGAGACTTGTCGCGTTTTTGAGAACCGGCTCTGCCGCCGTCGGAAGCCTCCAAAAACCGGGCCGTTCCGATTGCGTGAGCTGAACTTGAGGAGTATCAATGGCTCGAAAATAAGTCAACAAGGCTGACATAACTGGTGCCGTGACGGATAACGCCGAAACCCGCCCGCAGGACGACGACGATCTCCCTGCCCTCACCCAGGAGGAGCAGACGAAGCTGCTCGGGTTTTCCGAGCTGCTGTTCTTCGCCTATCGCGATTTTACCGGCGATCCCGATGCGATCCTCCAGGTGCTGGATTTCGGCCGCGCCCATCACCGGGTGCTCCACTTCGTCAACCGCCAGCCGGGCCTGCGCGTCGCGGATCTCCTGGAGCTTCTGAAGATCACCAAGCAGAGCCTGGGCCGCGTGCTCCGCCAGCTCGTCGACACGGGCTATATCCGTCAGGAGGCCGGCAGCAAGGACCGCCGGGAGCGCCGGCTCTATCCGACGGAAGCCGGCGAGGATCTCGCCCGGCGGCTTTCCGCGCCCCAGCTCGTTCGCTTCTCCAACGCGCTGAAGGCTGCGGGACCGAAGGCCGAAATCGTGGTAAGGCGTTTTTTGGAAGCCATGGCCAATGCCGAAGATCGGCCGCAAACGGCCAAGATGGTTTCCGAGCAGCGGGAAACGCTGAAATCGCCCGGCCGGAGCGCTGAAAAGCATGCTGCCGACGACAGCGAAGCCAGCCTCAACTCGTCCGGCGAACGCGCCGGCTGACTTTGGTCTTCAGGATCAGGTGTGGACGCCATGGCCAATGCGTCGAAATCCCCGGCAAAATGTCCGGAAGACAACGCCGCGCACATCCTCGTGGTCGATGACGACAGCCGCATCCGCGACCTGCTCGCCCGCTATCTCGTCGAGAACGGCTATCGGGTGACCACCGCCGTCGATGCGGAATCCGCCCGCGCCACCTTGCGGGGCCTCTCCTTCGATCTCCTGATCCTCGACGTGATGATGCCCCGGGAAAGCGGCATCGAGCTCGCCCGCGATCTCAAGCGCAGCTCCCACGTGCCGATCCTGATGCTTACCGCGAAAGCCGAGGTCGACGATCGCATCGAGGGCCTGGAGACCGGCGCCGACGATTACGTCACGAAGCCCTTCGAGCCCCGCGAGCTTCTGCTCCGCGTCGGCAACATCCTGAAGCGCGGCGGCGAGACCGGCGGGGGAGGCTCCATCAAGCTCGGTGAATTCACCTTCCACATCCATCGCGGCGAGCTGAAGCGCGGCGACGAAACCGTCCGCCTCACCGAGCGCGAACGCGATCTCCTGCGGTACTTCGCCCAGCGCGGCGGCGTGCCCGTCTCCCGTCACGAGCTCGCCAAGGACGCCGGCAGCGGCGGCGAGCGGGCCGTCGACGTTCAGATCAACCGCCTGCGCCGGAAGCTGGAGAAGGATCCCGCCAATCCCGTCTATCTGCAGACCGTGCGCGGGACGGGCTACGTCCTCTATCCCGAATGATATCTCTGGTTCCGGATCGTAACGTCCTGAAGCGCTGGCGCTTTCCCATGCTGCGCCGGCTGGCGCGCATCGTGCGCTTCCCCATGCTGCGCCGCTTCCGCACATTCTTCCGCGATTCCATGCCGAAGGGGCTCTATGCCCGCGCGCTGATCATCATCATCGCGCCCATGGTGCTGCTCCAGTCCGTTCTGACCTTCGTCTTCCTGGAGCGCCACTGGCAGATGGTGACAAGGCGGCTCTCCATCTCCACGGTTCAGAGCATCGCCCTCCTGGTGGACGTCTATCAATCCTACCCCCAGGACGCGAACAACCAGAAGCTCATCGACATGGCCGATAAGGATCTCGGCCTGCGGCTCCAGATCATCCCAGGCGGCGAGCTGCCCCAGGCGCGCTCCAAGCCCTTCTTCGACCTTCTCGACACCACCCTGTCCGAAGAGCTGGAGAGCCATCTCGGCCTTCCCTTCTGGATCGATACGGTCGGCCGTTCCAAATATGTCGATATCCGCGTGAAGCTCGACGACGCGGTGATGCACATCCTGGCCCGCCGCAGCCAGACCTACGCGTCAAATTCCCAGATCTTCCTGTTCTGGATGATCGGCACGTCCCTCGTGCTGCTGACGGTCGCCATTCTCTTTCTGCGCAATCAGATCCGCCCCGTCGTCCGCCTGTCCGAAGCCGCCGAGAGCTTCGGCAAGGGGCGCCCCGTGCCGCCGGACTTCCGCCCCCGCGGCGCCCGCGAGGTCCGCCAGGCCGCCATCGCGTTTCTCGAGATGCGCGACCGTATCGAGCGCCATGTGGAGCAGCGGACGACCATGCTCGCCGGCGTCAGCCACGACCTGCGCACCATCCTCACCCGCTTCCGCCTGGAGCTCGCCCTGCTCGGCGAGTCGCCGGAGATCGATGCCATGCGCGAGGACGTCGACGAGATGCAGGCGATGCTGGAAGACTATATGGCCTTCGCCAAAGGCGATTCCGGCGAGAGGACGGTGCCGACCGATATCGCCGCCATGCTCAACGACATCCGCAGCAATGCGTTGGCATCGCCCCATGCCCGCAATGTCGAAGACATCACCGTGGAGATCCGCAATCTCAATCTTGAAGTGCCGGTGAAGCGCAACGCGTTCAAACGCGCCGTGGCCAACCTCGTGAATAATGCCGCCCGCTTCGCCCGCCACGTCAGGATCGAAGCGCGGAAGAACGCGGAATCCCTCACCGTCAGTGTGGACGATGACGGCCCCGGCATTCCCGAAGAGGAGTGGGAGCAGGTCTTCCGGCCCTTCTACCGGCTGGACGATTCCCGCAACCAGGACTCAGGATCGACTGGCCTCGGCCTCGCCATCGCCCGGGATATCGCGCGCCTCCACGGCGGCGATATCACGTTGGGCAACTCGGAGATGGGCGGCCTCCGGGTCGAGCTGAGGATCCCGGTCTAGGCCGCTCCGATCCTCGTTAGGCCTGCTAGGCCTGATAACCGCCCTGAGCGCCGTTCATATCGGGGGACGCGCTCGGCGGCGGTGGCGGCGGGGTATCCGCGCTGTCCTTCCGGCGTTTGCCAGGCACCCAGCAGCACAGCATCTTCGTCATGCAGCCGCACGCCGACGAGACCCGCGAGAGGGCCTCATCGCCATTGGTGAGCTTCCGGTCCAGCATCGCCATTGTCTTCTCGAAGCCCGGGGACTCGTCGTCCAGCCAGTAGCGGAGCACGTAGCCATAGACCCCCGTGAGGCCCGCGACCTTCATCCTCCCCATGGGTCCCGTGCTGGAGATTCCGGCCGCCTCCATCATCCAGGACTGGGCAGCCAGCGCCGACGGCAGGAGCTGTCCCGCCTCGCCCGGCCTGGTCCCGAGATCCTTGACGATGCGCCGCAGCGCGTTCCGGTACGGCGTCATGATCTCGAAGCGGGTCATCATGACATCGAGGAGGCGGTCCTTCGGGCTCTGGCCCATATCGGGCGGGCCCATCTCGTCCAGCACCGCACCGTCCACCTCGCGCTGGAAGGCCTGCAGGATCGAGCTCTTGCAGTCGAACTCCCGGCGGAGATCGGCCAGGCTAACCCCGGCCCGCTGGGCAATCTCCGCCAGGGACAGGTCGTTCCAGCCCTTGGCCTCCGCAAGCTCGAGCGCGGCGCGGACGATCTTCGTTCGGTTGGAGAAATCGTTCAGCATTGGCAATCCTCCCTTTCCGCTGAAAGATAGGGAGATCAAGTGGCGGTCGTAAGACCCGCCGGTCCGGTTTTCCGGGAAGCGGAAAGCCTGAGGACGTCTAGGAAGAGAGCTCCGCGGAGCGCTTGGCGGCCTTCGCCATCGCACGCTTCATCAGGGCTTCCAGCCCCTCGTCGCCCATCAGCACTTCGAGCGCGGCCGCGGTCACCCCTTGCGGCGAGGTGACGTTCTCCCGCAACTGCCCCGGCGGCAACGCGGATTCCCGCATCAAGGCGCCGGCGCCCGCCACGGTCTCCCGCGCAAGCTCCGCGGCCAGTTCCGGCGCAAGCCCGAGCGACACACCGGCTTCGGCCATGCATTCGGCAAGGAGAAAGACATAGGCCGGACCGCTGCCGGAAAGGGCGGTGACGGCATCCATTGCCGTCTCCTCTTCCAGCCACAGCACCGTGCCCCCCGCCTGAAGCAGCACGTGGCAATGCTGGCGCTGCTCCGACGTCACAGTGTCATTGGCGCAGGCTACGATGACGCCCTGGCCGATGGCGGCCGGCGTGTTCGGCATGGCGCGGATCACCGCCGCATCCGTCGGCAGCTTCGCCTCCAGCCCGGCAAGCGTCTTGCCCGCCGCGATGGAGACGACCACCGTTCCCTCGCCGACCAGGGGCGCAAGATCCTGTAGCACCTCGTCCATCATCTGCGGCTTCACCGCCAAGACGATGATCGCCGGATCGAGAGAACGGTCGGCCTCTGGCACCGCCGTGATGCCGAGCCCCTCCAGCCGGGCCGCCATCTCGGGCGACGGCTTCGGGTCCTGCACATGGATCAGTGAGGGGCTTAAGCCCGCATCCAGCCAGCCGGACAGCATGGCCCCGCCCATCTTCCCGGCGCCCACAAGAAGCACCGGCCGGGCGAGGTCCAGGCTCACGCGGTCCCCTGCACTTCGAGCATGGTCGCCGCCAGCGCATCCTCCGGCGATTTGCCAGCCCAAAGCACGAACTGGAAGGCTTGGTAATACCGCTCGCAAGCATCCAGAGCCATGCTCAGCAAGGCTTGGCACTGGGCGGGCTGGGTCTCCGCCCCCGCCAGCAGCAAGCCATGGCGGTACAGCATCACCCCGTCTTCCTTCCAGAAGTCGAAATGGCCGAGCCAAAGCTGCTCGTTGATCATCGCCATCAGGCGATAGGTCTCGGCAAGCCGCGGATGAGACACCTTGAAGTCGAAAGCGCATGCCAGATGCAACGACTCCAGATCGTCCCGCCAGCTCAGCGAAACATGATAGTCGCACCAAGCGCCCCCGACCGACAGCGTAAGCTCGTCGGACGCGCTCCGTTCGAAGGGCCAATCGTGACTGATGGCGATCTGCTCCATCACGTCTACGGGATTGGCGAAGTGGTCGAGTTCAGTCTGCAATAGTAAGCCCATGCGTGTTCCTCTGTGGCCTAGGCAGAGTTCCGCGCACAAATGACGCCGCCGCGAATCAGTTGATGAATCAGTTATATATCGGTGATTCCGGGTCCACCACCTGCACCGGCGGCAATAAGCGCCGAAATTTGTGGATGGACGCGAGAGAGCCCTGAAAACGCCGAAAAATCAGAGTCAGAGGTCGGGCAGAAGCCTGTTAAGAACGCTTCTTCTTGCGCTTTTTCCGCACTGGACGGTTGGCTTCCGCCGCGCCCGGATGGAGCCCGCCGATCACCGCTTCGAGGGCCGTAATATCGGCGCGGAGCTGGGCATTTTCTTCCCGCGCCTTCTGGGCCATGGCCTTCACGGCGTCGAACTCCTCGCGCTTCACCACGTCGATCTGCGACATGACGCGTTCCACCTGTCCGCGGATGGCGTTCTGCATCTCTTTGCGCACGCCCTGGGCCGCACCGGCGGCATCCGTCATCAACTTGCCGATCTCGTCGAAGAAGCGGCCACTGGTCTGGGTCATCATCGAACCTTCATTTTGTCGCGCTAGGCGCGTGGCTCACACGAATTTGGCCATAACTATGGGATGGGCCGGCCGGACGCGCAAGCGGCGGGCAAAGGCCGCGCCCCTTAAGCTTGACAGCTCAACGGCGCGGGTGAAGGGTCCGCCGCACATGACCGGCCGCTAGCGGGACGCCAATGCCTCTTCTTGCCATACCCTTTCCGGTGATCGATCCGGTCGCCTTCAGCCTCGGCCCCGTCGAGGTGCGCTGGTACGGCCTCGCCTATATGGGCGGCATTCTTCTGGGCTGGCTCTACGCGAGGCGCCTCGTCTCCAGGCCGGATCTATGGAACGGCAAGCCGCCGATGACCGTGAGCCAGGCGGACGACTTCCTGCTCTGGATCACCCTGGGCATCGTGGTCGGCGGCCGCCTGGGCTTCGTCCTGTTCTACGAGCCGAGCTATTACTGGCAGCACCCCGAGGAGATCCCCGCGCTCTGGGGCGGCGGCATGGCCTTCCATGGCGGACTGCTCGGCGTCGTCGTCGCCGTTGCGGTCTTCGCCTGGCGAAAGAACATCAACCCGCTGTCTCTCGGCGACATCGCCTCCGCCGCCACGCCCTTCGGGCTGCTCTTCGGCCGCCTCGCCAATTTCATCAACGCCGAAGTCTATGGCCGCACCACCGACGTACCGTGGGCCATGGCGTTTCCCGGCGCAGGTGACGAGCCGCGCCATCCCAGCCAGCTTTATGAAGGGCTGCTGGAAGGCGTAGTGCTCTTCATCATCCTGCGCATCGCCACCCATCGCTTCGGCGCGCTGAACCGCCCCGGCACGGTCTTCGGCCTGTTCCTCGTCTTCTACGGCATCTTCCGGAGTTCCCTGGAGTTCGTCCGCGAACCCCATCCCGAACATCCCCTGGATATCGGCCTCCTGACACCGGGCATCGCCTATTCGATTCCCATGATCGCGATCGGCCTCTGGCTGATCTGGCGCGCCCGCCGCAAGGCCGCCAACGCGCCCATCGCGGCGAATGAAAGTGCGGATGCCGCCTGAGCAGCCCGCCGGCCGTTCCGGGGCGCCGCTCTCTGCGCGCCTCGCCGAGCGCATCGCGCGCGACGGCCCACTCACCGTGGCCGAATATATGGAGGCCTGCCTCACCGACCCGGCGGGCGGTTACTACACCACCCGCCAGCCCCTCGGCGCGGGCGGCGACTTCATCACCGCACCTGAAATCAGCCAGATCTTCGGCGAGCTGATCGGCATCTGGGTCCTTGCCACCTGGCAGGCTCTCGGCGAGCCCGAAGAGGTCACGGTCGTCGAGCTCGGCCCCGGCCGCGGCACCCTGATGCGCGATGCGCTGAGAAGCTGGCGCAGCTTTCCCGACTTTCGCCGGCGCGTCCGCCTCGCCCTCGTCGAACGCAGCGAAACCCTGAAATCGCTTCAAGCCGACACTTTGGCGGTCGAGCTCCAACAAACGCCCTCAGTTCCGGTCAGCTGGCATCAGAACCTTGAGACCGTCCCGGACTGGCCTTTGATCGTCGTCGCCAACGAATTCCTCGATGCTCTGCCTATCCGCCAATTCGTCCGGCGGGGAGATGAGTGGCATGAGCGGCTGGTGACGTGCACCGAGACCGGCGCGCTCGCCTTCACGGAAAGCGAGCACCCCGCGGAAGGAATCCCGCAGCTCGATCGCTTCAACAACGCGCGAGACGGCGCCATCGCGGAGATCCGCCCCTGCGCAGCCGAGCTCGTCGCATCCCTCGCCGCCCGCGCCGACACTGGCCCGCTTGCTGCCCTCTTCATCGATTACGGGCCGGAAATCTTCGGCCCCGGCGACACGCTACAGGCCGTCTCCGCCCACGGCTTTGCCGACCCCCTCGCCAATCCGGGCGCGGCAGACCTGACATCCCATGTCGATTTCGGTGCACTCGCCGATTGCGCCGCCCGCGAGGGCTTGTCTGCCTACGGCCCCATGCCGCAAGGTGAGTTTCTGTTGAAGCTCGGACTGGCCCAGCGCCAGGAGAGACTCCTGAAGTCGGCAACGCCGGATCAAAGACCCATGCTCGCCTCGGGCGCCAACCGTTTGATCGATCCGCAGCACATGGGCGTTCTGTTCAAGGCCTTCGCCCTGACGGGAAGCGGGTGCCCGCCTCCGCCGCCCTTCGTCTCGCCCCAGGAAAGCTGAAACGAGCGCATTGATGGTCACGCCCGACAAAGCCAAGCTCACCGCCGATCCTCTCTCCGAAGCAGCTGGGGTTTCGCATGGCTTCTTCACCCGCCAGGGCGGCGTCTCGGGCGGCATCTATGAGTCGCTCAATTGCGGATTGGGCTCCAAGGACGATCCCGGTAATGCCCTAAAAAACCGGTCGCTCGTCGCCGAAGCGCTCGGCGTCGCCCCCGAGCGACTCATCACCCCCTTCCAGATCCATAGCGCAACGGCCGTGCTCGCCGATAAGCCATGGGCGGACAATCCGCCTGAAGGCGACGCCGTCGTCACCGCGACCCCCGGCCTCGCCATCGGCGTCCTGACCGCCGATTGCGCGCCCGTGCTCCTCGCCGATCCGCAGGCGAAGGTGATCGGCGCCGCCCATGCCGGCTGGCGGGGTGCCGTCTCCGGCATCGTGGAGGCGACGGTCGAGGCCATGCGCGGCCTCGGCGCCGCCCCGGGCAACATCATCGCGGCGATCGGCCCCGCCATCTCGCTGAGCGTCTATGAGGTGGGCCAGGACTTCAAAGCCACGGTGACGAAGGACGATCCCGATGCGGCCTCCTTCTTCGAGACCGACGAAAGCACCGGAGAGCCCCATTTCGACCTTTCCGGCTATGTCGCGGAGCGCTGCGCCCGCGCCGGTATCGAAAACGTCACGGAAATCAGCCTCTGCACCTATTGCGACGAAGCGCGGTTCTTCAGCTATCGCCGCTCGCAGCATTGGGGCGAGGACGACTACGGTCGCCAAATCTCTGCGATTGTGCTGTCCTGAGCCGCGTTCACCATGTTTGGGAATCCTGGTGGGGAACCGGTCCGACCGGGTGGACTGAGCGGCCCGTGCGAAGTTAAACTCTTGTTAAGTATAGTGGGTTGGGGCGCGACGAAGGCGGTGACGTAACGCTCGGCGCCCCGCGGCCAACAGAGGGAGTTGATTTGTTGGACGCGGCATACAAACCCGTGGCGGCACTTCGTGACATCGCGTTGAGCCGCCTCATGGGCATCTTCCTCATCGTCCTCGCGGCGATGAGCCTTGGCGGTTGCACGGGCGGGGGCAACGTACCGTTCGGCTCGTCCCTCTTTGCGCCGAAGGCCTACGCCCTGTCGCCCATCGTCGGCGCGCCCGAGAAGATCTCCCAGGAAATGACCCAGCTGCTGGTCCAGCAGGGCCAGGCGCAGGGCATCACCATCGTCCCCGGTGGCGAAGGCGCCCAGCAGACCATCCGCGGCTATCTCGTCGCGAGCCGGGAACGGCGCGGCGCGACCATCTCCTATATCTGGGACGTCAACGACGCTGGCGGCAAACGCATCAACCGCATCTCCGGCGAGCAGCAGGTGCCCCGGCCGCGCAGCGATCCTTGGAGCGGCGTCGGCACGGCCGAGCTTCGTCAGATCGCCGATAAGACCATCGCCGGCTTGTCCGGCCGCAGCGGCACCACATCGTCGCCACCTGCGACAGCCGCAGCGCCCACGAGCTCCACGACGACGTCGACAAACACGTCGACAAGCACCTCCTCAACCGGAAGCGGCTCGGGCGGTGCTGCCGGCGGCGGCTTCGGCGGATTCTTCAATCGCAATTTCGGCGGCGGATCGTCGGGCGCCACGCCCGCCGCATCCCGCCCGGCCGCGCCCGCGGTGGCCGCCGCCCCCGCCGCTTCCGCCGGCCCCGCCACCGCCCTGGTCGCCCAGGTGACCGGCGCGCCCGGAGACGGCCAAACCTCCCTCACCCGAGCAATGCAGAAGCATCTCCAGGCGGACGGCGTTAAGCTCGCCCGGTCGCGCGGCAGCAATGTCTACACAGTCCAGGGCAGAGTTTCGCTGAAGAGCGCCGGCGGCAACCGCGAGACCGTGCGCATCGACTGGACGGTGCTGGACCCCCGCGGCAAGCAGCTCGGCACGGTGTCCCAGCAGAACACCATCAGCAAGGGCTCCCTGAACGGACCTTGGGGCGCTATCGCCGATGCCGCCGCGGGCGCTGCGGCCGACGGCATCGTCAAGCTCCTGCCGAAGCAAAGCGGGTAACCAGTTCTCCCCAATTTATCATTCCGTCACATTGCGCGGTTTACAGGCTGCGCGGCGCCTTGTTACAAGCGCGCCACTCCAGCCATTTCTCGGCCTTCTTGGGAGCGGTGAACAATGAAACTGGTTGCAGGCAACAGCAACCGCCCTCTCGCTGAGGCGATCTCAAACTATCTCAGCACCCCCCTGACGAAATGTATCGTGCGCCGCTTCGCCGATATGGAGATCTTCGTCGAGGTGCAGGAGAACGTCCGCGGCGAGGACGTCTTCATCATCCAGTCGACCTCGGCGCCGGCCAATGACCACCTGATGGAGCTGCTCATCATCATCGATGCGCTCCGCCGTGCCTCCGCCCGCCGCATCACCGCCGTGCTTCCCTATTTCGGCTATGCCCGCCAGGACCGTAAACCGGGTCCGCGCACGCCGATCTCCGCCAAGCTGGTCGCCAATATGATTGTCCGCGCCGGCGCCGACCGTGTGCTGACCCTCGATCTCCATGCCGGCCAGATCCAGGGCTATTTCGATATCCCGACCGACAATCTCTTCGCGGCGCCCGTGATGGTGCAGGACATCCGCGAAACCTTCGACGTCAATAATCTGATGGTCGTATCGCCCGACGTGGGCGGCGTGGTCCGCGCCCGCGGCCTCGCCAAGCGCATCGATGCGCCCCTCTCCATCGTCGACAAGCGGCGCGAGAATCCCGGCGAGTCCGAGGTAATGAACGTCATCGGCGATGTCTCGGGCCGCAACTGCATCCTGGTCGACGACATCGTCGATTCCGGCGGCACCCTCATCAATGCCGCCGACGCGCTGCTGGAAAAGGGCGCCACCAGCGTCACCGCCTATATCACCCACGGCGTACTGTCCGGCGGGGCCGTCTCCCGCGTCATCGGCTCCAAGCTGAAGGAGCTGGTCCTGACCGATTCCATCCAGCCGACCGAAGCGGTGAAGAACGCGCACAACATCCGCATTCTTCCCATCGCCCCGCTGCTGGGCGAAGCGGTCGCCCGCACCGCCGACGAGAAGTCGGTCTCCAGCCTTTTCTATTGATCGCCCGCCGCGGCGCTGGCTTCTGAAGCTCGCAGCGACAGGAGGCCGCCCACCAGGCCAAGGTTTTTCCGAACCCCGCCGGAACTATCCCATACGCCCGGCGCGTTATCGCTGGGCGTCATCCGGCGCGCACATACTTAATGCATTTCCGTTTGCAAAGAGGAGGAGCTTCCCATGCACGTTACTCTCGAACACGCACAGCAGGCCATCGATGCCGCCCGCAAGAAGTCGAAGGATCTCGACCTGAAAATGTGCATCGCCGTGGTCGATTCCGGCGGCAATCTGAAAGCCTTCGAGCGTATGGACGACGCATGGGTAGGCAGCATCGACATCGCCTTCAAGAAGGCTAAGACCGCCTGCTTCTTCGGCATGGCCACCGGTGAGCTGGGCAAGCTGTCCCAGCCTGGCCAGCCCCTCTACGGCATCGAGGTCTCCAATGACGGCCTCGTCACCTTCCCCGGCGGCGTGCCTATTGTCGACGACGAGGGCTATCTGGTCGGCGCCGTCGGCGCCAGCGGCAGCACCGTGGAGAACGACCACACCGTCGCCGAAGCTGCCGTGAAGGTGCTCGGCGTCACCGAGCTGCCGGAGCACCCCTGGCGCACGTAAGATCTCGATAGGAAGAAAAGGGTTTCGGGAGCGGCGCTACGCGGCGGCGGAATTCTTCGCCGCGTTCCGCTCCTGAAACGAAACCAGGATCCGTGTGCCCTGCTCTTTCGGGGCGTGCTCGACTTTGGCCCCGAGCTTCTGCGCCATAGCGGTGACGATCTTCCGCCCGAGGCCGGTGGAGTTACGGCCCATGTCGTTGTCGGTCCCAACACCGTCGTCTTCGACCGAAAGCACGACTTCGCTGTCCTGGCCACGCTTCAGAGCGACCCGAATTGGGCCGCTGGAGTCCGGATAGGCGTATTTCCAGGCATTGATCATCAGCTCGTTGACGATCACCCCGAGGGCAACCGCCCGGTCGGGGTCCAGCTGCAGTTGATCCGCTTCGAAGCTGAGCTGCGAAAGGCCGTGGTCTTCCGCGGAGCGGCGCAGATCATTGATCAGCTCCGACAGATATTGATCCACGGAAACCGACTCCACCCCGTCCGACGTGTAGAGACGCTTATGGACCTCCGCGACCGCGAGCACGCGGGCGACGGCGGTCTTCAGCGCTTCCCGGGTTTCGTCGCTGCCGGAATTCGCCGCCTGGATCTGCAGCATGGAAGCGATGAGCTGCAGGCTGTTGGAGACGCGGTGATTCACCTCCCGCAACAGCACCGCCCGTTCCGAGGCCAACGCCTCGAAGCGGTCGCGCGCCTCGCGGACCTGCTGCTCCGCCGCCTCTTTGGCGCGCCGCATGTCTTCCGCCGCGATGGCGCTCTCGACCGCCACCTTGATCAGGACGATGAAGTGACCCTCGATGTCCTTGACGACATAGTCCGCCGCACCGGCCTTCAAAGCCGCGACCGCAATGCGGCTTTCGGCGGCCGCGGTGACAAACACCACCGGCACATGGGAAATTCGCTGGCGGATTTGCTGAAGGGTCTCCAGCCCGTCCATGCCCGGCATGAGATGGTCCAGGGCGACGGCATCGAAGGACTGCTCCTGCAGCCGCGCAAGTCCGCTCTCGCCGTCCGGCTCCGTATGGACTTCGCAGCCCTGACGCTCCAGCTCGCGCTGCACGAGGCGCCGCAAGCCGGGATCGTCATCGATATAGAGAATGCGCAGTCGCTCTTGGCCCATTCTACTCCGCCGGAGGCACCTGAATAACCGAGAAGAACAATCCCAATTGACGGATCGCGTTGGCAAAACTCTCGTAATTGACCGGCTTCGTAATATAGACGTTGCAGCCGAGGTCGTAGCAGCGCTGAATCTCCACCTCATCGTCAGTTGTCGTCAGGACGATGACGGGTGAGCGCTTCAAGTGCTCATTCTCTTTAATCTTTTTGAGGATGTCGATACCGCTCATATCCGGCAGATTCAGATCGAGCAGCACCAGATAGGCTCTGCCCTTGCTGGTCTGTCCCGTGCCGTCGGATCCGAACATGAAATTCATGGCGTCGGAACCGTTCTGGAACGGCAGGATCTCGTTATTCACGCCGGCCCGTCTGATATTCTTCTCGATCAGGCGACCGTGGCCTTCATCGTCTTCGATCATGATGATGGTCACTGGCTGGGTCATTCTGCCGTCCTTTCGTTTTTCGGGAGCTTCTTGGGCAACGTCACCGTGAAGACGCTCCCCTCCCCGAACACTGATTCGACCTTCATATCGCCGCCCATCCGCCGCACCAGGGCCCGCACATGGGCAAGTCCGATGCCTTCACCCGGCGTATCCTGGGTGCCGGAGCGGCGAAACAGCTCGAAGATCCGCTGAAAGTCTTTTTCCTCGATGCCGCGCCCGTTGTCACGCACCTCGTAGATCACCTGGAGCGGCGTCTCACGGCCCTTGATTTCGATAAGCCCGGGAACACCGGGGCGCAAATATTTCAAGCTGTTATCGATCAGATTGGAGAAGATCTGCTCAAGCGCCAGCCGGTCGCTATAGATGTTCGGCAACGGCTCGACCTTGAACTCGGCCTCCTTCTCGCCGGCCTGATGCGCCACGGTGCCGGTCAGGTCGTCCACCATCTCGGTCATGTCGACGAATTCCGGCTTGAAGGCCCGGCGCCCCTGCCGCGACAGGGTCAGCACGGCACTGATCAGCTTGTCCATCTTGCTGATGGAGTTCTTGATGAACTGAAGCGCCTCGTCGAAATCCGTGTAGAGCTCGTCTTCGGTCGCTTCCTCGGAATCCTGCGCCTCTTCTGTTTCGGCTTCAGTCTCATCCTTGACGTTCTGGTTCTGACGCAGCGTCGCCATCTGCATGAAGATCTGGTCGCGCAAGGCCTCAAGCTCGCTGGTGAAGCCCATGATGTTGACCAGCGGCGATCGGAGATCGTGGCTCACGATATAGGCGAACCGCTGCACCTCTTCGTTCGCCGCGATCAGATCCCGGGACCGGTCCGCGACGAGGGATTCCAGGTTTTCGTTGGTCTCGATCAGCTCCTGCTGCGCCTCGTCCCGCTCACGGTCGGAGCGGCGGAGCGCCAGCAGCGCCATGAGGCCGAGCACCAGAATGAAGACGCCGCCGATCCCCATGAGAATGAACGTGCCCATGTAGGATTGGCTGGCCTCGGTTCCCCTCTCCCGATAGAGCGCCGCCTCCTCGCCGAGCATGTCGCGGGCCACGGCGTTGATCCGCACCATGGCGTCCCGGTTCTCGGTCCGCCGCACGATGTCGTTGGCGGCCTCCACCCGGTTCTGGCGGCGAAGCTCGATCGCGGCCCGGAAATCCGCCAGACGGCGCTCGATGAGCGGCCGCAAGATTCTGAGCCGCGCCAACTGAGACTCATTGTCGGAGACGAGCGCCGTGAGCTGTATGAGCTGGCGCTTCACCGCGCTCGCCGCTTCCGCATGGCGCGTGAGGAAGACCTCGTCTTCGGTGATCAAGAAGCCGCGTTCGGCGCTCTCGGCGACACGGAGCGCAAGCAGCAGATCGCTGATCTCGCCCTCCACGGCCAGAGTATGTGCAACCCGCGCGGCGCTCTGCTGGGACTGATAGGCGAAGAAGCCCGCGAAGATGCTGATCAGAACCATCAGGGCGAAGCCGATGGCGAGCAGCACCGAAGGCGGAATGCGCCTGATTCTCGTCGACAGTCTCACGGAGCTAAGAATCCTCTCGGAAATCGAACGGCGGGGAGTGACGGGTGGGCCCTGGACGTGGGCTACTCATAGACCAGGTCGGCCGGCAGCGCATTCACGTCCCGCACGCCGGTGAGCGCCATCCCGACATCGAGCTCCTCGGAGAGCAATTGAAGGGCGGTGCGGACGCCCGGCTGACCGTAAGCCGCCAAGCCATAAAGATAGGCCCGGCCGACAAAGCAGCCCTGAGCCCCGAGGCCCAGCGCCTTCAGCACGTCGAGCCCGGTGCGGATACCGCCGTCGAAATAGAGCGCCACATCATCTCCCACCGCATCGCGGATAGCGGGAAACGCCTTCGCCGTGGATGGCGCGCTATCGAGCTGCCGCCCACCGTGATTGGAGACCAGGATCGCATCGGCGCCGATATCCCGGGCCATCCTGGCATCCTCGGCATCCATAACGCCCTTAAAAACCAGCTGGCCGGGCCAGTTCTCGCGCACCCATTCCAGGTCCGATAGATCGAAGGCGCCCTTGTAGTTGCTGGCCACCCAGTCGGACACATTGGCGAGCTCCGAAGACCCCGGCGCGTATTCGGCCAACGTCCCGAGGGTCCGCCGCGGGCTGGTGAACCAGCGCCACAGCCAGCCGGGACGCTTCGTCATGTGATAGGCGAGCTTCGGCCGCACCTTCAGCGGCACCGTCAGCCCATTGTCGAGATCGCGGTTCCGCCGTCCCTGGATATGCACATCCATGGTCAGGACCAGAGTGGTGCATCCGGCCTTCCGCGCCCGCTCCAGCAGCGAAGCGTTCACCCCGCGATCCTTGAACATGTAGAGCTGGAACATGAAAGGGTTCGTCACCGCCGCCGCCACGTCCTCCATGGAGCAGATCGAGAACGTGCTCAGGCAGTACGGCACGCCGAACTCTTCCGCCGCCTTTGCCGCCAGCACCTCCCCCCAGGGCTGCAGCAGCCCGGCGAACCCGGCCGGACCCAGCGCCACCGGCATCGCTGCCGGCTGGCCGAGGAAATCCGTCCGCTGCGTCCGGCGCGAGGCATCCACCATGACCCGCTGGCGCAGTTTGATTTCCGCGAGATCCCGCAGATTCGCCTGCAGCGTCACCTCATCGTAGGAGCCGCCCTCTACAAAATCGAAGATGCCCTGCGGCAGCCGTCGCTTGGCCGCCGCCCGCAGCAGACCCGCATGGAGCGCCAGCGGCGCTTCGACAGCCTTCTCAAGGCTCGCTTGGGTCTCGTCCAGAGCGCCCTGCGCGGCCTCTGCATCGGTTTCGGGAGAATATACGCTCACGAGATTCTTCTAGGATTCCGGTTGCTCGATTATTGTGAGAGTTCAAACGGTCTGAGGCGGCAGTGAAACCTCCAACCCCCAATTAGAGTTCGCCCCATCAGACGTTTCCGCGGTGCTGTTGCTCTTTGGCATCGCCAAGCGGGCGATCGCCAAGAAACGGCGATGGGCAATACGGCAATTTCTCCAGTGACGTCCCGTTGAAGCTATAGCAGATTGCGTGCCAATGACGATCCCGTCCAATCCCCGCATCGCGATCGCCGGCGCCGGCAGTGTGGGCTGCTATATCGGCGGCCGCCTGAAAGCTGCGGGGCGTGATGTCGTTTTCCTTCTCCGCCCGTCCCTGAAGGAGGCGATCGCCTCCCGTGGCCTGACGCTCGCCGATCTCGAAGGCGGCGAGGCCGATGTCACCCTGCCGCCGGAAGCTCTCGAACTGACCGACGATCCGGCCTCGGCCCTGGGCCAAGCGGACATCGTTCTTGTGACAGTCAAAAGCGGCGCCACAGCGGCGATGGCCGAGCTGATCGCCGCCCATGCGAAGCCCGGCGCGGTGGTGGTGAGCCTCCAGAACGGCGTCGACAACACGGCAATCCTGCGCGAGCACGTCGGCGAAGACCGAACCGTGGTCGCCGGCATGGTCCCCTTCAACATCGTGCAGACCCGCGAGCCCGACCGGCCCGTCTCCTTCCGCCGGGCGACGAGCGGAAGGGTCATGATCGCCGAGGGTCAGAAGGGCCTGCGGAAGATCCTCGACGTTCCCGGCGCCCCGGCCCGGGAACAGAAGGACATGCTGGGCCTGCAATGGAGCAAGCTGCTCCTCAACTTGAACAATGCCCTGAACGCGCTGGCCGGCGTGCCCCTGGCCAAGGAATTCGCTGATCGCGGCTGGCGCCGCCTGCTGGCAGCCCAGATGGATGAAGGCCTCGCCGTGCTGAAGGCCGCCGGCATCCGCCCCGCCCGCTTCGAAGGCATCCACCCGCGCGTGGTCGCCAAGGTCCTGCCCCTCCCCGACGCGCTCTTTCGCATTCTCGCCCGCGGGATGCTGTCCATCGACCCTCGGGCGCGGTCTTCCATGTGGGACGATCTCGAGGCCGGAAAGCCGACGGAAGTCGACTTCATTCAAGGGAAGGTCATGACCCTGGCGGAGCAGACCCGCACGGCCACCCCGGTGACCGCCAACGTCTACCTGCATATCAAGGATGCGGAGGCGGCGGGCCGCGGCTCTCCGCGCCTCATCCCCTCCCAGATCGCCGAGCCTAACGACAGCTGAGGTTGGGCGGCTCGTCGTCACCCTGCTTTCGCCGAAATCTTCTATAGGCTGCGCGCTCAACCCGACCTGATCGTCACGGTGTGAAGCTCACACCTGCCGACCGGTTCTTCCGAGACGCTCGTCAAATGGACCAATCCGTGCCCCGCGATCCTTCGCTCGAAGACGCCGCCTCCGTGGCCGCACCGGCGGTCATGGCAAAGGGTTTGGTGAAGCGCTATGGCGACCTTTGCGCCATCGACAGGATCGATCTGGAGGTCCCGCGCGGCACGATCTTCGCCATTCTCGGCCCCAACGGCGCCGGCAAGACGACCCTGATCCGCATGCTGGCCACGCTTGCCAAGCCCGACGGCGGCCGCGCGGAGGTCATGGGCTTCGACATCGTGGCCGAGGCCCAAAAGGTCCGCGCCGAGATTGCGCTCACCGGACAATTCGCCTCTCTCGATGAGGATCTTACCGGCCGGGAGAACCTCATCCTTCTGGCGCGGCTGTGGGGATTTCGCGGCGCCGGCGCCCGCGGCCGGGCAGACGACCTGCTTGCGGCCTTCGATCTCTCCGACGCCGCCGACAAGCAGGTGAACGACTATTCGGGCGGCATGCGTCGGCGGCTCGACATCGCCGCCTCCCTCGTCGTCACACCGAGCGTGCTCTTCCTCGACGAGCCGACCACCGGCCTCGATCCGAAGGCGCGCCAGGACGTCTGGCGCATGATCCGCGCGCTCGCTGCCTCGGGCGTCACCATCCTGCTCTCCACCCAGTACATGGAGGAAGCCGACCAGCTCGCCGCCCGCATCGCCGTCATCGACCACGGACGGAAGATCGCCGAGGGCACCAATCGCGAGCTGAAGGCGCAGATCGGCACCGGCATGCTGCATGTCAGCCTCACCGACCCCGCAAAGCTCGGGCAGGCCTCGCGAATGCTTTCGGAACGCCTGGGCCATCCGGTTCAGAGAAGTCCGGAAGGCACTGAGCTCACCGTCATCGCCGGCGATGCAGCCGCAGCCAACGAGGCGATAGCGGCGCTGATGGCCGCTGGCATCGAGATTTCCG